>Ga0247823_10001826_pt1 | contig 17565 bp, 17 predicted proteins | sample 13C_PalmiticAcid_2_FD_192426 | JGI IMG/M metagenome (GOLD analysis project Ga0247823, IMG submission 192426) | Soil microbial communities from agricultural site in Penn Yan, New York, United States - 13C_PalmiticAcid_Day30 | ecosystem: Environmental > Terrestrial > Soil > Agricultural land... | reverse complement strand
CCCCACGTCAGGCCGCGCGCCCCGCCCTTGTCTCCCCTGTACGCGGCCGACCGCCGATCGGACGGCCGCGACGATCTCACATGATTACGATCTGAACCTATGACCATGGCGACCATGTTTTTCAACGGCGGACGACGCCTCGTTCTCGGAGCGCTGCTCGCGCTCTCGACCGGCACGACGCTCCTGGCGCAGGAGCCCATCGCGAAGCTCGACGGGCGGCTGCGCCTCGAACTCGCACGCGAATCGGCGAAGCCCGCGCCGGGTCTCGCGCGCACATCGGCCTCGATGCGCGACGTGTTTCTCACGGGTGATCCGGACCAGATCCGCCAGCTCGTCGTCCGCCACGGCGGCGTCGTGCGGACGATCGCCGGCGGCATCGTCACCGCGCGCGTTCCGTCGAGCGCGCTCCTGGAGATCGCCGCCTCCGCGTCGGTGCGCCGCGTGCAGGGCGCGACGCCTCTGCGTCCGTTCAACGACGCTGCCTCGCAGAGCATCGAGGCCGACCGTGTCTGGACTGCGCCGCCGCAGGGCCAGTCGAGCTATACCGGCAAGGGCGTCATCGTCGGCATCATCGACTCCGGCATCGACTGGACCCATCCGGACTTCCGCGATCCCGATGACACCACGAAGACACGCATTCTCCGGATCTGGGATCAGAGCGACTCGCTCGGATCCGGCGTCGAGGGCTTCGACTACGGCACCGAGTGGACGAGCGCACAGATCGAAGCGGCTCTGGCCTCCGGCGACTACTCGAGCGTGCGCCATCGCGACCAGATCGGCCACGGCACGCATGTCGCCGGGACGGCCGCCGGTAACGCGATCGCCATCGGCCGGCATCGCGGCATGGCCTACGACGCCGACATCGCCGTCGTCAGTCTGGACTGGCAGTCGTCGACATCGCTCGTCGATGCGGCGAAGTACCTCTTCGAGCTCGGCCGCGAGTTGGGCCGCCCGGTCGTCATCAACATGAGCCTCGGCTCGGTCGACGCTCCGCGCGATGGCTCCGATGCGGTCGACATCGCCCTCGACAACCTCGTGCGCGAGTCGGCCGGCCGTGTCGTCTGCGTCGCCGCGGGCAACCTCGGCGAGACGAACGATCACTGGGCGCCCGCGCTCTCGAGCGAGCCGGCGTGGACGTACGTGATGCATGACCCGATGATGTGGGACCCCGATCCGAGCGACGGCCTGTCGATCGTCCTGCGGATGGTCGTGCCGAACAGCGCGGTCGCATCCACACGGATCGCCATCGGTGTCGACAGCCTCGGCTTCGACGACACCGAGCGCGTGACGCCGGTCGAGACCGATCGGAGCGCGTTTCGCAGCGTTGCCGAGATCGCCGCGCAGGGCGCGCCTGAGCCGCTCGCACTGACCTACCGCGATGGCTCCCCCGCCGGTAACGTCATGATGGTCGCCACCCCCGAGGGTGAGGAGTTCACCAGCGTCTACATGATCATCACCGATCTCGTCGATGAAGGCTACACCGGCGCCGACCCGATGCGCAACGGCGTCGACTTCTTCCGCGTGCTGCTCGAAGGCGAAGAGCGCGCGCACGTCTGGACGTCGATGGGACTCGCCGTCGACACGAGCTCACTCGCAGTCCCTGTGGAAGAGGGATACGCGTCCTGGGACAACGGGTACTCCGTGACGAGCCCGGGAACCGCGCGCACCGCGCTGACGGTGGGCGCCTACGCGAACGTGGCGGAGTTCGAGGACTTCAGCGGGCAGACGGTCGCCTACCCCGACGCCGGAATCCCCGGCACGCTGGCCAGCTTCTCGAGCGTCGGCCCGACCTTCGACGGACGACAGAAGCCCGAGATCGCCGCGCCGGGCCACGGTGTCATCTCTGCCCTCGCGTTCAATCTGCGCGATGCGTTCCTCGAAATGGAGCAGTCGCCCGTCGCGAGCGGAGGCCGTCACGCGATCTTCAGCGGAACGAGCATGGCCTGCCCGGTAACCACCGGCGCCGTTGCATTGTATCTCGAGAAGAATCCGACCGCGAGCTACGACCAGGTCAAGGAGGCGATCACGAGCACCGCGCGCAGGGACCAACAGACGAGCTCGTTCGGCTCGCTTCCGAACGCTCACTGGGGTCACGGCAAGCTCGACATCTACAACGCCATCTACGGCGCGACCTCCGGTGTCGGAGAGGATGAGGAAGCATCGGGGATCGTTCTCGCGTCCGTTGCGCCGAATCCGGCGATGTCGGAGGCGACGCTCAGGTTTTCGCTCGAGACCCGTCAGGAAGTGCTTGTGGATATCGTCGATCTCCAGGGCGTCGTTCGCGCGACGCTGCTCACGGGAACCATCGACGCCGGACGGCACGAGGCTCACCTCGATGCCACGACGCTCGAGCCCGGGGTGTACACCGTACGTCTCGCGGCTGGTGGAACGACGCGTTGCCGGCAGTTGTCGGTGGTTCGATAGGGGAATTCCGCAGAGGGGTTCTGGAGATAGGAAGGGCGCTGCAGAGCATGAACTGCAGCGCCCTTCATTGTTTCGACCGACTCGCGCACCGTTCATCCCTCAGCGATCGCGACTCCCCCCTTCTGCGAATCCACCGTCACCGTGAACGGCCCGCTCCCTTTGACGATCCACCGCACCGTGACGTAGCCCTGTCCCGGAATCGACGGCACCGCGATGCGCTCGGGCCGATGCTTCTGCTCGTCGGCGAGACCGAGATTGCGATCGGCGACGATGGCTCCGGAGAGCACGGTGCCTCCGGCGATCGTGACCAGGTCGGCGCGCGAGATGCCGTTCCTGACGTCCCATTCGGTGCGTGTCGGGATCACGCGCGTGTTCGCGATCGTCGCGGTGACCTCCGTCAGTCCGCCGTCGAGCCGGCGCCGGTCGACCTTCTGCACGACGACCTGCGGCATCTGCCAGGCGTGGTACAGCGTGAACGCCATGTTGCGATGCGCCATCTCCTCGATGAGAAAGCTCGGATTGATGCGCGTGTAGTTCTTGGTCGCGCCGCCGACCTCGACAGGACCATACTGCGGATGCTCCACCGTGTGCCAGTCGACGATGCCTTCGCCGAAGAGCACGAACCGGTCGAACGAGTAGAGGTCCTTGCGGTTGCCGAACCACTCCTCGTGTCGGGTCCCGAACATGTTGAACGACGACCAGAGCTCGTTGGTGAACGCGTAGACGCCGCGCATGCTGTAGAACCAGTCGACCTCGCCGCCATAGGTGGTGTAGAGATCCTTGTACGTCGTCATGTACTTGTAGCCGGGCAGCATCTGCTCGCCGCGCTTGCCGATCACATCGTAGACTTCGACGTCGTTCGAGGTGAACGTCGGCGCGTCCTCTTCGGCGCCGGGCGGGCGCAGGATCATGCCGCCGGCATTGTGATAGCTCTGCGCGCCGGCGATGTTCGGATGGCTCATGACGAAGTCGCGCACGTTGCGGTTCTCCTGCAGCGTGAAGGGGTAGCGGTCGGCGCCGTACTGCACGTAGCGCGGCTGCCAGTTCCATCCCCAGTCGCGATTCGGATCATAGAAGCCGGGACCGTCCTCGTTGACGAGGCCGTCGCCGTCGTTGTCGATTCCCTCCTCCTCGAGCATCTCGTGCGTGCCCGGCTCTCCCGCCTTCGCGCGCACCATCATCCGCGGATCCTCCTCGCTCGCACGCCACCGTCCATTGACGTCGCGTCGCCGCATCTGGGTGATCGAGCCGTCGCCGTCGAGATCATCCGGACCGTCCTCGTCGACGAGCCCGTCGCCGTCGTCGTCGCGCGGAGCCATCCCGCTGCGCGGGGAGTGCATCGTGTTCGGCTTCTTCATGAAGTCTTCGCGCGCATCCGGGTTGATCGTCGGAACGATATAGAACACGCGTCCCTCGAGCAGCGTGTCGATCATCCCGACGCGCCCGTGCATCTCGGCGAGGTACCACGCGGTGTACAGCGCGACCTCGGTGCCCTGGATCTCGTTCGAGTGGATGTTGCCGTCGATGTAGAACCCGGGCTTGCGCGCAGCGTCGCCGCCGCGCTTGAAGTCGGTCACCGTCAGCGCCCACATCTCGCGCCCCTGCGTGCTCCTGCCGATCGACTCCATCCGCACGAGGTCGGGGAATGCCTTCGCGAGCCGACGGCAGATGTCGGTGATGCCGTCGTAGTCGTAGTAACGGTTCCACGCGACCTCGACCTTCGGATCGGCGGGAGCGCCGACGGCCTTGAAGTCCTGGGCGCCTATGGACCCGAGCGGGAGTATGAGAGCGAGAAGTGCGAGTGTCAGGCGCATTTGCTGAAGGATGAGTAGATCATTCGACGAGCTTGAACTTAATCGGCACGGAGATCCAGCATTCGACGGGACGACCCTGCTTACGGGCCGGCTCGAACTTCATCGACGTGACGGCGTTGATCGCTGGATCGACAAAGATGTCGGCGTCGCTATGGTCGATGCGAAACTCCACGGGATTTCCCTCCTCATCGAGGAGCACGCGAATGATCACCTGCCCTTCGAGGCCTGCCTTGCGCGCGTCCTCCGGGTAGATGATGCGCGAAGCGAGCTCCTCCATGTCGACCGTCGGCGGCTGATCGATTTCGGAAACGGCGTCGGGATCGGGCTCGGCGGTCGTCTCCTGCGCAGATGCGGCAATCGAGAGGGAGGCGAAGAGCGCCGTGGCGATGGCCACGGTGCGCATGACGACGGTCAGGGGAGGTCGCATGTGAATGGAGGGTTGAGTGTGTTAGGAATGTACGGAGGTTCGGGGGGATCGTTCTTCTCATCCATTCCCGGTCCGCGACTGGACCACGTCATCCTCACGAAGCGGAGCGGAGTGGGGATCTGTCTTCCGCGGTAGCGGCTCCGTTCGGCACGGCTACCGCCGAAGAATGATCTCCGCGGCGCTTCGCTTGCGAAGATGACGTGGGCGGCGTGAGTGTGTGGGAAGAAGACGTCAACGACTCGTTGTGCGATACTCCTCGAGCTCGCGCCTGCCTGCGTGCGACATCTCCTCGAGCCGGTCGAGCCACTGTGCTCGGTAGGGCTCCAGAGCATCGCGCACGGCTTCGGCGACGGCGAGGTTGCGGTACCACTTCCGGTCGGCGGGGACGACGAGCCACGGGGCGTGCGGGCGGCTGCAGACGTTGAGCGCATCCTGGTAGGCAGCGGTGTATTCGTCCCAGTGCTCGCGCTCCTTCCAGTCACCGACCGAGAGCTTCCAGGCTTTCGTCGGATCCTTCTCGCGCTCGAGCAGTCGCCTCTCCTGTTCGTCGCGGCTGATGTGCAGGTAGAGCTTGAGCACGATCGTCGATGAATCCGCGAGCAGTTTCTCGAAGGCGTTGATGTGCTCGTAGCGGGTGCGCCAGACGGACTCGGGCACCAGCCCGTGAACACGGGCGACGAGCACGTCCTCGTAGTGCGAGCGATTGAAGATGCGGATGTGGCCCTTCGCCGGCGTCTCGGGATGCACACGCCAGAGGAAGTCGTGCGCGAGTTCCTCCTCGGTCGGCACCTTGAACGACGCGACCGAGCAGCTCTGCGAGTCGAGCGGTCCGAAGACCTTGCGGATCGCGCCATCCTTGCCGCTGGTGTCCCTACCCTGCAGGACGACGAGCAGCGAATGCGTTCCCGCGGCATACATGAGCTCCTGCAGCGCGACGAGCTCGCCGGTGATTCGTTCGAGGAGCTCTTCGCCCTCCTTGCGATTCACTCCGCCGTTGTCATTGGCATCGAGAGCGTCGAGAGTGATCGGGTGTTTGCCGTCGAGGAGATGGGCGTAGCTCATGGTTGTATGCGGGTCGGACGGTTGTTCAACACGAAGGCACGCTCCGAGGCATCGGGGTCACCGCGACGCTACGAAAGGAGACACGAATGGCGCGGAGGAGGCTTCCGATGACGACCGATGAGCGGACGCGGAGGACCGACTGCTGGCGGAAGCGGGTCTTGTATGCGTCGATGATCTCCTCGATCGCGCGGTCGGCGCCCTCGTCATCCCTGTGGATGAGCTCGAGCACGAAGGTCTCCTCGCTCAGGATCGTGCCCAGGCCGTCGCGCCACTGTCCTTTGGCGCGCCAGTAGGTGAGGCCTTCGGGGAAGCGCGGCGTGATGACGTCACGCAGGAACTCGCTCCACTGCTCCTCGCTCACTGTGCCGCCTCCGGAGATAGCGCGGCCGAGGTAGAGCCGGTCCGACAGATGCGGCACGAGCGCTTCGACGCGAGCCCGCGTTGCAGCCCGCTGTGCGATCGACGAGCTGCACGAGCCGAGCGGCAGTGCAAGCAGCAGGAGGAGCAGCAGGGAGCTCGATGTTCGGTGAGTGTCCTTCATCGCAGTGCCTCCTCCATTGCTCCATCGGTGAGTGATTGCGTCGACGCTTGTATCTCGGCGCGGAGGAACGATCGCACGAGGTTCGATCGCGAGAAATCCGAGCCGGTGATGAGCGACATCCATCCGTCGCTCAGCGAGATCCGATCGACGAGACCTTTCGGTGCGAATACGACGCCCGTCAGCTCCTCGATCGACTGCGGACGCGATGAGGCAGCGCGAACGCGCTCGCGGATCGCGACGAGGAAGTCACGCTTTCGCTCGAGGAGCGCTCGCACTTCGCGCTCGTCGGTCACAATCACGCCGTGGGCGTCGAAGAGGCATCGCGGTCGCAGGTCGATCGCGCGCTCGAGACTCTCGATCCAAAGCGGGCCATCGGCATCGGAGAGCTGGCTGTCGAGATCGGCGGCGATGTAGAGGTCGCCACTGAAGAGCCAGCCGCGCGTCGGCTCGAAGAGACAGAGATGACCGGGACAGTGACCCGGCAGATGGTGCACCTCGAAACGGAAGAGGCGGGTCGTGATCACGTCGCCGACCGGCTCGACTGCGTCGCCCGGAGACGGACCGAAGAGAAAGCTCCGGTACCACGCCGCGCGCGAGGGGAATCGAATCTCCGCGATCGCGTCGCGATGAGCGAGCACGCGCGCGCCAGTCATCGAGCGCACGAGGGCGTTGTTGCCGGTGTGATCCTCGTGGTAATGCGTATTGACCACCGTCGTGATCGACGCATCGGCCCCGAGCGTGCGGAGGGTCTGACGCAGAGAGCGTCGTGCCCAGGCAAAGCCGGTGTCGACAAGGACCTCGCCATCGAGCAGATAGCAGACGGCATAATCGTAGCCCCCGCTGAAGCGACCGAGCATCCGCGTCACGACGTTGTCGATGCGGATGCAGACGACCCCATCGACGGGCTGCGTGACGGTTGCGCGCAGCGGCACGATCGGGAATGCGCTCGAGAACGTTGCGAACGGCTGCCAGATGAGCCGTCGCAGCCATCGCTGTAGCACGGCGGTTACCTCGTTAGAACCATAGCCTGATCGGCCTGATGCCGAGCGCTTCAAAGTACGGATCGAGACGCTTCGCGAGCCGGGGCCAGTTGTGGTGCGGCACCGCGGGATAGAGATGGTGCGGGATGTACGACGTGATGACGGGGACTGCATCGTATCCGGACGGAGTCGGAACCGATGGTGTCGACGCAATGCCGTCGGAAGTACGCTCGATCTCACTCCACGAGTGCCGCAAGCTTCGCCAGCGACATGCTCCAACCGAGCTCGTTGTCCTCGGGCGGGACGCTGTCGGGCACTCCTTCGTGCACCGCGTGCAGCTCCGTTCCGCCATCGGCGTCGGTGAGCGTGTAGGTGATCGTCATCTCCCGCGCCATCGCCGCGTCATCCGACTCGAACGCGACGGACTGCACGACGAGCTCGTTCTCGACGAGGCGCACGAACCGACCGCGTTGCGTGTCGGTGTGCGCGGTGCTCTTGCCGGCGGCGGTGGGCTCGTCGTACGTCAGCGAGATGCGGAAGGCGCCTCCCTCCCATGGCTCGAGCTCGTGCACGACGCTCGTCATGCCGTCGGGCACCATCCAGCGCTCGACGGCTCGCGCGTCGATGAGCGCGCGATACACGTCGGACCGCGGCGCGGCGATGTGGCGGCGAATGCTGGTCGTGTACATGCGAACGCAGCTACTGCAGCGAAAAGGTCACAGGCACCGTCACCCAGCTTCTCACAGGACTGCCGTCGCGCGTGCCGGGACGGAAGCGGGTCGAAAAGATCGCGTCGAGCGCGGCCTGGTTGAGAATCGTGTTCGCCGTCTTCTCAATGCGGTAGCGACGCGCGATGCCGAGCTCGTCGACTAGCACGCGCACGACCACCGTCCCCTCGACGCCCTGCGATCGCGCGACCTCGGGGTAGCGGAGGATCTTCGCTAGCTCGATCTCGTCGAGCATCGGCTCGGTCGCGAGATCGAGGTCGGCGTCGTGAGCCGGAACCGTGGTATCGGCTTGCGAACCATCGAGCGCGAAGACGATGGGAATCGAGACCCACAGGTTGATGGGATTGCCATCCTGGCAGCCGGGCGAGAATCGTGTCGTCGTCACCGCATCGAGTGCTGCCTGGTCGAGCATGCGATCATCGCTCTCGAAGACCGCGGCCCTCTCGACGCGCCCGGTCGTGTCGATGAGCGCGCGCACGACCACACGACCGGCAACCCCGGCGCGGATTGCGTCCCTCGGGTAGACGAGATTCGCTGCAAGAGCATCGGGATCCACCCACGGCTCGATGGCATTGGGCACCGATGGCTGTGCCACCGCCGCACGCAGCGGAAACAGTAGGAACGCGAAGAGGATGACGCAACGCGCGATTCGGTTCATGGGTGCACCCGGCGGGTTGTCGATGCAGGAACGCCGATCCCGCGTTCGCGAGATCGGCGTGAATCTACGTCTCCGCGGCGAGCCTACGAAGCCAGCGCCGATCGCCAGTGCTCGAGCTGCGCCGCGACCGACTCCGGTGATGTGCTTCCGGTCGAGCGCTTCGCCTCGACGCTCGTCGCGGCGACGAGCACGCCGAGGACGTCGTCGTCGAAGGCGCTCGAGTACTGGCGAAGATCGTCGAGCGAGAGATCGCCCAGACGCGCCCCGCGGTCGATACAGCCTCGCACGATGCTGCCGGCCACCGCGTGCGCGTCGCGGAACGGCACGCCGCGGCGCACGAGGTAGTCGGCCAGCTCGGTCGCCGTCGAGAAGCCTCCCTCGGCCTCCGCAGCCATGCGCTCGTGCTTGAACGTGCAGGTCGCGATCATCCCCGTGCAGATCGCGAGCGAGCCCTTGACGGTCTCGATCACGTCGAGCATCGGGAGCTTGTCCTCCTGCATGTCGCGATTGTATGCGAGCGGCGTTCCCTTCATCATCGTCAGCAGGCTGACGAGCGAGCCGAAGACGCGCCCGGCCTTGCCGCGCACGAGCTCGGCCATGTCGGGATTCTTCTTCTGCGGCATGATGCTCGATCCGGTCGCGTACGCGTCGGCCATCTCGACGAATCCGAACTCCACGGTCGACCACAGCACGAGCTCCTCGCCGAGCCGGCTGAGGTGCATCATCAGGATGCTCGAGGCCGAGGCGAGCTCGATGAGGTAGTCGCGATCGCTCACCGCGTCGATGCTGTTGCCGGCGACGCCGTCGAAGCCGAGGGCACGCGCGATCGCCTCACGATCGATCGGGAACGACGTCCCGGCGAGGGCCGCGGCGCCGAGCGGCGAGCGGTTGAGACGGCGGCGCGCGTCGAGCATCCGCTCGCGGTCGCGGTCGAGCATCTCGACGTAGGCGAGCAGGTGATGCGCCAGCAGCACCGGCTGCGCGCGCTGCATGTGCGTGTAGCCCGGCATGACGACGTCACGGTGCTCCTCTGCCCTCGCGACGAACGCGCGCTGCAGTCCCGCGATGAGCGCGACGATCTCGTCGAGCGCCGCGCGCACGTACAGGCGCTCGTCGGTCGCGACCTGGTCGTTGCGGCTGCGCGCGGTGTGCAGGCGCCCGCCGGTCGGTCCGATGCGCTCGGTCAGCCGACGCTCGATCGCCATGTGGATGTCCTCGTCGGCGCCGTCGAAGGCGAGCGTGCCCGCGTCGATCTCCGACTCGATCTCACGAAGCCCCGCGACGATCGCCTCGACGTCGTCGGACGGGAGCACGCCGCAGTCGCCGAGCATCCGCGCGTGTGCGATGCTGCCGGCGATGTCCTCGCGGACCATGCGGCCGTCGAGCTCTATGGAGCGGGAGAAGGCGAGGGCCGCGGCGTCGAGCGTCTCCTCGAAGCGGCCGGACCAGAGATGGTTGTTCATGGCTCTGCGTTGGGCTTCAACATGAGGATGCGACGGAGTGGCGCGGAGGATCACCCCCGGCCATCCGTCGCATCCGTGTCGGTCGCCACATTACTCGGTGACGAGATTCTCCACGCTGTTGACGCGATGGTACGTCTTCAGCGGCAGCGAGTAGATCTTGATGAAGCCCTCGCTCGCGCTGTGATCGAACGCGTCCTCGTCGGTGTAGGTGGCGAGGCTCGTGTCGTACAGCGAGTTCGGCGACCAGCGCGCGGCCACCGTGATGTTCCCCTTGTACAGCTTGAGCGTGACGCTGCCGTTGACGACGTGCTGCGTTGCGTCGATGAACCCATCGAGCGCGGTGCGCAGCGGCGAGAACCAGAGCCCGTTGTAGACGAGGTCGGCGTAGTCGGCCGAGATCTTCGCCTTGTAGTGCATCGTCTCCTTGTCGAGCACGAGGCGCTCGAGCTCCGAGTGCGCGCGGTGGAGAATCGCCGCGGCCGGGGCCTCGTAGATCTCGCGCGACTTGATGCCGACCAGACGGTTTTCGATCAGGTCGATGCGTCCGATCGCGTTGGCGCCGCCGATCTCGTTGAGGCGATCGATCAGCTCGACGCCGGTGAGCTCGACGCCGTCGAGCGAGATCGGCGTGCCGCCGGCGAAGCCGATGGTCACCGACGTCACCTCGTCGGGCGCCTCGAACGGCGAGACGGTACGCTGGTACGCGTCGAGCGGAGGCTCGACGGTCGGATCCTCGAGCACGCCGCACTCGATGGACGTGCCCCAGAGGTTCTCGTCGATCGAGTACGGGTTCTCGCGCGTGGCGTTGACGGGAATGCCGTGGGTCTCGCAGTAGGCGATCTCATCCTCGCGCGACTTGAACTCCCACGTGCGCACCGGAGCGATGACCTTCAGGTCCGGCGCGAGCGCGGCGACGGCCGCCTCGAAGCGAACCTGGTCGTTGCCCTTGCCCGTGCAGCCGTGCGCGACGGCGCTGCAGCCGGTCTGCCGCGCGATGTCGACGAGCGCCTTGGCGATGAGTGGACGGCCGAGCGCGGTCGCCATCGGGTAGACGCCCTCGTAGAGCGCCCCGGCACGCAGCGCCGGCATGACGTAGTCGTCGACGAACTCGTGGCGCAGATCGACGATGTGCGCGGAGATCGCTCCGGAGGCGAGGGCCTTGGCCTCGACGCCGTTGAGCTCCTTCTTCTGGCCGAGGTCGCCGCTGACGGTGACCACCTCAGCGCCGTGGTTCTCGATGAGCCAGCGGACGATCACCGAGGTGTCGAGTCCGCCCGAATAGGCAAGTGCGATGCGCATTCTTCGATTGTCTGGTATTGGGTTCTCAAACGTGTAGTCGCTGTCTGGTCGTCGCAGTCTAGTCGTGCGATCCTCCCGCCTCCTCCCGCATCACCCTCTCCCCCGTCTGCACCATCCTTCTGAGGTCCTCGACGATCGCCGCGGTGCGCGCGATCGAGCGCGGGGCGATGAAGATCGTGTTGTCGCCGGCGAGCGTGCCGAGGATGTCGGGATGCCGGAAGCCGTCGATGATCTCGGCGACGCCGGAGGCGCGGCCGGCGAGCGTGCGCACGATCACGAGAGACTCGTTGCACTCGATCCACTCGATCTCGTAGGCGATCAGCGTCGCCAGTCGGTTCTCCTCGGTGCCGGTGTCGAGCACGTAGCGCATTCCGTCGCTCGTGTGAACGCGGCCGATGCCGAGCTCCTTGAGATCGCGCGAGAGCGTCGCCTGGGTCGTCTCGAAGCCGTCGCTCTCGAGGAGGTGCCTGAGCTCGTCCTGGTTGGCGACGACACGCGTCGCGATGATCTGACGGATCGCGAAGTGCCGTCCCTGTTTTGTCACGCTCATCGTCTAGGTGATTGAATTCACGAGTCGCCCCGAGTGCGGCTCGTGATTCGTTCGCCAGTGACTGACGAGCCGCGCGACGAGGGCCTTCTGCATGTGCAGCCGGTTCTCGGCCTGGTCGAAGATAATCGACCGCGGTCCGTCGATGACGCCGGCGGTGATCTCCTCGCCGCGATGCGCCGGCAGGCAGTGCATCACCAGGCAGCTCTCCGGCGCCTCCGTCATGAGCCCCTCGTTGATCTGGAACGGCGCGAACGCGGCGTTGCGCGCGGCGGCCTCGGTCTCCTGTCCCATGCTCGTCCAGACGTCGCCGTAGACGATGTCGGCGTTGCGCACGGCGGCGATCGGATCGTTGGTGATCTCGATCGAGCCGACGCCGGCGGCACGCGCGCGCTCGAGCGTCGCGGCATCCGGACCGTAGCCGTCGGGCGCGGCGAGGATGAAGTTCAACGGATAGATCGACGCGGCCTCGATCCACGAGTTCGCGACGTTGTTGCCATCGCCGACGAACGCGACGGTGAGCCCGGGGCGCAGCCGGTCGTACTGGCGGATCGTGTAGAGATCGGCCAGCACCTGGCACGGATGCGACAGGTCGGTCAGCGCGTTGACGACGGGGACGCCCGAGTGCTCCGCGAGCTGCTCGATGACGGTGTGCTCGAACAGGCGCGCGACGATCAGTTGCACCATGCCGCCGAGCGTCTTTGCGATGTCGTAGACGCTCTCGCGCGTACCGATGCCGATCCCGTCGTTGTTGAGCGCGACCGAGCGGCCGCCGAGCTGGCCGATGCCGACCTCGAACGAGACGCGCGTGCGCAGCGACGGCTTCTGGAAGATCAGCGCCGCGCTCGTGCCGGCCAGCGGCTGGTACGCGTCGCTGAGGCGCAGCTCGTCGGCGAGCGTGAAGAGCGAATCGAGCTCGTCCGGCTCGACGTCGAAGATGGTCAGCAGATGATTGGTCATTGTCGTCGTCTGGCGCCGATCCGGCGTGCGGATCGAGGGTTACGGATTACGGGTTGCGCGCTGGCCGTCCGGCCTCACGCGGCCAGGGCGGCGGCCATTTCCGACAGCGGAGCCGCGTCGCGGACGATGCGCGTGCCGATGGGCTCGCCCTTGAAGTAGTCGCGCAGCGAGTGCGGCCGGCGACCGTCGAGGATCGCGACCGAGGCGACGCCGTTGTCGAGCGAATCGAGCGCCGACAACACCTTCGGCACCATGCCGCCGGTGATCTCTCCCGCGTCGATCAGCGCGCGCGCGCCGTCGGACTGCAGGATGTCGACCAGCCCGTCCGAAGAGTGCACGCCCTCGACGTCGCTGAGGTAGACGAGCGCGACGGCGCCCGTGGCCTCGGCGACGGCTGCGGCCGCCAGGTCGGCGTTGACGTTGAGCACGGCGCCGTCGCTCGAGAGCGCCAGCGGCGCGATCACCGGCACCATCCGCGAGCGCCACAGCAGTCCGAGCACGTCGACGTCGACCTCGGTGACGTGACCGACGAGCCCGAGGTCGATGCCGCCCGCGTCGTGACGCTCGCCGGCGAGCAATCCGCCGTCGACACCGCTGAGGCCGAACGCGTTGACCTGCTGTGCGCGCAGCGCGCGCACGATCTCCTTGTTCATGCGGCCGGCCAGCGTCATCTCGACGAGCTCGATCGTCTCCTCATCCGTATACCGCTGTCCGTCGATGAACGTCGTCCGCATGCCCAGCGCCGAGGCCAGCGCGGTGATCCCCGCGCCGCCCCCGTGGACGATCACGACGTCGGCGCCCTCGTCGACGAGCCACGCGACATCTTCGGCAAACGCATCCTCGAGTCCCCCATCGGTCATCGTCGATCCACCGAGCTTGAGTACGACCTTCGGTCGCAGCGTCGGTCCGACGAGCCCCGGGCGTACGCCCGGTCCTGGTCCGTAGTGCACCATCCTCAACTCCTGTAGCTCGCGTTGATGTGTATGTACTCCTTCGTCAGATCGCAGGTCCAGAAGTAGACCTCGTGAGCGCCGTCGCCGAGCGAGATGTCGATGACGACCTCGTCGCGCGAGAGGGCCTCCTTCGCCAGCTCCTCGTCGAGCACGATCTCGTAGTTGCGCAGGATCACGGGCACGCCGTTGAGCGCGATCTCGACATCGTCGGGATTGAACTCGATGCCCGAGTATCCGAGCGCGGCCAGCACACGGCCCCAGTTCGCGTCGCAGCCGTGGATCGCCGTCTTGACCAGATTCGAGTTGGCGACCGAGCGCGCGGCGGCGGTCGCCGCCTCCTCGCTCGCGGCGCCGCGGACGACGACCTCGATGAGCTTCGTCGCACCCTCGCCGTCGCGGGCGATCATTTTCGCGAGCACGATCATGACGTGCTCGAGCGCGTCGCGGAACTCGATGTAGCGCGCGTCTCCGGCGCTGACGATCGGCGCGTTGCCGGCGACGCCATTGGCCATCACGATCGCCATGTCGTTGGTGCTCATGTCGCCGTCGACGCTGATGCGATTGAACGAGCGCTCGGTGACGTGCTTCAGCGCCGGCGTCAACAGCGCCTGGTCGATCGCCAGGTCGGTCGTGATGAAGGCCAGCATCGTCGCCATGTTCGGCGCGATCATGCCGGAGCCCTTGGCCATCGCGCCGATCGTGATCTGCTGACCGCCGATCGTTACGCGCACCGCGTACTCCTTCAGGCACGTGTCGGTCGTCATGATCGCCTCGGCGGCATCGCGGGCGTTGGCGCGATCGAGCGCCGCGACGGCCGCCGGGATGCCTTCGAGCACCCGGTCCATCGGCAGGTACTGGCCGATGACGCCGGTCGAGGAGACCAGCACCTGCTCGGCAGGCACTCCCAGCGCGCTCGCGACGGTGCGGACCATCGTCCACGCGTCGTTGAGTCCGCGCTCGCCGGTGCAGGCGTTCGCGTTGCCGCTGTTGACGACGACGGCGCTGCAGGGCGCGCCGGTGCGCAGCTGCACGCGATCGACGAGGATCGGCGCCGCCTGTGCCTTGTTCATCGTGAAGACGCCGGCGACTGCCGCGGGGACGTCGGAGACGAGCAGAGCGAGGTCCTTGCGCGCGCGTCGCAGGCCGCAGTGCACGCCCGCGGCACGAAAGCCCGGCGGCGCGGTCACGCCACCGTCGATGACCATGGTTCCGGCAGATGCGTCGTTCACAGCAGTCCCTCGGTTTCCTGGAAGCCGAACATGATGTTCATGTTCTGGATCGCCTGTCCGGCAGCTCCCTTTATGAGATTGTCGATCGTCGAAAGCAGCACGAGGCTCCCGGTCGCGTCGTCGACGCGGTAGCCGATGTCGATGAAGTTCGTCCCGACCACGGCGCCGAGCTCCGGGATCGACGTTGCCGAGATGCGCACGAACGGCGCGTCGGCGTAGGCCCGATCGTAGCTCGCTGTCACGTCGGCCGCGGTCGCGCCCTCGGCCAGGCGCGCCGTGATGGTGCTGTAGATCCCGCGGGCGATCGGCGCCAGGTGCGGGATGAACGTCACCGACGTCTCGTGCCCTGCGATCGAGCGGAGCATCGTCGTGATCTCCGGCGTATGCTGGTGCGCGCCGACACGATACGCGCGCACGTTGTCGTGCATCTCGGTGTAGCTCAGCTCGACGCTCGATGCGCGGCCGGCGCCCGAGACTCCCGAGAGCGACGAGGCCGTGATCCACTCGGTCACAATGACGCCGTCGCGCACGAGCGGCAGCAGCGGCAGCAGGATGCTCGTCGGGTAGCAGCCCGGGTTCGCGACAAGAGATGCGCCGGCGATCTCGCCGCTGTTCCACTCGGGCAGTCCGTACGGAACGCTCCCGAGCTTCGACGGCGCGCTGTGCTCGCGGCCGTAGTAGCGCGCGTACAGCTCCGCGTCGTGCAGGCGGAAGTCTCCGCCGAGGTCAATGACCCGCGCCCGGTTCGCCGGGAGCCGATCGAGCAGATCCATCGCGTGGCCGCTCGGTAGGGCGACGAACAGGAGATCGGCGTCGAGATCCTCGATCGTGTCGAGCGACTCGTACCGCATCCCGATCCGTCCGCGGAGCGCGGGGTAGAGCTCGTCGGCACGCTGGCCGGCGGAGCTCGCCGCGTAAAGCGTCTCGATGCGCACACCCGGATGCCGCACCAGGAGCTTGATCAGCTCGGTGCCCGAATAGCCGCTTGCGCCGGCGATCGAAACGCGTATGGGTTCTTGATTCACAGTGTGCACGTGGTTGACGACGCACGAATATACGGCGTAGTGCATAATCATGCATCACGATGCATGATTATTTACGAACCTGTGGGCAGGTAGGATCGGCTGTGGATAATGACGGAGGCGGTGAGGGCCCGGATCAGGCCGGTGCGATGCCGATTCCAGCCCGAAAAGGCCGAATCGGGCCGAGGCTCGGCTTGGAGCTCAGCCTAGAGCTCCGGCGAGCGCGCCGGCAACCAGGGCGCCGACGAGACAGCAGAGAACATTGACCGCATCGTTGCCGACGAACGCCAGCCCCCCGGCGGCCAGAGTCGGGCGGCCGCAGTGCTCGTCGCGCTCGGTGAGTCGCCCGCAGCTCGGGCAGCGCCGCCGCGCCTGGATCGTGGCGCCGGCGAGGCCGTCGGCGAGCATGCCGGCCACGCCTCCGACGGTTGCGGCGACGAGCGTGATGATCGGCGTGGAGCTCCAGGCGATCGCGCTGGCCGAGACGATCGCGGCGCCGGTGATCGCGCCGATCGTCCCGTGGGCAGAGATTCCGCCGGAGCGCCCCGGCTCGACCCGGCGCAACGTACCGAGCGAGATCACGGGTCCACGCCCGAGAATCCCGATCTCCGTCCCCCACGTGTCGGCCGCGGCCGCGGCGAGCGATCCGACGACAGCGGCGAAGATCATCGGCGACATCACGGCGTTCTCGCTCGCCAGGTACGCGTACAGCACGAGCGCGCCAGCAACGCCTCCGTTGGCGAGCACCTGTCCGGCATCGCGCCGGCCGCCCTTCTCGAACGCCTCCTCGGCCCGCGATCGCCGCTCGCCACGACCGATGCGCGAGAGCGCCGAGCTCAGGACGAAGAAGGTGATCAGCGGCACGCTGGCGCCGAGACCGCCGAGACCGAAGACGACCGCGCCGAGCGTCACCGTGGCGATCGCACCCGAGGCGGTCAACGCGGCGGCGCGGTACGCCACGAGCGCGATGGCGCCCGCCGCAACGGTTCCGACAAGAAGGTTCAGGAGCATCGGAGGAAACTACGGAACGGCAGATGGGCGGTGATGAGTCTTCGTAGCAGTCTGTACAGCCGGGACTCCGGCGACGGCGAAGCTTGCAAACCGGAGACCCGTGGGCATATATTTGTTTTCCTCTCAGCTGCGGAAGTGGTGAAATTGGCAGACACGCCATCTTGAGGGGGTGGTGCCCACAAGGCGTGCGGGTTCAAGTCCCGCCTTCCGCACAGTCGAAGTCCCAGTAGTCGCAAGACTGCTGGGGCTTTTGCGTTTCAGCCCCGCGACTCGCCGGAAACGACGACGTCGACGACAGCCCCGACCCCCGAAAGCCACCCACCCCCTCTCCGTATTCGGAGAGGGGGCAGGGGGTGAGGTTCATCGCGCCTCGACCACCCCCGACGCTCCGGAGTAATCGATGATATACACCGCCCGGTCTCCAGTCTTCCCCACCGCCACTATCGT
>Ga0247823_10001825_pt1 | contig 17577 bp, 16 predicted proteins | sample 13C_PalmiticAcid_2_FD_192426 | JGI IMG/M metagenome (GOLD analysis project Ga0247823, IMG submission 192426) | Soil microbial communities from agricultural site in Penn Yan, New York, United States - 13C_PalmiticAcid_Day30 | ecosystem: Environmental > Terrestrial > Soil > Agricultural land... | reverse complement strand
GAGTCGAGATCCCGCAAGCTTCGTCGACTCAGAACTGCTCGAGCACGCGCACGTCGTTGTCGAAGAGCAGGCGGATGTCGTCGATGCCGGTCTTGAGCATGAGGGTGCGCTCGATGCCGAAGCCGAAGGCGAAGCCGGAGTAGACTTCCGGGTCGATGCCGCAGTTGCTCAGGACGTTGGGATGGACCATTCCGCAGCCACCGATCTCGAGCCACCCGGAGTACTTGCAGATGCGACAGCCCTTGCCTTCGCAGAGAAAGCACGTGATGTCCATCTCGCCCGAGGGCTCGGTGAACGGGAAGTACGACGGACGGAAGCGCGTCTTGACGTCGGCCGAGTAGTAGGCGCGGGCGAACTCGAGGATCGTGCCCTTGAGCTGCGCCATCGTGACGCCCTTGTCGACGTAAAGTCCCTCGACCTGGTAGAACTCCGCGAGCGAGCGCGCGGTGACGGCCTCGTTGCGGTAGACGCGTCCGGGCATGATCGCGCGGATCGGCGGCTGCGTCGACTGCATCAGGCGGATCTGCACCGACGACGTGTGCGTGCGCAGCAGCACGTCGTCGCGGTCGCCGGCCTTGACGAAGAACGTGTCCTGCATGTCGCGAGCCGGATGCTCGGGCGCGAAGTTGAGCGCGCCGAAATTGTGGAAGTCGTCCTCGACCTCGGGACCCTGCGCGACGGAGAAGCCCATGCCGCGGAAGATCTCCTCGATGCGTGCCTTGGCGCGCATCAGCGGGTGCTCGTGTCCGGTCGCGAGCCGGCGTCCCGGCATGGTGATGTCGGGTCCGGCGGCCTTCTTCGCATCGGAGGAGAACCGCTCGCGCGCCTGGCTCTCGGCCGTCTCTGCGAGTGTGCGCAGCTCGTTGAGAGCCAGACCGACCTCGCGCTTCTGCTCCTTCGGCACCTCGCGCAGACGATCCATCAGACCGGCGATCGTCCCCTTGCGCACCAGATGCTTCAGCCGAAACGCCTCGACGGCCTCGAGCGAATCGATGGCGGCGATGTCGGATTCGACGGTGGTGCGGAGGAGGGTGATGGCGTCTAGCATAAGGTCAGATGTCAGAAGTCAGATGTCAGGGGGTCAGATGTCAGATGTCAGAAGTCAAATGTCACAAGGCAAGAGGAGGCGCGGCGATATGGGTTGGTCTGTGCGCCGGGGTCGGTGTCAAAGGTACGAGCGGCGGCATTCTGCGCCAACGCTACGAGGCATACGACGCGTGCGCTCCTGAGGAGGACGCGTGCCGTGAGACGTCCACCGCTGCCAATGGACGCCTTCGGCATGTGACATCTAACATCTGACCTCTAACATCTAACACCCCGAAACAGCAACGCCCCCGCGAAAACGGAGGCGTCTGCTGTTACCGTGTTGAAGTCGTCCTAGCTGTTGACGTGCTTGACGATCGACGTGAAGACGGCCGGCTCGTTCATCGCGATGTCGGCGAGCACCTTGCGGTTGATGCCGAGGCCCTTCTTGTTGAGTCCGTCGATCAAGCGGCTGTAGGTCGTGCCGTTGAGACGCGCGGCGGCGTTGATGCGCACGATCCAGAGGCTGCGGAAGTTCCGCTTCTTCAGCCGGCGATCGCGGAACGCATGCGTGAGACCTTTCTCGACATGGTTCTTTGCGATCGTCCAGACGTTGGAGCGAAGTCCCCAGTAGCCCTTGGCGAGCTGCAGTGTGCGCCGGCGGCGATTGCGCGAGGCGACCTTGTTTTTAGCGCGTGGCATTGGAATCCTTTAACAGATTTTTCGAGAGTTGGTATGCGCAGGCGAGTATCTGTACGGCCGTGGCCGTCGCCCCCTCCCGTGTGACCGGGATTGCGTGCGCCCGCTGTGAAGGGCACTACGCCATGCGCGTTATCGGGCGCTGGTATCTCAACGATTCGCATGCGCGGCGGCCATGCCGCGCTCTGTCGTGCGCGTTCGGCGCACGGCGCTTCGCGCGACCGCGCTTAGCGCATTCCGAGACAGTGCTTGATGCGCTTCTCGTCGGCGGAGTTGACGAGCTGGGCCTTGCGCAGCTTGCGCAGACGCTTCGGCGCCTTGCTCGTCAGGATGTGGCTGCGATTGGCGCTCTCACGCTTGAGCTTTCCGGACGCGGTCACCTTGAACCGCTTGGCCGCGCCCTTGACGGTCTTCATCTTCGGCATTAATGACTCCAACGGTAACGGTAGTGGACGTGATCCACGGGTCCTGTATACGACAAGAAGGAGGATCAGACCTTCTTCTTTTTCTCCGGTGAGACGATCAGGGACATGTTGCGCCCTTCCATCGTGATCCCCTGGTCGACCTTCGCCTCCTCGGCGAGCGATTCGATGATTCCCGACAGGAGCTCGCGACCGATCTCCTGACGAGTGATCTCGCGTCCCTTGAAGACCACGGTGAACTTCACCTTGTGCCCCTCCTTGAGGAACTCACGCGCGTGGCGGAGCTTGAAGTCGACGTCGTGGGTGTCGGTACGCGGATGCAGTCGCACCTCCTTGAGCACCTGCGCATGCTGGTGCTTGCGCTGGGCCTTCTCGTGCTTCTGCTGCTCGTACCGGAACTTTCCGTAGTCGATGATCTTGCAGACCGGCGGGGTCGCCTGCGGTGCGATCTCGACGAGGTCGAGACTGCGCTCGCGGGCGATGCTCTGAGCCTCGCGCGGCGACATGATCCCAAGCTGCTGTCCCTCCTCGTCGACAACGCGCACCTGGGGGGCGCGAATGTCGTCATTCATGCGAGGACCCCGCGGTCGCGGCGGGGTGTTGTGACGATCTCTGAGTATGGCTCTACCTTTCGGTTGTGTTTGAAGAGTCCACCGGAAAACCAACAAAATTAGAACATCCAGGCATTCCGGCAACGCCAAGAGTTGTCGCAATTTATCGCCATCCAGATCCCGGAGGCGAACGAAATGCGCCGCCGTACCTTCGCCCCATGACCCAGCGCCTCGAGCTTGCCGCCCCGGCCAAGATCAACCTCGGCCTCGAGATCCTCCGCCGACGCCCCGACGGCTTCCACGATCTCAACACCCTCTTCGCGACCCTCGACTTCGGTGACACGATCGTCCTCGAGTCTCAGGGTGATCGCGCGATCACCTGTCACGTCCTCGGAGCCGAGCTCGCGGCGGACGATTCGAACCTCGCCGTCCGCGCCGCGCGGGCTCTGCAGAGGCAATTCGCGGACGCCGGAGGGCTCGCCATCACGATCGACAAGCGAATTCCGATGGGCGCGGGTCTCGGAGGCGGCAGCAGCGATGCGGCGGCGGTGCTCATGGGAGCACCTCTGGTCTGGGGGATCGACGTCGGGGCTCCCCTTCTGCGCGGGCTCGCTCTGGCGCTCGGCAGCGACGTTCCCTTCTTCCTGATGGGCGGCGTGGCGCTCGCAGGGTCGCGCGGCGAGCGACTCGAGCGGGTCGACATCGACCTGCCGTGGCATGTTCTCCTGGTCAATCCGGGCATCCACGTCGCGACGCCGGCCGCGTTCGCGTCGGTCGGCCGGACTGGCGAGCGGACTGCGAGCGATCTCAGGGCGGCGCTCAGCGCCGGCCTGGCCGATCGGACGACGCTGCGTGCGGGTCTCGTGAACGACTTCGAGGAGGCGGTCGTCGCCATGTACCCCGAGCTGGGGCACATCAAGCGCCATCTGTACGAGGCGGGAGCGTTCTTCGCGCTGATGTCCGGCAGCGGCTCGACGATGTTCGGGCTCTTCGAGACGCGAGAGGACGCCGAGCGGGCGGGCACGCACTTCGCGCGCTACTGGACGAAGGTCGCGGCCTTCGGCGCCGCTCACTCCTCCGCGAGCATCGCCTCGAGCATCGATCGCTCCGAGTAGCGCGCCTCGCGGGGGGCGCGCAGCCGGCCGGTGCGTGGCGCGATCGCCGGCTGCGGAAGCGTGATCAACGGCAGCGTCCGGTTCGCGGCGTGCAGGCGATCGACGCGGCCGACGGCGATGCGGCCGCCGAAGGGGCGGCCCGGGCGGATCGCCACCGGCTTCGCCAGCGACGTGTCGGCGGCGCGATGCTCGAGCACCGCCGTCATGCGCGCCTCGAGCAGCTGCTGATTCACACCATCCATGATGATCAGATCCCCTCGTGTCGTGTCGCCGAAGCGGACGATCCGCGCCGGCGACCCGCTGTGCACCCAGACGACGGTGCCGCGCGGCGCGCTCGGGAAGATCTTCGCGCCGGTCTCGTTCGCGATCCGCACGCATCCGTGCGACGACACGCGCCGGCCGAGGTACCGATAGTACGAGCGGCCCTGGAGCCCGTGGAAGCCGATCCCGCCATCGAAGGGCATCCAGTAGTTGAGGTACACCTGGAACTGCTGCGACATGTGCTTGCGTGCCTTCCACTGGATCGCATAGATGCCTTCACGGGTCGCGATGCCGTCCTTGATCCGCGGATCGCCCGTGGAGCAACTGTAGCGCGCGACGCGGCCCGAGCGGAAGTGCTGGTAGATCATCTGCTCGTTGAGCCGGACTTCGAGGAACGTCGAGTCGAGCACGAGCACGGTGTCGCGCAGCAGTCCGAACGACGGCTCGTAGCGGGCCGGGAGCACCGTCGCGGTCTGCTGCGCCGTCGCCGCCACGGCGACGACGAACAGCAGGCTTACCGTCAGCGGAAGCATCGGAAGGCGCAGGTTCATGGAGCTTCGGGGTAGGACAAAGAGTTACGTCGAACGGCGGGTGCGCATGCCCGGAGGGACCACTAGCGCGCAAGCTCATGCGTCATTTCAAGAGTCCGCTCGAGCCGCAGGCTGTAACCACGCCGGGAACCGGGGGTAGTTACGGATGGGCAGACGGTCCGGCAGGACCGAGTCGAACGGGCACACATCAGCGGCGCAAGCGAGGGGGGAGACGATCTCCCGTCGCGCATAGTTTTCGAAGCCCGCAGACCGGTTCCACCGCAGCCTTCCACGGCGTTCATGCCTCCCCGTCGGCCCCTTCCGGCAACCCGATTCAGCGGGCACCGTGAATGGCGTACGTGCACGGAGCGTGACGACACGTCACGAACGAGGGTCGGTCGGTGCTGTCATCGCCTCGTCACCATTTGAGTATTAAACTTCTCCCCTCTTGACTTGCTCTTTGGATTACAGCGGTGTAAGTATTTGGTGTGACAAGGATCTGGCCCGCATGAGGAGCAGCGGGAGAGCGATTCGAAGGATGAAATGCCGGCGCCTCCGGCTGGCACGCAATTGGAAACATCCCTCCCCGAAGACGGTTGAAAAGTGAAAGGCGAAGCGGACTGAGGGAGACGACCTCGAGCAGCCGTGTCCAGGCGCGAGGTGTCATGCGAATCAGGAACAGAGCAGATGTGAGGTAGGTCGCCATGCAGTACACATACAAGTATCCGAACAGGCTCCAGAGCATCAGCGGCCGTCGCTACGGTCGGATCAGCGTTGCGGAGGACCATCTGTCCCAGACGCACGAGGAGCTGATGAGCCGTTTGGGTGCGCCGGACAAGACCATCGCCGTTCAGGTCGAGGTCAATGCGACGAAGGAGAAGGTTTGGGAGATCGCCGCAGGGTCGATTTCGAGATTCTTCTCGCACCATCCGGTGTTCGCCGGTCTGACGCAGTTGAATTCACTCGGCTCCGACGAGGGTGGCCGCTTCATCGTCCATCGGGCGATCAACGGCTGCATCTTCGATCGCATCGGTGAGATTCTCGTGAGCATGCCGTTGTCGCAGTACACGGTGAGCGACGTCGAGATCGCCGACACCAGCGTCAGCGGATTTTTCCCGTCGCTGTACACGATGCGGCTCGAGGATCACCCGGAGGATTCGAGCAAGACGATCGTACTGCTCACCTACACGATGCTCGGCGTCGCGCACCCGTGGGCCCTCGGCGTCCTGGCGTATCAGGCGAACAGCATCAAGTATCACGCGGAGCAGGGAGACTCGGAGCAGTAACGACTGCTACGCTCACTGCCACGCGACGGAGCACAGCGCACGGCCCGTCCCGATTCCGGGGCGGGCCGTTGCCGTTGAAGGCGTGATCGGAGACGCAAGGAGGCTACAGTGGGAACGGCCGGATTACGGCGACACCGGTGAGGCGATCTCGAGCGACGATGAAGTACAGTCCCGCAGGCGGCGCGTCGACAAAGAAACTACGTCGCTCAGTGACCGTCCCGAGATGCGATGCTTCGCCGCGCGCGTTGTAGAGAATCAGGTCGATCGCGTGATTGGTCGCCGGCTCAACCCGAACGTCGATCAGTCCTTCGCCCGCACGGAGCACGGTGAGCACGGCCGGTTCTGCCACCGATGACCCGGGCAACGCGACGCCGCTGTACGGAGCACCAACGATCGCCGCCGAGATGACGACGGACACGGGGCTGCCGACGTCGTCGAAACTGGCATGCACTTCATGCCGGTAGAGGCCGTTGCCACTGTCCGCGACGAAGCGCATCGCGATCGTCAGTGAATCACCCGGCGCAAGCGTCTTGGTCCCGAGACCGGACGAATACGAGATCAGGGACGTGTTGCTCTTGATGAGCGCGACCGTCACCTCATGGGAAATCGAGTCGATGTTGCGAACGAACGTCACTACCGTGTCGCGCTTCTCCTTCCAGGGGACCTGGCCAAAACCGAACTCGAAGATGTCGCGGACAACCGGCCTCCGAGCGGCGATAGCGGTCGCCGTCCGGGTGGTGGTGATTCCATCCGCGATCGCGGTGGCCGCGCATTGATGGAATCCGGAACGGATCGGGCGGAAGTGGATCTCGACGTCGGACCGCCCGGGACGAATCATCTTCGGAGGCGCCGTGAACATCGTGAATGACGTCGAATCGGGGCCGCCGAGCCACATGGAATCGAGCGGGATGTCGATTGACTCGCGGCTGGTGAAGCCGAATCCTCCAGTCATCAGTCCCCCGACCAGAACCCGGCCGAACGAGCTGTCGCTGAACGATACTTCAATTCGAGCAGGCTCTCGCTGCCACCGTGGGCCGATGACGGTGTCGAGTCGCTCTTCGAGTCGGAACACGCGGATCGTTCCATTCGGATCGATGGCGGCCACGTGCGTGTCGTCCGGTGAAAGCGCTACGGCGCGCCACGCCGCTGCGGCTCCCCAGGCTCCGAGCTGCTCACCGCTATGACTGTCCCAGAGCGTGATATCACCCCGAGTGAGCGTCGGGGTGGCGATGCGGGAGCCATCGGCTGAGAACGATGCGTCCAAGGCGCCGGCTCCAGGAGCATTGAACAAATACCGCCCGCTCGCAAGCTCCCAGACGCTGAGTGTGCCGTTTCCGGTCGCTGCGGCGATGAGCGCGCCGTCCGGGCTGAACTCGACGCCGTAGATCAGCCGCGCCCAGTGCGGGTAGAAGCCGCGCAGCAGCCGACCGGACTCGACCGACCACAGGAGTACCCCTGCACCGTCGATGCTTGCGGCAAGGCGTCCGTCGGGGCTGAGTACGAGTTCGGCGGGCACGCGCAGCGAGTCTCCAAGAACCGCAACGACGCTGGTGTCGGCGCGGCGAAGGACGCGGTTACGCACGGCGAGAAGACTGCCGTCGGCCGACATGTCGACAATCGCCGCAGTGTCCGACCAGAGGCGCGCGCCCGTCGTCATATCGAACAACGCGCTTACACGGCGGGGCCAGACCGCAGCGCTCGCCAGGAGCATAAGGCCGTCGGCCGAGAACCGCACGCGCGTGTACTGAGCGTTGCCCGAGTCTGCCAGGGCGAACGTGCGAACGGCGCTGCGGCTCGCCACATCCCAGACGCGCACCGACCCGTCGCACGCGACCACGGCAACGAGGGTCCCATCGGGTGAGTAGGTGATATCGCTGAAGCCATACCAGCACAACCCGGTTGGGCCTAGCTGGATCCAGCTCGTGTCCTGCCGTGTGCGGATCGCCTGCAGCTCGTATGTGCCCGGGCTCAGAGGATGCGCTGCGACGAAGACCGACGAGTCCTTGACGAAGTGCCGAAGCGGCATCCACCCGCCGCCGTCGCGTCGCATTTCGATCCGTACGAGGTGATTCTCGACGTTGCCGCTCCAACCGATCGGAATGCTGTCGGAAGGGTAAAACGAGGACCCGGCGACCGGCGCCGTCAAATGGAACGTCGTCTGTGCCGCAAGCGGTGATGATGCGGCGGCCATGGCCATAGCCGCCGCCAGGACGGGGAATCGACCCAACGAGAGTCGGAGGCGAGATGCTGGGGGAACGCGCATGGGGTAACTCCGGCAGTGCACGTACTTGAAGCCGGGCGGGGGACCGTATCGGCCTGTGCGGCCCGGCGCATTCAAAGCTACGCTTTGTTCGTATGCGCGGTCGCGCCGACATCGGCGCCGCTCACCGATCGTCAAATCATCCTCCGGCCCGCGTTGCGTATGTTAGGGGGATTGCCCGTTCACGGCCGGCGACATCCGACGGTCGTGGAGCGTTCTCTCCCCAGGTCAACACGACTCCGCCGAACCACATATGAGCCTCTTCAACAACACCCCCGCAGCGATCACCGAGGAGCTGGTACGCACCGCTCTGTCGACGATCAACGATCCGGACCTGCGCCGCGACATCGTCACGCTCGGCTTCGTCAAGAGCATCGTGATCGACGGGACGAGCGTCGCCGTGTCGATCCAGCTGACGACGCCGGCCTGTCCGGTGAAGGACCAGATGCAGGCCGAGGCCGAGAACGCGCTGCGCGCGATCGGCGCGACCGACGTGAAGGTCGAGATGACCTCGAACGTCGTCGCCGGCCCGGGCCAGCGTCACAACGCGATGCTGCCCGGCGTGCGCAACACGATCGCGGTTGCTTCGGGCAAGGGCGGTGTCGGCAAGTCGAGCGTCGCGGTCAACCTCGCGGTCTCGCTCGCGCAGGAGGGCAGCCGCGTCGGACTGATCGACGCCGACATCTACGGACCGTCGGCGCCGCTGATGTTCGGACTCGACGGGCAGCGGCCGCGGCTCTTCGAGAACGAGAAGGGTGAGCGCAAGTTCGAGCCCCTCGTTGCCTACGGCGTGAAGGTGATGTCGATCGGATTCCTGATCGATCCGGACCAGGCCGTGATCTGGCGCGGGCCGATGGCGTCCGGGGCGCTCAAGCAGTTCATCACCGACGTCGACTGGGGCGAGCTCGACTACCTGATCTTCGACATGCCGCCGGGCACCGGCGACATCCAGTTGACGCTGACGCAGAGCCTGCCGCTGACCGGCGCGGTGATCGTCACGACGCCGCAGGACATCGCCCTGGCGGATGCGCGCAAGGGACTCAAGATGTTCGAGCGCGTCAACGTCCCGCTGCTCGGCATCATCGAGAACATGAGCTTCTTCATCGCGCCGGACACCGGCAAGCGCTACGACATCTTCTCGAGCGGCGGCGGCGAGAAGGCGGCCGCCGAGCTCGGCGTGCCGTTCCTCGGCGCGATTCCGCTGTTGATCGGCATCCGCGAGGGAAGCGACGAGGGCGTCCCGTTCGTCATCCGCGACGCCGAGAGCGAGCCGGCCGAGCACATCCGCCGGATCGCACGCGACCTGGCCGCGCAGGTCTCGATCCACAACTTCGACAAGGCCGAGCCGATGACGATCACACTCGGAGCGAGCTAGCAGGTGGCCGAGCAGGGCTCGCTCTCGCTCGCCGACATCGAGGCGCGCATCCGCGCCGCGATCGTCGAGATCCGGCACTACCTGCAGCAGGATGGTGGGGACCTGGAGTTCGTGCGCTTCGAGCTCGAGACCCGAACCTGCGAAGTGCGGATGATCGGCTCCTGCGAGCACTGCGCCCTCGCCCCGCTGACGCTGCGTGCCGGCGTCGAAAAAGCCCTGATCTACCGCGTCCCGGAGATCAGGCGCGTCGAGCGCGTGAAGTAGTCGACGCGAAATCGTCACCGGGCGCCGGGATCGCCCGCGACGTACCGCCATTCGTGCTCGACGCCCCTGGAGATGCCGATGCGGGGCGTGCGGCGCACGAGCGCATCGGGAACCGTTTCGCCGGCCTCGAGCCAGACGCGCGGGTCGCTGAAGAGGTCGGCGTTGTTGTGCTCCGGACCGATCCCGAGCGCGATGACGAGCTTGCCGGGGCCGTTGGCGAGATCACGATCACGGCGCACGCGATCGCCGCGACGCGCGCGCATCGCCTCGATCCCGTCGAGCGGTTCGACCGCTCGGATCAGCACCGCCTCACCCTCCCCTTCGTCACCGCTCACGACGTTGAAGCACCAGTACATCCCGTAGATCAGGTAGACATAGGCATGCCCGCCATGCAGGAACATCGGAGCATTGCGCATGCTCGGCCCGCGATGCGAATGACTCGCCGGATCGCCGACGCCGAGATACGCCTCGGTCTCGACAATGCGACCGGACGTACGGGCGCCGTCACGAACTGTCACGAGCACGCACCCGAGAAGCTCGCGGGCAACCACCCGCGCATCCCTCCGAAAAAAACTCGACGTCAATCGCATAACGATCCCCCCTTGCGCAACCTATCCCCTTGCGCCCAGCCTATCCCCTGGCGCAGCCTGTCCCCTGGCCGCAGGCCTGTCCCCTGGCCGCAGGCCTGTCCCCTGGCCGCAGGCCTGTCCCCTCCCCGCGCAGCGGGGTGTCCCCGGCGCGCAGCGCCTTTACCTTGCGAGGGCTACGGAGCTTGGGTACTTTCGCCTCCTTGCATTTCCCGGACCGTCAAGACATGACGGTCCTGTCCGCCCGGAGTCTATGAAGCATATCCGCAACTTCTGCATCATTGCCCATATCGATCACGGCAAGTCGACACTGGCCGATCGTCTGCTCGAGACGACCGGACGCGTCACCGCCCGTGAGATGACCAATGCCCAGGTGCTTGACGACAACCCGCTCGAACAGGAGCGCGGTATCACCATCAAGCTCCACGCGATTCAGATGGAATATCTCCGGCCGCCGTCGACCGGAGACACGACGCGCTACGAGCTCAACCTGATCGACACGCCGGGACACGTCGACTTCGCCTACGAGGTCTCGCGCTCGCTCGCCGCGTGCGAGGGCGCGTTGCTGATCGTCGACGCCACGCAGGGCGTCGAGGCGCAGACGATCTCGAACCTCTACATGGCGATCGAGGCGGGACTCGAGATCATCCCCGTCATCAACAAGATCGATCTGCCCGCGGCCGCGACGACGCTTCCGGGCGTCAAGCAGCAGGTCATCGACCTGCTCGGGTGCACCGAGGAGGAGATGGTGCTCGCCTCGGCGAAGGAGGGCATCGGCATCGACGAGATCCTCGAGGCGATCGTCGCGCGTGTGCCGTCGCCGCGAGGCAGTGAGGCGGCGCCGCTGCGCGCGCTGATCTTCGACTCGATCTACGACAGCTACCGCGGCGTCATCGGCTACATCCGAGTGCTCGACGGCGAGCTCAAGGTCGGCGAGAAGGTCCGGTTCATGCACTCCGGCAAGGACTTCATCATCGACGAGGCGGGCATCCTGCACATGAGCCGCCAGAAGAAGACGGTGCTGAAGACCGGACAGGTCGGCTACTTCACCGCGGCGGTCAAGGAGGTCAAGGACATGAAGGTCGGCGACACCGTCACGCTCACGCGTGGCGGAGCGACCGAGCCGATCCCGGGCTTCCGCGAGGTCAAGCCGATGGTCTTCGCCGGAATCTATCCGGCGGTCAGCGACGACTACGAGGCCCTGCGCGACGCGCTCGGCAAGCTCTCGCTCAACGACTCGGCGATCTTCTACGAGCCGGAGACCTCGACCGCGCTCGGCTTCGGCTTCCGCTGCGGCTTCCTCGGCATGCTGCACATGGAGATCGTCCAGGAGCGACTCGAGCGCGAGTTCAACCAGACCATCGTCACGACGATCCCCAACGTCGAGTACATCGTCACCAAGACCAGCGGCGAGACCGTCAAGGTCGACAACCCCGCGAACATGCCGCCGGTCGGGCTCATCGAGAAGATCGAGGAGCCGTTCATCCGCGCGCAGATGATCTGTCCGGCGGAGTACATCGGGGCGATCACCAAGCTGTGCATGGATCGCCGCGCGGTGTTCGTCAACACGCAGTACCTGTCGCAGAACCGTGTCGACCTGACGTTCGAGCTGCCGCTGGCCGAGGTCATCTTTGATTTCTACGACAAGCTCAAGTCGACCACGCGCGGCTATGCCTCGCTCGACTACGAGCTGATCGGACTGCGCGAGGGCGACCTGGTCAAGCTTGACATCCTCCTGAACGCCGAGATCGTCGACGCGCTCTCGGTGATCATCCATCGCTCGAAGTCCTTCGAGTACGGCAAGAAGCTCACCGCGAAGCTCAAGGAGCTGATCCCGCGGCACATGTTCGAGATCCCGGTGCAGGCCGCGGTCGGCGCCAAGATCATCGCGCGCGACACGATCCGCGCGATGCGCAAGGACGTCACGGCGAAGTGCTACGGTGGCGACATCTCGCGCAAGCGCAAGCTGCTCGAGCGTCAGAAGGAAGGAAAGAAGCGCATGAAGCAGGTCGGCTCCGTCGAGATCCCGCAGGAGGCGTTCCTGGCGGTGCTGTCGATGGATGACTAGAACGCGTATCCTCCACGGATCATGATCACCAAACGCACCGTCGAGACGGCCAGGACGTCGATGTCGTGGCCCTTGCGCCTGGCGATCGCCGGCGGCATCGTCGTTGGTCTCGTCCTGCTCGCGCTCATCGCCGTGGTGCGTACCTACTCGGTGCCGACGAGTGCGATGGCGAACACGATCATGAGCGGCGAGACCGTCGTCGTTCCGCGGTTCGGCGCGACGCCCGAGCGCGGCATGGTGCTGGTCTTCCGCTATCCGGGCGATCGTGACGGGGTCGAGCCGGAGTCCGAACAGTACTGGCTCAAGCGCTGCGTCGCGATCGCCGGCGATGTCGTCGAGATACGAGAGTCGCGCGCGATCGTCAACGGCGTGTCGGAAGTGCCGCCGCCCGGGCTGAAGTTCGAATCGTATCCGGAGATGCCGGACGCCCACCTGCGGACCTTCCCACGGGGTGCAGGCTTCGGCGGTCAAAACTGGGGGCCGCTTCGTATCCCGAAGAAAGGCGATCGTCTCGAGCTCAACGACAGCACAGTGTCGATGTGGGGCGTCTTCATTCGCCGCGAGGGACATGAGATCGAGAGTCGCGACGGCGTCGTGCATGTCGACGGCAGGCCGGCAACGAGCTACACCGTCGAGCGCGACTACTGGTTCGGCCTCGGCGACAATCGCAACAACTCCGAGGACTGTCGCTACTGGGGGGTGATCCCCTACGAGAACACGACGGGGAGTCCGTGGATCGTTCTGTTGTCGGAGCGGCCGGGGCGGGTGTTTGAGAGGGTGCGGTAGTCGGGGGCGGGGCTGTTGTTGGTTTTTTGTTTTTGGTTATTGGTTGTTGGTCGGTGGTCGGTGGTTCCTTGTGTTGGGGTGGCGCAACCCTTTTGTGTTTGGAGCGTTGGCGGGTGATCCGGAACCCCTGCTGCGTCCGAGCGTCGCATCGAGTGTCGAAACCGTTATCGAAGGAGAGAGCATACACGTGAACAAGACCACCGTGGTGAAGCGTTCGGCGAAGAACGATCCCCGCAAGCCGCAGTTCGGCACGAAGACGCGCGGCAGCGAGAAGCAGGAGCCCGAGATGTCCGCCGGGGAGACCCTGGTCTCGTGGGTCAAGACGATCGTCAGCTCGCTGCTCATCGTGATGGTCATCAACGGTCTGCTCATCGCGTCGTTCGTCGTGCCGACCGGCTCGATGGAGAACGAGGTGATGGCCGGGGATTTCCTGTTCGTCAACAAGTTCATCTACGGCGGATCGAGCCCGCAGACGATCCCCTTCTTCAACACTCCGCTGCCGTACTTCCGGCTGCCCGGCCTGCGCGATCCCGCGCGCGGCGACGTGATCGTCTTCATCTACCCGGGCGATCGTGACCAGTCGGAGCCCGTCGATTTTCAATACTACCTCAAGCGCTGTGTCGCGGTTGCCGGCGACACCCTGTCGGTGCGCAACGGCGTCGTGCACATCAACGGCGTCGCGCAGCCGATGCCCGCGAACGTGAAGTTCGAGCCGATCCCGGTTTCGGCCGAGGACCACCTGAAGACCTTCCCGATGAACGCCGCGTTCACGCGCGACAACTGGGGTCCGATGAGGATTCCGAAGGAGGGCGACGTGGTGCCGCTGAACGACTCGACCTTCCAGATGTGGCGGATCTTCGTTCTGCGCGAGGGACATTCGCTCGAGCGCGACGGCGAGGTCGTGTTGCTCGACGGAAAGCCGGCGACGAGCTACACGGTCGGTCGCGACTACGTCTTCGGCATGGGAGACAACCGGAACAATTCCGAGGACAGCCGCTACTGGGGCTTCATCCCGAAGGAGAACGTCGTCGGGACTCCGCTGATGGTCTACTGGTCGTGGGATCCGAACCTTCCATTGAGCATGCTCGGTGACAAGCTCGCCTCGATTCGCTGGGGACGGATTTTCACCGGCGTCGACTGAGTCACGGGCAGCCACGAACGACACCGCCTGATCGTCGTCATAGCGAGGCCCGGCACAACGGCGCCGACGAGGATTCATGGACGTTGCAGAGAGCGGGATGGCACAGAACGACGAGCTGGCGCTGAGCGCCGGTCCGGGCGCCGTTGGCGGCGTCGTCGAGGCCGAGCGCGACCGTCACCGTCTGCGCCGGACCGTCCGCACGACCGTCGCGCTGCTGCTCGTGCTCGCGGTGGTGCGCGTGTTCGTCTTCGAGCCCTACGCGATCCCCACCGGGTCCATGCGCCCGACGATCGTCGAGGGTGACGTGCTGCTCGTCAACAAGCTGCCGTACATCATTCGCACCCTCCGCACGATCCCATTCACCCAGGTACCGCTGCCGCAGCTCGAGTTCCCCGGACTCGGAAGTCTTCAGCGCGGCGACGTCGTCGTGTTCGACTTCCCCGAGGAATCCGGCGACCCCGCCGGCGTCGGCGAGGCATTCGTCAAGCGCGTCGCGGCGCTCGGCGGCGACACCGTGCAGCTCGTCGCGGGCCGCGTCTGCATCAACGGCCGCGAGCTCGCGCCGAGCGGCGCCGCGGCCCACCTCGGCGAGCGCTGCGCTCCGATCGACCAGCGCCGTGCGGCCGAGCTGCTGCGCTATGGCGGCAGTGTCGTCGTGCCGTACCGGGGGCACGTCGTGGCGCTCGACTCCGTCGCCGCGGCTCGCTGGGCATCGCTGATCTACGGCGAGGGATCGACCGTCGAGTACCGCAATCGCATCGTCTTCATCGACGGACTGCCGGCGACCTACTACACCTTCCGCCGCGACTACTTCTTCGCGCTCGGCGACAACTCCGGCGACAGTCACGACAGTCGCTTCTTCGGCTTCGTCCCCGTCGAGAACCTGATCGGCCAGGCTACGATGATCTACTGGTCGCGCGATCCGGCCACGGGGGTACGGTGGGATCGTATCGGACTGACGGTACAGTAGTAGGGGACACGCTTCGCGAGGGGACACGCTTCGCGAGGGGACACGCTTTGCGAGGGGACACGCTTCGCGAGGGGACACGCTTTGCGAGGGGACACGCTTTGCGAGGGGACACGCTTTGCGAGGGGACACGCTTTGCGAGGGGACACGCTTTGCGAGGGGGCTTGGTTTCGGTTTTCGAATCTGGGGTTTTTAATCGCGGGTCATTTTTGTCTGGTCTTTATCTCCATATCCCCTTTTGCGAGCGCAAGTGTGTGTATTGCAGCTTCTATTCGGTCGAGACGCTCGATCAGAAGGAGCGCTTTCTGCGTGCGCTGGTGCGTGAGATCGATATGCGCGCCGATGCGCTTGCCGATGATCCCGATGCGCCCGAGAGGTATTCGACGATCTTCTTTGGCGGAGGCACGCCGTCGATCCTTTCGCCCGAGGAGCTTGAGCGCATTGTCGAGGCACTGCGACGTCGGTTCGTCATCGCTGAGGATGCCGAGTTCACGATGGAGGCGAATCCGGGCGCGCTGACGACGGACTGGCTCGAGGGATACCGCGCGCTCGGTGTCAACCGGATGAGCTTCGGCGTGCAGTCGTTTCACGACGACGAGCTGAAATTCCTCAGCAGGATTCATAGTGCCGACGAGGCGCGCGCGAGCATTCGCGCCGCGCGCGGCGTGCTCGAGAACGTTTCGCTCGATCTCATCTTCGCGCTGCCCGGTCAGAGCGTCGAGCGCTGGCGCGAGAATCTGCGCGAGGCCGTCGCGCTCGAGACCGTGCACGTCAGCGCGTACTCGCTGATCTTCGAGGAGGGCACGCCGCTCAACGCGATGAAGCTCAAGGGCACGGTCCGTCCGGCGCCCGAGGACGATGAGGCGACGATGTATGCGATGACGGTCGAGGCGCTCGGCGCGCACGGCTTCTCGCAGTACGAGGTCAGCAATTACGCGCGGCCCGGGCGCGAGTGCCGGCACAACCTCGGCTACTGGGAGCGTCGCAGCTACATCTCGTTCGGACCGTCGGCCCACGCGATGAAGCGCGGCCACGCCGGCGACGTGCGCTGGGCGAACGTCTCGAACATCGGCGCATACCTCGCCGCGGTCGAGCAGGATCGTCTGCCGGTCGCGACGACCGAGCACGTGACGTCCGAAGTCGCAATGGAGGAGCTCGTGATGCTCGGCCTGCGCAGCAGCGGCATCGACCTGGCGGAGTTCCGGAGACTGACCGGCGAGGACCTCGTCGAGCGCGCGCCGGCGGTGATCGGACGGATGCTCGACGGCGGATACGCGGCGATCTCGCCCGAGCGTCTGGTGCTCAACGCCGAGGGTTATATCTTCGCCGACCGTTTCGCCTTCGAGCTCATCGACGCCGTCGAGCGCGTGACGCCGACGACCGTGGAGCGCCGCGAGATTCCTTCATGAACCTACCGTTGGCTCAGCGAGCGACGGCCGGCGTGACGTCGGTCGTGGCGTTCGTCGTCTACTGCCTCACGCTCCCGCCGAGCGTCACGTTCTGGCGACCCGCCGAGCTCGCCGGCGCGGCCTCGGTGCTCGGTATTCCCGAACCGCCCGCGTCTGCCCTCTGGCTGCTCGCCGCGCGCGTCGCACAGATGATTCTTCCCGGCGATGCCGCCGCTTCCACCGCACTGCTCTCCGCACTCTGCTCGGCTCTGACCGCGGGTCTCGTCGTGCTCATCGTCGCATCGCTCGTGGAGCGTTGGTTCGACGACGAGCGCGCCATCGCGCTTCCTTCGATCGGCGGCGGTCTGGTCGCCGGGCTCTCGTTCGCGTGGGCCGACTCGCAATGGCGGGCCGCGACGGTCGCGTCGACCGAGCCGTTTGCAGTGCTTCTCGTCGCAACCGCGCTGCTGCTGACATTGCACTGGAGCGCGCGCGTGGGCGAGCCGGGTCATGGCCGATGGCTGCTGGCCGCCGCGCTGGCGCTCGGCCTGCTCGCCGGCGTCGATCCGCGGCTGTTGATCGTGACGCCGGCGCTCGGCGCGATCGTCTTCTTCGCCACCGTCCGAGCGACGCCCGGGAGCGTCGTCGCGGGCCTTGCCGTCGCCGTCGTCGGCGGATGGCTCTTCGATCGTCTCGCGACCGCATGGCTGCCGGCGGTGCTCGACGGCTCGAACTGGTTCATGATCCTCGCGGTGCCCGTGCTGCTGGCGGCGATTCTCACGGCCTGGAGCCGCGCCGGCGACGAGGAGAATGGCGCGGTCGGATTCGCCGCCGCCGCCTGTGCGATGGCGCTG
>Ga0247823_10001824_pt1 | contig 17590 bp, 16 predicted proteins | sample 13C_PalmiticAcid_2_FD_192426 | JGI IMG/M metagenome (GOLD analysis project Ga0247823, IMG submission 192426) | Soil microbial communities from agricultural site in Penn Yan, New York, United States - 13C_PalmiticAcid_Day30 | ecosystem: Environmental > Terrestrial > Soil > Agricultural land... | reverse complement strand
GCTCGGATCAGCGGCAACGGCGCCTACATCAATTCCTATGTCTGCAGTCTGGATGTCTCGCTGTGGGGTGTGCTGCTGCCGCCCGGGATGTTCAACCAGATCGGTGGCAATTCCCATTCGGAGGTATGCCGGTAATGACGTCCACCCGACCGAGTCAGCGCCGCGGAACGCTGCTGCCCATCGCGCGGCGACTGTGGCAGGCGATACCGAGCTATTCGAGCAATCGTCACTGGTGGCTCGGCCTGAGTGCCGGGGCGGCGGTGGTGCTACTGCTGTTCGGTTCGAGCGCCCAGACCGCTGGGCTGCGTACCGGCGACAGCGTCGATATCGCCGGCATCGAAGTCGGCACCGTGAAGTCGACGCGCCTGGCGGGCGACCGGATCGAGGCCGCGCTCTCGATCGACAACGGTATCCGGGTCGGCGACGACGCCAGGGCCGCGATCAAGATGTCGACGATCCTGGGCCGGATGCACGTCGAACTCGATCCCGGCGCGCCCTCCTCGCCCGAGAGCAAGCGCATCCCGTTGAACCGGACCGAAGTTCCCTACAACCTGGCCAAGGTCGTCAACGACGACAAATACACCCACGCGTTCGAGCACCTCGAACGCGTCGACCCCGTGGCATTGCGGGCGTCGCTGGACGCGCTCGCTCGGCAGATGGGCGACTCACCGCAATTGACCGCGGCGGCATTGGATTCGGTGGGCTCGCTGGCCCAGGTGATCAGCGATCGGCGCGACGAGGTCGAGCAGTTGCTGCGCAATATCGACAAGGTCTCGAGCGTGGTGTCCGACAATCAGAACGCCGTCCTGCTGCTGCTGACGCGTGGTCAGGCCATCGGCGACGCGGTCGCCCGACGGCAAGCCCTGGTCACCCAGCTGCTCGACAGCATCGCCGCGGTCTCCGCGGACCTGCAGGCGATGGGCATCGAGAACGGGGGACAGCTCGCGCCGCTGATCGCCGATCTCAACACCATGTCGGCGGGGCTGCAGAACAACAAGGCCAATCTGGACAACCTGTTCCAGGTCATGCCGGTCACCCTTCGCCAGTTCAACAACACCCTCGGCAACGGCCCGTACGGGGAGATCTATCTGCCCTGGATGTTCCCCGACAACTGGCTGTGTGCCGTCCACGCTGTGGAAGGGTGCCGCTGATGCGCACGACATTCGTCCGCCTGGCCGTGCTGGCCGCTGTCGCCGCGTTGTTGTCGGGGTGCTCGGCACTGCCGCAGAGCCTGACCTCGCTGCCGGACCGGTTGCTGGGCAAGGAGAAGACCATCACGGCGGATTTCGAGAACGTCGCCGGCCTGTATGTCGGCAACGAAGTCTCCGTTCTCGGGATGCCCGTGGGCCGGGTGACGGAGCTGGTCCCGCGAGGGCAGTACGTGCAGGTGCACATGGTCGTCGATCCCGAGGTCGACCTGCCCGCCGATGTGATCGCGGCGCTGGTCTCGCCACAGATGATCACCAACCGCCACATCGAACTCACCCCCGCCTACACCGGCGGCCCCACTCTGGCCGACGGCAGCCACATCCCCTTCGCCCGGACCCGGACGCCCGTCGAGCTGGACCGCATTCTGCGCAACTTCGACGACATCGGAAAGGCGCTGGCGGGCAACAACTCCGACGGCCCGATGGCCAGCCGGGTGCTGTTTCCGCTACTCGACGGCAACGGTGACCGCATCCGGGAGACCCTGGACGCCCTCTCCGGCGCCTTCGAAGTGACCCTGGCCAACAAGGACCAGATCGCCAACGCGATCGTGCGGCTCAACGATGTCACCCAGATCCTCGCCGACAACGACGCGACGGTCCGGGACTTCAGCGCCCGGCTCACCCAGCTGGTCACCCTGATGCGCGAGCAATCCCCGGGATTGCAGGCCGTGCTCACCCAGATCAACGACTTCGTCGCCAACACCAGCGCCGTCGTCGGCGAGAACAAGCAACCGCTGACCGACGCGCTGCTGCGACTGATCACGATCACCGCGCAGATGCGCGATCACGCCCGCGGGCTCACCGAGATCGTCGATATCGCCCCGCTGTTCCTCGACAACCTCGGCAACGCGGTGAGTCCGGAGAATCGGGCCGTCCGCCTTCATCTGCTGACCGACAAGAGCCTGCTCGACAACGAATTGCTCGCGCTGTTCTGCCAGCGAGTCGAGCTCCGGGCCGACGGCTGCCGGACCGGCAAACTGCAGGACTTCGGGCCCGACTTCGGACTGTTCGCCGCCCTGTTGGGACTGACCCGATGAGGCGACACCTTTCCCGCGCGGTAGTCCTGGGGCTGGCGGCGTGCGTGGTCGCCGGGTGCGCGGTCACCGTCGACTCCATGCCGTTGCCCGAGCCCGGCCTCGACGGCCCCACCTACACCGTGCGCGCGCTGTTCGACAACGCGCTGAACCTGCCCGATCGCGCGCACGTGAAAACCGGCGGCACCGACATCGGCGTCGTCACCGGCCTGGACACCACCGACTTCGTCGCCACCGTCGAGCTCGAGATCCGCGGGGACGTCCGGCTGCCGCGCGGGTCACGCGCCGAGCTGCGGCAACCGACACCGCTCGGCGACATCTACGTCGCCATCGTGCTGCCCGAACTTCGTTCCGGCACACCTATGCTGGTCGACGGCGACGTCATCGACAGGGACCACACTGCGGCGGGCGCCTCGGTCGAGGAACTGATGATGTCGCTGTCGATGCTGCTCAACGGTGGTGCGCTCAGCCAGGTGGCCCGGATCACCAGCGAATCGAACTCGATCTTCGCCGGCCGCGGGCCCCAGCTCGCGCATCTGCTCACCGAACTGACCGCGACGCTCACCGCGCTCAACGCCCGCACCGGTCAGATCGACGCCGTGCTGCACGGTCTGGACTCGCTCAGCGCCACCCTCAACCAGCGCCGGGCCGAGCTGGGCCAGGCCGCGGACACCTTCCCGCCGCTGATCTCGGTGCTCACCGAGAACAACCGCGCCATCACCGATCTCACCACCGAGGTCTCGACCACCCTCGGCGCACTGGGCGAGTTCACCGCCACCAGCAGCGCGGACTTCGTCGGCCTCTTCGACAGCGTGCAGGCTCTGATGACCGGCTTCACCCAGATGGGCGACAACCTGGCGGGCGCGCTGGACCAGCTGCACGCGTTGCACCCCGCACTGCTGGCCACCACCGAGGGCACGAGCCTCGCGGTCGCGGCGACGATCTCCTACCTCAGTGTCGGCGCCCTGACCGACCCGAACGGGAGCAGGCTGCCCGACGGATCGGACCCCGGCGCCTTCGTCGGCAGTCTCGCCGAGGTCCTCGCGCGGGTACTCGGCCGGTTGCAGGGCGGTGGGCGATGACCGAATATCCCCGGGGCAGTGTCCGATACACGCTCGCGCTGGTGGTCACCTTCGGCATCTGGGCGCTCGGCGTGGCACTCGAGGTCGCCGCCGAATTCCTACTCCGGGCCGCGAGCTGGGGCAAGCGGCACGTCAACGGCGTCGCGGCGGTGGGACTGGTGGTGACCCTGCTGGTCAGCGGCGGCTACCTGCTGCTCGACGTCATCCGGATCGATCCGTTGCGTGACACCTTCACCGTCCGGGTGGAACTGGCGGGCTCCGGTGGCCTGCTCGCGCATTCCGATGTCACCTTCCGGGGGGTGCGCGTCGGGACGGTGCGGTCCCTGGAGCTGTCGGAGACCGGCGTCGTCGCCGTCGCCGAGATCGATGCCGCCTACCGCGTCCCCGCGGGCGGCGCGGTGGTCGTCGCTCGATTGTCGGCCGCGGGGGAGCAGTACCTCGATATCCGGCCCGATACCGACGACGCCCCGTATCTGGCCGACGGCGCCGTCGTCGAGCTCGCCCGGACCGCCACGCCGGTCACCATCAACGAGTTCCTCACCAACACCGGCGATTTCATCGGCGGGCTGAATCCACAGCGATTGAACGTCATCGTCGCCGAGCTCGACAAGGCGCTCGCCGGCGGGCCGGACCAGTTGCGCACCGTGATCAGCGGGATCAGCCAGGCCATGGTGGGGATGACGGAACTGCTTCCGCAGACCCGCAACCTCGTCGAGAAGCTGTCGGTCATCGCGGAGACGACCTCGCACGCCCAGCCGGACCTGCGCATTCTCGTCGAGGGTTCGGGCGTGCTGTTCGGGCAGTTCGCCGCCGCCGACCAGGAACTGCGGCGGATACTCGACCTCGGCCCCGGACAGCTGGCGACGCTGGGCGGCGTGATCGCCGAGACCACCGACCCGATCACGAATCTGGTGACCAACCTCCGCGCGATCACCCAGGCGGCCCGCCTGCGCACACCGGCGCTGTCGGCGCTGTTCCCCGCCTTGCGCTCGGGCACCGCGCTACTCGGAGTACCGGCGCACGACAACGCTTTCCACACGATGGTGGACATCTGGCCGCGCCCGTTCTGCGAGTACGACACCATCCCGGTCTCACCCGCCACCGTCTCCGACGGCAGCGTGCGGCTCTACAACTACTGCGTCATCAACGATCCCGCGCAGCAGATCCGCGGGTCGGCCAACGCGCCACGGCCCACGACCCCCGACAACACCGCCGGACCGCCGCCGGGCGTCACCGGCGACGAACGTTCCGTGCCGCTGCCCGGCCGCTGACCCCCTGCTACCGAGAGGAACCCCATGACCGACACCGAGGATTCCGCAGTCACCGCGCCGGAGACGCCGGAGGAGGCCGGCCCCGCGGCCGTGTCGTCGGCCCGTCGGCCGCGCACCACCGCGATCGTGGTCGCCCTGGCGATCGCCCTGGGCATCGGGGGCTGCGCCGCCGGTGGCTACTTCGGCTGGCAGAACCACCGTGCCGGGGAACTCGAGCGATCCCGCACCGACGCGCGGGCCGCCGCCTGCGCGTACGGCTCGGTGCTGTCGACCTACAACGCCACCGACCTCGACGCCTACTTCACCGCCGTGCTCGATCGGGCGACCGGTGCGTGGAAGCAGGAATTCGAGTCCACCAGCGCCGACCTGCGCGAGGTGCTGATCCAGGGCCAGGTGCAGTCGACGGCGGGCACCGTGGATTGCGCGATCGCCACCAGTGACGCCGACACCGCCGAAGCGATCGTGGTCGTCGACCAGTCCATCGCCAGCGTCGGAACACAGCAGCAGCCCCGGCGCGGTCAGCTGTCGATCACCTTGTCGCTGACGAAATCCGGGGACCGATGGCTGACGAGCAAGGTGTCCTCGCCGCTGCTGCGCACCAACCCCTGAGACCTCTACTTACGCGACAAGGACTGCGCTGCACATGGTTTGGCTCGTTCTGCTCGGCTCCGCGCTCGGCGCTCTCGTGGTCGCCGCGGGAGCCGGACTCGCCGCTGTCGTCGTCGCGCAGCGCCGCGCCGCCCGCCTGCTCGGCACCGAGATCCCGCCGGTCGACGACCAGGCGATCCTGCTGATCGAGACCCGGCGTCCGACCTTCCGGATGACGGTCGAGCAGCACTTCCCCGCCCTGCCCTGGGAGGTGTGGTCCGCGCTCGAGGACGGCGCCTTCACCTGGATCCCGATGATCGAGGGGGTCACCTACCGCGACCAGCGGCGTGGTCCGGGCACCGTCCGCACGCTCGACGGCATCGTCTTCGCCGCCGCCGAGCAGGTCACCCGCCGCGATCCGCACACCCGGCTGAGCGTGGCCGGGATCAAGACCTCGATCCCGCTGCTGATCGAGTCCTACACCATGGATTTCGATCTCACCGAAACATCCGACGGCACAACGGTGCTGCGGTGGACGATCGCCGGCCGACCGGCGATCTTCGCCTTCCTGCGGCTGAGCTGGACCGCGTTGTTCCTCCGCCCGTTCGTCCGGGTCGTGCTCGGGAGATGGGCGAACTACTACCGCTGAAGGACACATCGTGGAGCCGGTTCCGAACTATGCCGCCGGGGTCAGCCAGGAAATTCTCAACTACTTCGGCACCTGCGGCGCCTGTGGCTACCCGGCACAGGCCCACCTGGTCAGCGCTCTCGTCGACGGCCACATCGCGACCAGGGTCGTCGCCACCTGCGGCTTGCCCTGTGGGTGGCGCAGTGTGTGCGCCCGCACCACGATGACCTGACCGCCGGCCACGAGCGCGCTCAGCAGGTGCTTACCGCGGGCCTGCCGGCGAATCGGTCGGCCAGATACGTCAGGGCCGTCGGTAGTCCCACCATGGCCTCGGTGCCGTGCTCGCCGAACGAATGCTCGACCAGCTCCACCGCGATCCCGTCGGCGCAGTATTTCCCGGCCATCGCGCGCGCCGCGGCGACAGGTGCGAATTCGTCGGCGACCGCGTGGTAGATCAGCACCGGCGCGGTGGGTGCGCCCGGACGGAACAGGGGACTGGCCCGTCGCACCACCTCGCTCAACGCGGGGTTGTCCGTGATCGATCCCGGCCACGCTTCCAGCGTCGCCGCGTCGAGGAAGGGATACGCGACCGCGGCGTCGAGCAGGCAATCGGCCCGGCTCGCGGCCATCATCGCGCGACCGGCTTCATTGAGGTATCCGGCCACATCGGCGTCGGGATAGGACCGGTCCAGCCCCACCAGTCCGACCACCGCGCCCCCGCCCGCGATGCCACCGCTGAACCCGGCCATGGTGGCCTCCAGATCGGCGACGATCCCGCCCAGCGCCACCCCGGTCACCGGCAGCTCCGGGGCGTAGCCGCGCTGCTGCTGCGCGGCGATGGCGGTGGCCTGCGCCCCGCCGGAGTAGCCCCACATGCCGATCGGCGCCGCGGGGTCGACCGCCGCGGGCGCGAACGCTCTGGCCGCTCGGATACCGTCCAGCACGCCGTGGACATACCCTTCGGCGCCGAACAGATCGGAATCGGGCCCCTGATAGTCGGGCACGACCAGGGTCCACCCTTGTTGCAGGGCGAACCGGATCATGCCGGTCTCGGTATAGGCGTTGCTCGGGACGCCGTCGATCCCACCGCGCAGTGCGTACGAGGGCGCGCAGCGCGCACCCACACCGTCCTCGGCGACCTGATAGGACAGCAGCGGCCGTGGTCCGGCGCCGGTCCATTCCCCGTGCGGCACAAGCACTGTCGCGACAAAAGCGCGGGGTGCCCCGTGATTGTCGATCGTCTTGTACTGCACCTGCCACGCGTGCGCGGGTAGCGGCAGCAAGAACGACTTCGGCTCGACCACACGGGACGCGAGCACCGTCCCGTTGGGGAGGTCCGCGAGATCGGCGGGCTCGGCGTAGAACGAATCCTGGTGCGGCGGTGGCACTGCCGCGGCCCACCCCGCGCACGCCGTCGAAAGCGCGACCGCCATGCCGGCCACCGCTGCCCGTATCGCCGTGATTTCCCTTGCCCGCATCGAATGCTCCCACCCCTGGAACCTGTTCTAGTTCGCGTCCGCGAGCGTAGTGCATTCGATGGAATTCGACGCCCGATCCCGTGGGAAAGCTCACGGCGGCACGAGTCGATCGACCGGATCGAGCGCTGCCGTGCGGCGGCGACGGATGGCGTCGAGGCTGAACTGTGCCCAGCGGATGTTCTCCTGCTCGAAGGCGATGCCGCGCAGCAGGGTCAGGTAGGGGCCGATGTGGACGGATTCGCTGAGGTAGGCCTGTTCGCTGCGGCCGGCGAGCATCCGGGTCCGCGACCGCTCGTAGCGGGCGAGTTTCGCCTCCGCCCAGCCGATTCGCTCGACCAGGACGGCCTCGACGGCCGGGGCGTCGCCGGAGTCCATGCCCTGGATCTTGACCAGCATCTCGTCGCGGATGACGGTGGGTTTGGTCGAATCGGCGATGAAAGCCCGCAGCGCCGCCCGCCCGGACTCGGTGATCGAATGCAGCCGCTTGTTCGGGCGTTTCTCCTGCTCGACGACCCGCGCCGCGATGAGGCCGTCGGCCGTCATTCGCTCGAGCTCCTTGTACAACTGCTGCGGGGTCGCCATCCAGAAGTTCGCGACCGACGCGTCGAATTGCTTGGCCAGGTCGTAGCCGGACGCCTCGCCGTCCAGGAGGGCGGCCAAGACCGCGTGTCGTAACGCCATCGAGCAAGCCTACCGGACCTGAATGGTGAATTCGGTCAATGGTGACACCATCCTGGACAGCGGTGCACGCTGGGGATAGCCTCGTTCGACCTAATCAATTATTTGCCTAGGAGGCACAGGTGCATCAACGGTTTCGGGCCGCGGTGGAGTCGAAGAATCTGGATAACGTCGAAGAACTGCTGGCCGACGATGTGGTGTTCACCAGCCCGGTCGCTTTCGCGCCGTACCCCGGCAAGGCGGTGACGGCGGCGATTCTGCGCGGGGTTTTGCGGGTCTTCGAGGACTTCCGTTATGTGCGCGAGATCGGTGCGGCGCAAGGGCCCGACCACGCGCTGGTGTTCGAAGCCACCGTGGACGGCTTGCAGTTGACGGGCTGCGACTTCCTGCACTTCGACGACGACGGCCGCATCGACGAGTTCACGGTGATGGTGCGACCGCTCTCGGCGGCCCAGGCGCTGGCCGCCCGCATGGCCGAGCAGTTCCCGCGCATCCAGCGGGAAGCCCGGGAGGCGCTCGAGCGCAAGGCCGCACAGTGAGTGTCCGGCACATCTTCTCCCGACGGGTCGGGTCGCCGAGCGGCCGTTGCGGCTCCGTTCGCGGGCATGCTCCGAATTCGCCCGTGTTGTACGAAATGGATTGGCCCAGCTGTGTCAATGTGAAATAGATCACAAAAGTTGCTTTTAATATTGCTTGGCTATTACTAATAGCCCGGTCGACATTCGGTTGGTCCAGTCGGGGGCACAAGGTCGAGAGGGTACTTAAATGTTCAAGCGCTCAACTCGCAATATTCTTCTCGGTGCACTGCCGGTCATCGTGGCGGTCACCTTCGCTGGAAGCGGCGTCGCGTCGGCGGATGCCTCCGCCGATCAGCGGGCTCAGCCTGCTGTCGCGACGACGCTCCAGGATGACGGCTACGACACTGCCATCGCCGCGTTCTCGTTCGGGTCCGCCACCCCGGTGGCCGCCGAGATTGCGCAGGACGCCGAGCCCTCTGGCGAAAGTCCCGTTGTGGAGGCGGCCGTTCCCGTCGCCGCGGATGTGGTCGCTCCCGTGGTTTCGGATGTGGTCGAGACCGGCCTGCACGACGTCGCGACCGACCCGAAGGCCGAGAACTCCGATCCGGTGGTCAACGGTGCCCTCGCCGGTGCCGGTGTCGGTGCCCTCGCCACCCTGGTCAATTGCCTGCCGTCGGTGATCCTGCTCGGCGTGGGCTACCCGATCTGCCTCGTCCTCGGCGTACTGCCCCACGCGGCCATCGGTGCCATCATCGGTGGCGTCGTGGGTCACGTGAACCCCGAGGCCATTCCGCAGGTCCTGCCCTGAGAAGGTGAGCCGGCGGGTAACTGCCTCCGGCCGAGGGACTCCCGGTGCTGCTGCGGTGACACGCGGTCGTGCCGGGAGTCTCGCCTTTTGTGAGGGATCAGGTCCGGGTGCGTCCGCACTCGGCGTCGACTGTGACTCGGTAACCGATCCGAACCGCGGGCGCATCCTCGCCCATGGCCCAGTTCTGAGATGTGGCCGTAGCGTGCCTCTCGCGGGAGCGTTCGGCCCGGTGAGAGGCCGTTGACCCGTTCCTGGAGCGAGGGCGGCGGCGGAATGATCGGCTCGATCACGTGGACCTGCCCGGCCGCTGGAGCCGTCGGGCACGGCTGACCGGGCTCGCGGGGTCGGCGGATCTGCCGGGAAAAGCGGCATCAATGCAGGTCGGGGGATTGATACGACGAGGGCCTCGTGGGCGAGCGCACTCGACCGCCGGTCCGGGCACGACCAGCGCAACCGCTGGAAAACTGTGCGCGAGAGGGGACTCGCATACAGATCTCGGAGAAGAACACCAGGAATCTGTGATCGAGTGCGATCGAATACCTATCGCCATGGCGTTGCAGGACCAGCATATACGAACTGCCTACAAGCACCTATGGGGCTGGTGCGACTCGCGGGATTGCGCTAGAGCCCTGGTGGCCAGGCGCAATGTCTCCACAAGTGCTCGTCCGCTACCGCTGTCCTTGGCGCCGCTGCCTGGCTCGGTCGGTGACCGATGTGCACACTGCTGGTTCAAAGTTTCCGCTGTGCAGATATGGCGGCTGTGTATGGCTCCGACGTGAGTGCGGCTGGTGCCGTGGCGACTTGGTATCGGGCGGGATCTATGAAGATGCCGGTGGTGCCGCGACGGTGAGATGGGTCGGTGTCGGGCGCCGAATCCTATCTCTACCTGTCAGATCGCGCGATCTCCAACCAAGCGCTGGGCGTGCTGGAACGGTAGGCAGGGAACGCGAATCGACACTGATCGGGGTACGGTGGCAGTGTTCGCGGTCGTGGTGTCGCCGGGCGTGATTGCGGTCGTGCTTGAACCGATCGCGGTGCAGACCAGGAGGTGGGGAATGGCAGTTATCGACGGCGAGTTTCTGCGTCGGGATGACGTGGTCCGGGCGGTCGGCGAAGAGTTGTCCTGGCGTGGGCGCTTGTTGCCGCGCCGGGCGGATTTCGAGCTGCTGTCAAGGAACCCTTCGGCAGTGGCGGATTGGTTGATCCCGCACCTACGGTCGGGAGGTGGGGGGCGGCGCGCCAGCGTGGTTTTCGCCGATAAAGAGTGGCGAGGGACACGGCCTCTGCACACCTTAACCTTGGAAGACAGTGTCCTGTATCGGGTTCTTTCCCATCGCATGAGTACGCGGTTGCCCGAACGACTGCGTGTGCGCGGCCCGATCGATGAATTTCGGCGCGCGCCACTAGCGGTCGCCGAAACTAAATATGTCTGCGTCACCGATGTGACGGCCTATTACGAGTTCGTCGATCACGATCTCCTCGCCACCGAATTGATCGGGCAGACCGGCGACCAATTGGCCGTGAATGCGCTACGTGACTTGCTGGTCGCGGTACTGGGTCGGCATGTCGGACTGCCGCAGGTGCACGCAGCCAGCGATATATTCGGCGACGTCTACATCGATCCCGTTCGCCGTCGCTTGCTGCGGCGCGGTCATGCCGCGTTCACCTATTCAGACGATTTCAGGATCGCAGCCCCCACACTGCAGGGTGCTCAGAATGCTCTCGAAGCATGCGAGATCGAGGTGCGCGCTCTCGGATTGGTGCTAAACGAGACCAAGACGCGGACCTATTTCGTCGATAACTACACAAGCTCGCTCACGGCGTTCAATGATGCGCAACAACGTCTGCTCGACTCGGACGGTGAGGGCGAGTCCGGCGTGGATCTCGGATTGCTTGAGCGCGGGTATGAATCTGGCGAAGTCGAACCTGCATCGGGTGATGAATCCGAGTCCAAAGGCTCTGATGACGAGCGACAGCGTCGGCTAACAGCGGCGCGACGAGCGTTCGAGCTGTGGCGTGACATGATATTCGACGAGGACATCAACGATCGTGACGCCGCAATTTTGCGCGATCTACTCGGTCGCTCCCTGCCAGTTCTCGGCGCCGCTGGAGACACCGGGCCCCTGAAATGGATAGAGACGATCGTCCGAATTGAGCCCGCCCTGACTCCGCAGGCGGCACTGTACCTCAAAGAATTTGGTCAATCCGGCGAAGGGCAACGCAGCACGCTGCGCGCGACCTTGGATAACATCGTGTCTAAGGATATCCTCAGCACGTGGCAGTCTCTGTGGTTCGCCCACGTCGCGGCTGACAGTGGCATGGATGAGACGCCTCGGCCCTACGAGGAGTGGCTGCAGGGGTGCGTTATCGCAGGCGACCCAGCTGTCGCGGCCACAGCTGCAGCTGCCCTAGGCCAGATCGGGCGTGGGAACGCCGATGACGTTGCCGCAGCGATCGACCGGGTCGGGCCTGAATGGCGGCGGCTGGCATTTGTTGGACTCATTGGTCTCGATCGTGCGAAGGCGGAAGCGACCGCCGACGATGCGCTAGATCGATTACTGCTCACGGAGGATGAACGGCTATGATTACGCCAGTAACGTCCTCGTTTGAAGCCGAAGCATCCGCCGACTTGTTGTTTAGGACACTTGCTTCGCATCAGATTGCCGTGGCGTCCTTCTCTCCCGAGTCTCCAGGGCGCCTTCGTCCGTACATAGTCGCCGATCGTGTGCAGGAGCAGCGCCAGGCCACGCTGCTGCGGCTGTTGTCGATTACAGAAGCGTTTGCCGGCGACCTACTGTCGCGCGAAGTGGAACGAACATTCGCATCTGTGTCAAGCGACGTATTGACGGCGGCGGTCAACGACAGTCTGATCAGTGCGACCAATACGTGGAAAGAGCAAAGGACTGCATATACGAAATGGCTGAATATTGCTAAGGCTGCAGTAAATTGGACCTCGATTGAGCGGCTTGCAGACGCGCGCAACGCTATTGCGCACGGGCTAGGCGAGCTCACTCGACGGCAAAAGCTATCCGGAACCTCGATTCCTGACAGATTGCGAAATGCGGGAATCAAGGTTGAGAACGACCGCATCATTTTGACCGATAAGAATCTCCTCGATGCGGCACAGGAATGCCGCGTGTTCATAGAATCGCTCGACCGCGCAGTCCAGAACAGATGAAGTTGTAACCCAGTGGATAGGCTTGATGGACTCTAGGTGAGGCGACTGCAGGATTGCAGGTATAACCTAGCGGCCAGGAGCTCCGGGCCGTCTCGTAGGCATGTGGCAAGCCCTCGAGAGGCGTCAAATATAAGACTTCCTCCCCTTGGTATCATGTGAGTATCAGCCGCCATTTCTCGCGGCGGCACGCGCTGTAGCGTCCGCGAAAATAGCTATTCGCATGCCGCTTCGTTTTCCTGGTCGGCCTGCCAGGCGGCATGATTGTTGGGCGGTGTCGCGGAAGAAGGATGGCATCGGTAGCTGGGCGTTGACCGCCGGATAGTCGCCGCAGTGAACCCCGTACAAACGTCGCCACCGAGTGCGATGCTGACTCCACCACGCGGTGCATGCAGTTCACCGGGATGATCTGTTGGGCTGCGTCCTACAACGATCTCGCGTTGGTGGAGTTGTATTCAATCGCTCGATGGGGACGCCTCGTCTATCCACTCCTGGGGGATCAACTGCTGGCCATTGCGCCAGTTGTGCACGATCGACTCCTGGAACCAGCTCTCAGGAAGATTCGCGTGGTCGCACACGATGATCTGCAGGTCGGGCGCCAGCTCCTCGACTACATCGTGAATCAGCTCGAAAAGCCTGTTAACAGCCTCTCGATCGCTGTCGGCGCTCGGAGTGCCGGTCTGCTGATCAACTTCAGACCTATACCAGACCTGAGTTGGCTGGTCGAGTATGAGGATTCGCGGAACTGGGCGTCGTTGTCTCACGAAGTAGCGATGCAATGCGAGGTGTGCGACGAGGTGATACCCAACCCAGTTTTCCCCGCTGCCGATTCGAAAAAGTGCCGCGGGTCCCTGCTCGGTGTCGGCGACAACGGTGAGTCGGCTCAGGTCGAGGCGAACGTTACTGCCACTATGTTCCAACTCGAGGCGGTTTGCCCATGTGGTCATATCTTGGCTGATCGACACTAGGCGTGATGTCAGCTGTTCGCGTTCTTCCGCAGGATCGAGCTCAGCCTCCAAGTCGCGAATGCGCTCGGCGGCGAACTCATACTGTGCGGCTACCCGTTCTAGTTCCCCGTCTGAGTCTCCCGGGAGTGCCGCCAGGCTGGCGTGAATGCGACCGCGGACGAAATCGAGTTGTGAATCTTGGGGAAGCTGCTCTGTGACTGAGAGGCTCGCTGTGATTGATCGAATCGCCGATTCCACGGTACGCAGCTGGACGCGGAGATCAGCTGCGTATTCATCGAGGGCAGTGAGAGCTGTGCGGCGCGCGGGACGGACAGAGTCGATACCGGCCAGCTGTGTTCTGAGACTGCGCAAGCTACGATCCAGCTCCGCTGCACTGGGGTCAGGATCCTCCAACGTACTGCCGCAAACTACACACGTGACGCGTGGGTCGCTGTCTCGCTCTTGATGGTTCTCGCTGGAGGCGGTTCCAAGCAGGTTCAAACTGGTCAGGCGCGCAGTTTGGGTGCGTACCGCTGCAGAGTAGTCGGTCTCGGAAGCTTCTTGTTGCAACAGGATCTCGCGTTCATCGGCGGTACCTCGAAGCTGTGCCCGAAGCTCATCCCTAATCTGATCCAAATCAGCTGTACGGGTCGCGATTTCGGCCTCATTGCGGGACATGGTCTTCGCGGTGATCGCTGCTCGGAGTTCGGCAATCGCGGCGGCTCGTTCTGGGCGCTGAGCGGTTTCGACCATACCGAGGGCGTAAGCCTCCCTCCAGAGCGAGGCCAACGTCTCTTCCGCGAGTTGACTGGTTTCCTTAACCCGGCGGTACTGGGCCTCCACATCACGCAGTTCGCGCCGCGCTGCGGTGAGCTGAGCGCGGCGCAGCGCTTGATCGCGGGGTACTGCACCGAGGAAGTAGGGGATGGTGTCCTTCAAAGTCTGGACCATGCCTTGCTCGCCTTGGCGGTGGAACAGGAGTGTCCGGTTCGCGATCTCATTTTGCGACTGCAAGCATAGGAGCGTTGCGTGCCCAAGGTGTGCTTCCACCGCGTGCCTTGACGACCCAACGGGCGGCACGTGGAGGTTCTCTTCGATGCCAATGCGTCGCCCGAGCTGTTCGCGAACGGAGCTAGAGTCCAGGTCTGCGACCAGTTCGTGGAAGTCGACTGGCTCCAGACTTGTTCCGAAGCGGAGCATCGCCCGTTGAGTGGAGCTTCGGCCTGCCCGTGGCGCGGGTCGAGCAACGAAGGCGCGACCTCCTGCAATGTCAAACAAGGCCGCGTACCAAGTGACGGTTTGGGTGATCGGGCCGATCGGCATCTGTAGACTGTCGCGGCCGAGGCAGTACTCGACTATGTCTAGTAGAGCGCTCTTACCGGTCTTGGACTCGCCTGTCACGATGTTGAGCGACCCAGGCTTGAAGTCCAGGGTTCGCTTCGCGCCCGATGCGTTGTAGAGGACGATCGCTCGTAGCTGCACAGCTACTAGGGTGCCACGCCAAGTATCGCGAGAACAGTTGCAGGACTGCTGGTTTTGGAAAGCCAGCGTCCTGTCATATTTGCGGAGCGCAGGATCGCTTCTAGCTCTTTAGGCCGCTCGGATCCACGGGGCCACCGGGGAAGACTAGCGGTGAGCTGATCACCATCCAAACGCAGTGCGCCGTTTGCGATACCGAACCGGATGCCGGCTCGGACCGGTTCGACGAGTCCAAGCGCTCGCCGTGGCAGTCCCGCACGGATCACGGGATTCCGAGAAACCCAGGTTGCTAGGTGCGTTCGGGTGCTCGGGGGCAGCGCTTCCCGCGTGCCACGGTGTAGGACCATCGGCGCTACAACGAAGGACAGGACCAGGGGGAGGCTATCTCCAGTCTCCTTCTGATACCCGTTTGCAGCGCTCACAATGACGGTAGCTAGAAGTGCGGGGTTCAGCATTGTCGCGACGATCGAGGTGTGGTTGCCCCGTCCGGTCATTACGGTCCCCTCTGTTGCCCTGTATCGATTCGGATGTCTCAGACACGTGCGTGGAGCAGGCCCTCGATCCGGCTCTTGAAGTCTGCGTGCCAGCCAATCCGCCCGTCGTCTGCCAAGATGTGTCGCTGACCACGGGCAAAATATGGGTCGTTGTACCGAGACCGAACCGTGATGCCGGTCTGAGCCAGGAGACCACGCAGCATGGCTTTCCCGGCCTCTTGCTTCTCTTTCTCGTCTGCGTCGTCGTTGAGATTGTCCAGCATCCAGTCGAACTCGCGGTCCCATTCGTCGACCAACTCGTCCTCGAACCGCTGGAGTTCCGCGAGGCCGATGAGGTCTTCTTCGACCCACCTCACCGCATGCGTATAAGCGCGGTAGTAGTCCACAATCGCCTTCTGAAGGTTCCTGGGAGGAAACGCGACCCACTGCATCTGCTGTACGAACGGTTGAGTGTGGTACTTCGCACGAAGCTCGTTTTCATCGACGTCCCGGTGGCTTATGAACGTCGGCAGGGTCTCACTGGTGAACTGGTTTCGGATGTCGTTGATGGATGCCTGAGCGGCCCCGACGTCGATCTTTGCTATGTGCCCCTGCAGCAGGGCCAAGGCCTGCCCGTCCCACCAGTGCCAGACCATCGCCAGGAATGCGGCTTCGTGACCGTTCGGAAGTGCCCACTGCAGAGCTGTCCTGACCGCATCGTCGACGTCGTGTGCTTGAGGCGAGCCGTCAGCAACCCGTATGCGGTGCAATAAGGTTCGTCGTTCGGCTTGGTCGAGCGCAAGAAACTGCCGACGGGTAGGCCGGGTCTCCTCGGCGCCGTCCTCGTTGGCGATCTCTTCAAGCATTGACAGCGCAGCGACCTCATCGCGTTCAAACGCGCGAAGAGCCGCCATGGCGCTGTCAGGCGCCGCGACCTGTGTTGTGACTAGAACTAGCCGAGGACCATGGGGATCCCCAGGCGAAGCTGTATCCATCCACACACGAAGCGTCTTCCACACGTCGGCCGCGCGATCTGTCAGAGAACGACCAGAGGCTCGATGGTGCTTCACCTGCAGCATCTCGGTCGGCGTGCCTGCGTTCTCCCAGGCGATGTCGTCGTACATCTCTAGACTGATGGCCAAGTCCGGCCGATCAGGGCCGGACCGAAGCAGTTCGACCAACGCCCAGCGGACCTGGTGCAAATAGCCGACAGCGTTGGGAGCGGCGTTGTGTGAACCCTGAGCCATCTGATGAGTTTCCAACGGCCGTACGATCACGTCCACCGGACCATCAGCACGCAGCCGAATTGTGATCGGTGAACTCACTGGTGATTCGCACTGACCGGTTCAAGATCGAGGTTGTCTCCTGCAAGCCGCGGGCGGGTTGGATGACCGCTGGAACCGATCCTGGCAGTGACCCCAACGACTATCCGTACTCGACGAAGTCGGCGCCAGCATCGACGGCATCGAACGCATGCGGCTAGTCCGCGAACAACATCGCCATCCGAGTCACTCGACTCGCTGAGCAGATCCAGACCGACCCGTAGGCGACGTCGGCTCGGCAGCGCTCAGCGGCGTCGAGCACGCGGCTAGCCCGGAAGTGGCAAGGGAGGTACCATCGGTCGGGTAGTCGACTGACCCCTGGCCAGCGGATGAACTTCACCGGTGAGTGCGGACAGTGCACCCGCGACCTCGTGGACGCTGGCGCGAACATAGGTCAGCGTGGCACCACCGGGGGCGTACTGGATGGCATGGGCGGCATACGCCCGGGCAACGGCGAAGCCGAAGTTCCGTTCTACCCAGGTCAGCACCGTGTGCCGTAACCAGTGCGTGCTGATCTGCTGGGTGTCCACCCACGGCAGTTCACGACTCGCGCGGATCCACAGGTGGTCGTACCTGCGGCGGGTGATCGGGCGGCTGTGGCGGTAGCGCAGCAACTGCTCGCCAGGCGCGGCACCTCGATCGCAATGGGTGGTCAGCATCTCCAGCAAGCTCGATGAGACTGGCTGCCAATGAACTGTGCCCCCTTTCCCGCGCAGCTTCAACAGCCGCTGCTCGATGTCCAAGTCGGAGGGGCGCAGCGCGAGTGCGCTGCCGGTGCGGCACGCGGTCTCGAGATGTAGTCGAAGCAGCAGTGTGTCGAGTTCCTTGTCATCGCCGGTCGTGGTCACCGCATCGATGATCGCGCCCAGCCGATCGGCGGCGATGACAAGGAACTCGACAC
>Ga0247823_10001823_pt1 | contig 17602 bp, 17 predicted proteins | sample 13C_PalmiticAcid_2_FD_192426 | JGI IMG/M metagenome (GOLD analysis project Ga0247823, IMG submission 192426) | Soil microbial communities from agricultural site in Penn Yan, New York, United States - 13C_PalmiticAcid_Day30 | ecosystem: Environmental > Terrestrial > Soil > Agricultural land... | reverse complement strand
TCGCCGGCGACCCGACGCTGCGGCTGGACCGCAATCCCGAGACGCACCAACTGGTTCTGTGGTGCATGGGCGAGGCACACGCCGATGTCGTGCTGGCCCGGCTGCGGGCGGGTGGGGCCGATGTGGAGACCGAGCCGGTCAAGGTGTCGCTGCGGGAGACCTTCGCCGGTCCCGCGCGTGGACACGGGCGGCACGTGAAGCAGTCGGGCGGACATGGCCAGTACGCCGTGTGCGACATCGAGGTCGAGCCGCTGCCCACGGGGTCCGGATTCGAGTTCGTGGACAAGGTCGTCGGCGGCTCGGTGCCACACCAGTTCATCTCGTCGGTGGAGAAGGGCGTGCGGGCGCAGTTGGAGCGCGGGCTGCACGGCGGGCATCCGGTCGTGGACATCCGGGTGACCTTGGTGGACGGCAAGGCGCACAGTGTCGACTCGTCGGACGCGGCCTTCCAGACCGCGGGCTCCCTGGCGCTGAAGGACGCGGCGGGGAACGGGCGGATCTCTCTGCTTGAGCCGATAGACGCCGTGCGTGTGCGGCTGCCCGACGAACACCTCGGGACAGTTCTAGGAGATCTGTCCTCGCGGCGTGGGCGGGTGCTGGGAACGGAGTCCGACAGCGACGGGTACACGTTGATCTACGCGGAGGTCCCGGCCACGGCGCTGCCCCGGTACCTGATCGAACTGCGGTCGATGACATCCGGGTCGGCGACCTTCACCCGCGGGTTCTCCCGGTTCGACCCACTGCCCGACTCGCTGGCCGCGCAGTTCGCCTAGCGGACCGCTTTGACCGTGCCGTCCCACTCGCGCACGGTCGTCATCAGGTCGGCCAGCTGCACCGGGTAGACCGTCTCGGCGGTCTCCCGGAGTTCGGCCGCGCTCCACCAGCGGTGTCCGGCGATCGTGCGTGACTCCAGGGTGGTGAAGCCCGCGGTGTCGATGGCGGCGCCGTCGGGGAGATCCCCGAGGAAGAACCACTCCTCGCCGTCGTAGTTGCGGCCCTCGAAGCTGAACGCGACGCGCCTGCGCCAGAGCGGGCCGGTGAGCGCCTCCGGGGACAGTTCCACGCCGGTTTCCTCGGCCAGTTCGCGGGACGCGGCGGTGCGCAGGTCCTCGCCGGGTTCCACGCCGCCGCCCGCGGTGAACCAGAAGGTCTCCTCGGCGCGGACGGGGTCGTGGCCGTGGAACAGCAGCACGCGGTCGTCGGCGTCGAGCAGGATCACCCGGGCCGACGGGCGCGGCCGGGGGATGTCGGCGCCCAGTTCGGGTTCGGCGATCTCCAGGTAGCGGGGTTCGGGGGCGGTGCCAGCGAGCTTGAACCAGCGGACGAACCGGCGGCGGCGCTGGGACAGCGTGTCGCGGACGGCGTCGCCGTGGACGCGGCGGGCGATGACCACTCGGTGTTCGGCGTCGATCAGTTCGGCGGCCAGGGTCAGGCTGAGGACCTGGCGGTCGACGGCGGCGAGCAGGCGGGTGAGTTCATTCTCGGCGGCCTCGCGGTCGGGGCGGGCGGCCCGCTCGGCGCGTTCGGCGACGGCGCGCAGCGGATCGGCCTGGTCGTGGTCGATGACGACCGAGACGGCGCGGGCGACGACGGCGCGGCGGGCGAGGGCGGCGTCGAGCGCGGCCCAGGCGGCGTCGGTGCGGATGTGCAGGCGGTCGAGGCGGTTGGCGGTGCCGACCAGCCAGACGCCGATCACCACGACCATGGCGAGGACAACGACGAGAAGCGTGATCTCGAGCCCGGTCACGGGACCTCCCCCACTCCGCGCGGGACGGCGGCGACGGCCTGTTCGTAGACGCGCAGCACCTGGTTCGCCACCACGGACCAGTCGAACGCGGCCACCCGCCGCTCCCCCTCGGCCACCAGTGCTGCCCGGCGAGCCGGGTCGGTCAGGACCGAGCGCAGGCCGTCGGCCAGCGCGTCCGGGTCGCTGACCGCGGTGAGCACGCCCGCGCGGCCGTCGTCGAGAACGCGGCGGAAGGCGTCGAGATCACTGGCGACGACAGCGGCACCGGCCGACATCGCCTCGGTCAGGATGATCCCGAAGCTCTCACCGCCGGTGTTGGGCGCGCAGTAGACGTCGACGCTGCGCAGGGCCCGGGCCTTCGTCTTGTCGTCGACCTGGCCGAGCAGGTCGAGTCGGTCGGCCAGCTCTGGACCGGCCATGCGACGCAGCTCGTCCTGGTCGCCGCGGCCGACGACCAGCAGCCGCACATCGGGCAGGTCGAGCCGCCGCAGCGCGTCGAGCAGGACCGGCATGCCCTTGCGTGGCTCGGTGTAGCGGCCGACGAAGCCGATGGTTCCCGTCGCGCGCGGGTAGCCGTCCAGCGGCGGCGCGTCCCGGAAGAACCCGACGTCGACGCCGTTGGGGATCTCCACCGCGTCGCCGCCGAGGTGCTCGACCTGCACGCGCCTGGCCAGCGCCGACACCGCGATCCGGGCGGTCACCTTCTCCAGGAACGGCTGCAGCACGACCTGCATCGCGCTGAGTGTGCGGGATCGCGGGGTGGACGTGTGGAAGGTGGCGACGATCGGTCCGTCGGCGATCATCAGCGCCAGCATCGACAGGCTCGGCGCGGTCGGCTCGTGCAGGTGCAGCACGTCGAAGTCGTGGTCGCGGATCCAGCGGCGGACGCGGGCGTAGGACACCGGGCCGAACGACAGCCGGGCCACCGACCCGTTGTACGGGATCCCGACCGCGCGCCCGGCCGGGTGGACGAACTCGGGCAGCGGGGTGTCCTCGTCGGCCGGGGCGAGCACGTCGACGTCATGGCCCTGCGCGCGCAGCGCCCTGGCCAGGTCGAGCACGTGCGCCTGCACTCCTCCGGGGACCTCGAAGGAGTAGGGGCACACGATGCCGATCCTCACGGCTCGCGGCGTTCCTCGCGGGCGGCCAGCGCGGTGCGGCGGTCGGCTGACAGGTCCTCGATCCACAGTTTCTGCAGCATGTGCCAGTCGGCTGGGTGCGCGGCGATGTCGCCCGCGAGCACGTCGGCCAGCGCCTGGGTGGCGGCCTGCACACCGTCGGGCCCGCTCACTCGGATCCGCGGGTGCACGCGCAGCCCCCAGCCGTCCTCGGTGAACCACAGCCCGATCGGCAGCAGCGCGGCGCCGGTCTTGGCCGCGAGGTAGGCCGGGCCAGCGGGCATCCGGGTCTGCGCGCCGAAGAACGTCACCGGGATCCCGGACGGGGTCAGGTCGCGATCGGCGAGCAGGCAGACGACGCCGTTGGCGCGCAGCCGCTCGGCCAGCACCTCCGACGGTGCCCGGTCGCCGCCGCTGGCCGGGAGGATCTCGAAGCCGAGGGACTCGCGGTAGTCGACGAACCGCTTGTACAGCGACTCCGGCTTGAGCCGCTCGGCGACGGTGGCGAACCTGCCCTTCAGGCCGACCATCCACACACCCGCCGCGTCCCAGTTGCCCGAGTGCGGCAGCGCCAGGATCACGCCGTTGCCCTCGGCCAGCGCGGCGTCGAGGTTCTCCTTGCCGGTGGACGCGTCGTCGATGGCCTTGTGCACGGCGGCGTGGTCCATCGACGGCAGGCGGAAGGCCTCCATCCAGTAGCGCGCGTAGGAGTGCAGCGCCTGGCGGACGAGTTCGTCGAGTTCGTCGGGACCGGCCTGGGGCACGACCCTGGCGAGGTTGGCCCGCAGCCGCTGGGTGCCGGGCCCCTTGCGGCGCGCGGCCAGGTCGGCGCCGAAGCCGAACACGGCCTTGGCCACGCCCTCCGGCAGGACCCGGACCAGCCGCCACCCGGCCGCGTAGCCGAAATCGGCGAGGCGTTCGCCAAAACTCATGCGGTCTCCTCCATCGCCGCTCGCCGCACCGCGAGCAGCCGCTGCGTGACGGTCACGACCGAACCGGCGGCCAGCACCCACAGCGCGACGTGCAGCGCGTAGGGGACGCCAAGGCCGCTGAGTCCGGTCCCGACCAGGGTGATGATCAGCCGCTCGGCGCGTTCGACCACGCCGCCGTCGGCGCTGAGGCCCGACGCCTCGGCGCGGGCCTTCACGTAGGAGATCACCTGGCCCGCGACCAGGCAGATCAACGCGGCCGCGGCCAGCGTCCGGTTGTCCGCGACGGCGAAGGCGTACCAGACGATGGCGCTGGTCAGCGCCCCGTCGGCGATCCGGTCGCAGCTGGCGTCGAGGACCGCGCCGTAGCGGGTGCCCCCGCCGAGCGCCCGCGCCATGGCGCCGTCGATCAGGTCGAACAGGGCGAAGGCGGTGACCACGACGGTGCCCGCGAACAGGTGCCCGGCCGGGAACAGCCACAGGGCCGCGACGACCGCGCCGAGGGTGCCGACGACGGTCACCACGTTGGGGGTGAGGCCGATCCGCACCAGCGAGGCACCGATCGGATCGGTGACGCGGTTGACCGAGGCACGAGCGAAGATGTTCAGCATGGGGGCGTCGAGTGCACCTATCCGGTGGGTCCTTCTGGCCCGGGCAGCCTAACCGCCCCGACGCCCGCGCCGATCAGCAGGTTTCCTGGCAGCCCGGCAGTGTCTTGTCGGGGTCCAGCCCCTCGAGCACCGCGACGCTGATCTCACCGAGCACCCTCACCTGTTCAGGGGTGAGCCGGTCGAACAGCTTCTCGCGGACCGCGGTGACGTGCCCTGGCGCGGCGGCGGCGAGCGCGGCGAACCCGGTGTCGGTCAGCACGGCCAGCGAGCCGCGCTTGTCGGTCGGGCAGTCGCGGCGCTCGACCCAGCCCGCCTCCTCCAGTCGCGACACCGCGTGGGAGAGCCTGCTGCGCGACGAGCCGCGCAAGCCCGCCAGCTCGCTCATCCGCATCTGCCGGTCCGGTGTCTGGGACAGCACGACCAGGATCTCGTAATAGGTGTACGGCATGTTCGAGTCGTGTTGGAGCTGGCGATCCAGCTGGTCGTTGAGCGCGCCGAGCATGGTGACGAAGGCGCGCCATACCTCCTGTTCGCCGTCGGAGAGCCATCGGGTGTCTGCCATGTCTCACATTCTAGCCCATTGTTGAGCTCTCAACGGATGTGTTGTAGGGTCCCTGTTGAGCGCTCAATCACCAAGCGTTCAACTACTTGAGGAGACCGCTATGAGCACCCCCACACTGACCGAGATCCCCGGCTTCATCGCGGGCACCTGGGACATCGACGCCTCGCACTCCGACGTCGGCTTCACCGTCCGGCACCTCGTGGTCACCAAGGTCCGCGGCCGCTTCGACGGCGTGTCCGGCCACCTGGTCACCACCGACGACCTGGCCACCGCCAGCGTCGAGGTCGTCATCGACCTGAACACCATCAACACCCACAGCGAGCACCGCGACAACCACCTCAAGGGCGCCGACTTCTTCGAGGTCGAGACCTACCCGACGATGACCTACAGGGGCACCGGCGTGCGCGCCCACGGTGACAAGTACGTCCTCGACGGCGAGCTGACCCTCAAGGGCGTCACCAAGACCGTGCCGCTGACCCTGGAGCTCAACGGCTTCAGCCCGGACCCGTGGGGCGGCACGCGCGTCGGATTCTCGGCGGACGCCGAAATCAACCGCAAGGACTTCAACGTGAACTTCGAGGGCGTCCAGAACGGCATCGCCGTGGTGTCCGACAAGATCAACATCCACATCGAGCTCGAAGCGGTCCTCCGCAAGGACGCGTAACTACGCGGGCCAGGCGTCTGCGAGGAGTGCGCGGGTCTCGCTGAGCAGCTGTGGCAGCACCTTGGTGTGGCCGACGACCGGCATGAAGTTGGCGTCGCCACCCCACCGGGGAACAACATGCTGGTGCAGATGCGCGGCGATGCCCGCGCCCGCGACGACACCCTGGTTCATCCCGATGTTGAACCCGTGCGGCGCGGCGACCTTCCGCCCGACGACCATGGCCCGCTGGGTGAACTCCGCCAGCTCGACGGTCTCCCCCGGCGTCAGGTCGGTGTAGTCGGGGACGTGGCGGTAGGGCACCAGCATGAGGTGGCCCGGGTTGTACGGGTAGAGGTTGAGGACCGCGTACACCAGCTCACCGCGCGCGATGATCAGCGCCTCGGCGTCGTCCATGGCGATGAGGCCGCAGAACGGGCAGCCGTCCTGCTCGTCGTGCTCGGGCTTGTTCTCACCGCGGATGTAGGCCATCCGGTGCGGCGTCCAGAGCCGTTGCAGGGCATCAGGAACCCCGACCCCGTCCTGGGCGACGAGCTCCGGTTCGTGTGCGGCGGCCATGTGTCCGATCCTAGGGCCTGCCCGGGGCGGCCAGTTGTCGTGGATTGGCCATGTTGCCCGCCACCAGCGGTTCATAGGCTGACCGGTGTGAGCCTGCTGATCAAGAACCCCGCCGACGTAGACCGTCTCCAGGCCGTCGCGGGCGAGTACCGCGTGCTGCTTTCCGGCAAGGACACGGGCGGCCGGTTGGCCATCGTCGAACAGCTGCTGCCGCCGGGGGCGGTTGGAGCGGCGCCGCATATTCACCATGGGCATGAAGAGGACTTCGTGGTGACCTCGGGTGAGATCACCTTCGATACGGCGGACTCGGATCTGGTGGTCCCGGCGGGTGGGGTGGTGTCGGTTCCGCGTGGGGAGGCGCATGGGTTTCGGAATGTCTCGGACAAGCCTGCGGCTTGCATCGTGACGTTCACGCCTGCGGGGTATGAGGACTACTTCCGCCTGATTGACGAGCTGATGAGGGCAGGCACGACACCGGACGCGGAGACGTTGTCTCGCTTGCGTGCCCGCTTCGCGACGGAGTCAGTTTCGTAGGCTGGCGCTTCGGCCCGGCGTGCTGCCATTGCCGGGCGTCGGCGTGCCCACACAGGTGGTTAGGGTGCTGTGGGTGACCGCATCCACATCGCCTAAACCCGCCGACGTGCTCCCGGTCGAGCATTACGTCGCTGGTCTGGCCCGAAAGCGTCAGGTCGCCGGTGTGCTGTTCCGCGACGAGGACGGCCGGGTCCTACTGGCGGAACCCACCTATAAGCCGAACTGGGAGATCCCGGGTGGGGCGGTGGAGGCCGACGAGTCACCGTGGAGCGCCGCCGCGCGGGAGGTGGCCGAGGAACTGGGCCTGGATCGGCCGCTGGGCAGGCTGCTGGTTGTCGACTATGTCCGCCCCCAGGACAACCGCCCCGAGGGTGTGGTGTTCCTGTTCGACGGCGGCGTACTCAGCGGGGCGGACCTGGCCGGACTCACACCCGCCGCCACGGAGATTCGCTCGGTCGGCTTCTACTCCCTCGATGAGATCCGCGCGCGGACGAAGCAACTGCTGGCCGACCGGATCGCGGTCGGCCTCGCCGCGGCCCGCGACGGCGTCACCGCCTTGTGCGAGCAGGGCGTACGGGTCGCCTGACCCTCACCGCGGGTCCGCCCGCGCGGGCTCGCCGGTCGCGTCACGGACAGGTTCAGTGCTCCGTGTGTCGCACGGGTCTGGCCGGACTCATACGTTCTCAGCCGCTCTGCGTGTCGCATCGGGGCTGGGTCGGACATTCGCGTTCGAGTCCCCGGTGTGCGCGCAGCGGTGTACTCGGCCGTTGGCGTTCTAAGGTTCGCCGTGCCGCACGGCCGTTTCGTCTCGACGCGTCTTGCGCCCGCCTGGGCTGGGTGCCAGCGAGTTCTTCAACCAATGTTGGGGTGGGGAGCGGCCAGGCAGCCGCTCCCCCACTTCCTTACTCCGCAGGCGAGAAGGTCTCGGCCGTCGGGGAGTCGTTGACTCGGCGGGTGATCCAGTCCTCGACGGCGGCGATGGCCCGGTCGACGGGGACGCCGTTGACCTGGGTGCCGTCGCGGAAGCGGAAGGAGACGGAGCCGGACTCGACGTCCTTGGCGCCTGCCAGGAGCATGAAGGGGACCTTCTGCATGGTGTGCGTGCGGATCTTCTTCTGCATCCGGTCGTCGGAGGCGTCGACGTCCACGCGGATTCCCTTGGCGCGCAATGCCTTCGACACCTGGAGCAGGTGCTCGACGTGGTCTTCCGCGACCGGGATGCCCATTACCTGGACCGGGGACAGCCAGGCCGGGAACGCGCCCGCGTAGTGCTCCGTCAGGACACCGAAGAAACGCTCGATCGAGCCGAACAGCGCGCGGTGGATCATGACGGGGCGCTGGCGGTTGCCGTCGGAGCCGGTGTACTCCAGTTCGAAGCGCTCCGGCAGGTTGAAGTCGACCTGGATGGTCGACATCTGCCAGCTGCGGCCCAGGGCGTCCTTGGCCTGCACGGAGATCTTCGGGCCGTAGAACGCCGCGCCGCCCGGGTCCGGCACTAGTTCCAGGCCGGAGGACTCGGCGGCGACGCGCAGGGCCTCCGTGGCGGTTTCCCAGACCTCGTCGGAGCCGACGTACTTCTCGTCGTTGCGGGTCGACAGCTCGAGGTAGAAGTCATCGAGGCCGTAGTCGCGGAGCAGGCCGAGCACGAAGCCGAGGAGCGACTTCAGCTCCTCCTGCACCTGGTCGGGGGTGCAGAAGATGTGCGCGTCGTCCTGCGTCATGCCGCGCACTCGGGTCAGGCCGTGGACGACGCCGGACTTCTCGTAGCGGTAGACCGAGCCGAACTCGAACATGCGCAGCGGCAGCTCGCGGTAGGACCGGCCGCGCGAGCGGAAGATCAAGTCGTGGAACGGGCAGTTCATCGGCTTGAGGTAGTAGTCCTGGCCGGGCTTGCGGACCTTGCCGTCCTCGTCGTACTCGGCGTCGAGGTGCATCGCCGGGTACATGCCGTCCTTGTACCAGTCGAGGTGACCGGAGGTCTGGAACAGCGTGCCCTTGGTGATGTGGGGCGAGTAGACGAACTCGTAGCCCTCCTGCTCGTGCCGGATGCGCGAGTAGTCCTCCATCTCCTTGCGGATGACGCCACCCTTGGGGTGGAACACCGCGAGGCCGGAGCCGATCTCGTCGGGGAAGCTGAACAGGTCCAGCTCGACGCCGAGCCTGCGGTGGTCGCGGCGCTCGGCCTCGGCCAGCAGCTCGAGGTAGGCGTCGAGCGCCTCCTGGGACTCCCACGCCGTGCCATAGACGCGCTGCAGCTGCGGGTTCTTGTCGTTGCCCCGCCAGTACGCCGCGGCGACCCTGGTCAGCTTGAACGCCGGGATGTGCTTGGTCGTCGGCACGTGCGGGCCGCGGCACAGGTCGCCCCAGACCTGTTCGCCGCTGCGGGGGTCGAGGTTGTCGTAGATCGTCAGCTCGCCGCCGCCGACCTCCATGACCTCGGCGTCGTCCACGCCGCCCTTGATGTCGACCAGTTCGAGCTTGAACGGCTCGGCGGCCAGTTCGGCCTTCGCGGCCTCCAGCGACTCGACCACGCGCCGGGAGAAGCGCTGCGAACCCTTGATGATCGCCTTCATGCGCTTCTCCAGCGCCTGCAGGTCCTCCGGGGTGAACGGCTTGTCGACGGCGAAGTCGTAGTAGAAGCCGTCGCGCACCGGCGGGCCGATGCCGAGCTTGGCCTCGGGGAACTGCTGCTGCACGGCCTGGGCCAGCACGTGGGCACAGGAGTGGCGGATCACCGCGCGGCCGTCGTCGGTGTTCGCCGCGACGGGCTCGACCGTCACGTCGACCTGGGGCGTCCACGAGAGGTCGCGCAGTCCGCCCTCGGGGTCGCGCACGACCACGATCGCGTCCGGGCCCTTGCCGGGGAGCCCGGCCTCACGGACCGCCGCGCCCGCGGTAGTTCCCGCCGACACCACCACGCTCGTGGCGGGTGCGACGGATGCGGGCTGCTCGGACACGGTGACTCCTCGGGTTCTCGGCCGGTCACGTCTTGTGACCTCGACACCCGAATGCTAGCCAGTCGACCGAAGGGGTCGCGCCCCGGTTTGCCCGTCCTGTGGATAACTCGACCAGACGTGGACTACGGACCCGCCAGCATGGTCTGCATGCGGCGGATCTCGTCGCCCTGTTCGGCGACGACGTGGTCGGCCATCTCCTGGACCTTCACGTCGAGGCCCGACTGCTGCACCTTGTTGGCCATCGCGATGGCGCCCTCGTGGTGCTTGACCATCAGCTGCAGGAAGAGCTTGTCGAACTCGGCCCCGGTGGCCTGCTTGAGCGCGGCGAGCTGCTCCGGGGTGGCCATCCCCGGCATGTCGGCGGGCACGTGCCCGTGGCCGGGGTCGACCGGCGGCTGGAAGTTCGTGCTCAGCCAGCGGTTCATCGCCTCGATCTCGGGCTGCTGGGCGTCGGAGATGCGCGAGGCGAGGCCCTTGACCTGTTCGTCCTTGCCCTGTGCGGGCACGAGCGCGGTCATCTCCACGGCCTGCTGGTGGTGCACGATCATGTCGCGGATATAAGTGATGTCCGCTTCGTTCGGCTTGTATGTCGGAATAGCGGAGACCGCTTCGTCCGGTGACAGCGTCTTGTTTGTTTCTCCCGGCTTCCCCGGTTGAAGAACCGGGTTCTCCGGCCGCGCGACATCGTCGCCACACGCCGAGACCCCGACCGCTATCACGGCGACTAGGACACTGACGGCCAAATGGCGCAACGACTTCACCGAGACATCTCCTTACCGCACGTCAGAACGAACCCCGGGAAACCTACCCCGGTGATACCACACACAACAGAACATTCTCAGATGGCGAAAACAAGCGACAAATATAGCTGGTTAGCAGATGACTGACGGGTCATACTGCGGTTCCCGACTCCACGAGAGGGGTACACCGCGTGCCTTCACCCCGACGCGCCCGACGCCGTATGGCGCCCGCGGCGATCATCGGAACCGCGACGATCCTGGCGTCGACGCTGCTTGGCCTGCCCTCTGCCACCGCACAGGGCGAGTTCCCGGCGCCGGACGAGATCGTCTCCAGCCCCAACATCAGCCACATCACCAACATCCCGCCGACCGCGCCGCTGGCGGGCACCTCGTCGGTGGGGACCGACCTGGCGTTCACCGGTGACTACGCGATCGCGGGCAACTACCTCGGCTTCACGATCTACGACATCAAGCACCCGAAGAAGCCGACGATCACCAGCCAGGTCCTCTGCCCTGGCTCGCAGAACGACGTGTCCGTGAGCGGAGACCTGCTGTTCGTCTCCACCGACTCGCGCCGCAGCGACAACTCCTGCAACTCGGTCGCCCAGCCCGACGGCACCAAGCCGTACTGGGAGGGCATGAAGATCTTCGACATCAGCGACAAGACGAACCCGAAGTACATCACCGCCGTCGAGACCGACTGTGGGTCGCACACCCACACGCTCGTCCCGGACAAGCGCGGCAAGGACGTCTATCTGTACGTCTCGTCGTACAGCCCGGCGGCGACGCTGTCGAAGTGCCAGCCCCCGCACGACAAGATCTCGATCATCAAGGTCCCGCTGGACAACCCGGGCGCGGCGGCGCTCGTCGCCACGCCGAACCTGTTCCCGGACGGCGGCAACCCCGGCAAGCCCGGTGACGTCGACACCGGCTACGTCGTGGCGACCAGCGGCTGCCACGACATCACCGTCTACCCGGCCAAGGACCTGGCCGCGGGCGCGTGCATGGGTGACGGCGTGCTGTTCGACATCTCCGACCGGGCCAAGCCGCGGGTCATCACCAAGGTCCAGGACGACGCGCACTTCGCGTTCTGGCACTCGGCGACGTTCAACAACGACGGCACCAAGGTCGTCTTCACCGACGAGCTCGGCGGCGGCGGAGCGGCGACGTGCAACCCGAAGATCGGCGCCACCCGCGGCGCGGACGGCATCTACGACATCACCGGCAGCGGCGACAGCCGCAAGCTGGAGTTCCGCAGCTACTACAAGATCAACCGCACCCAGACCGATGAGGAGAACTGCGTCGCCCACAACGGCTCGCTGCTCCCCATCCCCGGCCGCGACATCATGGTCCAGGCCTGGTACATGGGTGGCCTGCAGGTCATCGACTTCACCAACTCGGCCAACCCGGTGGAGATCGGCTTCCTCGAGCGCGGTCCGGCCGCCGATGAGAACGAGAGCGGCGGCTTCTGGTCGGCGTACTACTACAACGGCTACATCTACGCGTCTGACATCGGCAAGGGCTTCGATGTCATCGACATCAACGACGCCCGCACCAACGTCGCGCGCGGCCACAAGTGGAACGAGCTGAACGTCCAGACTCAGTACCACTTCAAGAAGTAGCACTAGACAACGAGTAGAGGGGCCCGCGTTCGCGCGGGCCCCTCTACTCGTTGCGGCTCAGACGCTCGCGACGACCTGGTCGTACTCCAGCCGCGGGTTGCGCGGGAAGGCCGCGCCGGTGTCCGGGTTGCCGATGTTGACCACGACGAGCGCGCGCTTGCGGCCGTCGGGGAAGAACTCGCGGTCGACGGCGGCGGCGTCGAAGCCGGTCATCGGCCCGGCCGCCAGCCCGGCGGCCCGCACCCCGAGCACGAAGTACCCGACCTGCAGCGCGGCGTTGAACCGCGCGCTCTCCGTGCGTCCGGCCTCGTCGGTGAAGAAGTCCTTCGCGTTGGGCAGGTGCGGGAACAGCGTCGGCAGGTGCTCGTGGAAGTCGGTGTCGGCGGCCAGGATCGCGACCAGTGGGGCGCTCTCGGTCTTGGCCCGGTTCCCGGGTGCGATCAGCGGCAGCAGGCGCTCGCGGGCCTCGGCGGAGCGGACCAGCAGCACGCGCAGCGGCTGGCCGTTCATCGACGTGGGCGCCCACTTGACCAGGTCGTAGACGGCGCGGACCTGGTCGTCGGTGACCGGGTCGGCGGAGAACGCGTTCGCGGTGCGCGCGCCGCGGAAGAGCAGGTCCTGGGCGTCCTTGGGCAGGACGAGTGCGGTGGTCATCAGGTGCCCCCTCCGGGCTCTGCGATGTCACCCGGTCCAACCTAGTTGAGCGCTTGACTATTTCGTGGCGTAGCTCACGTCCGGATCCGATACCGCGCGACGGAGTCCAGGAAGCCCCGCGCCACCCGGTCGGCGACCTTCACCGCGTCGAGTGGAGTGCCCGCGCTCAGCACGGCCGCGTTGAGGTCCGCGGCGATCTTGTCGACCACCTCGCCGACGGCCCGCCTGCCCATGATCATGATCACCGGGCCGAGCACGACCCGGGTGATCCCACTCCCCCGCAGCCGGACGTCGACATCGACCCGCCATCCACCATCGATTCCACGCACGAACGCCTTGGCGTCGCCCACCACCCGCGAGTGCTCGACAGAAATCAGGACCTGCGGTTCTCCGTCACCCGCGGGCAGCCTTCGCAGGTCGACCGACGCGTCTCCGCGCACGCGCCCGCCGATCGGCCACTTGCCGCCGACCTCCCCGGCGAACCGGACGGCGGCGCGCTCGGCGGGCTTGGTCAGCTCGAACTCGATCGGGACGTCGCCGTGCTGCTCGACCCGCACGACGAAGCGGGACGCGGTGTCCTCGACCAGCTCGACGTCGTAGTTCGCGGCCCGCTCGCCGACCGTCACCAGGCTGTACCGGGTCCCCGCGCGCGGGTGGGCGCCCGCCTCGACCGCGAGCCCCTCGCGCCGCTCCCCGTCGACCAGCACGACGCCGTCGTCGTCGAACACCAGCTCCCGCCACCGGCCCACCACCAGCGGGACCACTTCGGCGGCGGTCGCGTCGATGCCTGCGATCACAAAGGAAACCCGCGTACGCATCTCAGGAGACTAGGTGTCCCGGGCACGCCTGGTCGGTCGAAACGCGGCGCTAGCCGATCAGGCTCTTGGGCCGCATGTCGACCCAGTGCTCGTTGGTGTAGTCCAGGCACTCCTGCCTGGACGCCTCGCCGAAGGCGTGGTCCCAGCCTGCGGGGACGGCGAGGAACGCGGGCCACAGCGAGTGCTGGCCCTCGGCGTTCACCAGCACCAGGTAACGGCCGTCGGCGTCTTCGAACGGGTTGGTCACGGCTGTCCTCCGTCGATCCGAGATGGTTGCCCCATCAGCGTCGCCCGCGGCTCCCGCCACGCCCAGAGCCATTGCGCAGGCCAGTGGACTGGATTGGCCTCACTCGTCGGCGACGGCGAACTTGCCGAGCGCGACCCGGTTCGGCTGGCCGGTCTTGGACATCAGGCTCGACACGTGCTTCTCGACCGTCCGCAGGGACAGGTGCAGGGTCTTGGCGATCTCCTGGTTGCCCAGCCTGCCCACGAGCAGCCGCAGCACCTGGTACTCCCGCGCGGTGATCCCGGCGGCGCGCAGTGACGGCGGGATGTCGGACACCCCGGCCCGGCGCTGGGCGACGCGGTGGCCCGCGCGGCGCAGCAGTGACCGGCAGGCGCCCGCGACGGCGGCGACCTCGGCGTCGTGGAAGTAGGACTCGGCCGCGCGCAGCCAGTCCAGTGGGACGCCCCACCCGTCGGCGAGTGCGGCCTCGGCGACCAGGCGCAGGCCGAGGTGCCTGCTCATCGCGTAGTGCTCGGCCGCCCGCAGCGCGTCGGCCACCAGCGCGGTCGCGTCGTCGCCGCGGCCTTCCCTGCCCGCGAGGACCGCCTCGGCGAACAGAGCGAACTGCCGGTCCCAGCGCAGTTGGCCGCCTGGCGCCTCGGTGACCGCGCGCAGGTCCGAGGGATCCAGTTCGCCCTCCAGCGCCATCAGCAGCAGGTTCAGCCCGTTGCGCCCGGCCAGCCGGAACGGGGTCGGGTTGCGGGTGTCGGCGTCGAGCGCGACGCGCAGCTCGTCGCGGGCGGCTGGCCGGTCCTCCTCCAGCAGCGCGCAGAACGCCTTGGCCAGCCCGTGCACCCTGGACAGGTGCTGGTCGGGCTCGCGGTCCCACTTGCGCAGCTCGGCGAGCGCGCGGTCCATGTCCCGGCGGCGGCCCCGGTGCGCGGCGAGCACCGCGCGGTTGAGGAGCATGAACTGGGTGATCTCCATGAGCTTGAGCCGGGTCGTCGCCGCGAGGACCTGATCGATGACCGGCTGGGCCGCGGCGAAGTCACCGCGCAGCACGAGTTGCAGCGCGATGTTGACCTCGGCCTGGTAGCGGGCGGTCACCGCGCCGATGCGGGAGGCCTTCTGCCGCGCCTGCTCCAGCCGTTCGATGCTCGCGTCCTGCAGCGCGTCGTTGAGTCCGAGCCGGACGAGCGCGTGGATCTCCCAGATGGGCAGGTCGTGCCGGACGGCGATGGACCGGCTGCGTTCGAGGCAGTGCGCCGCCTCCTTGGGGTCACGCGGGCGGACCAGGGCGCCGAGCAGCTGCCACGCCTGACATGCCACGACCGGCAGGGGCACCTGCTCGGCGACCTCGGCGGCCCGCCGGGCCATCGCCTCGGCCCCGGCCATCCGGCCGGGGCCGGGCAGGTCCAGCCGCAGGTGCGCGGCGACGACGTCGAGCGGGGCGACGTCCTGCGGTTCGGCGTCGGGGCCCAGCAAGGCCCTGGCGGTCTCGACCTGGCCGATTCCGTCCATGGTGCGGCCGTCGAGGTTGGCGACCCAGGCGAGCCTGGCGTGCAGCCGGGCCCGGCGGCGGTGGTCGACCTGGCCGCCGAACTGGTCGAGCACCTCGGCGGTGGCCAGCGCCCGGTCGATGAGCCCGGCCTCGGCCAGCGCGTCGAGCTGGGCTTCGAGCACGTCGGCGCGGGCGGCGGCGTCGGTGAGCAGTTCGGCCGCCTTGTCCAGGAGCACGACCGCGGTGTGCGCCGCGCCCAGCGCCAGGGCCCGTCTGCCCGCCTCGGCGAACAGCAGGCCCGCGCGGGGCTGCTGGCCCGACGCGAGCCGCAGCGCGGCGCTCACCTGGCACCACTCACCCGGGAGGCCGGGGTAGGTCTCCTCGACGGCGTCGGCGACCTGCCCGGCCAGGTGCGAGCGCTGCGCGGGAGTGGACGCGGCCAGCAGCGCCTCGGTGATCAGCGAGTGCCGGAAGGCGTACCAGTCCGGGGTCTGCTCGTCCTGGCCGACGATCTGGGCGACGGCATCGCCGTGCAGGTGGCTGAGCAGGTCGCGGTAGTCGAGGCCGACGACCCGGCGCACGACGGCGAGCGGGAACCGGCGGCCGAGTGTCGCGGCGACCGAGAGGACCTGGCGCCCCTGGGGGTCGAGCGCCTCCATCCGCCGGGTCACGCTGCGCACGAAGGTCACCGGGAGGTTGTTCTCCAGCCGGGCGGTCAGCGCGCAGCCGTCGCCGTCCGGCACGAGCACGCCGCTGTCGAGCATGCCGTCGAGCAGCTCCTCGACCCGGAACGGGTTGCCGTCGCTGCCCGCCCAGACCAGGTCGACCACCGGCTCGGGGATCCGGTCGGCCCGCACGCCGAGGTAGGAGCCGACCATCCGCTGCAGGTCGGGACGGTCGAGGTGGCCGAGTTCGAGCACCGCGCAGTTGCGCCGCTGACCAGCCGACTTGGCCAGCCGCAGCGCGGGCGACGGCTCCTCGTCGCAGATGCCGCAGACGAGCAGCGTCGGCTGGTCGTCGAGGTTGTCGATGAGGTACTCGACCACCGCGAGCGTCTCGGGGTCGGCGTTGTGCAGGTCGTCGAGGGTGACCACGCAGCCGCGGTCGCGGCCTGCCAGCGCGGTGAGCCGCAGCACCGCCTCGGCGAGGATGACAAGTGAGCCGCCCTCCTGCTCACCCGGCGGCTCACCCCAGTCGGGGATGAGCCTCGCCAGGATCGGGCGGTAGGGGCCCAGAGCGCTCACGTCGATCGGCTCGCCGAGGCGCACGAGCGACAGCATCGCCTCGGTCAGCGACCGGAACGGCACCATCGGGCCGAGCGCGCTGGCCCGGCCGCGCAGCAGCCGCATGTCGGCGGCGAAACCGCGTTCCGCCGTCGCAGCTGCTAATCGAGATTTTCCAATGCCACTTTCCCCGACCAGGAATAAAGCCCCTCCGCGACCGGCGCGGACCGAACTCAGCGCGCTGTCGATGGCCGTTAGTTCGTCATCGCGCCCCACGATGATCGACGAGCGATTTCCCACAAGCAGAACAGTACCGATTCGCCCGTCCCCCGGTCCATAATGAGGCATACGGCCCCACATATTGGGCCGATGAGGCCCGGGCCGGTCGAACGACCGGCCCAGTCCTATCGCCGTACTCCACTCAGACGGTGTCCTCGATGCAACAGGTGGAACCCATCGGCCAACTGAACGCAGCCACGCCGTCCGGACCGTCGAAAATGCCATTCAGCGCGTCGACTCCGACCGTGCTGACCGCCGCGGCGATACCGGCGAGGGCCGCGGCACGCATCCCGAAGGCCACCGCGGGCGCGCGCCATCTGCCCAGGCCGCTAATTCTTGAATATTCGACAACTTCAGCTTGTTCCGGGGTCTCGACAGTTTCGGACACGTGCACTCCACTCATTGTTTCTTCCTTTCACACTCGCGCCGCAGCGCGTCAACTGGCATCATTCTGAATCGATTCGAGCAACAGTACTGAAGGCACCCGATTGGCGAATCCGAGCCGCAGCAATCCGTAGCCGATTCCGGCCAGCCCATTCAGCAGACCAGGTGTCGGCACCTGGCCAGGGGTCCCGCAATTCGCGCTGTTTCGGGTGATCGCGTCGAGCACCGACCCCGCCGACCTGCGACGGGTGTCCTCGACCGCCGGAACGTGCGCGGCGAGCACGGCGAGGGAGTCGACCACGCCGAGCTCCCCGCAGCACAGACTCAGGTCCTCGAGGACCGGCCGGGCCGCCAGGTTCCTGGCCCGCTCGGCCAACCGTGCTCCACCGCTGTCGGCGGCGCGACCTTGGGCCAGCAGCAGCCCGGCCTCGCCCACGCACCACCCCGGCGGCAGCGCGCCCGCCGGGTACTCGGGAAC
>Ga0247823_10001821_pt1 | contig 17610 bp, 19 predicted proteins | sample 13C_PalmiticAcid_2_FD_192426 | JGI IMG/M metagenome (GOLD analysis project Ga0247823, IMG submission 192426) | Soil microbial communities from agricultural site in Penn Yan, New York, United States - 13C_PalmiticAcid_Day30 | ecosystem: Environmental > Terrestrial > Soil > Agricultural land... | reverse complement strand
CGAACGGACCGATGCTGTCGCGGAACGTGCCGCCGCCATCCTGCAGGTCGACGGGCGCGATGTCACGGTTGTAGATGATGCTGCCCTCGCCCCACTTCCAGCGCCAGCCGATCTCGGCCCAGCCTTCCGCGGCGGCTGCCACGCCGGGCGATGCGGCCAGCAATGCGGTCAGGCCGCCCCACAACGCGCCCATCGCGCGCGCTCGCCAAGTCGTGATCATCGTTGTCTCCCTGATCGTGGATGCGCCTCGACAGTAGTCTCGGGCACCCTCGGCATCAAGGGGAAAGAACGGACAGAAGGGGTTTTCGGCCCTGGGCCGGTGGCGCTCAGCGCACCAGCCGCTGCGCGAAGCTCTTGATCCAGCTGGTGCGGGAGTTCGGCAGCGTGGGCAGGTCGCCCGGCTGCGAGATGCCGAAGCCCGAGGTGTCGCGCGACCAGGCGGCGTCCTGCGGGGCGGCCTTCGGTTGCGGCTTGCGCTTCGGCTTCGAGAGCGACGAGGCGTCGGCGAGTCGTGCCACTTCGCTTTCGATGAAGAACTGGTTGGCGAGTGCGATGAGTTCGTTGTTCCCCGAGGCCTGGCAGACGTAGAGCACTTCGCGCGCTTCGGCCGGGTCGTTCAGCATGGCCGAGACATCGATGCCTTCTCCCAGCATGCCCTTGAGGGCGTAGTGGATGCGGGCGGCGATGCGCAGTTGAGCGGGGGTGGACACGGCGTATTTCCCTGGCGAGTTCAGGTATCTTCCTCCCATGGGTGCGCGACAGATACCCCCTGTCAGGGGGTTCGCAGGCACTCTCCACAATATTGAGGAATAAGTCATGTTGTTGCCCCAACGGGTGACCCTCGTCGACGTGGGCCCGCGCGATGGGTTGCAGAACGAGTCCCAGCCTGTGGATACATCCCACAAGGTGGCGCTCGTGCACCAGTTGCAGGCTGCGGGCCTGCGCGAGATCGAGGTCACGAGTTTCGTGAGCCCGAAATGGGTGCCGCAGATGGCGGACAACGCCGCGGTGATGGCCGGCATCGCACGGCCCGCGGGCGTGCGCCATTCGGTGCTCACGCCGAACCTGAAGGGCCTGGAGGCGGCGCTGCCGTCGAAGCCCGATGAGATCGTGGTGTTCGCCGCGGCCACCGAGGCCTTCAGCCAGCGCAACATCAACTGCAGCATCGAGGAGAGCTTCGAGCGCTTCCGCCCCGTGGTCGCCGAGGCGCACCGCCACGGCATCAAGGTGCGCGGCGCCATCTCGTGTGCGGTCGGCTGCCCCTACCAGGGCGACGTGTCGGCGGACGAGGTCGAGCGCATCGTGCGGCTGATGAAGGAGGCCGGCGTGGACCATTGCGGCGTCGCCGACACCATCGGCGTGGGCACGCCGCGCAAGGTGCAGGCCGCGATGGAACGTGCCCTGAAGCACTACCCCGTGGCCGAGGTGAGCGGCCATTTCCACGACACGTACGGCCAGGCGCTCGCGAACGTCTACGCGTGCCTCGAGGTGGGCATCCACACCTTCGATGCGAGCGTGGGCGGGCTGGGCGGCTGTCCGTACGCGAAGGGGGCCACGGGCAACGTGGCCACCGAGGACGTGCTCTACCTGCTGAACGGCCTGGGCATCGAGACCGGCATCGACATCGAACGCCTCGTCGACGCGGCCGCGGGCATCTCGCGTGCGCTCGGCCGGCCGGTGTCGTCGCGCGTGGGCAAGGCGCTGCTGGCTCGCCGCGAGAGGGCCGCTGCATGAACGACGGATTCGAACGGGTGTCCGACTGGCTGGAGGCGCATGGCCACGCGCACCGGCCCATCGCGCTGCCGGTGGCCGCGCGCACCGCGAAGGAAGCGGCCGATGGCCTCGGCGTGCAGCTGGGCCAGATCGCCAAGAGCGTGATCTTCCGCCGCCTGGCCGACGACGTCGCCGTGCTCGTGGTCACGTCGGGCGACCAGCGGGTGGACGAACGCAAGGTGTCCGCGCTCACCGGCCCGCTCGGCCGCGCCGATGCGGCCTTCGTGAAGGAGCGGTCGGGCTTCTCGATCGGGGGCGTCTCGCCCGTGGCCCACCTGCAGCGGCCGGTCACGCTGATCGACCGCGAGCTGTTCCGCTTCGACGTGGTGTGGGCCGCGGCGGGCCATCCGAACGGGGTGTTCGCAGCGTCGCCGCAGCAGCTCGCCGCGATGACCGATGCGCCTGTGGCCGACGTGGTGCAGTCGGTGACGTCGCCGTGCACCGACGTGTGCAAGCTCGATCCCGTCGATGGCCTGTGCCGCGGGTGCTACCGCACGCGGGACGAGATCGCGTCGTGGTCGAAGATCGATGACGACGCGCGCCGTTCCATGCTGGTGGCACTCGCCGAACGCAAGCGCGGCCACCCCGGCTTCCCGCCGCTGCCGGCATGATCGCGCTGGTGTTCGAGTTCGACGGGGTGTCGGCGGCCACGCAGGACCTGTTCGATCGCCTGCCGCAGGCGCTCGAAGGCCGCTCGGTGGTGGTGGACTACCGCCCCGTGGCGCCGCCGGCCGGCGTGGCGCCCTGGATGCGGCTGCTCGGCGGTGATCCCGCGCCGGGACGGTGGCCGTGCGAGCAGGTGCTGTTGCGTGGCCCGGTCGAACCCATGGAGGCGCTGGCGTCCGCGCTCGGCTTGCCACACGACGGGCATGTGCTGCCGGCACCGTCCGGTCCCGTGCCCGCGATCGTGTGGAATGGCCAGCGCTTCGACGGTGAGCACGCGCTCGAGCGCCTCATTGCGGCGCTGCCATCGGTTTGACCGCCTCGAACGTGATCGACTCCAGCTGCAGGAAGCCCTCGGGCATGCGGTCCGTGTTCTCGAGGCCGCGCAGCGCGGGGTCGCTGCTGTCGTTCAGCAGGCGCCGCTCCAGCTGCGTGAAGCCCGCACCTTCCAGTGCGAAACGCAGCGTGCGGTCGTCGTAGATGAACTGGTGCCCCCAGTCCCGCACGTAGTTGTTGATCACGAAGACCGGGTCGCCTGCCGGCGCGCCGCGCACGAAGGTGCTCGACGCCCAGTGCAGGTAGGCCTGCTGCAGCGGCGTGGGCGTGGGGCCGTACAGCGCGAGCAGGAAGGCGAGGTCGGGCGTGGTGATGCGGATGCGTCCGCCGGGCTTGAGCACGCGGAACGCTTCGGCCAGCATCGCGGCGCCGCCGGCGAACGGCACATGTTCGATCATGTGTTCGCTGAACACCGCATCGAACGTGGACGACGGCAGCGGGAAGTGCCGCGTGGCGTCGAGCCGCAGCACGGTGCGCGAGGCGGGGTCGAAGTCCGAGTTGAGCCAGCCCGGCAGCAGGTGCGGGCCGCAGCCGATGTGCAGGCGCGGCGAATCGGCGTGCGCGAGGTACGACGCCACGAGCGCCTGGTCGTGCCGCAGGGCCTGGCGGCCGGCTTGCCGCAGCGTTCGGCGGCACACGCGGGCCGCGCCGCGCAGGCCGCTGCGATCGAGCAGGTTCAGCACGGTGGCTCGGGCGCGCGAAGGGCCCGGCGCTTGCCTTTGTCCGGCCAGGGAAGGGGTCATGGGAGGCCTCCTGTCCGGGGCGGGTGAGGCAACTCCGACGGCGGGCCCGGACGTGGCTCGGCGGAACGGTGCCGTCACGCGGCACCGGCCACGACCTTAGGCGGTCACGCGCCGCTCCGCAATGCGTTTCCTAGGGAGACGGACGCTGCAGCGTCACCACGGTGGCCGAACGTGCCGGCAGCACGAGCTGCGGCCGCGCCGGCAGCGTGCCGTACTCGGCCTCCTGCTCGGCGATGGCCGCATCGAACCAGCGCGCGCCCCGCACCGCGAACGCCCCGGCGTCCACCTGCACCGTCTGCCGCGTGGCGTGGCTGTTGATCAGCACGAGGTTCACCGTGTCGCCATCGCGCACGGCGTGGGCCCAGATGCCCGTGGTGTCGGAGGCCGCGTCCACGAAGCGGCCCTTCAGTCCGGAGAGCAGCCGGAATGCATAGAAGGTGGGACGTGGCCCGCCGCCGTTGTCGATCAGGCCGTGGAAGCCGGTGGTGAGGTAGGCGAAGTAGTGGGCCACCGCGGCGCCGCCCTTCGCGAGCCGCAGCGTGGTCTCCATCGCCCACAGCGCGCCGGTCTGGTCGGAGAGGAAGCGCGGGCGTTCGGTGCGCCACGACAGGCCGTACTCGGTGACGCCGTATTCGATGGGCCGCATGTGGCCCTTCGGGTTGCGCTTGGGATCGGCCCACACGGCGCGTGCATGCGCGAGCGTGCGGTCGGCCTCGCGCACGGTGGTCAGCGCCGCGGCGTCGCTGCCGTCGCCCTCGGTGGGGTAGATGTGCCATGTGAGCAGGTCCACCACGTCGCCGCAGCGCTCGACGAAGGCTTCGAGGAACTTCATGGCCCCGGGCACGGCGCCCGACACGGCGGGGCCCGCGATCTTCGCCGAGGGCTGCTCGCGCCGCACGGCCGCGGCCTGCGCGCGGAAGACGTCGCAGTAGCGTTCGGCGGTCCACGACGTGTCGCCGCGCACGGGGCCGTACAAATCGGGCTCGTTGCCGATCTCCCAATACGTGACGTTCAGCCCGCGCTCGCGCGCGAGCTTCACGGCCGCGGCGGCGTCCTCGGGCGAGTTGGCCGCGGGGCGGCCGTCGCGGCCCTGGAACACGCGGGTCTGCACCATCAGCTCGGGCTGGCCGGGCATCAGCGTCAGCGCGGCCGCGAAGGTGCCGAGCACCGCGGCGTCGAGGTTCGATTCGTCGCCCGCGTTGCCCGCGGGAAAACGCAGCGCGCCGGGGGGCACCTCCTTCAGGCTCTCTCGCACCTCGGCCACCGGCATCCAGTTGCCGAAGTTGTAGCCGGCCATCGCCGAGGGCCGCACCGCGGGGCCTTCGGCGTCGGGCCGGACGGTGACGGTGGCGGCGGACGATGCGCCGGCGAAGGCGAACGCGGCGAGGGTCAACGCGAGCTGGAAGAGGCGTGGGCGCATGGGGTTGGAAGGCGAGGGCGGGGACGCCGCACGATAGGAGGCTGCGCCGTCCTGCGACACCCCCCTAGCGAAAGTCCCTAGAGGGTGGACCCTTGGATTCCCGCGATGAGAAACGGCGCGTGCGGGTTGGTCCCGAGTTTGTCAGCCAGCGTTCAGCTTCCCGTCAGAACACCGTCAGCGCCTTTCAAGAAGATGCCCTCAGCCCCCTTGTTGGGAGGGGCACCCCGCACGCACAGCACACACACAGGAGCTGCAACATGGCAACAGCAACCTTGCCGGCATCGTCGGCAAAAGGCACGCCGATGACCCAGGAGGAGAAGAAGGTCATCTTCGCCTCCAGCCTCGGCACCGTCTTCGAGTGGTACGACTTCTACCTCTACGGCACCCTCGCCGTGATCATCGGGAAACAGTTCTTCTCGGCGCTGGACCCGAACTCGCAGGTGATCTTCTCGCTGCTCGCGTTCGCTGCGGGCTTCATCGTGCGCCCGTTCGGCGCACTCGTGTTCGGCCGCCTCGGTGACATGATCGGGCGGAAGTACACCTTCCTCGTCACCATCCTGATCATGGGCCTGTCGACGTTCATCGTCGGCATCCTGCCCACCTACGCGTCCATCGGCGTCGCGGCCCCGATCATCCTGATCGGCCTGCGCCTGCTGCAGGGCCTCGCGCTCGGCGGCGAGTACGGCGGCGCGGCCACCTACGTGGCCGAGCATGCCCCGCACGGCAAGCGCGGCGCGTTCACGTCGTGGATCCAGACCACGGCCACGCTGGGCCTGTTCCTCTCGCTGATCGTCATCCTCGGCACCCGCACCGCCATCGGTGAAGAGGCCTTCGCCGACTGGGGCTGGCGCATCCCGTTCCTCGTGTCGATCTTCCTGCTGGCCATCAGCGTGTGGATCCGCCTCTCGATGAACGAATCGCCCGCCTTCAAGAAGATGAAGGAAGAGGGCAAGACCTCGAAGGCCCCGCTGACCGAGTCCTTCGGCCAGTGGAAGAACCTGAAGATCGTGATCCTGGCCCTCGTGGGCCTGACGATGGGCCAGGCCGTGGTCTGGTACACCGGCCAGTTCTACGCGCTGTTCTTCCTGACCGGCCCGCTGAAGGTCGATGGCGCCACCGCCAACATCCTGATCGCGGTCGCGCTGCTGATCGGCACGCCGTTCTTCATCCTGTTCGGCTCGCTGTCGGACAAGATCGGCCGCAAGCCCATCATCATGGCCGGCTGCCTGATCGCCGCGCTGACCTACTTCCCGCTGTTCAAGGCGCTCACCGTCGCCGCCAACCCCGACCTCGCCAAGGCGCAAGCCACGTCGCAGGTGACGGTGGTGGCCGACCCGAACGAGTGCTCGTTCCAGTTCAACCCGACCGGCATCGCCAAGTTCACCAGCTCGTGCGACATCGCCAAGCAGGTGCTGGCCGCCAACTCGGTGAGCTACGAGAACGTGGCCGGCACCGGCCCGGCGAAGATCAAGATCGGCGACAAGGAGATCGAGGCGTACTCGTCGAAGGGCCTGCCGGCGGATGAAGCCAAGGCCAAGGACGCCGCGTTCAAGAAGGCCACCATCGACGAGCTGCGTGCCCACGGCTACCCGGCCAAGGCCGACCCGGCCAAGATGAACAAGCCGATGATCATCGCGATCCTGACGCTGCTCGTGATCTACGTGACCATGGTGTACGGCCCGATCGCCGCGATGCTCGTGGAGATGTTCCCGACCCGCATCCGCTACACCTCCATGAGCCTGCCGTACCACATCGGCAACGGCTGGTTCGGCGGCCTGCTGCCCGCCACGGGCCTCGCCATCGTGGCCCAGACCGGCAACATGTACAACGGCCTCTGGTACCCGATCATCTTCGCGACCATCACGTTCGTGGTCGGCATGCTCTTCGTCAAGGAGACGAAGGACGTGGACATCTACGCGAAGGACTGATCGAGATGTGGAAGATCGTTGTGGGATTCCTCGTGTTCGCTGCGCTGGCCATGTGGCTGCTCTCCAAGGGCGGTGACGTGGACATCAGCGGAGAGAAACACGGCATCGACGTGGCGCCTCACGCCGCCTCGAGCGCATCGAATCCGTAGCCAGACCCCGGACGATCCCTCGTCCGGATGCGGGCCGGTGCTGCCGAAGGGCGCACCGGCCCGTTTGTTTTTCCGGGCCGGTCATCCCGGCGAACGCTCATTGCTGTCCGGGGAAAACGGAGACGCCCTCAAAACACTCGTCATCCCGGCGAAGGCCGGGACCCACTGCGGCCGCAGCGCCTGTTTTCACGCGGGGTTCGCTCGGCGCGCGGCGGGCCCCGGCGTTCGCCGGGGTGACCAGGCTCTTGGCAGGTGGTGGACCCCGATGTCCATCGGGGCGACGGGCTTTCCGGTCAGGCGACGGGCAGCGCGCGGCCACCACCGGCGGTCCGCCGGCGCAGGTCGCGGATCTGCAGGGCCGCGCCGGCGAGGAACACGAGGAAGGCGATGCCGACGGCGGCCTGCAGGCCCGGGTCGTCCGGCCCGGAAGCGAGCGGCGCGCTGACCGGCAGCCGGGTGGACGTTTCGGTCATGCCCGGGATGGTGTGGAAGAAGAGCGTGAGCGAGTAGCTGATCGACGCGATCCCCGCCGACGCCCGCCCGAAGAGGGCCGTGTGCCCCGCCACCCACGCCAGCGCGAGCACGAGCAGCGTGATCACGCCGAGCGCGTGCGGCTTGCCGAAGCCGCCGTGCTGGAAGATGCCGAAGCCCGTGATGCAGGTGAGCACCGTGCCCCACAGGTAGATGCGGCCGGATGGCGTGGTGTCGAGGATGTGGCGGTGTTTCACGAGGGCCGCGATGCCGGCCGCGACGGCGACGAGGCTGATGGCGGTGTGCACGATGCCGAGGGAAGTCAGGCCGGCCATGTCGGTCTCCGGAGTGGGGGAAGCCGTGATCGTGCAGGAAACCGGCCGGGCGGTCGTTTCGCCACGGTCTCATCGCGGCGTATGCCTTTGGAGGGGGTTTGTTGCGATCGCCGCAACACCGTGTTCCGGCAGAAGGGCTTTTTCCGGGGCGCCCGGCCGCCTAAAGTTCACCCTGAGCCAACCCCCCTTTCCAGAGAGACCGCCATGAGCACCCTGAACCGTCACGCCCTCGTTGCCGCCACCGCCGCCCTGGCCGTGGCGGGCGCGCTGACGCTCATGGCCCAGGACGCGGGGGCCTCGTCCGCCGCGCCGGTGGCGCAGGCCGTGCCCACGGGCGACGCGATGCTCGTCGCCGCGGCCGACATGTTCTGCGCGGTGGTGTCCGGCTCCTGACCGGGAGCGCCCCCGGGGCGAACGGCACGCCGTGCCGCCCGCCGGAGGGGGTCAGCGCGATCCCGCGGTGGTGGACGGCGCCAGCACGTCGTGCGGGTAGTCGCCGAACAGCGCCCGGTACGCCTGCGAGAAGCGCCCTGCATGCTGGAAGCCGCAGCGCCGCGCGATCTGGGCGACGGTCCGGTCGTCAGGCCCCGGGTCGCTCAGGTGGCGGTGGGCCGTGTTCAGCCGCGTGGTGGTGATCCAGCGCTTCGGCCCCATCGCGTAGGAGCGCTGCAGCGCCCGTTCGAGCGAACGGACCGAGATGCCGGCCGGCTGGGCGAAGTCGGACGGGTGCAGCGTGCCGTACGGCTGCTCGGAGAGCACCCGCTCGACCACTTCCAGCACGTTGGCGGCCGGCGAGCGGCGGCGCGGGGCGGTGGGCGGCGTGATCCACAGCGAGCGTGCCACGTCGAGCAGCTGGCGCACCGACTGGCGGGCGTCGGCGTCGAGGTTCGACGGCGCCTGCGGCGTGCCCCCCGAGGCCGACGGCAGGCGGCGCGACACCAGGTCGAGCGAGAAGGCATGCCGGCTGACGATGCGCAGCGGGCCGCCCAGCGCGGACTCGTACACCGCACCGACGGTGGCCGGCTCGTTGTCGACGTAGAGCCCCTCGGGGCGCTCGGCCCACAGGCGCCAGCGGCTGCCCGGCGGCAGGTCGAGTTCCAGGTACACGGCGGCGTCGACCTTCAGCAGGTGCACCTGCTGGTTGCCGTCGTCGCACGACTGGTGCGAGAGCTGCCGGGGCCCGGGGCTCAGCAGCCGGAACGCGCGGATCGGCAGGTTGCCGGCCGTCTCGAGCCGCATGGGATCGAGGCGTTCGGTCTCGAACGCGGTGTGCAGAATCGGGCTTTGCCCGTGGTCGTCGACCGTTTCGTCCCGCACCGGTGTGACGGCGGCGTGAAGGGCTGTGGACATGAGAGGTCCTCGCAGTGGTCTAGGGAAGTTCAGTCTAGAAGTCCCATCCCGGCCGCGACTATCCGCATTCCGCAGGGACAACCCCCACGGGCGGGCTGCCAAATAGTTCCACAAATAGGTGAGTGTGTACTAAGCTTTGCGCGCCAGGGCGGGCCCGGACATCCCATGTTCCCCGGGCTGCACGGTTTCCGTGCAGGCACCCACCCGGCGTTACGGCCGCATGGCCGCAGGGAGCGACACCATGGGACGTCACCACTATGCCGACCGCACGTACACGAGCTTCGATCCCGAGGCGCTGCGCGATGTGGTCCACCAGTCCCGCATCGAGCATCGCCTGCTCGGCGCGGGCGACCTCGAGATCCGGGTGCGCAACCGCACCGGGCCGCGCTTCAGCGTGGGCGCGGGCGACTACGGCTGCGCCGTGTACGCCCAGGGGGTGCTGCATCCCGAGGCGCTGACCATCAGCCTCGCCCCCATGCGGCGCGGAGAGGTGTTCCTGAACGGGCGGCCTCTGCCCCCCCACGCGCTGCAGGTGTACGCCGAAGGCGCGTCCATCGACTACGTCACCACCCATGCGGCCTGCTGGCACACGGTGACGGTCACGCGCGAACACCTGCAGGCCCACGCGGTGGGCCGCCTGGGCCGCGAGCTGGCGGTGCCGGGCGCCGGGTGCGCCCAGTTCGAACCGGATCCCGCGCTGACCCGCCAGGTGCTGGAGCAGATCGAGACGGGCTACCGCCTCGCCTCCGAGCCCGGCACCGACGCCGAAATGCTGCTCTGCTGCGACTTGGCCCTGCTGGACGCCCTCACCGAGGCGCTGGCCCACGCCCCCAGCACGCCGGAGCCGCGCGGTGCGCGCACGCGCCGGCGCATCATGGAGGTGGTGGAGTCGGTGGCCCGCCAGGGCGCGCAGAGCGCCGAGATCGACGCCGCGGCGCTGAGCCGGCTGTGCGCCGCGTCCGAACGCCTCGTGGAACACGCGATGCGCCAGGGTGTGGGCATGCCGCCCAAGCGCTGGCTCACGATGGCGCGGTTCAACCGCGTCTACGTGGAACTGGCCAACCCCTGCAATACGCGTTCGGTGACCGACACCGCGTTGCACTGGGGCTTCAACCACCTGGGGCGGTTCGCGTCGAACTACCGGGCCGTGTTCGGCGAATCGCCGAGCGACACCGTGGCCCGGGTGCGCGGCGAGCCACGCCCGCGGCTCACGGCCCGGGTGGCGGCAACGGTGGCGTGACCTCGAATTCGGCCTGCACCGCCCGCAGGCAGGGCACGCACACGCACGAGGTGTAGCGCTCGCGCAGCGCGGCGCGCGCGCCGTCCGACAGCCTCACCGCGAAACACGCGCAGGGCGATTGCAGCGCCGTGGCCGCCTCGCACACGAACCCGCCACCACACCGGGGGCAGCGGTCGGGCGTGTCCATGGCGGCGTGGCCGGTCAGGCGCGGCGGCGGCGCAGGCCCAGCGCGCCGGTGGCCGCGGCCAGCAGGGCCAGCAGGCCGGCGCCCGCGGCGCCACCGCCCGAGTCGGAGGTGGCCGGGGTCGTCGGCGTGGTGGGGGTCGTGGGCGTCGTGGGCGTGGTGCCCGCGATGCTGCCCTCGAGCTGCACCCGCCGGGTGTAGTCGGCGCCGGCGCCGTCACGGAGTGTCAAGGTCAGCACGGGGTTCGAGGCCTGGTCGTTGCGCGGGTCGTAGGTGACCGTGAAGGTACACGATTCACCGGCCGCGAAGGCCTTGTTGTCGCAGTTGACGGTGCGGTTGAAGTTGCCGAGGTTGGTGCCGGCGATCTCGATCTTGCGGATGGTCAGCTGCGCGAAGGGCGCGGTGGGTGACTTGAGCGTCACCGACTGCGCGGCGGCGGGCGTGTTCACGCTGGTGGAGGTGAAGGTGAGCTTGGTCTTGTCGACGTGGGCGGTGTCGGCGATGAAGGCCGCCAGGTCGCGCACGTCCTCGGGGTCCAGCGCGCTGAACTTGGTCATCTCGCCCACGGAGCGGATGGCGTTGACGATGTCGCCGTACGCGGCATCGGGTTCGATCTGGGCGTTGGCGCTGCCGCCGATCGCGGTGCGGCGGTTCTGCACGTTCTGGTGGCAGCCGGCGCAGCTCGACGTGAGCGTGTTGATGCCCGACACGCCGGGGGTGTCGTCGAACAGCAGCTTGCCGCGGGCGACGTCGCCGGTGGACTGGGCCCAGGCGGGCGAGGTGGCGGCCGCGAGCGCCAGCAGGGTGGCGGAAGCGAAGGTGGAGCGGAGGGCGTGGTGCATGGTCGTTCGGAGGGGTGATCGGGTGGAAGGAGGTCAGGCCAGCAGGTCGAGGGCGTTGAAGGCGGACGCGTGCGGCAGCACGGTGCCGATCACGCCGGTGTCCGCGCCGAACCAGCGCGCGAGGGATGCCGACATCTGGTCGGACGACAGCGTGGGAATCCAGCGGCCGGCGCCGGTGTCGTCGGGCCCGTTCAGGGTCTGGTTCGGCACCGAACCGAGCACCTGGCCGCCCTTGACGGCGCCGCCCACCACGAACTGGTGGCTGCCCCAGCCGTGGTCCGAGCCCTGGCCGTTCGAGGCGAAGGTGCGGCCGAAGTCGGAGGCCGAGAACAGGGTGACGCCGTCGGCGATCCCCATGTCGACGGTGGACTGGTAGAAGGCCGAGACCGCCTGGCTGATCTCGCCGAACAGGCGGTTCTGCTGGCCCAGCTGCTCGTCGCCGTGGGTGTCGAAGCCGCCGATGGAGACGAAGAACACCTGGCGCTTGAGCCCGAGGCTGGAACGCGCCGAGATCAGCTTGGCCACGGTGTTGAGCTGGCGGCCGAGGTCGCTGTTCGGGAACGTGGTGCCCACGGTGGACGACTTCAGCGCCGCGGTCAGCACCTGCTGCATGTCGATGGACCGGCCCATCGTGGTGAGCCAGGCCTGGTGGAAGAGGTGGCTGCGCTGGTCGGCCAGGGTCTGCTGGATGGCCAGCGTGAGCGGGTCGGTGGTGTTGCCGGCCTTGTAGAAGTCGAAGCCGAAGTTGCCCGACGACGACATCTTGTACGCCAGCATGCTGCTGTCGCCGGTCTCCCAGAGGTTGCCGCCGGCCATCGAGATGCACGCGTAGCCGCGGTTGACGCTGCCTTCGGCGATGAGCCGCTCCATCATCCGGCCGCCCCAGCCGGTCTTGCCCATGGTGTCGTAGATGGCGCTCTGCCACGCGTCCTGCTGGTCGGTGTGCGAGAACAGGCCCTGCGGCAGCGGCACCGAGCGCGCGTTCCACTGCGCCTTCGTGGTGGGCGCGATCAGCGGGCCGATGTTGGCCACCACCGCCATCTTCTGCTGCGTGTAGAGGTTCGCGAGGCCGGCCATCGCGGGGTGCAGGCCGTAGCGGGACGGGTCCGCCGCGCCCTCGGCCACCGGCGTGGTGGTGAGCGGCAGCAGCGCGTTCTGCTGCAGCGCGAGGTTCGTGCGGCCCGTGCGGTACAGCGCGTACTCGGTGGCCTCGCGCGGCACCACCAGGTTGTTCGCGTCGTTGCCGCCGTACATGAACAGGCAGACGATCGCCTTGTAGTCGGGGCCGGTGGTGGTCTGGGCGAGTGCCGTGAGCGGGGCCAGCAGGTGCGAGGCCGCACCCATCGCGCCGGTGGCCCCCATCATCTTCAGCAGCGAGCGCCGCGCCGGATCCGGCAGGTGCGGCATCAGGTCGGACGTGGCCCGCGGGTACGCGTCGGCGCAGTGGAGGTGCTTCTTCTTCATGGTCTTTACCTTCAGGCGGCTCAGGTCTGGATCACGTGGTCGGGCGACAGCGACGTGACGATCAGCGCCGCCTTCACGCGGCGCTTGGGGTCGTTCGCCGGGAGGGCCGCGAGCATCGTGGCCAGGCGCTGCCGCGTGGACGCACTCATCTGCCCGTTGAAGAACAGCAGGTCGAGGTGGGCGATGAGCGCCGACGGATCGGCCGCCAGCGCCTGCAGCGGCGTGTAGTCGATGCGCAGGCGGTTCTCGCCGCTGCCGAAGCCTTCGTTGTTGATCAGGCGCGCGAAGAAGTTGAGGCCGCCGACAAGCGTGGTCTCGGTGGTGATCTGGAACTCGGGGGCGACGAGGCCCTGGTCCATGATGGGGCCGGCCTGCGCGTAGTCGGGCTTGAAGAAGTTGAACACCGTGGGCGCGAGCAGCGGGCTCTGGCCGAGCGAGTTGTCGGAGCCGTCGAGCTCGTGAATGTCGTTGCGGCCGCTGACGCTGGTGGCCCCCAGCGCACGCAGGAAGTTGGCGAAGCGCAGCACCGGCTCGCGCTGCTTGCCGAAGCGGCCGTTGGCGCCGAGGGACGGGTCGCGTGCCTCCGGGTGCAGCAGGATCGCGCGCACCACCGCGCGCAGGTCGCCGCGCACGCCCGCGCCGTTGTTGTTGAACACCAGCGAGACGGCGCGCAGGTACGCCGGGCTCGGGTTGCTGGTGACGAGGCGCTGGATCAGCTGGCGGCAGATGAAGGGCGCGACGTTCGGGTGGTTGAAGACGTTGTCGATGGCCACCTCGAGGTCCGACTCGCAGGTGCCGCCGGCCGGGATCACGAAGCTGTCGAGCAGCAGCTTGCTGTCGGGCGTGTGGTACTCGGGGTACGACCGCATCGGGAGGTACCAGTTCTCCTCGATGTTCACGTCGATGTCGTGGAAGTTCTTGCCGCGCGGGGACGACCAGCCGGTGAAGGCCTTCGCGAAACCCTTGACCACGTCCTCGTCGTACGTGGGCACCGGGCGGCCCTCGGCGTCGCGCATGACGGTGCCGTCGAGGTCGAGGCGCACGAGGCCGATCGAGAAGAGCTGCAGGATCTCGCGCGCGTAGTTCTCGTTCGGGCGGATGCCCCGCTTCGCGTTCTCCTTCTCGCTGCCGATCATGTTGAGGTAGTACCCCATGGTCGGGTGCAGCGTGACGCTCTTGAGCAGCGTGCGGAAGTTGCCGAAGGCCTCGCGGTTGAGCATGTCCATGTACGACGCCATGCCGAACGCGCGCAGCCCGCCGGAGCTGTTGGACACCACGAAGATCTGGCTCAGCGCGAACGCCACGCGGGCGCGCAGCTGGTCGCTGCCCTGGAGCCACTGCGACCAGATGGCCTCGTAGGCCATGTCGTCGCTGACGCGGAACTCCGTCGCGGAGACACGGCGCCAGTCGAGGTAGCTCATGTGGGACATCGTGTTCGCGTTGAACTGGCCCCAGAGCCAGCGCTCGTAGCCGTCGGCGCGCAGTTCCTCGATCTCCTCGGCCGAGCGTGCACCGAACGTGGCCTGCGACAGGAACCGCGCGGCGTCGACCTGCGTGGGCGGTGTGCTGGTGGGCGGTGGTTCGTCGCCGCCCGAGCCGGGCAGGTTCGCCTGGTCGGTGGTGCCTTCGGGGCCGCGCGGACCCCGCATGCCGCCGCCGCCGCACGCCGCGAGCGCTGCAGCGCTGGCGAGGAGGGCGCCCACGCCGGCGAGGCCGTTCGTGTTCGTGGCCGTGGACGGGTCGGTGGTGTCTGGAACCATGGTCTGGATCTCGTTCTCGTTGGATGGCGCGGTGAGGCGAGCCTCCCCCATGAGGCCGGAAGCGATTTCATCGTGTCGGCCACGGGGGAGATGTGGCATGTTGTTACTCGGTGTTCAGCGCGTGGCCCGCCGGAGCGGCGTGCTGGCCGGGGTGCGGCGGGGAACGCGACACCTTTCCGTGAACGAGTTGGCACCGTGCCGCACGCATGTGCGTTGCCGCGCGTTTCCCCTCGACGCGTCTGCTTACGACGAGTGGCGCTCAACCAACGCGCGGCAATGGCTTGTCACGTCTTTGACGCGGCACTTCGTGCGATGGGGACTGGTGCGCCCGTAAGCTGCCCGGCAGTCGGCCGCACTGGGGGCGTCCGCGAATTTCGAAACCACAGGAGAAGAAGATGCAACGACTCATTCAACGCACGGTCATCCGTGCCGCCGCCCTGGCCCTCGCGCTCTGCGGCGCCGCGGCCGTGCAGGCCCAGTCGGTCAAGTTCACGGGCCCGTACATCGGCGCCGCCATCGGCGACACCGACCTCGACACCGCGATCCGCGTGTTCGGCGGCGGCCAGATCACCAACATCTTCGGCATCGAGGGCCAGGTCGCCAGCTACGGCTCGAAGACCTACCAGCAGGGCCTGTACACGTACAAGGACTCGGCCTGGGCCGCCGGCATCTACGGCACCGCCACGATGCCCGTCGTCCAGAACCTCTCGGTGTTCGGCAAGGTGGGCGTGCACTACTTCCGCATGAAACACGACGCGCCCGTCGGCTCCTCGCAGGACAGCTCGGCCGAGCTGGGCATCGGCGTGGGTGTGAAGTGGCAGGTCATCCCGCAGGCCGCGCTGCGCGCCGACTTCGAGAACATCGGCGGCTCGGGCGGCGACATCATCTCCGTCGGCGTGCAGTTCCCCCTGAGCTTCTGACGCTCAGGCGCGGAAGAGGTGCTGGTGCTGATCCCTCAGCGCCTTCTTCTGCACCTTGCCCATCGCGTTGCGCGGCAGTTCGTCCACGACGAACACGCGCTTGGGCACCTTGAAGCCCGCGAGGCGCGTCTTGACGGCGTTCACGATCGTGTCGCCGTCGAGCGTGGCCCCGGGCCGCGGCACCAGCACCGCGACCACGGCCTCGCCGAAGTCGGGGTGCGGCACGCCGATCACCGCGCTCTCGGCCACGCCGGGCAGCTCGTCGATGGTGGCCTCCACCTCGGCCGGGTACACGTTGAACCCGCCGCTGATGACGAGGTCCTTCGCGCGGCCCACGATGTGCACGTAGCCGTCGCCGTCGACGCGGCCCACGTCGCCGGTGCGGAACCAGCCGTCGGCGGTGAACTCCTCCTTCGTCTTCTCGGGCAGGCGCCAGTAGCCGGCGAACACGTTCGGCCCGCGCACCTCGATGCCGCCGTTGCCGCTGTCCGCGTCGGGCGACGCGATGCGCACGTCCACCCCCGGCAGCGGGCGGCCCACCGTGCCGGCGCGGCGCTCGCCCTCGTACGGGTTCGACGTCAGCATCACCGTCTCGCTCATGCCGTAGCGCTCGAGGATCGTGTGGCCCGTGCGGGCTTGCCACTCGCGGAAGGTCTCGGCCAGCAGCGGGGCCGAGCCCGAGACGAAGAGCCGCATCGACCCGCAGGCCTCGGGCGTGAGCCCCGCGTCGGACAGCAGGCGCACGTACATCGTGGGCACGCCCATGAACACCGTCGCGTCCTTGAAGCGCGCACGCACGGGGCCCGGCTCGAAGCGGTCGAACCAGATCGTGCGGCTGCCGTTGAGCAGCGCGCCGTGGCATGCGACGAACAGGCCGTGGATGTGGAAGATGGGCAGCGCGTGCACGAGCACGTCGCCCGGCTGCCAAGCCCAGAAGGCCTTCAGCGTGCGCGCGTTGCTCAGCATGTTGCCGTGCGTGAGCATCGCGCCCTTGCTGCGGCCGGTGGTGCCGCTCGTGTACAGGATCACCGCGAGGTCGGACGCGGCCCGCACCGCGGGTTCGTGCGTGTCGGGCTGGAACGACGCGCGTTCGAGCAGGCTGCCGGTGCGGTCGGTGTTCAGCGTGAACACGTGGGCCACGCCGGAGGTGAACGCGAGCTTGCTGACCCAGCCGAAGTTCGCGCCGGCGCACACCACCACCGCGGGTTCGGCGTCCTGGATGAAGTGGCCCAGTTCCCCGGCCTTGTACGCCGGGTTCAGCGGCAGGTACGTGAACCCCGCGCGGAGCACCGCGAGGTACAGCATCAGCGCTTCCACCGACTTGTCGACGTGCGCGGCCACGCGGCTGCCCGCCGGCAGGCCGAGGCCCTGCAGGAGGTTGGCGATGCGCGCGGTGGCGCGGTCGAGGTCGTTCCAGCGGTAGTACAGCGGGGTGTCGCCGGTGGTTTCGATGGCCACGCCATCGCGGTCGGACGGGAAAGCATCGCGCAGGGCGGTGAAAAGGTTGTCGTTGGCGGTCATGCCGCCATTTTGCATACGCCTGTCGCGTGTCGCCGTGGGGGATTCCGCATGATGACCCTGTTGCGGAGTTGCTGGCCGCTTGCCACGGTCGGGCCGCGTTCTATGCTTGGCCCATGAACGAGACGGTCGACGGCATGCAGGACGTCAAGGGCAAGGTGCTCTACATCGAGGACCAGGAGATCAACCAGGTGTTGATGGAGGCCCAGCTGTCCGACCTCCCCGGCATCACGCTGATCCAGGCCACCACCGGTGCCGAAGGCGTGCGTCTGGTGCGCTCCGAACACCCCGACCTGGTGCTGCTCGACATGCACCTGCCCGACTTCGGCGGGCTCGAGGTGGTGCGCGAGCTGATGATCGAGATCTCGAACGGCCTGAAGGTGGCGTTGCTCACCGCCGACAACCTGTCGATGGACATCATCAAGGCGATGAGCCTCGGGGCCTACGAATACTGGGTGAAGCCCGTCGACCGCGCCCACCTGATGGCGGGCCTGCGCCGGGCGCTCGGCGCGCC
>Ga0247823_10001820_pt1 | contig 17613 bp, 15 predicted proteins | sample 13C_PalmiticAcid_2_FD_192426 | JGI IMG/M metagenome (GOLD analysis project Ga0247823, IMG submission 192426) | Soil microbial communities from agricultural site in Penn Yan, New York, United States - 13C_PalmiticAcid_Day30 | ecosystem: Environmental > Terrestrial > Soil > Agricultural land... | reverse complement strand
TGCGCCGGCTCGGCGGGAGCGACGACGTGAAGGAGGAGATCCACGCCATCTGCTCGCGGCGGGGCCAGCACCACCCGCTGGTGCGGCAGGTGATCGCGGCCGCGCATGCCTGAAGCCGCGGCGGTCTGACGTTCAGGTTTCTCCGAAGTGGACGTCCTGGTGCGGCTGTGGCGCCGCGCGGGTGACGCGCGAAGGTGGCGCCAGCGCCTGATCGGCCACGAAAGCTGAGGCGCGGAAGCAGGGGCGGCGGTTTACAATGTCGCCCCAGCTCATCAGCAAGGCCGCTCCGCGAAATTCAAATGAAATCAGATACTTACGACGCGGTTGCGACACCGGCGAAGGTTCCGAAGGTCGCGTTCGCGTCCCTGGGCTGCCCGAAGGCCCTGACCGACTCCGAGCTGATCCTCACGCAGCTGCGTGCGGAGGGCTACGACACCTCCAAGCACTTCGCTGGCGCCGACCTGGTCATCGTCAACACCTGCGGGTTCATCGACGACGCGGTCAAGGAGAGCCTGGACACCATCGGCGAGGCGCTGGCCGAGAACGGCAAGGTGATCGTCACCGGCTGCCTCGGCGCGAAGGCCGGCGAGGGTGGTGCCAACCTCGTTCGCCAGATGCACCCGAGCGTGCTGGCCGTGACGGGCCCTCACGCCACCCAGGAGGTGATGGACGCGGTGCACACGCACGTGCCCAAGCCCCACGACCCGTTCATCGACCTGGTGCCCGCGCAGGGCATCAAGCTCACGCCGCGCCACTACGCCTACCTGAAGATCAGCGAGGGCTGCAACCACCGCTGCACCTTCTGCATCATCCCGAGCATGCGCGGCGACCTGGTCTCGCGACCCATCGGCGACGTGCTGGGCGAGGCCCAGCGCCTGTTCGAGGCGGGTGTGAAGGAACTGCTGGTCATCAGCCAGGACACCAGCGCGTACGGCGTCGACGTGAAGTACCGCACCGGCTTCTGGGACGGCAAACCCGTCAAGACGCGCATGTTCGACCTGTGCGTGAAGCTCGGCGAACTGGCCGCGAAACACGGCGCCTGGGTGCGCCTGCACTACGTCTACCCGTACCCGCACGTGGACGAGGTGCTGCCGCTGATGGCCGAGGGCCTGATCCTGCCGTACCTCGACGTGCCGCTGCAGCATTCGCACCCCGAGGTGCTCAAGCGCATGAAGCGCCCGGCCAGCGGCGAGAAGAACCTCGACCGCCTGCAGCGCTGGCGCGAGATCTGCCCGGAGCTGGTCGTGCGCAGCACCTTCATCGCCGGCTTCCCCGGCGAAACCGAGGAACAGTTCGAGCACCTGCTGCAGTTCGTGCGCGAAGCGCGCATCGACCGGGCGGGCGCGTTCGCGTACTCCCCGGTCGAGGGCGCCACCGCCAACGACCTGGAAGGCGCGCTGCCCGAGGCCGTGCGCGAGGAACGCCGGGCGCGGTTCATGGCCGTGGCGGAAGCCGTGTCGATCGAGAAGCTGCAGAGCCGCGTGGGCGCGACGATGCAGGTGCTGATCGATTCCGCCCCGGGCCTCGGCCGCAAGGGTGGCCTGGGCCGCAGCTACGCCGACGCGCCCGAGATCGACGGCAGCGTGAAGCTGCTGCCGCCGGAGAAGGCGTCCAAGACGCTGAAGGTGGGCGAGTTCACCAAGGCGCGCATCGTCGGCGCGCAAGGGCACGACCTGATCGCGCAACCCATCTGACCCCACGCATGTCGACGGACCCGCGCACCCGCCTGATCCACCACCCGTACGTGCCGCCGGCCGGCTTCGAGGCCCCGGCGGTGGGGGTCCACAAGGCCTCGACGGTCATCTTCGCGAACACGGCCGCACTGCAGGCGCGCACGTGGAAGGAAAAGACCGGCTACACCTACGGCCTGCACGGCACGCCCACCACGTTCACGCTGGAGGAGCGCATCGCCACGCTCGAGGGCGGGTTGCAGACGCTGCTGGTGCCGAGCGGCCTCGCGGCGCTGTCGCTGGTCGACATGGCGCTGCTGCGCAGCGGCGACGAGGTGCTGATCCCCGACAACGCGTACGGGCCGAACAAGGAACTCGCGCGCCACGAACTGGCGGCGTGGGGCATCGGCCACCGGTTCTACGACCCGATGGACGCGGGCGCGCTGAAGGCGATGATCGGGCCGGCCACCCGGCTCGTGTGGCTGGAAGCGCCCGGTTCGGTCACGATGGAGTTCCCCGACCTCGCCGAACTGGCCCGCGTGGCCCGGGACGCCGGGGTGCTGACCGCGCTCGACAACACCTGGGGGGTCGGGCTCGCCTTCAATGCGTTCGACCTGCCGCTGTCCGAGGGCGGTTCGGTGGCCGTCGACATCTCGGTGCAGGCGCTGACCAAGTACCCCTCCGGTGGCGGCGACGTGCTGATGGGCTCGGTCACCACCCGCGAGGAGGCACTGCACCTGCGGCTCAAGCTGTGCCACATGCGCATGGGCTGGGGCGTGGGGGTCAACGACGTCGAGTTCGTGCTGCGCTCGCTGCCCACGCTCGCCCTGCGCTACGACGCCCAGGACTGGGCGGGCCGCCGGCTGGCCGAGTGGTGGGCCGCCCGGCCCGAGGTCACCCATGTGCTGCATCCGGCGCTGCCGGGCAGTCCGGGGCACGAACACTGGCAGCGGCTGTCGACGAAGGCCGCGGGGCTGTTCTCGGTGGTGTTCGACGAACGCTACCCGCAGGCGCAGGTGCACGAGTTCGTGGACGCGCTGCGGCTGTTCAAGATCGGCTTCTCGTGGGCCGGGCCGGTCAGCCTGGTCGTGCCGTACCAGCTGGGGGCGATGCGGTCGCAGCCCACGTGGAAGGGCACGCTGGTGCGGTTCTCGATCGGGTTCGAGGCGGTGGACGATCTGATCGCGGACTGCGCGCAGGCGCTCGAGGTGCTCTGACGCCTGCGGGCAGTGGGTCCCGGCGTTCGCCGGGACGACAAGATGGGCGTCATCCCGGCGAACGCCGGGACCCACCGCACTTCACTCCTTGGAGCCGGACGAAGACACCTTGTGCCGCATCAGCCGCCCCTTCTCCCGCTCCCAATCCTTCTCCTTCACCGAGTTCCGCTTGTCATGCTCCGCCTTGCCCTTGGCCAAGGCGATCTGCGCCTTCACGCGCCCGCCCTTGTAGTGCAGGTCCAGCGGCACGAGCGTGAAGCCCTTCTGCTCGACCTTGCCCACGAGGCGCTTGATCTCCTCCTTGTGCAGCAGGAGCTTCTTCGTGCGGTCGGCCTCGGGGTTGACGTGGGTGGACGCGCTGCGCAGTGCGTTGATGCGGCAGCCGATCAGGTACAGCTCGCCGTCGCGGATGACCACGTAGCCGTCGGTCAGCTGCACCTGGCCGGCGCGGATGGCCTTGATCTCCCAGCCCTGCAGCACCATGCCCGCCTCGTGCTGTTCCTCGAGGTGGTAGTCGTAGCGGGCTCTTCTGTTTTCTGCGATGGACATGGGGGTCAGGTGGGGATGCCGGCACTCAATACAATCCGTGCATTGTATGAAGCACATCAAGAAGTCCGTCCTCCTCTGGTACTCGCCCGCCGAGATGTACCGCCTCGTCACCGACATCCGCGAGTACCCGAAGTTCCTGCCGTGGTGCCAGAAGGCGGAAGTTCTGGAGGAAACCGAGACCTCCATGACCGGCCGCCTGCACCTCGCCTACGCCGGCGTGCGCCATGCCTTCACCACACGCAACACGCACGTGCCCGACAGCAGCGTCACGGTCGAGCTGGTCGACGGGCCGTTCTCCGTGCTCCACGGCACCTGGCGCTTCTTGCCGCTGCAGGCCCCCGAGCCCGGGCAGAAGGCCTGCAAGGTCGAGTTCGAGATGAAGTACGTGTTCTCGAACCTCGCGTTCGAGATGCTGCTGAGCCCGGTGTTCGACCGCATCGCGAACACGTTCGTCGACTCGTTCGTCAAGCGCGCCGAACAGGTGTATGGCCCCCGTTGAGCCGCTGCTGCGCATCGAGGTGCTGTGGGGGCCTGCGCCGCACGACACCCGCCGCGTGGCACTGACGCTGCCGGCTGGCGCCACGGCCGGGCAGGCCTTGGCCGCGAGCGGCCTGCTGGCCGAGTTCCCGATGCTGGCGGACGCCCCGATGGGCGTGTGGGGCAGGGCGTGTTCCGCCGAGACCGTGCTGCGCGACCTGGACCGCGTGGAGTTCTACCGCGGCCTGACGGTGGACCCGAAGGAGGCCCGGCGCCTGCGCCACGGGCGTGGCGGGGGCGGACGGGCGGGTGGCCGGCGCTGAGGGCGGCCGGCCCGTTTGGCTTACCGGCAGTCGGACGCGATGATGTCGCGGGTGCGCTTCGTTTCCTCGGCGCGGATCTTGTCGTCGTAGACCTCGCGTTCGCCGTTGGCGTTGATGCGGGCCAGGCGCTGGCCGTCGTCGAGCGACTTCTGGTAGGCACGCGCCCGGTTGCACGACTCGGCGCGGGCGGCGGTCGCCTTGGCCTCCTCGGCCTTGCGGGCGGCGGCCTGGTCCTGCTCGGTCTTCTTGCGCTTGGCCTCGAGCTCGCTGTCGGTGGTGTTCACCGGGCCGCTCGCCGCGGTTTCGGCGCCGGAGGCGGCCGAGGCGGGCTGGGCCGTGAACTGCGGCGGTGCACGGTGCGCCGCGCCGGCCGGGCGCTGCAGGATCGAGGATTCGGGGACGTTGGCGGGCGGCGGGAGGTCGCTGTACTGGACGCGGTTGTTGCCGTCCCGCCATTTCCACTGGGCCATGGCACCCGTGCAGACCCCGAGCGCGAGCGCGGCGGCCAGAGCAGTGAAACCCACGCGTGCGGAGAGGCGGAGACGGCTGATTTTCATGCGCGAAAGTGTAGTGCCGCGCCGTCTTCCACGGATCATTCCCTCTGTCACGGTTTGTATGCCGGGGCCCGGGCGAGGCCGGGTTCGTGAACTATTGCCGCTTTGCCGGAGGCAGTGCAGGCGAGGGGTGGCGTGTGTTCTTGGGGGGTGGGCTGCGGGGAAGCGCCCGGAGTCCGTATAATTCTCTTTTGCGTCAGGAGCTTCCCTCATGCGCCTTCTAGGCAAAGCGCTCACTTTCGACGACGTGCTGCTGGTGCCCGCGTTCTCGCAAGTGTTGCCTCGCGACACCTCGCTTTCGACCCAACTGACCCGGAACATCCGCCTGAACCTGCCCCTGGTTTCGGCCGCGATGGACACCGTCACCGAAGCACGCCTCGCGATCGCCATCGCGCAGGAAGGTGGCATCGGCATCGTCCACAAGAACCTCACGCCGAAGCAGCAGGCCGCCGAAGTGGCCCGCGTGAAGCGCTACGAGTCGGGGCTCCTCCGCGACCCGATCACCATCTCGCCGGGCGTGCCGGTCAGCGACGTGATCAACCTCTCGCGCCAGCACGGCATCTCCGGCTTCCCGGTGCTGGAAGACGGCAAGGTGGTCGGCATCGTCACCGGCCGCGACCTGCGCTTCGAGACGCGCATGGAGATCCCGGTCCGCGAGATCATGACCCCGCGCGAGCGCCTCATCACCGTGCGCGAAGGCGCCTCGCTGGCCGAGGCCAAGGCCCTGATGCACAAGCACAAGCTCGAGCGCGTGCTGGTCATCAACGACGCCTACGAGCTCCGCGGCCTGTTCACGGTGAAGGACATCACCAAGCAGACCAACTTCCCGAACGCCGCGCGCGACGCCCACGGCAAGCTGCGCGTCGGCGCCGCCGTCGGCGTGGGCGAGGGCACCGAGGAACGTGTCGAGTTGCTGGTCAAGGCCGGCGTCGACGTGCTCGTGGTCGACACCGCCCACGGCCACAGCGCCGGCGTGATCGACCGTGTGCGCTGGGTCAAGCAGAACTTCCCGCAGGTCGACGTGGTGGGTGGCAACATCGCCACCGGCGCGGCCGCCCTGGCCCTGGCCGAAGCCGGTGCCGACGGCGTCAAGGTCGGCATCGGCCCCGGCTCCATCTGCACCACCCGCATCGTGGCCGGCGTGGGTGTCCCGCAGATCCACGCCATCGACAGCGTGGCCAAGGCCCTGGCCGGCAGCGGCGTCCCGCTGATCGCCGACGGGGGCATCCGCTACTCGGGCGACATCGCCAAGGCCATCGCGGCCGGCGCCCACACCGTGATGATGGGCGGCATGTTCGCCGGCACCGAAGAGGCGCCGGGCGAGATCGTGCTGTTCCAGGGCCGCAGCTACAAGAGCTACCGCGGCATGGGCTCCATCGGTGCCATGCAGCAGGGCAGCGCCGACCGCTACTTCCAGGACAACACGGGTGCGAACCCGAACGCCGACAAGCTCGTGCCGGAAGGCATCGAGGGCCGCGTGCCGTACAAGGGCTCGATGATCAGCATCGTGTTCCAGATGGCCGGCGGCCTGCGGGCGTCCATGGGCTACTGCGGTGCGGCCACCATCGAGGACATGCGCAACAAGGCGGAGTTCGTCGAGATCACCTCGGCCGGCATCCGCGAGAGCCATGTGCACGACGTGCAGATCACCAAGGAAGCGCCCAACTACCGCATGGAGTGACCGGGCTGCCGCGCCCGTTCGAACGTCCCTTGACCACCATCGACCAACCCACCCCGCCGGAGGCCGCCAGCCGCCCGGCGGCGATGCGTTTCATCCTGCTCACCGTGCTGCTCGACATGGTGGCGATCGGCCTCATCATCCCGGTGCTGCCGGTGCTGGTGGGGCAGTTCACCACCGACAAGGCGGCGCAGGCGTTCTGGTACGGCGCGGTCATGGTGACGTTCGGCGTTGCCAACTTCTTCGCGTCGCCCATCCTCGGCGCACTGTCCGACCGCTTCGGCCGGCGGCCCGTGCTGCTGATGGGCTTCTGCGGCTTCGCGTTCAGCTTCTTCGGCACGGCGCTCGCCACCGAACTGTGGATGCTGCTCGCGGTGCGGGTGGTCAGTGGCGCGCTGCAGGCCAACGTGGCCGTGGCCAACGCCTACGTGGCCGACATCACCGCGCCCGAGAACCGCTCGAAGCGCTACGGCCAGCTGGGCGCCATGTTCGGCATCGGCTTCATCATCGGCCCCGTCACCGGCGGCCTGCTGGGCGGCATCGACGTGCACCTGCCGTTTTTCGTGGCCGGCTCGCTCGCGCTGCTGAACCTGCTGTACGGCTACTTCGTGCTGCCCGAATCGCTGCCGGTGGAGCGCCGCCGTGCGTTCTCGTGGCGGTCGGCCAATCCCGTCGCGTCGCTGAAACACCTGGCCGAGCTGAAGAACGTGGGGGGTCTCGTGGTCGTCATCGCGCTCGCCAACCTCGCGCAGTTCATCCTGCACACCTCGTGGGTGCTCTACACCACGTTCCGCTTCGGCTGGACGTCGGTCGAGAACGGCTGGTCGCTGCTGGCCGTGGGCGTGGCGTCGGTGTTCGTGCAGGGCTTCCTGCTGCAGCGCCTGCTCAAGCGTTTCGGCCCGGCGAAGCTGGCCAGCTACGGCCTCGTCTCCAGCACGGTGGCCTACCTGCTCTGGGCGTTCGCGTTCCAGGGCTGGATGATGTACGCCGTCATCGCGTTCAACCTGCTCGGCTTCACGGTGGCCGCGGCCATCCAGGGCATTGTCTCCAACGCGGCCGACCCGCGCACCCAGGGGCAGTCGATGGGCGCCGTGGCGTCGCTCGGCAGCCTGGCCGCCGTGGTGGCGCCCATGATCGGCGCGCCGCTGCTCGGCGTGGTGTCGCACCTGCCGCCGGGCGACTGGCGCGTGGGCGCACCGTTCTTCTTCTGCGCGGCGCTGATGGCGGTGTCCACCGTGCTCGCGTTCCGCCACTTCCGGCACCAGCCGCGCACCGGTTTCGACGCCGCGGCCAGTGCCGTCCATTGATTCCCTCTCCCGCAGCACCATGCACGACAAGATCCTGATCCTCGACTTCGGCTCCCAGGTCACCCAGCTCATCGCCCGCCGGGTGCGCGAAGCCAACGTCTACTGCGAGATCCACCCGAACGACGTGGGCGAGGCGTTCATCCGCGAGTTCGCCCCGAAGGGCATCATCCTGTCGGGCAGCCACGCCAGCACGTACGAAGACCACCAGCTGCGCGCGCCGCAGGCCGTGTGGGACCTGGGCGTGCCGGTGCTGGGCATCTGCTACGGCATGCAGACCATGGCCGTGCAGCTGGGCGGCAAGGTCGAGTGGAGCGACCACCGCGAGTTCGGCTATGCCGAGGTGCGCGCGCACGGCCACACGCCGCTGCTGCAGGCCATCGAGGACTTCAGCACCGCCGAGGGCCACGGCATGCTCAAGGTGTGGATGAGCCACGGCGACAAGGTCACCGAGCTGCCCCCGGGCTTCAAGCTGATGGCGTCCACGCCCAGCTGCCCCATCGCCGGCATGGCCGACGAGGCGCGCGGCTACTACGCCGTGCAGTTCCACCCCGAGGTCACCCACACCGTGCAGGGCACCGCGCTGCTGCGCCGCTTCGTGCTCGAGATCGCGAAGGCGAAGCCCGACTGGGTCATGAAGGACTACATCACCGAAGCCGTGGCCCGCATCCGCGAGCAGGTGGGCGACGAGGAAGTCATCCTCGGCCTGTCCGGCGGCGTCGATTCGAGCGTGGCCGCCGCGCTGATCCACCGCGCCATCGGCGACCAGCTCACCTGCGTGTTCGTCGACCACGGCCTGCTGCGCCAGAACGAAGGCCAGCTCGTGATGGACATGTTCGTGGGCCGCCTGCACGCGAAGGTGATCCACATCGACGCGAGCGAGCAGTTCCTGGGCCACCTGGTGGGCGTCAGCGACCCCGAGAAGAAGCGCAAGATCATCGGCCGCGAGTTCGTCGAGGTGTTCCAGGCCGAGGCGAAGAAGCTGTCGAACGCCAAGTGGCTCGCCCAGGGCACCATCTACCCCGACGTGGTCGAGTCCGGCGGCACCGCCAGCAAGAAGGCCACCATCAAGAGCCACCACAACGTGGGTGGCCTGCCTGAAACGCTGGGCCTGAAGCTGCTCGAGCCGCTGCGCGAGCTGTTCAAGGACGAGGTGCGCGAACTGGGCGTGGCCCTGGGCCTGCCGCCCGAGATGGTCTACCGCCACCCGTTCCCGGGCCCGGGCCTGGGCGTGCGCATCCTCGGCGAGGTCAAGCGCGAGTACGCCGACCTGCTGCGCCGCGCCGACGCCATCTTCATCGAGGAACTGCGCAACACGCGCGACGAGGCCTCGGGCAAGACCTGGTACGAGCTCACCAGCCAGGCCTTCGTGGTGTTCCTGCCGGTCAAGAGCGTGGGCGTCATGGGCGACGGCCGCACCTACGACTACGTCGTGGCGCTGCGCGCCGTGCAGACCTCCGACTTCATGACCGCCGACTGGGCGGAGCTGCCCTACAGCCTGCTGAAGAAGGTGTCGGGCCGCATCATCAACGAGGTGCGCGGCATCAACCGGGTGGCTTACGACGTGTCGAGCAAGCCGCCGGCGACCATCGAGTGGGAATGAAATAAGGTGATGCCGGGTCGTCCCACGCGGTCCGGCTTCTTGAAATGAGCGCAATGCTGACAGGGACTCGACGGTCCCATGCGTTCCCAGGTCGTCCCGACAAAGCTCACCCAAAGCAGCGACTCCGAGGACGGCATCGAAGCGCTGGTCCCCAAGGACCGATCTTGCTGCCGTCAGCCTCACTGACGGCGGTCGATCAAGGCGGAAGTCCGTCTCGTGCGAAGACGGAGAAGCGTCGCGAGGAGCGGTCAGGCGCCATCAACAAGTTCAAAGTGCGCGACAGGATGACCTGCCTGGCTTCTTCGGTCCAGTGATTTCTAGGACGATGGCTCCCAATCCGAGAGGAGCCCATGAGAAAGAACCGACTCACTGAAGAGCAGATGGTTGCCGGCCGACAGCACGAGCGTCGGCGAGGTCGCCAAGAAGCACAAGGTCAGCGAGTCGAGCTTCTACGCCTGGCGCCTTGCAAGGGCGGTTGCCCAGTCATACCGTTCACCGCTATCGCGGGCTGAAAAGTGATCCACCAGTGCCCGTTCGGCCGCCGCTCGCGCCTCTTTCAGAGCCTCTGGTCCGTAGCCGGTTCCTTCAATCGAGAAGAAGTTCAGATCCTTGAGCCCGATCGTGCTGAGTACGACCTTCAGATAGGGCGTCAGGAAGTCGGGCTGCCTTGCACGCTCCCCCGAGAAGACGCCACCAGACGATACGGCGATGAAGACGGGACGGTCTGACAACAGGCCGACTTTGCCTGCCGATGTCACGTTGAAGGTGCGGCCGGCGCGGACGACATGATCAATCCAGGCCTTCAATGCTGAGGGGACAGCCAGGTTGTGCATGGGTGTGCCAATGACAAGGACGTCCGAATCTTCCAACTCCCGGATCAGCGCTTCGGACCGGGCCACTGCACCCTCCTGGCCTGGTTCGGCCGCGGCGTCGTGCTGCGACGTCGCGTAGTTCCCATCAACGTGCGCGATGCCGCCCTCGCCAATCGACCGGTCCACGAGGACGGCGTCCGGCTGTCTCGCCACCAGAAGGTCAACAATTCTCCGAGAGAGCCGGTAGCTCTCGGCGGTCGGCCCGCGCGGGCTGGAGCTGAGATGCAGGATATTCATGGTGAGTGCAGTTCACGTTGATTGCGGTGCGATCAGTCTAGAAAGCACATGGCCTTGAAAGAAGATCCATGAAATAGACTTTCGGGTGATCCATGATTTGCAAGGAAGATGTCACCATGACTGCCACCAAGCCAAGCGACACGTCGACCTTGGACCCCGCGGCGACCGAGCCCTTCTACAGGCAGATCTACCACCGATTCCGAAATGCCATAGTCGACGGCATGCTCCAGCCCGGAGACCGGATCCCATCGGCACGCGCCTTGATGAAGGAACTGGGCCTGGCCAGAGGCACGGTTGAAGCGGCCTACTCGCTGCTGGCCGCGGAAGGCTACATCCAGGCGCGTGGCCAGGCAGGCACCGTCGTGACGCCGGGACTCAAACTCGGGGCGTCGCTTGCGAGCCTGCCGCCGCCTGCAGAAAAGCACGAAGCGCCACCCAGCTTTCGCCCGGACTCGACGCTCCCCTTCCAGATGGGTTTGCCAGCGCTGGACGCGTTTCCACGCAAGATCTGGGCGCGTCTGGGCGCTCGGTCTGTCCGCGCCATGCAGCCTGTCGACATGGCCCATCCCTCCGTCCACGGTCTGCCACCCCTTCGCTCCGAGATTGCCTCCTACCTGAACATTTCCCGCGGGCTGAACTGCGCCTCTTCGCAGATCTTTGTGACCTCCGGCTATCGCCACACGATCGCACTGATCGGCCGCGCCTTGCTCAAGGATGGAGACCGCGTCTGGCTGGAGGACCCGGGCTATCCCCCGACGCGCGAGATGTTGACGCTCATGAACATCGAAGGCGTGGCGGTGCCGGTAGATCGGGACGGAATCGACGTCGGCGAAGGATTTCGCCGCGCGCCGCGGGCACGTGCTGCGGTGGTGACGCCTGCGCATCAGAGTCCGCTCGGCGTGTCCCTGTCTTTGCCCCGACGCCTGGCCTTGCTGGACTGGGCCGCCCAGCACAAGGCCTGGATCATCGAGGACGACTACGACGGGGAGTACCGTTATGCCAGCCGCCCGCTGCCGGCGCTGAAAAGCCTGGATCGCGACGGTCGCGTGCTGTACGCCGGTACCTTCAGCAAAGTGCTTTTCCCGAGCATCCGACTTGCGTACCTCGTCGTGCCGGAAGCCCTGGTCGAGCGCTTCGAGCAGATCAGCGAGGCCTTCGCGGGAGGCAGCCCGCAGTTGACGCAAGCCATCGTCACCGCCTTCATCACCGAGGGCCACTTCGCCCGGCATATCCAGCGCATGCGAAAGCTCTACGCCCAACGCCGGGCAGACACGGTCGCAGGACTGGAGGGCGTGCTGGGCAAGCAGGTGCGAATCGATGCGCAGCCAGGCGGCATGCACCTGATCTTGCGCCTCAAGGGGACGCGGTCGGACCGGAAACTCGTCGCGCGCATGAAGCAGGCCGGGCTTTATGGAGAAGCCTTGTCGGACTGGACGGCGAACCCGGCCGGCTCCTCCGCCGTGTTGATCAGTTTCACGAACATCGAGTCGCGCGCCATGGCCGAACGAATGGCGAAGCGCCTTCTTGAACTGATGTGAGATAACGCAGTCGCGCGATCATGGCCTAATGCCAATGACTATTCTTGGACCTTCTTCATAGGGCCAAGATTGCGCATCATGAAGTCCTTCTTTCACCACACAAGCAAGGATGATCATGAACAAGCGCATCGACTACGCCGCAGCGTCTCCTGAAGGCTACAAGGCCTTCGGCGGTGTCTATCTCACCGTGTTGAAGAGTGGCCTGCCCAAGGAACTCGTGGACATCGTCTACCTGCGGGTCTCGCAGGTCAATGGCTGCGCCTTTTGCATCGACATGCACTCGCGTGACCTCGTCAGGGGCGGCTTGAGCGTCGACAAACTGGTGCTGGTCTCTGTCTGGCATGACGCTGGCGCGGTGTTCAGCGGCCGCGAGCGCGCTGCGCTTGCCTGGGCGGAGAGCGTGACCAGGGTTGCCGAAAGCGGCGTGCCCGATGCGGCCTATGAAGCAGCAGCGGCCGAGTTCAACGACAAGGAACTTGCCGACCTCACCTACGCCATCGGCCTGATGAACGCCTTCAATCGCTTCGGCATTGCGTTCCGCTCGACGCCGGCAGCAGCAGCCAAGGCCTGAACCCGGCAGTCGCAAGCGTCGCCGGTGGCAAACCCGCAGCGGGCGCCAGCCTTCTTCTCAACGAACCATTGATTGGACCTGTCCGCCATGGCATGGGTATTCCTGACTGTCGCCGGCTTCCTCGAAATCGCATTCGCCTTTGCGATGAAGTCGTCCGAAGGCTTCACACGTTTGATCCCCTCGCTCGGCACTGTGGCGTTCGGCCTCACAAGCGTCGTCCTTCTTTCCATTTCTCTGCGCACTTTGCCCATGGGGACGGGTTATGCCGTCTGGACTGGCATCGGAGCGGCCGGCACGGCGATCCTTGGAATCGCCGTGCTGGGTGACTCCGCGGCGCCGCAGAGGCTTCTTTGCATCGGCCTCATCCTGGCCGGCGTCATCGGCCTGAAACTGATCTCCGGAGACTGAACGGCATGCTGCCTGCTGCTACCGATGCACGGCCGATCGTTCCGGGCAAATCGCCAACATCGCCGTGGACATTCTTCTGGATTGCCAGCATCGCCGTGTTCCTGGTCTCGCTGGATTCGACGATGCTGTTTGCCGCGTTCAAGGCCATGCGCGCCAGCTTTCCCGGCAGTTCAGCGGCAGACCTATCTTGGGTTCTGAACGGCTACACGGTCGTCTATGCCGCCATGCTGATACCTGCAGGTGGCGTTGCTGACTGCTTTGGACGCAAGAAGGTCTTCCTTCTGGGCGTCGCTCTGTTCCTCGCAGCGTCGGCAGCCTGCGGGCTTGCCACCAGCGTGAACTGGCTCATCGCAGCGCGCGTGCTGCAGGCTGTGGGAGCGGCCTTGCTCTCGCCCGCATCGCTGTCGATTGTCCTCGACGCATTTCCACAGAGCAAACGCGCAATGACCGTGAGCCTGTGGGGTGCAGTTGGCGGCCTGGCTGCCGCAGTGGGGCCGAGCCTGGGCAGTTTCGTGGTCCAGACGCTGGGATGGCCTTGGGCTTTCTACCTGAACCTGCCACTGGGCGCGCTGTCCTTGTGGCGCGGGCTTGTGCTGCTGCGGGAAGCGAAGAAGCCGGAGAACCGGCGGCCCGTGGATGTCATCGGCATGGGTTTGCTGATTGTCGGCGTGGGTGCGCTTGCCTTGGGCATCGTGCAGATGGAATCACCGGCCTGGACCGCGGCCGAGCTGATGCTGGCAGCAGGCGTCGGCGTGCCGGCGATGGTGGGCTTCGCGGCATGGGCTCGTGTGGCGGCTGCACCGCTGGTTGACCTGCGCCTGTTCGAGCATCGCACCTACGCCTTCGTGAACCTGGCCACGCTGTTCTTTGGCCTTGTGTTCTCGATGGTGTTCTTCGGTTTCTTCTTCTACATGACCGAGGTCTGGCAGTACACGGTCGACACAAGGCCTGCCAGCAAGTGAGCAAGCCAAGGACTTCCTGGCGTCTCACGGCCGATCCCTCTCACTTGAAGGTTCCCAGAAGGAATGGTCGGGCTTCGGCACCACTCCGAACACGTCGATCCGGTTCATATTGCCCATGCCAACACTCCTGGCCGCGCTGATCGCCGGTACCACCGCGCCCGAACCGACGACGCTTCCGTGGGTCGGGCTGTAGCGCAGACGTGGCGAAGCGCCGAACGACGCCGATGCCATGGTCAGGCGCGGGCAGCCCTGGCATCCCGAGTACAAAACTGCCTGACTCGGGCCCCGGTTGCTCACAGCTTCGGCGTGTACTTCAAGGTCAACATCATGTTGCGCGGGTCGCCGTAGGTGGCGCCGGTGTACCCGACGAACCCCGGGAGCACGTAGTGCTTGTCGAACACGTTGTTGACGTTCAGCGCCAGGTTGATTTCAGGCGTGGCCTGGTAGGCGACGCGCAGGTTGGCCACGGTGGCACCAGGAACCTCGAACGAGCGGTCGTAGCTGAGGGTGTGGCTTTGGGACGTGACGCCGCCGCCCAGGGTGAGCGGGTTCCATTCGCCCGGGAGCCGGTATGACACCCATGCACGCAGCATGTGCTTGGGCGTCCACGTGCTGAACACCTCGCCCTGGTACTCCGGGTCGCTCAGGTACTCCGTGGTGTTGTAGGTGTAGCCTGCCATCACCTGCAGGTTCCGCAGCACTTCGCCGCTGACCTCCACCTCCACACCCTCGCTGCGCACCTTGCCCGAGGCGACGGAGCAGTACCAGCCGTCACAGACCTGGCCCGAGGCGAAGTCGTTGACACCCCGGTTCTTGTGGTCGTAGCGGAACACCGCCAGCGACGTGTTCACGCGCTTGTCCAGCAGTTCACCCTTGATGCCCAGCTCGTAGTTCGTCCCGATGATCGGATCGAGCACGTCGCCCGTCACCGTGCGGGCCGACTGCGGTTCGAACACGCCGGTGTAGCTGCCATAGGCCGACCACTGCGGCGTGAGCGCGTAGACCAGGCCGACATAGGGCGTGATCTCGCCCGAGGCGCTGGAGGTCGATTGGGAGTTGAACGCCGACTCGGTGTAGAGGCTGTCGTACCAGCTCGCGCGTGCCCCCACGATGGCCGTCAGCGGTTCGGTGAGCCGGGTGCGCACGCTGGCGTAGAGGCCTTTCTGCTGCACGTCGTAGGTCGAGAAGGTCTGCCTGCCGCCATTGGCCAGCAGGCTGGCCACCGTGGGCATGGGGCGGTTGTGGTCGATGGCGAAGACATTGGCACCGTCGGTGAACGTGCGGGCGAACATGTCGTCGGAGGTGTACTTCCAGTAGCTGGCACCCACGGTGACCTCGTTGCGCAGGCCCGCGACATCGAAGCGGCCGTTGACATACGCGTCGAGCCCGACCTTCGTGGAGTCGAAGTCCGTGATCCAGTCGTCGTAGGTCGGCCCGCTTCCGTCTGCGGCCACGGTGCCGGTCATGCGCTGGTGGGTGGACGTGTTCCGTTCGCTCATGCGCAAGGCCGACACCTTGAGCTTCCAGTCCGCGTTGAACCGGTGATCCAGGTCGGCGTAGACGATGGTCTGCTCGACACTGGCACGGTTCCACCAGGAACCCGTGAACGTGGAGCGAGGCACGCCCGTTTCCTGGCCCCCCTCGTGAAGGGGCACGCCGAGGAGAAAGGGCCGGCCCTCGCTGTCCAGGTTGCTGACACCCAGGCCCACCGTGGTGTCGGGGCCGAGGTCGTAGTCCAGCGCGGCATACAGCGAGCGGGTGCGGTCGTTCACGTAGTCCACGAAGGAATGGCTGCGGTCCTCGTCCACCACCACCCGTCCGCGCAGCGTTCCTTCTGCATTGAGCGGGCCGCCGGCGTCGAGTTGCAGACCGTAGCGGTCCCACGAACCGGCCCTGGCCGTGGCGGTCACCGTGCTTTCGGTCTGTCCGCGCTTGCGCACGAGGTTGATGGCGCCCCCGGGGCTGCCGGTGCCCTGCAGCAGGCCCGACGCGCCCCGCAAGACTTCGAGCCGGTCGTAGAACACCATGCCTTCGGTGCCCCAGTTGCCCAGTGCGTAGTGGTTGCGCGGAATGGCGACACCGTCGTACTGCCAGTTGTCGATCTGGAAGCCCCGTGCCGACAGCACCATGCCTTGCCCCACACCACCGATGCCCTCGGTGCCCGTGACGTTGTTGACGGCGTCCTTCAGGTCGGTGATGCCTTGCTCGTCCAGCTGCTTGCGCGTGAGCACGCTGATGGACTGCGGAATGTCCTTGAGCGCCTGGTCACCCTTGTTGAGGCTGACCGCGCGTGCAGCGAACGAATCCGATCCTTCGGTGGTCGCGCTGCCCGCCGCCTTCGCGGTGGCGGTGACCGGCGCCAGCGTCGTTCCGGTGGCTCCGGTGTCTGCCACCGCGGCGCGGCGCAGCGCGAAGGCGCCGCCCGCACCGCCCGTCACCTCGAGGCCCGAGCCGGCCAGCAGGCGCGCGAAACCATCGCGCACGCTGAAGCCGCCATCGAGGCCGCGCGTGGTCTTGCCCTGCACCAGGGCCGGCGGCACGGTGATGCTCACGCCCGCGGCGGCCGCGAAGTCGCCCAGCGCTTCGTCGAGCGGGCCGGCCGCGATGCGGTAGACCTTCTGTGTTTCCGGGGCCACGACGGCGGAGGAGGGGGACTGCGCCGATGCGCCGGCCGAGGTGAAGCCCATGGCCAGCACGGCCGCATGAACGGCCAGCGACAGTGCGCGGCCTGAAGGGGTATGACGAACGATAGCGGACGGTTGGCGGCGGGCCATGATGACTCTCTCCGGAAGGCGGTGAAGTGGTTGTTCCTCAGTGCTTCACACGCGAGAGATGGAAAAGGGACACGCGCGACGAATCTTTTTTCTTCGATGCGCCGCGGCGCATCGGGCACGGCAGGCTTCAGGCGTCGGGCGCGGTGACCGTCACCCAGTAGCGCGTGCGGTAGCGCACGTCCACCGGCAGCGTTTGCGGCAAGCTGTCGAGCACCGCCCCGGTGTCGCGCAACTGGAACACGCCGGAGATGCGCAACTCACCGACGGACGGATCGCACCGGAGCACGCCGGGCCGGTACCGGCCCAGCTCGGCCACGAAGTCTTGCAGGCGCATGTCGCGCGTTCGCAAGATGCCGCGCGACCAGCCGTCGACCTGCGGCGCGGCCGCGGTGACCGGGTCCACGGCCACGGAAGAGAAGTCGGCCTGCTCGCCGGCCCGCACCACCACGGGCCGATCGCTCGAATGGTCCGGCCGCACCTCGACCGCGCCTTCGAGCACCGCGACACTGCAGCGTTCCGCCTCGAACTGCCGCACCACGAAGCGAGTGCCGAGCGCGCGCAGGCGGCCTTGCGGCGTTTCGACGACCAGTGGCCGGTACGCCGGGTGGCCGGGCGGAACCGTGTCGGGCGCGGTGTCGACCAGGATCTCGCCCGCATGCAGCCGCAACAGGCGCACGCGGTCGTCGTAGGCCACGTCGAGCGCGGTCGCGGTGTTGAGCTGCAGCCGCGTGCCGTCGGGGAGGTGCAGTTCGCGGCGTTCGCCCGTGGCCGTGCGGTGCGCGGCCAGCCATTCGCGTGCGGGCACGGTTCGCCAGGCCAGCCAGCCCGCGGGCACGGCCGCGACGAACAGCGCCAGCGCCTTCATGGCCGCGCGCC
>Ga0247823_10001819_pt1 | contig 17621 bp, 15 predicted proteins | sample 13C_PalmiticAcid_2_FD_192426 | JGI IMG/M metagenome (GOLD analysis project Ga0247823, IMG submission 192426) | Soil microbial communities from agricultural site in Penn Yan, New York, United States - 13C_PalmiticAcid_Day30 | ecosystem: Environmental > Terrestrial > Soil > Agricultural land... | reverse complement strand
CCCTTTTCTCACTGAGCACACTCTCTCCTGCCTCTCCTCTCCCTCTCCTCTCTCTGTGCTGTATTAGAGAAATACGGGTGATGGCTTTGTCCGCGGTTCTTGGTGGTTGCGGTGAGTGTCGTGGAAAGGGAGGCGAGTCGACTATGCAAGCCGGGATGGCTGCAGAAGACAAAAGTCGCGGGGCGCAGGGCGTCCCGCAACACTCTTTCCACTCTCTCATAAAACGTATTGAGGGCGTGAACGTAAACGTTCACGTAGATGGGCTTGCCCCCGTGTGAGGGAGGCCGGAATCGGTCTTGCGACCGGGTCAACGTAATTGAGCATCAAGCGTTTCTGGTTAGGTGTTTCGGCCCATGCCTATGAGGAATATGAAAACCAGAGTAACATGAAGCATCGGAAGATTGTTAGAGACGGTGCTCCTCACTGCTAGCCAAACGAATGGCTGCGCCTTCAGGGGGTGCCAGGCACTGAATGAGGACGGCGTCTATTGCCGTTGCAGTGTTCTGCAGAATTTGTCCATGTGTCGTTTCAGGTTGTCGTCTCGTCTGGGGTCCGCGTCGCGTGCTCGGAGTCGCTTGGAGCAGCGAGGGCAGCGGACAAAGAGTTTGCGGTGTACCCCGTTGATGTGCCGCCCGAGGTCTCTCCTCGAGATGAATGCTTTGGTGCAGTGGTCCTCGGTGCATCGGAAGGTTCGGCTCACATTGGGTCCGGAAGCCCTGAGAGATGTTTAGTAGAGTGCGAGTTTGTGAGGGTCATGAGTTGTTAAGTTTAGGTACTCACTGGTGTGGGGGAGACAGTGTGGATTTCATCTCCTCCCCTCCCTTTGAAGCAGGCACTTCATCGTCTTGTGAGAAACTGCTTGTGTTCTCGGTCTGCACGTCGGACACTGTGTATGAAGCCACGGGGTGCGGTCTGACCAGCAGGCCTGGAGCGCCGCTGCTGTCGTCAGACTCCCGATATGGTTCGTTCGAAGAGCTTTCGAGGGACGAGTTCCAAGGTGGACGAGACGTTCGGCTTTCGTGTGCCAGAAACGCCGAGATAGGGAAGGACAGCCACCAGCCATCCTCGACATCCGCGGTCCCTTCTCCAACATCCTTTGTCCCGGCTTCAACCGCAGACGTACCAGCCGCCGCGGTTGTGGGCACAACGCCATCTCCCTCATGAGACCCATGGGACTCGGTCCTCACCTCGGGCCAGATCCAAGACAGGATATCTTCCGGGAGTGGACTCGGAAAACACATGTCCTGAGGGTCCGACAGAGGCGTTCCTACGGGCCCATGACTCGACCACCCGCTCTCCCACACGCCCTCTTCTCCTTCCTCGTAATCGAAGTTCAAATGCCCCCGGGGTTCCTGGAGATGCTGAGAACCACCCCCAAGCCCTGCGAGGAGGTTCTCAGAATCCGACCATGGCACACCCGAGGGGCCATTCTCTGCTTGATTACTGCCGCATGACCACGAAATAGGGGCTGAGGGAGGACTTCGTCGGTCCTCCCTCAGGAGTCACGTCTAAACTCAAAAAGAGTGAAGGACACCGAGCTGTTTCAGTTGGTAAGTACCGATGGAATAGCGGGTGCACACGGGGGAGGAAGATGTCACTTACACCAAAAGTCTCGAAAATTTTGAGAGAGGCTCAAGCGACGCAGTGTGACGAAGAAGATTAGATCGGTTATCTCGAGAGGGGAAGCTGGGGAGAAAGAAATAATCTGTTCAGCTGAGGGACGAGGCTCCGCGTCCTGCACGTGTGTGTGCCTGTGGCCACACGGAGCCAATTTGTCCCGATTATGCAGCCCCGGCAACGTCAGCACCATGGCCGGCCCAACCAGAATCGACGCCCGAATCTGCAGCCCCTGTGGCGGAGTTGGACTCGCTGCGGGAGGGGTGGCAAACCAGTTCGGAGCACCTGCTCGCCGATGTGGACTCACGGTTGAAAAGAGGCGCCGGCCATCCCGTCAGCTATTGGCCTAACAGCCACAACCAGTTCACGCTCTACGTCCCGGCTAGGTCCAACACTCGATTGTGGGTTCATTCTGCCAAAAACGGCAGGCGAGGCTCGTTTGACAGTCAGGCAGCGCCCTGACGACTCACGCAAGGTTCGCGATTTGCATTCGTGTGGCCACTGCTTGATGTAAGATGGGCCGCCATTATACGTACTCGGGGCTATCATTGCCAGCCGGACAAATCTCACCGAATACCTTTGTCTTGAGCAACTCGATTAGTGAGGCCATCTCTTTCAAATGAGTCCAGCCCAGGACCATGGCGGGTCGGGGTGTCTCAGTTTGAGTCCATGCTCTGGACTCAGACCCGAAGGCTCGACGCGATGTGATCTGATCAGAGATAAATACCATGTCCCGCTCAAGCCTCTAAGTAGAGGTAGGTGAAAGTTGGCCGACACAAAGCTCAACATAATTCACCTGTACCTCATCTTCGCCAGCCTTTCGACTTTATCATGACCTCCCCGTCGTCCTCCGAGTTCAAGTCACGCAAGCCGCCCAGGTCTGCCAAGCACAGCGACTCATACCCGTCGAAACAGTCAGGGACCTCCAATCATTCGTCCCGATCGAGGAAAACGAACCACACGCTCGCCTCGCCCAGTGTTGACGGTCATTTTCAGCCACCGGACTCACCCCTCAATAACACACCAGCACAGCCATACCACCCAATCCCCCGCCCCTGGGCAGCCTCTGCACACCCAACTCACACCGTCATCTCCTGCCTAAGCGGCCGACACGGCACTGGCATGACACCCATGGACCGCTGGATATCCCAGGACGTTGGGGAGGAGGCGTGGAACAATGTTCACGGCGTGTACGGAGACTATGAACCGCCGGCTGATGACATTGGGGAGGGGAATGTCTGCTCCAAGAGCGAGGATGGATGTGGCATGTTTCGTTCACGGACCGGCAGTGCCAACTGGAGCGTGGACGGAGTGGCTGACGGGGAGGGACGTGAGAAAGGGTGAGGCATGGGTGAGGAGGGAGCAGCTGCGAGCCAAACTCGGGAGATGTCGTGAGACTCTGTTGATTTCGTACCTTTGTCAGGGGGCGCATGGTTCTTTCAAACAGCTGGTGGAGTTCTGTTGGTTTGGGATGCGGGAGGCAATTAATTACTACAGATTATTGATAACTCATGTACAAGTATCTACGACAAGACTCCGATTCTTGACTGCACTAGGCGCGGCACATCCTGCCGTCGGGGGCAACCGTCCAGGCGTCGCTGCCCACGCCCTTGAGAGCGTAGAACAGGGAGTCGGGATCCCACTTCTTCTTGATGGTCAGCAGCTTGGCGTAGTTGACGCCGAAAAAGGCCTCCTTCCAGTTGGGCTGGTTGAAGTCGGCCTCGTTCACGTAGGTGCCGCTGCCGGGCGTGACGGCCTCGATCTGCGGCACAAACTCGCTGGTGATGCGCTTCTGGTTGGCCAGCATGGTGGGCCAGGCGGCCGGGCTCGAGTTCCAGAGGCTGATGAGCTGCAGCTGGATGGTGGCGTTGCGCCAGGCCGGGAGCACGGCGTTGGCGGCGGCGCCGGCGGGGGCGGCGTAGTTGGCGGAACTGCCGGCGAGAATCAGGCCCTGGCTGGTCAGGTTCTGCACCACGGCCTGCAGCGCGTCGTTGTTGTTGAGCAGCACGGAGCGCGGGATCAGGCGGGAGCCAAACTGGTACGACTCGACGGCCATGTTGCCGCTGGGCAGGGGCCCCATGTAGGTGTTGTAGTGGTCCAGGTACGACAGCGTCGTGTACTTGACCGCGTAGGGGATGCCGAGCTCGGCCAGCTTGGCGGTGAAGGGGGCCAGGACGGTCTGGTTGACGTAGTCGCCGGTGCTGTTGTAGACGGTGACGGGGTTGATCTGCAGCGCCGCGCCGGTCGCGACGAAGAGAACGTCGGCGCCCTGGTCGGTCATGCCGGGCAGCAGGGAAAAGAGCGAGGCGACGGCCTGGTTGAACTTGTCTTGGGTGGTGTAGGCCGCCGCCAGCTGCAGGGAGGCACCGCCGACCTTGAGGTTCGAATACGTCTTGACCGTCATGCTGACCACGACGCCGTAGGTGCCCGGACCGCCGCCCAGCAGCGCCCAGAAGAGGTCGCTGTTCCGCGTCGGCGAGGCCGTCACGAGCTTCCCGCTGGCCGTCACCACCTCGACCGAGAGCACCTGGTCGGCGCCCATGCCAAAGCTCGTGCTGAGGGCCGAGTGTCCGGCGCCCATGGTGAAGCCGGCGAGACCGACGGTCGGGCACTCGCCAGTCACAACCACCCGGCCGGCGGCGTCGGCGGCCTGGGCGGCCTGGTAGCCCATCACGCCGGCGCCCATCTTCATGGCGGTGCCCTTGAAGTAGGAATCAGACCAGGGGATGAAGCTGATGTCGTTCAGGTGGTGCGTCCAGATGGCCAAAGCACCGGCTCCGGTCGACCGCCCAAAGTAGCTGGATGCGATTGTGGGTAAGCGACGGAGCATCAGGGAGATGGGGAAGAGTAATTACGCACTCATGGCCCGTGTTCCGCACGACAAGGCGGAGGTTGAACGCCTTGGCAAACAACACTCCCAGCTGGACGTCGGTGGTGCAGGAGGCGTTGAGGGCGTAGCGGACATAGTTTCCAAGCTGGCACGGCGTCGACTGGGGCGAAAAGGGGTCACAGCTCTGGTTGGCAAAGAACGACTGCATCACAGACGACGACGACTCGATGCTGCGAGGGAGAGGAACACCAGCCATGTCAGCGAAACAGCACAGAAGCAACACGCAAGAAAGGGCACGAGAGGACTGACTGTGTCACAGGCTTCGTCCACGCCTGCTGCAGGGCAGCGCAGGCAGCGGCGTCGTAGTCGGGGGCATGGCATACATGGCCCAGAGGCACCGTAGAGACGAGCCGGCCTTGGACCGTCTTGTTCAGGACGTCCCATACCATCTCGCTCGGCCACTTGGCATCGCCAGGGAGGACACGGCACTGGCTCGAGGAAGCCGTGGATGCCGCCGTGGCCGAATAGTCTGCGACCGAGTAGTCTGTGGCCGAGTCGACGGTGGCGTCTGAGGCTACGTCTACGACCGCATCCGTGGCCGTGGCCGTAGCCGCAAAGCCCGCGAGGAAGAGGGCGAGGCCGGTTGCTGTCTTCATCGGAAGATCGTGATGCAAAGAGCGGACGGGAGATTCAAACTTCCCAGGGTACTAGAAGGAAAACAAAAAGAGGGAACGGATGCGACCACAGGGTTGCGTCGGCGGCGATGAATGAATGAGAGCGGTCGCGGTCGTCGCGATAAGAAATTCCCCTGCCGCGGCTCTCTTATACCAGTCGCATCAACAACGGTTGCCTCTCCACCGGGCCGGGCGCCCCCTGAGTCGCCCCCCGGACTGCCGCGGCAACCTCAACGGCTCGAGTGCCGACCCCACGGGCGCCCGCCGCTTCGAGAACCAACCTCCGACGTCTCGAACGCCGGCCCCTGCCTCGTGTCGCCGGCGCGCGACTAGAGGTTGCCGGAGACGGCCTCAAATCATGCTGACCAAGGTGCAGTTCTCCACCTTGTCGGCCACCCTTGGCATCGATGCGGGAAAAGGACCGAAGTGTGTCGCACTTGGCCAAGCGAGCCCAGTCGGCCTCGAGGTGGGCCATGGGGCAGTTCACCGAGAACTGCAGTCGTCTGCCGAGGCTAGGCCGATCGAGGGCCCCTTGCCGACTTCCCCCAGGGTGCGGAATCGACCTTCCCCATGTCGAAACTGTGCGGACTTCATGTGGGTTCCATGCCGACGCCATGTGGACTCCTTGCGCGCGGTCACTGGCGGTCCTGGCGGTCCAAGACCCGGCGTAACGTCATCTATTCCGGGTTTGGCTGTCTCGCCGTCGATAGCACCTCGCCGCATTTTTGTGAGTAATTGCTGCGTGACAGTTGGGGTTTGAAGCAGGGAGACACCATGGACGGTGACGGGTTCCTCCGCCTTTTTCGCCAATTTCCGGCTGGGCCACCAAAACCAAGGGGAGCGACCGTCCCGCCGGGAGCTCGTTGAGGTTAGACCGACAGCCGTCCAAACTCCATCTCGGCTCCACTGATCCGCCCCGATCGAGCTAGAAAGGCTCCGACACGCTTGATCTGCAGGAACGTCCCTTTCGGGCCTGTGGCATCGAGGGCATGAAGCGAGCGCCACAAAACCCATCAGACATGTCGCACTGGGATCTGCTGCCCCAGAACAGGTATGGTGCTTTGGGATGATTCCGACTTCCGTCGAGTCCCGTTTCCTCTGTGCCTGGCCCTGGGCAGCCAAGGGGTCCGGACCCGTCTGTCACAAGCCCGCATCGCCACTTGCAAAAACCTTTCAATTGCCCAGAGCCCCCTTCATCATGGAGCAGAAGCTCCACTGCGGGCCCAGGGCGCCCTTTGTAAGTCCGTCTCCCCCTCGCCGCTATCCACCCCCGAATGGCCCCCCGTTGTGAACCAGATCCATCAGAAATCCGCGCCGTGTAAGAGGTGGCGGTACGCGTTGATCTCACCCACTGGCACCTGTTTCTGCTCGCCCGACATGAGAGCCATACTCGGACTCGCGCTCGCCCTGCTCACGGCCGTGATGCCGCTGGCGGCTGCTGCCCCGGACATGGGTGCGGTGCTCCAGCAACTCCCAGAGTGCGCGGTAAGTTGAGACGTTTTTCCACCACTCGGCGGGCACTGACATTAGACAGGCCAAATGTCTCGTGGACGGCGTCACCCACTCTACGTGTGCGACCAACCTGACGCCCGAGTGTATCTGCACCAATGTCCAGCTTCAGACCCAGGTGTCGCTGTGCGTCTCGGCCAACTGCACCATCAGACAGGCCCTCGGTTCGTGCTCCTCATCTTTCCTCGCCCCCCCTTGAGGTTACAACCCTGCGCATTGGAGGGAATCTAATAACCGGCCTCGCAAACAGTCACAAAGAACGCCACGGACACATCATGCGGCGTGCCGCTGCGTGACCGAGGGGCCACGTATGACACGACTTCCATCATCCTGGCCGTCATCTCGTGCAGCATCGTGGCGGCTCGCATCGTCTTCAAGCTCCTGGCCACGCGCAGCCTCGCATCCGACGACATCGTCGTCCTGGTTCTCGTCATCGTCGCCGTGCCGAGCGTGGTCATCACGCACTACGGCACGACGCCCAACGGTGTGGGCCGGGACATCTGGACGCTGTCGCCCAAGACCATTACCGACTTCCTCTTCTACTTTTACATCATGGCCATCTTCTACTTCACCCAGGTCATGATGGTCAAGCTGTGCCTACTGCTCTTCTACCTGCGCATCTTCCCCGGCACGACGGTGCGCCGCCTGCTCTGGGGCACCGTCGGCTTCACCATCCTGTTCGGCGTCGTCTTCTTCTTCCTCGCCATCTTCCAGTGCACCCCCATCAGCCACTTCTGGAACCACTGGGACGGCGAGCACGAGGGCCACTGCCGCGACTTGAATGCCATTGCCTGGGCCAATGCTGGTATTAGTATCGCGCTCGACGTATGGATGTTGGCTATCCCGCTCGCCCAACTCAAGACGCTGAACCTCCACTGGAAGAAGAAGATTGGCGTGGGCCTGATGTTTGGCGTCGGCACTTTGTATGTCTCCCCCCTCTTCTTCGTCTCAGGTACCCTCTCTTGTTGATGACCCCCCTGGCTAACTCGACGCCTTTTTGTTCGCCAGCGTCACCATCGTGTCCATCATCCGTCTCCAGGCTCTAGTCGTCTTTGGAAAATCGAGCAACGCGACGTGGGACAACTTCCCCGTGTCGCTCTGGTCGACGGTGGAAATCAACGTCGGCATCATGTGCACCTGCATGCCGACCCTGCGCCTGATGCTGGTCCGGGCCTTCCCCGCGCTGGGCGGCGGCAGCAGCTACGGGAGGAGGACGTACTACAACTCGGAGGGCATCAAGGGGCTCTCGAGCAAGGGGCGCCCCGGGGGACGCACGCACGAGAACCTGTCCAGCACGTCCAAGCTCCACGGACCGCACCCCGAGAGCAGCGCGGGTCCGGCGGCGGGGAAGCCGCTGGCGATTGTCCGCCAGCAGTCCTTTACGGTGCGGTACGACGACGACGAGGCCAGCCTGGTGGAGATGCGGGCTCTCGACCGCAATGGGCAAAAGTCTGTGGGCGACGACTTGACGTAACGCTACCGAGCGAGCAGGTGTTCGAGAGAGTCCATAGCGACCTGTTTGAGAGGGTTGTGGCTGAAAATTAATCCCCAGTTAATATAATATGCCAAAGTCTGTCAAATAGCCAGGCCTACGCAAAACAACTCTCAAGGAAGGTTCCGTTGTGAAAATTGGAAGCCCGCCGGTGACATGGAAATGAGTCTTCGGTTTGGCAAGCAACACTGCTCACTGTCTGTTTCTCCCCCAGGCTCTCATTGAATTTCCTCCAAGGCGGTCAGCGACTAGTTGAGAATCTCCATCTCGCGCACAATCTCCAGCCTCTTGGCTTCCTTAACACCGTCCTCCCTTGTAACCTTTTTGATGTCTGGCGCCCCGAGTTGCTTGAGCACGATTTCGGCAATGTGGCGCAAGAAATGACGCTCCACGGCCTGCCGGAACACGGTGATGCAAATGTCTCGATCGATCTGGGGAAAGGGAGTCAGCAAGGAGTTTTTGGTATTAGGCATTACGACACCCACGTACGCGATAGTGTGACCACATAGCATCCAGATACTCGTCGGCCGTGGCTTCGGTCCATTCTCGTTGCGAGTGCAGTCCCGGATGCCTGGAATACATGACCCTGTCCAGGTCGAAATCCTTGTTACGTGTCGTGCCGCCTGCGGAAGCCGAAACCTCCAACTCGTGGTGTGCCCTCATAACACGTCGGAACTCGCGCCCCTTGGCGGTGGGCCCTCCAGTGCTTCAGGAACCGCATGTCGGCGTTCAGAGGCGCATCCTTGCGGTCCGCCTTGAGCCGCTCCAGCTCCTCCAACGCCCCTTTGCGACACTCCTTGAGCCGGGGCACGATATGGCGCCCGACGAACCTCTTGGCCACCTCTCTAAAGTTGCTGGAGCCGATCGCGTTCGGCTCGGACCCGGGCCCGCCTGGAACGCCACCATACAAAGTGCTAGAGCATCAACACGTTCTGCGGCATGGTAAAGTCATAGGCGGCCACGTCTGTTATCCAGACTGCGTCGATCCAAAACCATCTGACCAGAACACTCAACAAGGCCGCAAGAACCTCCTTTCCGGTGAAATCCCCATCGGCGAGCAGCGGGACAACATACCTGCCTGCGAGCTTCCCCTTTTCGTCCTTTGCGTCTTGTTCTCCCCGCCGAGTCAAGAGGCTCGAAAAGTCGAGGGTTCCGCTCCTCGCCGTCACCCTCGAGCTCAGAAAGGTGCTTAGCGAGGGGTTGGTACTCCCTGCGCCGAGCGCATCGAGCAGGTCGTGGCAGATTCTAGGACAGTAGAGGATGGACCACATAAGGTCTTCTGGGCTCCCAACAGCGCCACGGCGGCCGGAGACCAGCCTGCTTCTCGCCGCTTCGGCGGCACGGGCGAGAATGCCCATGTCGTTGACCGAGAGATGTCGCTGCCGAAGGATTGGAAAGCAGTTGCACAACTGGGAGATGCTTAATAATTCCACGATACTGTCATCTGATTTCTCGAGTCCCCGAACGGGCATTTCGAATGCCGGGAAGATCTGCTTTTGTTTCGAGAAGTGGGCGCCGAATGGCCGGTAGACCTCGAGCAGGTCCGAATGCAGACTCGGATTAGACGTGAAGAAGTAGCCGTCCGGCTGGAGCAGCCACAACGCTTCCTTGAAGAGGGTCAGGAAGGGGAGGTCCATGTGAAAACAGCAAATCTTGTAGGGGTAGACGGCACGGTCTACATCGCGGAGGTCCATGCTGACTCGGTCGTATTCTTCGCAGGTTGCATCAATGCGAAGACCACGGTTGTAGGCCAGCTCTCCCTCCACCGCAACGGAGAGCAGCCCTGGGCTCTTTTTGAAGACATAAACTGTTTTGCTGTCGTCTGTTTGGCCAGTCGGAGGCTCGTCCTTCTTGGGTGGCCGCCTCGTCATATTCACGCCGGTTTGCCGGCGCAGGGCTTCTGGGTGGCTGTCCTTGTTTCCGAAGAGCTTGCGCAAGACGTCTTGTTGGGGTAGGTCTTTGGACATGAGATGCTCGAAAAGGGGGATTCCCGCGGCTTCGTCGTCGCCACCAGGCGAGTCGTTGCCCTCGCTACCCAAATAGAGCGCTCGCTCATCGCGGAGAACCAGCCCGGAGATGGAGTTCCACAGCCGCGATCGAAGGAAGCGCGTCCCCCGGGGAAGCGGAGCGGCCTGAAAGGCCATGTAGAGATGCCGGGGTATCTGATCGACCTGGTCCATCCTCCTGCGGAACTCGGCAATGCAGCCGTTGGAGCTGGGACGGAGCTGCAGCCAGCCGATTGGGCTGGACCATTGCATGGGCAGCGGCATGGGGGAGTTGTAGCTCGGCGAGTCCTCGTGCGACTGGAAGCCGAGGACGGAACAGACGCTGACCAGGTTCTGGCCGGTCCAGTGCATGGGCACCACGCCGTTGATCAGCTCCGACGCATCCTGGATTTCGTAGAGCGACCAGCGGGTGGGAGTGAGGCCGAGGCTCTGCATAAAGTTGACCCAGGTGGTCCTCGCCTGGACATTGTCGCCTTCCTCGGCAAACGCCCCGCGAGGAAAGCCAGAGGGCAAGGTGAGCTCGGGGGACCAGCCTCGTTTGAGGAGGATTTGCGGACTGACTGTGGGGGTTGTGATGCGCCGCTGCAGCCCGAAGAGCGAAGAGGTGGCCACGGTGGACTGCCACGGACCAAGCGACCGCCACGAGAGACTGGCTCTGTACGCACGGCTCTGTGTCAGAAGCTGCATCGCCCCGATGTAGACCGTAAGCAAGGTCACGATGCCGACAAAAGTCGCCGTCAGCGAGGCCCCGACCGAGATCCAATCGGCAATGCTGGGGCCGTCATCAGCCATTGTGCGTGGAGTCGGTAGCTAATAGTTTGATTGCCGTTCAATTTGGTCTGAGAAGTCGCTGAGAAAAAAAAAGGGGGATTGTATGTACTTCGTAGGCATCAGAGGTGCCAGCGCTCTCTTTGTCGCAGGCCTCCTCCCGCTCTGAGTCTGCCCCTCCCGCTCTGCGCCCCCTCCCTCCGCTGCTCGATTGGCCTGCTGGCTAGAGAAAAGCCCAATGGCTCGAGGACAGCAGCTTATTGGCGCTGGCACACGCGGATGTCGCGAACCAGCTTTGAGCCTGCAGCAGAGCATGAGCTGCTTGCGGGACTTGATTGGTGCCAACGAGGGCTGCCTTCGTCTCTCGCTTCTGCATCAGCTGGGCTGCCGGACCCCATGCAGCAAGCAGAGTCGGGCCAAGTCCTGCGCAGTCACACAACTGGTAGATAAGGTAGGTATCTTTCTCCGGAAGCAAAACCAATATGAATCTATGATCTGAGCTTCCATCCCACAAGCGGAGCCGAGCGGATGCTGGCCAGTCCACACCACCCAGCACAGAACATCCAAGTAGACACAGATGAATCATGGACAATAATGGAAATCCAACCGACCCAAGCGTCGACCGCGACGGCCCTCCGGAGCAGCAGCTGGACTCAACACCGAAAGCAGACGCCGCTCCAAACGGCACCGCGCAGCCATCCATCCCAGTGATCCAAGTCGGCGAGATATCCACCCCGAGCCCCACGAGCCCCACGACAGGCCTTGCACCCGGGCTTGTGTCCAGCAATGGCTCCGTGCCCAAGATCGAGGCATCGCGGTCTTGTCCAAGCTCGCCGGCCCTTCCGCCAACCCTTCCGCCGGCAGCTCTCCCGAGTCGCGATGCCGGACAAGCCCGGTCTTGTCCCTCCACTCCAAAACTCGATGCCGTCGTCACTTCGCCGAACACACAGGCAGAGATTGCTAGATTGGACCACCTATCGATATCCGATCCCGTCGTTGAGCGTCCCGTGAGGAGGGCAGACCAGGAATGGGCCCGCCGGAAGAGGATGGACAAGGAGAGCAATGTCGTCTTGGACGAGCTGATGCAGTACGAGGGGCTGGAAGATGTGAAGCAGCAGTTCCTCGACATCAAGTCAAAGGTGGACGTGTGCAAGCGACAGGGGCGCAACCTGAAGTCAGAACGGTTCAACATTGTCTTCCAGGGCAATCCGGGAACAGGTGAGGGCGCTGGCATCGCTACCGTGGTGCAACTGCATCCGTGTATCTAACACGACCATGGCTGACAGGTAAAACCTCCGTCGCTCGCCTGTACGCCAGATTCCTGCACTCTGTGGGTGTTCTCGAGACCGAAAAGTGGCACGAAACGTCCGGTGTCCAGCTGTCACTCAAGAGCAGCTACGAGATCGGCCAGACGCGAGACAAACTGCGCGAGGGCGGAGTGTGGTTCATTGACGAGGCATATCAGCTGCTGCACACGACATCGGGAACGCAAGCACTGGATGTGCTCTTGACCGAGATGGAAAACAATGTCGGGAGGCTCGCCGTGGTGTTTGCTGGATACAGGGATGAGATGGAGGCATTCTACGGCTACAACCCCGGTCTCGCAAGCCGAATACCCTACACCATGGACTTTGCCGACTTCACCGACGAAGAGTTGCGAAGAATCCTGTGCGGATACATCACGAAGCGCTACGGCGACGACATGCAGATCGAAGATGGCCCGGACGGGCTCTACATACACATTGCCATCCGACGCCTAGTCCAGGGCCGCGGCTGCCGAGGCTTCGGAAACGCACGCGCTGCGCAGAACCTCTTCGACAGAATGATGCAGAGACAAGCCGCTCGACTGGCGGGGGATAAGCTTGCAAACCCCCTGCAACTGACCATTCAGGATATCATTGGGCCCGATCCCACGGATCTCGCTCAGACAAGTGTTGCGTGGGCAGAGCTGCAGAAGCTCGTTGGACTTGATGCGGTGAAGGAGCGCATCCAGGACATCATCCGGCTGACGCAGTTCAATTACGGCCGCGAGCTTCATGGCTTGAACCCCCTGAGCTTCACTCTGAACCAGCTTTTTGTTGGCAACCCTGGCACCGGGAAGACCACAGTCGCGAAGCTGTATGGTCGCATTCTGGCCGAATTGGGCTACTTGAGCCAGGGTGAAGGCACGTAACTGTCCGCTGCTTCTTTCTCGCCAGGCACAAAACATGAAGCTAACCAGCCGCGCCCAAGTTGTAACCAAGACTCCATCGGACTTCATTGCAGAATACATCGGCCATACGGAGGCGAGGACGAAGAGAATCCTCACCGCAACCGTCGGCAAGGTCTTGGTCATCGATAACGCCGAAGTCTTTGACGATGGCGTCGTAACGGACAGATCGCGTTCCTTCAAAAACTGCGCCATAGACACGCTCGTGTCCATCGTCCAAGGCGTTCCGGGGGAGGATCGCTGCATCATCCTGGTGGGCTTCGAGAAGAAGATCAGAACCATGTTTGACAACGTACATCCGGGGCTCGCCCGACGATTCCCGCTCGACCAGCCTTTCCGCTTCCGCAACTTTGACACGCCCCAGCTCCTCCAGATCCTGAAGTTCAAGATGCGCGAGAAGGGCCTTGGCTATGAAGAGGAGGCCATGGCAGCCGCCCGCGTGGTGCTCGAGAGGGCAAGGGTACGACGCGACTTCAGCAACATCACGGCCGTGGACCAGATCCTGGAGATTGCGCAAATCAGGTTGGCCAACAGGCTGTCCAAGATGCCCCCCCGCGCCCGCAAGTACGCCTCGAATCTCGAGGCTCTCGACTTTGACCCCAACGCGGGCCAAGAGCTACGGCTGACCATCGACAGCCGCAAGGCGCTGGCGGGCCGGCTGAACGGCGATCTCATTTCGCTGCTTGTGTCCTACCAAGACCGGTGCGCGGGCGCGTGGAAGCGAGGCATGGACCCGGTCGAATGTCTCCCCATGAACTTTGTCTTCAAGGGCTTGCCTGGCACGGGGAGGAGCACCGCGGCGCGGAGTATTGCCCAAATGTACCACAAAATGGGCATTCTGAAGTCGCCCGACGTGGTAGAATGCTACGGACACGAGCTTATTGCCGCCACCTCCATCGACACGCCCCTCAAAATGATGCAGAGATTCACAGCGAGTACGGGACGTGTGCTCTTTGTCAGGGATGCCGATTTTCTATGCAGCTTTACCACGGCAGTCCACGAAATCTGTCGTTTTCTTGGCCAGCCCCAGAACCAGGGGAAGATGGTGATCATTCTGTCGGGCCTCCAGGCGGACATGACCTGGCTGATGACGACATGGCCCATCTTGTTTTCCTTCTTCGATGAAGAAGTCGTGTTTGAGAACATCTCGCCAGAGGACTGCATCACCCTCCTTGTGCGGGAACTCGAGGAACGGAAAATGAAGGCGGCCACCGAGGCGCCGTTCCTGACAGACCCGGCGTCCGATGGTTACGCCATCGTTAGGAGGCTGTTCTTCGCCATGCAGCAGCTCCCCGGCTGGAGCAACGCCCGTGAGGTCAGGCAGCTGGCTAAGCACGTGGTTGGCGCCTTGCTTGAGAGGCTGGGGCGCCCGGATCCGAGCGATGCCAGCCATGGAGAGCATGACACATCACAGCAAACAAACATGGCTCTCGACCTGATCACAAGCTGCATGACGCAGAGGATCAAACAGCGGCGAGACATTTATGTTGCCCCTGCGGCAAGCAACGAGAACCCGGGCGATCCGATGGCTTTGGCACTCCTCGTGTCCACGCAACCGCAACCAGGAATAGGCGTCGTCAGCGAGCAAGGGCGGCCGATCGGGGACGTAGTGGTCCTAGACGAGTACAGCGCAAGGGATAGAGACGTGGATTTTGACCATGACGCCCCGGATAGGAGTGGCACACAACACGAGGGAAACTTGCCAGCTGTTTTACTGAGGCGAGCAACGGATGCGAAAATGGACGGGCCGGGCCCGCAGACGACCGGCGGCGTCACCAGTCCCCGCCCTCCGCGGATCCGCCGACAGGACTCTCGTCCGGTGGGCAACGTCGGATTCCGCGGCCAAGATCAAAGATCCGGGAATCGTTTGGCCGCGGCGTGGCAGCGCATCCACGGATAGCGTCCGAAATGCCAACACGTTGAACTTTGACTCGAGCGCAAGGGATGATCCTGCGCACCTGTGGACATAGTTCACAGACTGTCTCCCTCCTCGGTTAATCTCTAGGGACATGAACTTTGGATAGGGTTGTAGTTTTTGGGAGTTGTAGAGACGCTCTAATAAGCGGAGTGTCTTCCTATCTCGCATAGAATTTGGTTGTCGATGTTTCAGACTTTCTGTCTCACGTCTCATTCTCTTGGTGAACAGGTCGTCCCTTAACCTTACGATGACATATATATGTAGGTACTCTTGATGAGATGTCTAACCAAGTTTTGGCGTCCAATACTGTTGTCTTGGTATCAAGTCTCCTACTCCAGTTTGTTAAGGTATACAGCTCGACCGACCGCCTTCTGCTTCCGCCACCAAGCAAATACCAGGCCGGCCGCGGGCCCTGCGGCTGCCACCACCACAGGCAGCAGAGACGCCACCCAGAGACAGTCCCTCCCCCTGAGCACCCCGGCGCGGTACAGCCCCACATAAGAATACACCATCCACAAAAACGACGCGCCAAACGTGCAAACATTGTCCAGCTGCAGGACGAACCGCGCGTGCGGCACAAAGTCCTCGTGGACCAGACCCTCCGGCCACATAATGTCCGTCACCGAGTAAGGCGCGGCCCGCAGCATGTACCCCCACACGCCCGCCGCAATGAGCGTGAGAACACCCAGCTGCGTCTCGTTGGCCAGTCCCAAGCCCGCGCCGGGAAACCACCGGGAGAGGAGCGCGTCGCCCAGCCCTACCCAGAGGGGCAGCAGCTGCCACGTCCAGGTGAACCAGTGCCGCGTCTCCGGGTCGGCCGCGAGGAAGGCGGCGAAGGACTCGAGCGTGTGGAAGGCGAGCATGAGCGGCAGGATGAGGCTCGTGGGAGACTTGGTGGTGGTGGTGGTGGTGGTGGTGGTGATGGTGGCCGTCGTCCTTTTCCTGTCGGCGGCGGCAGGCCCGGGCCCGAAGGTTAGACAGAGAAAATAGAAGAGCGGTACGGCCGTGCCGGTGCCGATGAATTGGCCGAGGAGGGCAAATATTGTTGGACTGTTTCCTCCCGTGTTAGACGCGGTTTGATGATTCCAGTCTGGTACAATTTAAGAAAAAAACAAAAGTGGCCTTACAAAGCAGCAGGCGTGTTCTTGTTAGCCTCCCGCCGACTCTCGAGCATCCAGATTGCGTACATCGGCGCGAGATTGTTCAAAAACGAGAAGCCCAACCACCAGGCTACGGGGTCGAATCCCAGCGCCGACGGGGCGAACAGCACGGTAAATTGGCGCCAGGTCTCGTCCATAAACTTGTTGTGGTAGAAGGTGGCGAGGATGGGTATTGATCCGCCGTCCCATTTTATTGTTTTTGCCTCCAGGAAGGGCGTCCAGTGTGCTTCCATCTTGTTGGGGTCCATGAGCGTGATGCAGAGGACGGCGATGATGAGGAAGGGAGATGCCAGGAGGCCCCGGCGGAGGCTGGTTGGGAGCGCCATTGTGATCGGTGCCCTCAAGCTCCTTTGGGGGTTGGTCAAACTGGAGGACACAGATGGCAGGGCAAAACCGTTAGGTGGCGCTGCCGTGTTGGAGCTCTTTTACTCTGCGATACTGTCTCTCTCAGTTGGTTGCCTGGGCAACTAATAGGGGGTTTACTTCCCAGTATTCAAACAAGCTCAAAGCCCAGAACTTGATTCAACTTCCTCCAGCAATGAGCAATGGGCACGAAATATCATGGATGGCATACTCTCATGCCCACAGCACAATCCAGCAAACACTCCCTGCAGGCCTACGTGCCGCCCACACACAAGGTCACTTTTCGGCATTCAGCCGGCTTGGTGCTGCGCCGCGCCCCAGCACCCGACACCGCGGCGGATGGCGGGATCTAAATCCGAGGCGACTGGCTGAAAGAAATGTACTTGTATTGCTACATGGCTCGAACCGGCAGGTGGTGCAATGCTCTGCATTGCGTTCCTTCAATGGGCACACGGCTGCATGGCCAATTACAACGTGCTCTCGCGCGCCACTGAGTTGCACGCTCGGTCTCCGGGCCACCCACCGCCCAGCCGGTCTGCGGTGATTACTGGAGGACTGGAGGTTGGCTGACTCGGCCTGACCTGAGTGAGCATCCCTCGCTGTATGCTGGAGTTCCAATCGCAAGTCTCTCCAAGTTTTTGACTCGAGGATCACGACTCGATGGTATTAAAATAGGAACTAACACGTAGCATCCGAGTCCAAGCTGTACTACATCCAAACCGGATTGCTGCAAGGAAGCTACAATATACATGTTATAGTTAAGAACACAAGCAAAAGAAAGAAGCAGCATCACAAAGCACTGTTCAATGTACCACACCCCTACCTCCGCACCGGCATTCCTCCCCTCATCATCTCCCGAGTCCTCAACAATGCCCGCCAGGCCACCACTCAATGCCAACCCTTGGGCAACTTCTGCCCCCCCGGCACGAGCCTCTGAAACACCCCCAGCGGATCATACCGCCTCGCCACCGCCCACAACCTCCCCACATTCTCCCGCCCATACCCAGCAATCACATCCTGCCTCGCATTCGCATCATTCATAAACACATAGTCCAACCCGGCCCCCCTCCGCCTC
>Ga0247823_10001817_pt1 | contig 17624 bp, 19 predicted proteins | sample 13C_PalmiticAcid_2_FD_192426 | JGI IMG/M metagenome (GOLD analysis project Ga0247823, IMG submission 192426) | Soil microbial communities from agricultural site in Penn Yan, New York, United States - 13C_PalmiticAcid_Day30 | ecosystem: Environmental > Terrestrial > Soil > Agricultural land... | reverse complement strand
GCGAGAGGTTGCTCGTGAAGCCGACGCCCTGCAGCGTCTGCCCCTTGATGTTGTCGACGATCGAGACGCGCGCCTGCGAATGCACTCGCTCGCCTTCGTGATCGTACTTGAGCTCGTCGGTGTCGATGATGCGCTCGCCGCCGTCGCTCTCGATGTGCACCGCGCCGTAGGCGGTCATATCGCTCGTGCGATCATCGACGCGCGCGCTGTCGGCAACGAGGGTCGCGTTGAGCGATCCGTCGCTGGCGTAGAACTCGACGTAGACGCCGCTGTCGAGAAGCGTCTCGCCGCGCGAGTAGTACTTGCGTGCGTGCCCCACCTGCAGTCGCGCCTTCGTCCAGCTCGAGTCCGCGAAGATGATCGTGGCGTTCCAGCTCTCCTCGTCCGGAGCGTCCGCAGCGATGCGCGCGCGATTGATCGGCGTCTCCTGACGGTCGCCGCAGCCGCCGGCCGCCAGCAGTGCGAGAACGAAGAGCAGGCGCGCGACGCTTCGTCTCATGGGCGCAGCCCCTGTTCGATGAGATCGTGCAGGTGGATGATGCCGAGCAGCGCGCCGTCGTCGCCGACGATCGGAAGCTGCGTGCGCTTCTTCGACTCGAGCATCACGAGCGCCGTCGTGCCGAGCGTGTCGGGCGAGGCGGACATGGGATCGGCGGTCATCATCTCACCGGCGCTCAGCGCGAAGATGTCGCCGCGGCGCTCGAGCAGCCGCCGCAGGTCGCCATCGGTGACGATGCCGAGCAGCCGGCCCTCCTCCGCGACGAGCGCGCAGCCGAGTCGCTTGCGGCTGATCTCGAGGATGACGTCGTGGAAGGCCGCGTCCGGCGCGACGATCGGCAGGTCGTCTCCGCGCTTCATAATGTCCTCGACGCGCAGCAGCAGTCTGCGCCCGAGCATGCCTCCGGGATGCGTCAGCGCGAAGTCTTCGCGCGTGAATCCCTTCGACTCGTAGAGAACCACCGCGAGCGCATCGCCAAGTGCGAGCATCGCGGTCGTCGAGGCCGTCGGCGCGAGGTCGAGCGGACAGGCTTCGCGCTCGACCGAGCAGTCGATGACCACGGTCGCGGAGCGCGCAAGTGCGCTGTCGGGATTACCCGTGATCGCAATGATCGCCACCCCGGCGCGGCGCAGGCTCGGCAGCAGCAGCGACAGCTCCATCGTATCGCCGCTCTTCGACAGCACGATCACGACGTCGTCACCGCGGACCATGCCGAGATCACCGTGCAGAGCGTCGGCCGGATGCAGGTAAAATGCCGGAGTGCCGGTGCTGTTGAGCGTGGCGGTGATCTTCTGCGCGATGATCCCCGACTTGCCGACACCCGTGACGATCACCTTACCCGGGCAGTCGACGAGAAGATCCACCGCCTCCTTGAAGCTCGTGTCGAGCAGGCGCCCGACGCGCTCGAGCGCGTCGCGCTCGGCGTCGATGACACGCCGTCCGCGCGCCAGCACGTTCAACTCCTCGCTCGCCTTCGGACTCATTCCCGCCTGCCTCCGCGCAACGAGCGCGTCATTCTCGCAAACAGCCCGCCGGCGACTTTCGCCGCGGCCGTCGTCCCGGGACCGAGGCGCGTCGCGTCGACCTTGCGCCAGGTCACGTTGTATCGCCGGAACGCTCCGCGCAGCTCGTCGTCGCCCGCCTCCTCCGGATGCTCGAAGAGTCGTCGGTGCGCCAGCGCGATCGCAGGGTCGCGGATCCCCTTCAGCAGCATCAGCTCGTTGTAGAAGTTCGTCACCGGCACGAGCGTATTGCCGAGACTTAACTGGTCGTGCAGCCACATGACCCGTCGCGTCGCGTCGATCGCGAGCGTGAGGCCGTCTCCGATCGAGACCTCGCGCGGGAGCGGTCCGCCCGACGGCGCCGGCTCGCCGGGCACCCAGTACGAGTAACACCAGCGCGAGCGCTCTGCGCGAGACGTGGCGCCGGCGAGCCCCGGCCCCGAGAGGTGCAGCTCGACCCGCTGCTCGTCATCGGGATGATGGACCGACAGCGAGAGCGTCGCCCCGTCGTCGAAGAGGATCTCGCCGTAGGCTGCGACCGGCTCCATCGGAGCCTCGAGGTCGACCTGCTGATCGGCGCGGCCGAGCACAAGGTCGCCCTCGCCCCATCGCCCGATGCCGATCACGACCAGTCCCTCGATCGCCTTCGCGACCGAAGCGTACGCTGGTCGGTCCGCCGGCAGGAGCCAGGCGCACCACGAGCGCTCGATCGCTTCGAGCGGCCGGGGATAGCCGGCCGATGCGTCATCGGAGATTTCCATCGCCTTCGAGCTCACGGCGGAGCCGATCGGTTTCGAGACAGGAGCGCATGAACTGCCCGGCGCGCTCCAGCGGGAGCTGCGTGGCGGCGTCGGACAGCGCGCGCGCAGGATCGGGATGGGTCTCGAAGAACACGCCGTTGACGCCGACCGCAACCGCCGCGCGCGCCAATGGCAGGATGTACTCGGGCCGACCGCCGGACGTCGCGCCCGCCGACGGCATCTGCAGCGAGTGCGTCGCGTCGTAGACGACCGGCGCCGAGCAGTCGCGCATGACGATGAGCCCGCGCATGTCGACGACGAGATCGTGGTAGCCGAAGGTCGTGCCGCGCTCGCAGACCATGACCGACTCGTTGCCGGCGGCGCGCACCTTCTCGACCGCGTGGCGCATGTCGTCAGGTGCCGCGAACTGTCCCTTCTTGATGTTGACCGCCCGGCCCGTCATCGCGGCGGCCTGCAGCAGTTCGGTCTGACGGAAGAGGAACGCGGGGATCTGCAGGACGTCGACGTAGGCCGATGCGCGCGCCGCGTCCTCGGGCACGTGGATGTCGGTGATCGTCGGCAGGCCGAACTCCGCGCCGGTCGCCGCGAGGATCTCGAGCGCGCGCTCGTCGCCGATCGAGGAGACCGAGTGCACGCTGGTGCGATTGGCCTTGCGGTAGGAGCCCTTGAGCACGAGCGGCACCGCATATCGCGCGGCCAGCTCGGCGAGCTCGCCGGCGGTGCGGCGCATCATCTCCTCCCCCTCGACCAGACACGGTCCGGCGATGAAGAAGAAGTCGATGGCGGGATCGAACGAGGCGATGCGCATATGAGCCTCAAGGATACGATGGGGCCGAAGGCATTTCCAAGAATCGAACGGTGACGGCGCATCAACGCAAACTCCCTGACAGCGCGCGGGGCGCCGCCAGGGAGTCTGCCGTTCGAAGCGTTGCGAGGCGTCGGTTATCGTCCGCGGATGCCCTCGCCGGGCTGCAGCGGATCGGTGCCGTTGTTGACCTCCTCGCCGTCGCTGATGCCGTCGCCGTCGGTATCGGAGCGAAGAGGATCGGTGCGGATCTGACCGCCGATCTCCTGTCCGTCGATGAGTCCGTCGCCGTCGGAATCGCGGATCGTCGGATTGCTCCGATACGAATAGACTTCGAGTCCGTCGGGCAGACCGTCGCCATCGGTATCGGGATTCGACGGATCGGTGAACGTGACCGAGCGCTCGTCGCCGTCGGGCAGACCGTCGCCGTCGCTGTCGGAGGACGGATCGTAGACCTCGTCGCCGAGCTCGTAGCTGTCGGGTCCGAGCGGCGAGTAGCGCACGCCGAGGAACAGCCTCGGGCGGTTCGGTCCGCGACTCGGTCGATCGAACAGGTGTTCGAGGTACTGGGCGCCGAGCTCGATGTCGAAGTCGCCGAAGCCGCGGTAGATCAGGCCGAGGTTGATGTCCTCGCCGGCGATCTCGAGCTGGGCGATGTAGTCGTCGTAGCGATAGCGCGCCTGCAGCATCGGGTTGAGACCGCCATAGAACACCGACGTGTCGTTGTTCTCGAGCTCGTCGGCCGACGGGTGCAGGAAGTTGAGGTACTTCGTGATCGGGCCGGAGCCCGAGTACTTGCCGGTGCCGAAGCCGACGCCGGCGCTGAAGCCGTTTCGGCTGGTGAAGCGCAGCCCGCCGCGCTCGGCGCTCGGGACCTCCGACGGCATGAGCGTGCCGCGGACGAAGCTCGCGGTGTCCAGCGGCGGCGTGCGGTAATCGGAGGTATCGACAAAGCCGCGACCGATGTAGTTCGTGTCGATGCGCAGCGTCCGGCCGCGCTGGCCGAACCAGTAGCCGACCATGAAGCTGAACGAGGTCTGCGGACTGAAGATGCTGTTGTCGGTCTGGTAGGTCTTGCGCGGATCGTAGTCGTCGGCGGTCGACTGGAAGGCGAACTCCGCGCCGACCGTGCCGCTCCACCGCGAGTTGTCGCCGCCGAAGTCATCGCCGATGATCGGGTTCCAGTACAGGAACGGCATCACCGCGCTGATCATCGTGGCAGTCACGCCCGCGCGCAACTGCCAGTAGTCGACCGAGACCTGCCCGTCGAACTCCGCCGCGATGTCGAACGGTACGTTCGTGCGGGGCGTCTCGGGATTGAGCTGGCTCGTCAGTGGACCGGCGATCATTCCACCCACGAGAACCTTGCCCGACTCGAATCGCTCGAACAGCCGGCGCAGCTCGAAGACCTGCGCATGCGCGGTCGACGCCGAGACGGTGAGTGCGAGCAGGACGAGCGCGGCGAGGCGACGTGTCGTGGGTGACGTGGTTACTCTTCGGGCCATAAGGGATTCTCCTGAATCCGGGATGTGTATCTGGGAGGTGCAGATCGGACCAGTCAACAATACGCCGATGCTGGAGATGATCCAAGCAGCGGCGTCGGCGCACCTTCATGCACCGAAGCGCGCGCGAACATACGAACTCCGAACGACCTGGGGGGATCGGACGCGGGCGTGAGACGCGGAGAGAGGAGCGCACGCTCCGTGGTCCCGTTCGAGGGCCCGGCGCGATACGCTCGTGACGACGGTCCCCGCTCGGGGGGACCGTGAAGGGGACCTAGTGCACGACGTCGTGCGAGTTGAGCATCAGCCGGCTTCCGCCGAAGCTGAGGTCGCCGGACTCGGCGAGGAGCATGCCGATGAGGGTCTTCACCTCGTAGGTGTCGAGGGCATAGAGGTTTGCGATCTGCGCACGGTTGATCACCGTCTCGAGCTCGCCGACATCGATCAGACCGATCTCGAAGAGCTGTAGCAGGTACCCATAGGCTTCCGGGCGGAACATGCGACGCTCGCTCTCATGCAGCACGCGGTAGGTGCGTCGGGGCCCGTCCGTCGGCTCGGCCGTCGGTGCAACCGCGGTGCCGAACGTTGCGCGGTCGACGAGCCAGCTGCATGCCGCGCCGATCTCCGAAGCAGTGTACCCGGCGTCGGAGAGACGGTTGACGTCGATGAGCTCGATGGGGGTTTCCTGGCGGATCTGGGTAACGAGGTAGAGAATGATGTCGATAATCCGCTCGTTCATCAGAGTTGGTGCTCGTGTAGTAGAGGAAGCGGACCGAAGATAGTCGTTGGCCTTTGTTGTGTCAACGCACCATCGTCGTTCCGCGCATTTGGTCCGAAGGGCGCTACGACCGAAGATATCGGTCCTCGAGCGCGGTCATGCGCCGCCGCTCATCGTCGTTCGCGTCATCGTAGCCGGCAAGATGCAGCGCACCGTGCACCGCGAGCCGCCGCAGCTCGTCGCCGAGTCGCACGCCGACCTCGGCGGCCTGCTCGCGCGCTCGATCGACACTGATGTAAACCTCACCTTCCAGCGGGTCCGCCTCAAGGGGAAAGGTGATGACGTCGGTGTAGTAATCGTGGGCGAGGTGTCGACGGTTCATCCCGAGCAGCTCCTCGTCATCGACGAGCACGATCGTCACTTCGCCGGACGGCACGCGCTCGGCAACGAGCACACGCTCGACGGCCTCCCGGATCGGTGCGTGCGGCATCCGAACGCTCGGGTGCGCGTTGACGACGGTGACCAGGTGCCGACGGGCCATCGAGGCGAGGAACTGAGTGATGATGGATGTGCGGGACCGGCGTGGATCGCCGGCCGGCATTCACGCGGGAATGTTCTCGGCGAGACCGAGCTGCATCGCCGCAAGCAGCAGCGACGGCTCGATCGATGCGAAGTCGGCGGAGAGCGTGCGACGATCGACGTTCGCGAACAGCGAGCAGGTGCCTTCGCGCCCGACGACCAGACCGGAGATTCGATCGCCCGTCTCGGCGACGAAGATGATCTCCCCCGGCTCGACCGGCACGAAGCGCTGGACGCCGTGGAGCTCAAAGTACCCGTGCACGGTCTGCGCCGAGAGCACCGTGCTCTCGTCGGCCAGCGACGCGAGCGTCAGCACGACGACCGAGCCTCCCGCGCGCTCACCGACATGCAGCAGCGTGTCGGCGCCAAGCGATTCCTGGCGCGCTTCGAGCAGGCGCGCGATCTGCTGGATGGATTCGTCGGTGAGCTTCACGAGTTCTCGCGTTGACATGAATGCGTCAATATACCCCGCACCGCCCGACGCTCCAAAGCGCTCCCACCCCACGACACGCAGCGGCCGGAGACGACGCGACGATCCCTCCGACTCGTCTGCGGAGGGATCGTCGATCGATTCTTCACGATGTCGAAACCGGACGCAGTCGCTACTCGGTGCGGCCGCGCGAGCGCGTCGTCAGGGCGATGATGACGATCAGGAAGACCGCGATCAGAACCCAGACCCACCACATACCGAAGATTCCCGCGCCGCCGCTGTCGGCGTTGATGTTGATGTCCGCGTTGACGTCGGTCGGCGTGCCGGTGCCGCCGCCCTCCTGCGCCAGCGCGATGTAGCTGCCGAGAACGAACGTCTGCAGCGCTACGATCGCCATCAGAACCGGCTGTGCGATGCGTTGATAGAGGATGCCCTTCATGCCTTCACCTGCTTGATTGTTGAGTGACCTCGCCTTCGGACAGCCTTTTCTCAAATGCCATGCCGCGGCGCGCCACGTTGCAGGTCTCACGGCGTCGGTTCATCGCGCGTACATCTCAGGACGACGATCCGCGAGGATGTCGTTGTAGGCGTTGAAGCTCTTGTTGCGCGTCGCCATCGGATCGACCTCGGCGATGATGACGACCTCCTCGTCCGGACCCGCCTCGGCGATCACCGTGCCGTTCATCGCGGTGATCTGCGACTCGCCGCTGAAGACCAGCCGCTCGCCCTCGTGCTCCTCCACCCCACAGCGATTGGCCGTGACGATCACGACCTTGTTCTCGAGCGCGCGCGTGCGCATGGTCGGTCCCCACAGGTGCTTCGCCGCAACGAGGTCCGACGGGTGGGCGATGATGTCGGCTCCACGCAGCGCGAGCGTCCGCGTCGACTCGGGGAAGCGCCAGTCGTAGCAGACCATCGTACCGATGCGCACACCGTCGTGCTCGACGACGGTGAACCCGGTGTCTCCCGGCGCGAACACCAGATGCTCCTTGTAGAAGAGGTGCGTCTTGCGGTAGACACGGTACGATCCGTCCGGCAAGGCGGTGATCGCGGAGTTGTAGAGGCGGTCATCGGAGCCGATCTCGGCGAATCCGGCGACGACGACCATGCTCCGCTCGGCCGCGAGCGACCGCACCCACCCACAGAACGCACCCTTCTCCGGCGTTTCAGCCAGATCTCGCAGCTCCTCGGCGGATGTAAAAAAGTATCCGGAGGGTGCGAGCTCGGGCATGACGAGCAGATCGGCCTCCAGACCCCCCACGAGGGCCCTCATTCGTTCCACATTACCATGCGGACGAGCCCGCTCGGGTGCAAACTGAAGTGCGGCGACTTTCATAACACATGATTCGGGGTCCGGATTATTACAGCGGGACCCGCCCCGGTTAATGAACAAGAATTAAGCGATTTCTTCAAAATTGGAGTGTTTACTTGCGCGTCGACTGGTTACCTGCTGCGTTCCGGCGACCGATGCTCCCTCATCGCACCGCCGGCTCGGGCGCCCTCCCGGGGCAGCACATTCCCTGGTACTGTTGCACGAATACCCCCCCTGATGAACAAGACTCTAGGCTCTTCGATACTTGCTGGTATCCTCGCTACTGTCGCCGCGTTTCTGATCCCCGCCGTCAACCCCCTGGCCAAGGCAAGCCTTCCCGCCGACGTCGCACTCAGCCCTCTGACGCTGATGGCCGACTCGATGCGCACCGTCACCGCCGCTCTCGACAACGAGCTCCAGACGCTCTTCACGTCGACCGCGGATGCAACGGAGACCATCGAGAATGGACCGGTGGCGAGCACGGAGGTGCGCTGGCTCGGAGAGCGTCTGCAGGAGCTTCGCGGCGAGCTCTCGGCGCTGCCGCGCGTCGCCCACGACGACGCCTTCGACCTGACCGACCGCATCGCGACGCAGCAGCGGTACCTCGAGGAGCTGCACAGCCTGATGGCCCAGCGCAACGCGATCGTCGAGCACCTGCCCACTCTCATCCCCACCTACGGACGCTTCAGCTCCGAATTCGGCTACCGTATCCATCCGATCTCGGGCAGCCGCAAGATGCATAAGGGGATCGACATCGCGGCGAAGACGGGCACGCCGATCTATGCAGCGGCGAGCGGCACGGTGCACTTCTCCGGCTCGCAGCGCGGCTACGGCAACGTCGTCGAGATCGACCACGGCTTCGGCTATCTCAGCCGCTACGCCCACGCCTCGCGACTGCTCGTCAAGGAGGGAGAGACGATCCGCCGCGGCCAGCTCATCGCGCTCGTCGGCTCGACCGGCGCCTCGACCGGCGCGCACCTGCACTTCGAGGTCGAGGTCGACAGCATGCACGTTGATCCGATGGCCTTCCTCGCCCCGCAGGTCAGCACGACGCCGGAGCTCGCCGACGCCGCGCACGCGCACGAAGGCACGCTGTAAGAAGCCCGCCGCAGGCCGGAACATTCCGACGCCCCGCGATCACGATGATCGCGGGGCGTCACTTTTTGTAGCCAGCGGCGCACGCTCCGCCCGGCACCGGCCCGGCGCGAACGTGCTGCGTATATTTGGAGGCTCCATCCGGCCCAGGCCCCTTCCGCGGTCGCTCATGGCCGGACCTCCGAACACGGACACTTCGAGACTACCACGCGATGTTCAAGATCTCACGCGCACTGCTGAGCGTCTACGACAAGACCGGCATCGTCGACTTCGCCCGCAATCTCTCCGACAGCGGCATCTCCCTCATCTCGACCGGCGGCACCGCGGCGGCGCTGCGCGAGGCCGGCATCGACGTTGTCGACGTCAGCGAGATCACCGGGTTCCCGGAGATCATGGAGGGCCGCGTCAAGACGCTCCACCCGTTGATTCACGGCGGCCTGCTCGGCAAGCTCGACGACGAGCTGCACCTCGACGCGATGCGCGCGCATGGCATCGAGTCGATCGACCTCGTCGTGGTCAACCTCTATCCGTTCGAGCAGACGGTTGCGCGCACCAGCGACCTCGACGAGATCATCGAGCAGATCGACATCGGAGGTCCGGCGATGGTGCGAGCCGCGGCCAAGAACTACAAGCACACCGCCGTCGTGACAAGCCCCGCCGACTACCAGGCGATCACCGAGGAGCTCCGCGGCAACGACCTGACGCTGTCCGAGCAGACCCGCGCGACGCTCATGCGCCGCGCCTTCGCGCACACCGCGCGCTACGACACGGCGATCGCCGGATACTTCGAGGAGCGCGCCCGCGGCGACGAACGGCCGCGCGGTGATGGCGTCGACGGCACCGGCAGGCGTCACGCCCCGACGCTGACGGCATCGGAGGCGCTCGAGGCATCGATGCGACGCGACATCGCGATGCGCTACGGCGAGAACCCTCACCAGCACGCCGCGCTTTACGGCGACTTCGGATCGATCTTCACGCACGTTCACGGCAAGGAGCTCAGCTACAACAACATCCTCGACATCGACGCGGCGGCGAAGCTCGTGCTCGAGTTCACGCGCCCGACGCTCGCGATCATCAAGCACAACAATCCCTGCGGCGTCGCGAGTGCCGATGATCTCGTCGACGCCTGGCATGCGGCGTTCGCGACCGACACGAAGTCGCCGTTCGGCGGGATCGTCGCCGTCAACCGTCCGCTCGACATGGCGACGGCGACGGCGATCAACGAGATCTTCACCGAGGTCATCATCGCGCCGGAGTTCCCCGACGACGTGCTCGAGCTGCTGCGCCGTAAGAAGGACCGCCGGCTGGTCGTCGCCGACTTCGGCCGGCTCGCCTCGTCGCTCGGCGAGCCGCAGTTGCGCTCGGTCGCCGGCGGCGTGCTCGTGCAGGGCTACGACGCGCAGTTGATCGGTCCGGAAGGCGTGAAGATCGTCACGCGACGGGCGCCGACGGACGAGGAGAAGGCGGCGATGGAGTTTGCGTGGCGGGTCGCGAAGCACGTCAAGTCCAACGCGATTGTCTACGCCTCGGCCGATCGCACGCTCGGCATCGGCGCCGGGCAGATGTCGCGCGTCGACTCGGCGATGATCGCGGCGCGCAAGGCGTCGCTGGCCGGACTCGATCTACGCGGATGCGCTGTTGCCTCCGACGCCTTCTTCCCCTTCGCCGACGGCCTGCTCGAGGCCGTCGAGGCCGGAGCCAGCGCGGTGATCCAGCCCGGAGGCTCGATCCGCGACCAGGAAGTGATCGACGCGGCCGACGCCAACGGAATCGCCATGGCGATGACCGGCATGCGACACTTCAGGCACTGAGCGATCAGCTCAAGGTCCGAATACGACGAGGGGCACTACCGGCGAATCCGGCAGTGCCCCTCGTGATGTTCGAGCGCGCGCTGCGCTACTGGCCGCAGTCCGCGGTGATCTCCCAGGTGTCGGCCGAGCAGATGTCGACCGCGGCGAGCTCGCAGGTCGACTCGTCTTCGGCGACGAGCTTGACATCCCACTCGCCGCAATCGATCTCGATGTCGACCTGGTCGCCGGGCTCGAGGATCTCGGTATCACCGAGGATATCGTCGCCCCAGGTCTTCTCCTCGACGGGCGAGAGGAAGATGCGGTCGACGTTGAACGTCGTCTTGTTGACGACCGTGATCGTCTTCGAGGCCTTCGTCGCGCCGGTGAACGCGGCGAGGCCGATAAGGGTGGAAGCGCCGAGCGCGAGCACGGCGAGGCGGGACATGCGGATCATTGTGCGGGTCGGGTAGAGTAATGAATGGGGAACCGGAGCGGGCGCCCCGGCATCGAACTTGCCCTGGATGGCAAGTGGGCCGTCAAGAAACGGACTTTCTGTCGATCAGCAATACGAGGGTCAGACTATGCGCTCACTCAGGGAGATCAACGACATCGGTGTACGCGCGCTCGTCGACGCGCTCGGCGCCGAGGATGCGAAGCGCTTCATGGCGCAGTTCCGTCCGCCCGAGGGGGCGGCGCCGGCTGCCGGCAATCAGCCCGCGGACGCTCAGGAGCTGCCGTCGCTGACCGTCGACGAATCGCACGAGACCATGCGGGACATGCACGACCCGATGCAGCAGCAGCACCTGCTGTAGCCGCACGGCGCGCTCAGCCCTTGACGGCTCCGGCGGTCATGCCCTGGATGATCTGTCGCTGGAACGCCACGAACAGGATGATCACGGGGATCGCGGAGATGCTCGCGCCGGCCATCAAGTGTCCCCAGTCGATCGACTGGTTGCCGAGGTAGAACGTGAGCCCGACGGTGAGCGTGCGCAAATCCTCCCGGTTGGTGAAGAGGAACGGGTACAGGAACGTATTCCAGTTCGTCAGGAATGTGTACACCGCGAGCACGACGATCATCGGCTTCGACAGCGGCATGATCATGCGGAAGAGGATCGCGAGGTCCCCTGCCCCGTCGATGCGCGCGGCGTCCTCGATCTCGCGCGGGAGGTTCATGATGTACTGGCGCATCAGGAAGATCCCGAACGGGGTCACGAGCGTCGGAACGATGAGCGCCCAGTACGTGTTGATCCACCCGAAGGCCACCATCATGCGATACAAGGGGATCATCACGACCTGCGGCGGGATCATCATGACCGCGATGACCGTCACCAGCCAGAAGGCCTTGCCGGGGATGTGGCGCCGCGCCAGGGCGTAGCCGACCATCGTGCAGAAGAGCACGTTGCCCGCCGTCACCGCCGCACCCACCAGCAGCGAGTTCAGGAAGTAGCGATCGAACGGGCCGGCATCGAGCACGTCGACGTAGTTCGCCAGCGAGAACGGTCCCTCGAGCAGTCGCCAGAACGACGAGAAGTCCGCCGTCTGCGTCCGCAGCGAGAGCACGAGCATGTAGATGAGCGGGAAGACCATTCCGGCGAGCACGGCGAGCAGCACCAGGTGCAGCAGGATGCGCGACGGTCGGAGGGTTCCTCTAGCGATAGAGCTCATGGCGCGTGATGTAGTCGGCAACGGCGTCGGGGACCATGTATCGGATCGAGCGGCCGGCCGCGGCGCGCGATCGTATGTCGGTGCTCGAGATCTCCAGCAGCGGCGAGTCGATGCGGTGATAACCGACGCCCGGCAGCAGTTCCGCAGGAAGCTGCGATCCCGGCCGTGCCCACACCGCGACCGACGCCAGGCGCACGATCTGTTCGGGGTCACGCCACGTCGCGAAGTCACCCGCGTTGTCGCCGCCGATCAGCAGCGTGAAGCGCGCCGTCGGACGGACGGCCTCGAAGTGCCGAAGCGTGTCGACAGTGTAGCTGACTCCCTCGCGATCGATCTCGTGCGTCGAGATCTCGAACGCCGGGTTGCCGGCGATCGCCAGCCGCAGCATCTCCAGACGACTCTCCGGCGGCGCGATCAAACGGCCCGAGCGCTTGTGCGGCGGCACGTTCGCGGGAACGAAGAGAATGTGATCCAGCCCAAGCTCCTCGCGCGCGCGCTCGGCCAGCAGCAGGTGCCCGACGTGGATCGGATCGAACGTACCGCCGAACATGCCGATCCTCTCGACCATCGAATCGCTCGAAACGCGGATGTCGATCACCGCTGCTCCCGTGCCTCCTCCGGCCGATCGTGCCGGAGCTCCTCCTGGCGCGGCGCCAGGTCGTGCACCTCGTCGAGCGTCAGCGTCTCGAGCGCGTGATGCTCGGGATGGTAGACGAAGAGCAGGTTTCGGAAGATGTCGATCTTCTGCACGTAGCCCTTCCCCTTCGAGGTGAAGATCGTCGAGTCGAGCGGAGGGAATCGGCGCAGCCCGTCGACGTAGGTGTCGAGCTCATAGAGCAGGCAGCACTTGAGACGGCCGCAGAGTCCCGAGAGCTTCGTCGGATTGATCTGGAGCTGCTGCGACTTGGCGTGGTCGAGCGTGACGTGCTCGTAGCGTCCGAGGTGGGTCGTGCAGCAGAGCTCGCGGCCGCAGATGCCCATGCCGCCGAGGCGCTTCGCCTCGTCGCGCACGGCGATCTGGCGCAGCTCGATGCGCGTGTGAAAGATGCTCGCGAGGTCGCGGACGAGCTCGCGGAAATCGACCCGGCCGTCGGCGGTGAAGAAGAACGTCACGCGGCGGTGATCGAACTGCCACTCGGCGCCGACGAGATTCATCGGAAGGTTGAAGTGCTCGACACGGCCGCGGCAGACATCGAGAGCCTTGCGCTCGGCGTCGTGGTCGCGTGAGTGGGTCTCGAGATCCTGGGTCGTTGCCTTGCGCAGCACCGTCGAGAGCGACTCGTTGCTCAGTCGCTTCGCTCGGCGCTTCGCGTGCACGAGCGAGCCGGTCATCGAGACCGTCGCGATGTCGACGCCGCGCTCGGCCTCGACGATCACCATGTCGCGAACGCGCAACTGCACGTCCTCGTCGGGGACGACGACGAACTCGCGCCGGTAGCCCTTGAAGGTCACCTCGATGATGCGGCGCTCGTCGACGTAGTCGAAGTCGTTGGCGATCAGATCGACGATCGAGCCGACGCCGCAGCCGCCGGTCATGCACCCGTTGCCGCAATCGCCACCACTGCCGCAGTCACCACCCGATCCGCACCCGTGCGTGCACTCCGACTCGCGGCCGCGCAACGACGGCGCAACCATCTGCTCGGCGAGATTCTTCGGAGGCTCCTCCTGCAGCTGTCCGCGTTCGCCGAGCTTCGGCCGGCCGTGCGAATGACCGTGGCCGTGCTCGTGATCGTGCGCGTGATCGTACGCGTGATCGTGCGCGTGATCGTGATCGTCGATCGGCGGGATCATGCCGGCAGGACCCGCCGCCGGCGGATTGTCGTCGGGCACCGCCGCCGACGAGGGCACATCCCCCCGGGGAGTGTCGACGTGGCGACCGGACGTTCCGTCTCTATGGTTGGGCATGGATTCCTCGAGGTGGTGGGCGAACGGTGCCCACGACTGCCGGGTGAGCGGAGGGCGCTCACGATCTATGGTGGAGGCGCTTCGTGCGCGCCGAAGCGATCACGATGGGCGATAGCAGACTTCGGCGAGCCGCATCGCCAGGACGATGAACACGAGCGGTATCTGGGCATTGCTCCGTATCGCGCGGATGCTGTCTTCGACGAGCAGGATCAACTGCGGCACGGAGGCTCCGCCAAACTTACGATTGAAGCTCTGCAAGTCCTCGATCTGGTCGCGATTGACGACGAAATCCTCCGACGCCCCGACGCGCAGCGCGATCGCGTCGCGTAGCCAGAGCTGCAGCAGCGCGAGGGTCTGCTCGAGACGAGGCCGGTCGGGAGCCGCGGTCAGGCGCTCGACTTCCGCGTGCACCGCAATCGGGCTCCGCTTGAGCGCGGCGCGCAGAAACGTGATCACGTCGAAGCGCACCTGCGCGAGGTCGCCGGACATCATCTCGACGGCCCGGCTGTAGCTGCCTCCGGAGAGTTTCGCCAGCAGCGCCGCCGACGTCCGGTCGCTCTTGTGCCGCTCGACGAGCGCCTCGGCGATCTCGGACTCGTTGAGCGACTCGAAGCGCACCTCCTGGCAGCGTGAAAGAATCGTCGGCAGCAGTCGCTCGCGCGAGGAGCTCGTAAGGATCAGCACGACGCGAGAGGCGGGCTCCTCGAGGGTCTTGAGGAACGCGTTGGCGGCCTCGTTGCCCATCTGGTGCGCCTCGCTGACGATGATCACCCTCCACCCCGTCTCCGTCGCGCTCATCGAGATGTCGCGGCGGACCTCACGGACCGAGGAGATCTTGATCTGCTGCGCGCGGGGGATCGAAATGTTGTGATAGGGATCGGTTGCCTTGCGAGCGATCTGATCCTGGATCTGCGAGATCTCGGCATCGCTGAGCTTGAGCATCGGCGCGTCGCTGCGGGTATCCTCGCTCTTGCCGGATGGCAGCGCGAAGACGAAGCGGACGTTGGCGTTCTGCAGCGAGGCGGTCGATGTGCAGCCGTGACAGACGCCGCACGGTGTGGCGTCGGGACCCGGACGCTCGCAGCGCAGGTACGTCGCCACGGCGATGGCCGCCGCATCCTTGCCGACTCCCTCGATGCCCGTGAACAGCCACGCATGCGGCATGCGTCCGCCGGCGAGCGCGGTGCGGAGGGTGCGCTTGGCGCGCTCTTGTCCGATGATGGTGTCCCAGGGCATAGACGCGACAATCTAGGTCCGGGCCGCTGCACTCGCAAGCTGGCCACCTCCGATGCGCCTATCTTCGCAGCCATGAACCTCACAGCACTTCTGGACGTCGCGCTGGAGGCCGCCGGCGAGGCGGGGCGCATCACGCTCTCGCACTTCCAGACCGGCGGTCTCGCGGTCGAGACGAAGTCCGATCGATCGCCCGTGACCATCGCCGATCGCCAGGCGGAGGAGCGCATCGTCTCGATCGTCCGGCGGCACTTTCCGGCGCATTCGATTCTCGGCGAGGAATCCGGCGAGACCGTCGGCAGCGAACCGATTCAGTGGATCATCGATCCGATCGACGGCACGAAGTCGTTCATCAGCGGCGTTCCGCTGTACGGCGTGATGATCGGCGTGCTCGTCGAGGGCGAGCCCGTCGTTGGCGTCGTGCACTTCCCCGCGCTTGGCGACACGCATTGGGCGGCGCAGGGTCTGGGCGCGTACTGGAACGGTCGCCGCTCGCGTGTCAGCGAGATCGCGACACTCGAGGAGGCGCGCGTGCTCTCGACCGATTCTCGTCGGCTCGCGAACGACCCGCAGAAGTCCGCGGCGTTCACCGAGCTCGAGCGTCGCGCGAAGTTCGTCCGCACGTGGGGCGACTGCTACGGTCACATGCTCGTGGCGACCGGGCGCGCCGAGATCATGCTCGATCCGAAGATGAGCATCTGGGATTGCGCGGCGCTGCTGCCGATCGTGGTCGAATCCGGCGGCCACTTCACCGACTGGCGCGGCGAGCCGCGCATCGACGGAGGCGACGCGATATCGGTCAATGCGGCATTGCATGCCGCGGTCACGCGCATCGCCACCGGCCGGTAGGGCGCCGGAACGGCGCCCGTACGTTCTGCCATCGAAACGGCAACCGATGCTTCTTCTCGCGAATGGTGGTCATGGGGTCCTCCATGAAATGGTGGCGGGGACCCGCGGGAAACATACGATGGACGGGCGTCCAACAGGCTCGATTTCGGAGACCGAGCCGTAGCTTCAAGCGCTACGCTCATTTGCCAACGCGACCATGATCACCAGTACCAGTTTCGTCCTCGCCGTCCCTTCCCTCGACGTCTCGTGCGCATTCTATCGCGACGTCCTCGGATTCGAGGTCCGCGAGATGGACGACGATGGGTGGCGCCTGCTGGTCAATGGCGCATGCCGGATCATGGTCGGCGCGTGTCCGGATGCCATCAGTCCGCGCAACCTCGGAGACCATTCCTACTTCGGATATCTCGTTCGCGACGATGTCGACGAGTATTACGCACGCGTGGTCGCTTCCGGCGCCGAGATCGTCAAGCCTCTCCTCGACGAGCCGTGGGGTATGCGCGAGTTTGGCGTGCGGACCGTCGATGGTCATCGCATCATGGTCGGCCAGGAGATCTCCGAGGTGAACGCTGGTGGCGTTACCGTCGTCGACCTCAATTACGTGTCCCTCTATATCGATCGCTTCGACGAGGCCGTCGCGTTCTACTCTCGCGTGTTCGGTCCGCCCGCCTATGTCGAGAGCGAGCTCAGGGGCTGGAACATGGGCGCAACGTGGCTGACGGTGTTCCGCGGTGCCGACGGTCCTGGCGGCAACGCGGATCCTCGCAACATCGAGTTCGCCGTGCAGGTCGCTGCACCAGCCGAGGTCGATCGCCTCGTCGCTCGGCTCGTCGATGCCGGCGCGCTCGTGTTCTCGGCGCCGCGCGATACGCGCATGTACGAGCCCATGCGATTCGCGTGCGTGGATGATCCGTTCGGGGTGCGGTTGGATGTGTATTGCACGTTGTCGACGGGACCAACGCCATCCGCAATGCCGTGACGGGGTTCGGGTTATCGACGCAACCACGCGTCCAGCAACGCGCGCTGGTCGTCGGTGATCGCCTCGTCGATTGTCAGCTCGTGCTGCGCCTTGCGGCCGGGCTTGATCTTCGCCTGGTACAACTGACCCTCGCTTGCGGCAGTGACCTCGATGCGGCCGCTGCGCGTGCCGCGGACCATTGCCTCGAAGTCATTTCGCGTCGCGACGCGTCGTCCGTTGACCGCGAGCACCTCGTCGTCGGCGCCGATTCCCGCCGCCTCGGCCGGGGAATCGCGCAACACCTTCGCGACCTTCACCCCCGTCTTGATCTCCTCCAGACTCAGGCCGAGCCAGCGCTCCGAATCGTGGTCAATGAACTTCCGGTCGTCGCCGAATCTCGCCGCCGCCTTCTTCGCCTTCGTCCTCCAGAGCATTCCGAGTCGTGAAGCCAGGTCCGCGACGGGCAGCTCGTCGGTCGATGCAAGCCACGCCGTCAGCGGTCCTCGCACGTCGACGCCCGTGGCA
>Ga0247823_10001815_pt1 | contig 17625 bp, 14 predicted proteins | sample 13C_PalmiticAcid_2_FD_192426 | JGI IMG/M metagenome (GOLD analysis project Ga0247823, IMG submission 192426) | Soil microbial communities from agricultural site in Penn Yan, New York, United States - 13C_PalmiticAcid_Day30 | ecosystem: Environmental > Terrestrial > Soil > Agricultural land... | reverse complement strand
GACCGCGATCCGCTGCTGGCATCGCCGACCGAGCTGCGGGCTACGGTGGTGCTGGAGACCTGGGTCGGCGGGCAGCGCGTGTATCGGCGCAGTGAACCGGCGAAGGCCGGGGAAGGGCGCTGATCGGTCCGCCGTCGCGCGGCGATTTACAAAGTTGACAGAAAACACGGGTTTTTCGGCGGACGCGACCGCGACGCGACAGGTTTGCGCCGGGTTTGCGCCGGGTTTGCGCCAGTTTCGCCGCTCTGGCGCGCCACCGACGCGACAGTTGCGCGCCGTACGCGCGACGATGACGCGCCGGATACGCGCCACCCGCGCGACGGCAACGCGACGGTTCGCGACACGGACGCCGCACCCGCGCGGCAGTGACGCGACGACAGGCATGACAGGCGGCGGGGTTTCGGCTGATCCATCGATCAGGATAGATCAGATGAAATCCAACATTGGAAGGGTTGCACCCGTAGCGGGATACGCGGGTGGCGCGCACGGAACTGCGACACTGGTGCCTGAGACCCGGATCGGTCTGGGCTATCATGTCGTGCGCGACAGCGGGAAGCTGCCCATGCCCGCCGAATGCTATTGGCAGATGAGCGACGGCGTCTTCTGGTACGGGCCGTGCTGATCCCAAGTGCGGGCAGGGCAGGCTGTTCCTAAAACTTGACCCCCGCCTTGGGTGAGGGGCGTGGCGACGGGCGGTCCGGAGCGGGGCCGCCTTTGACTCCTTTTTCGCTGATCGACTTTGCTGCCGGCATAGTGGTCGGCGTGGCTTCCACTACCTGAGGCTTGTGCTTGTGTTGCATTCCGGAGTGGGGCGCAGTTTGCGCCAGCATTGCCACTAATGCGGTGCCTGCGAACAACTTGAGCATATCGTTCCTCCCCTATCAAGATTCCTGGCATATTTCCGGAATCACAGGCGGTACATGGCCATCGCTCGTATTTACTTCATATGAACCGCCCGATTTCATATCGCGAAGCAAGATGAGGGTGGTCAGGGCTCGGCGATCATTTCGTCAAGCCTGCGAACCGTGTTCCAGTTGCGTACGGTGCCCGGACCGAGGCGCTTGATCGTCAGCTGTGCCCCCAGCCGCGACCGGGCCGGATCCTGCGGGAAATGCAGCCAGAGATGTCCGTCCACCAGTTTCATGCGCTCGCCCTGCGTCGCATAGGGCGCCAGCACGCCAAGGGCGGTTTCATCGAGCGGCTTGCGCATGACGCGTACCGCCACCTGCGTGCCGTCGGTCTCCTCGGGGAAGGGGTTGGCGGCAGCCAGCTTGCGCCATTGCGCGGTGGTGGTGACGATCGTGTCGATATGGCAGCCAAAGCGCTGCGCGAAGGCGGCTTCGAGCCGCGCTTCAAGCTGGCCGACATTGGCGCCATCGCTGTCGAACAGGGCATTGCCCGTCGCGATCAGCGTTCGGGGATTCTTCAGCCCGATGCGCTCCATCATGTCGCGCCACTCGGCCATCACCAGCCGGCGGCCATCGCCGATCGAAACGCTGTGGAGGAGGGCGATATGCGATGCCATGTTGCGCTTCACTGTTTTGACCACCCGAATGCACCGGCAAAGCGATGCTGCACGGACCGGCGAGGGACGTTGAAGTTAGCTCGATCTACTCGCGGGACTGAACGCCGTTTCGCGGGGTTGCCGCCTCGATCGGGAGAGTGGGGGCATTCTCGCGATTGCCGGTGGTGCCCTGTACTCAGAAGTCAAACGACACGCCGACTTGCCCGCGATTGTCCGTGCCGCTGTTTCCGAACGTGCCCGCATATCCAGCGGTGATCCGGATTCGCTGCGTCGGTCTCCAGGCCATGTCGAGCGATGTCGTTGCCGCATCCCGCGACAGCGGTGCGCCCTCGATCACGAACCCTGTCGTTCCGTCCCTAAATCGCAGTGCCATGACCGGGGTGATATCCCCCAAGGCATGCTGCCATCCCAGTCGCGCTCGAACATCGACGGTGCTCGCCAGTGAGCTCTCACCGCGAATGCCGAGCGTGGCGGTGGCGAAGCTTTCGGCCTGGCGCGGGCTCGACAGTGCGGCGCGCCCTTGCGTTTCCGTCATCGCATCGGTGGATACCCGATATGCGGTCATCATGGCGAAGGGTGTCAGCTTGTTACCGCGCCAAAGATGAGTCCATCCGATCTCGGCAAAGCCGCTGGCGATGTTGCCATCGTAATCGGCGCGCACCAGTTCCGAGAAACCGGGGAACGCCACGTGGCGCGTGATCTCGTTGGTGATCCAGCTATGGGTGGCACCGCTACGGATGCTCAGCGATCCGATTGAGACCTGACTATAGACCGCGGCGCTAAAGCTCTTTGCCCGAAGCTCGCTCGCGCGACCCGGAATATGCGCCTTTGTGAACGTATAGCTTCCGGCAACACCGATGCGACCCGCGTCGCCTAGCGCAACATCGACACCGCCAACCCCGCCGCTGGTGTCGCGGCGCACATCCGCGATGCCTGCGCCTTTACTCGAGCCGCCTGCACTGACGAAGCGTCCCCAGATTGCCCCGCCCGAGACCGGGCTTTCGAGCTGGGATCGAATGGCATCAAGGACCAGTTCGGAATCCTTGATCGCCAAAAGTCGTGCAGAGGCATGGACCTCTCCCGACAGGCTGTCCAACCCGCGCTGCAATTCGGCGTCTTGCGGAAGCGCGGTCAACGCGAGGTAGACGGAATGGGTCTTGCTGAGCGTGCCTGCGGCGTAAGCGACGGCAGCCTGGTTGGGTGTGGCCGCGGCCAGGGCCAGCGACGGACCAGTCCTGACGACGTCGACGAAAACTGCCGTGGGATTCCTGCCGAGCCTGAACTCGGTCAGGCCGCTTTCATTCTGCACCAACGTGTACTGTCCGGAAATGCCCTGGATCGCAGTCAGAAGCGTGTAGCGGGTTCCGAGCGTGTAGGTTCCCCCGTCGCGTACGATGTTGAGGATCGCATTTTCCCCGATCGTCGCCGTTCCATTGACGATGATACGGTCCGATCCGCCCGCAGCGGTCGTTTCGGCCAGATAGATCGAGCCTGCCGCCTGATCAAAGTTCCGGCCGATGCTGATGGTACCCAGACCATTGCCCGGCGAGATGGTGCCGCCATTCCCGATCTGCAAATCTGCGGCCAGGCTGCCAACCCCGCTCAGCTTCGCGCCGTTGCCGACCCTTACGCTCGACGACGCAAGTGAGCCTGCCAACATCAGCTCTCCGGCATTCACATAGGTTTCGCCGCGGTAGGATTGCGAGCCGATCGTGAGCCTGCCGGTACCCTGTTTGATGACGGTGCCATTGCCGACGATCGTCGCCAGGACCGTGGCTTCGGCCGGCTGGTCGAATATGAGGGTGCCGAAATTGGTGATCGGCCCCTTCAGTGCTGCCGACTGACCGGTCAGCGTCCCGGGGGTCTCGATCCGGATGCTTTCCCAGTCAGGACCTTCGCCTGTCAGCCGCCATGAACCCGAACGCACGGTCAGCAGCTCGAAATCGCGAATTGAGCCGTCGATCGTTCCCTGGCCGTCGCTTAGTTCGAGGAGGTCCTGGCCGCTTCCGCCATCCAGCAGCCCAATGATCCGTCCTTGCCCCTGAAGGCGCACCGTATCGTTGCCACCTCCCATCGAGACGGCGCCGAAAATGGTGCCCTGGTTCACGAGGGTGTCGGATGTGTCGCCAAGCAGCGTAATGGCCTTGCCGCCGGCCGATTGTATCAGGCCGGAGTTGTGGATCACGGACTTGCTGCCGGACGAAGCTGCATTGACGTAAATCGCTTCGGCCACGCTTTGGATGCTGCCGATATTGGTGATCGCGACATTAGCCGAAGCAGTGATGGCGACTGCCCGCCCTGCCGCGTTGTCGTTCAATACGGTACCCCGATTGGTCAGGCTGAAATCGCCGGACGCAACCAGGGTGGCATCAAGCGCGCTGCGGATTGTGGCATTCTGTTCGACCCGATAGTTCCGGCTGGCGAGATTCCCGGTCAGGATCAGCGTTCCGCCGCTTACGGCTGTCGATCCGGTATAGGTTTGGGACCCCAGAGTAAGAGAACCGGCGCCAGCCTTCTCAAGCCCACCGACATTGACGATCGCCCCGGAAAAGCTGCTGTCATGCGCGCGATCGAATATGACGGTACCAAAATTGTTGATGAGGCTGGTGTTAAGCTGCCCCGTCGTCGTCATCCGGGCAAACGAGTTGACGACTATGCCGCCGCTGTAGCTTTGCTCGCCGTCGAGGATCCACGCGCCATCAACCGTCAGCTCTTCGAAATTGACGACGTTGCCGAACCGGGTGCCTTGCACAGCTCCCGAGCTTCGCCCGAGAAAGAGTGTATCGTAGCCGGCACCGCCGTCGACCAATCCGACAGTGACGCCTGACACATTCACATAGTCGTCTCCGCCGCCCATTCGGATCGCCAAGCCGCTCTGCCCGGCTAGAATATAGCCGCTATTGTAGACCGAGCTTCGCTGGTCTCCGACCATCTTGATGGCGGCATCCGTTCCGCCGTGGATAGTGCCGGAATTGCTGACGGTTCGAACGCCGCTAGCGGTCGTCGGCTCGAACAGAACGCCCGACGCAGCGCCGATGATGGTCCCTGTATTGCTTACCGAACCGAGGTTCACCACGACGCCGTCGGCGCGATTGGGGCGGCCCTGGCTGTCGGTGCCGTGCGCGCTTATGCCCCGGATCGTTCCGCCGTTGATGATGCGTGCTTCACCGGCAATGCGGATCCCATCGCCATCGCCATTTGCGGACACGCCGTCCCACTGTCCGGTGATTTCTCCCCAGTTGACGATCCAGGCATTGGCCCCGGCATCGATTCCGGCTCCATTTCGGCCGACGACGCTGCCGCTGTTCAGCGATGAACTGAAACCATTGTTAATATAGAGGTTTCCGTCAGCTGAGATACCGTTGCGCCGGCCGGAGATCGTGGCGCCCGGATCATTTTCAATATATGCGCGGCCGCTATCGTACATATCGCCCCCGCCGGCCCAGCGAATGCCATCCGCGGTGCTGTTCGCGCCGCCGTCGGAGTAGATCGAGCCCCGGTTGACGAGATTGGTGTACCGCCCAGCGTGTATCGCGTCGCCTTCCCATGAGGAAATCACGCCGCTCGCGCCGTTGGTGATGCTGATGCCTGGATCCCGGATCGATCCGAGCGCGACCGTGCCCATATCGATCGCCTGCCCGCCTGCGGTGGATCGGATCGTTCCGTTGTTGTCGATCGTGATGACGCCGGAAGCCGGATTGGTATCGATACGGAGTGCGTCGCCGCGCGCTTCGATCAGCGCGCCTGCATGATTGGTGAGCGTGATCGTTCGGGGGCTGCCGCTTCCCGACGTGGCGATCGCGCTGCCGTTGACCGCGGTCGAGCGGATGATTCCAGAATTGACGATCCTGAGGTCCGTGGAAGCGCCGTTCCAGTCGATGGCGGGGCTGCTCGCGGTTGAGATTTCGGCGTTGACCTGCACGGTAACGCGGTCGGTGCCGGAGACCTGTTTTGGTGTCGGATCGATCGTCCCCGACGGGACGACGATGTTCTGCTGCGCTTCTGCGGCATGGGGGGCGGCACCCACGGCGATTGCGACGCCGACCGCACGAACGAAGTACATGGCTTCCCCGATCTCAACTACCCCAGAGCTGAGCGCAGGATAGCGTCTTTCTGCCGTTTTGGCATCCGCCATTCGTTTTCACGGATCGGAAAAATGGCTCAGTAACAATATATTGAAAGCCGAGCTTCTCAAACCAAATCGGGCCCGAGCGTTGTCGGGCAAAGAGAAGGCCGCGGCGCCCTTTCGGACCCGCGGCCTCATTCTCCGTTAAAGGGCTGGTTCAGGCGACCGCGCTGACCGGCGCTGCGACTTCATCGGCGTCGCGCAGCACATAGCCGCGGCCCCAGACGGTCTCGATATAATTCTCGCCGTCGGTCGCCATGCTCAGCTTCTTGCGCAGCTTGCAGATGAAGACGTCGATGATCTTGAGCTCGGGCTCGTCCATTCCGCCATAGAGGTGGTTGAGGAACATTTCCTTGGTGAGCGTCGTGCCCTTGCGGAGCGAAAGCAGCTCCAGCATCGCATATTCCTTGCCGGTCAGATGGACGCGGGCGCCATCGACCTCGACGGTCTTGGCATCCAGATTCACCGCCAGCTTGCCGGTGCGGATCACCGACTGCGAATGGCCCTTCGAGCGGCGGACGACGGCGTGGATACGCGCGACCAGCTCTTCGCGATGGAACGGCTTGGTCACATAATCGTCGGCGCCGAAGCCGAACGAGCGCACCTTGCTGTCCATTTCGCTGATGCCCGACAGGATCAGAACCGGGGTCTGGACACGGGCGACGCGCAATTTCTTGAGCACGTCGTAACCATGCATGTCCGGCAGGTTCAGATCGAGCAGGATGATATCATAGTCGTACAGCTTGCCCAGATCGAGGCCTTCTTCGCCCAGATCGGTGGTGTAGACATTAAAGCCCTCGGTCGAGAGCATGAGCTCGATCGCCTTGGCAGTCGTCGGCTCGTCTTCGATCAGCAACACGCGCATTTGCGGGTTCCCCCTGTGCCGGTTGCGAACCCCCTGTGACCCGCAACACGACTGATTCATTAACCTAAACAGGTCTGAAGGCAAAAGGTTAATTTTGTGCTAACCCGCAGGAATCCACGAGTCGCGGGGAATCTCCTGCGCCGGGATCGGGTGGCGCGTCGACGCATCCGTAACGATATGGCGTGGTTTCAGCGCGACGGGCGCCCATATCCCCAGTCTATAGGCTTCATCCTTTTTTTGCGTTTGCTGACCAAGAGCTTGCATGGTTAGTTTCGTCATTTCCGGGGTGGCCACGCGATAACGCGGGTCGGGACAATCAGGGGGTCAGTATGAAGATCAAAGCCGCGCTTCTCGTCACGGTTTGCGCGCTCGCGCACCCGGCTTTTGCGCAGGACGCCCCCGCACCGGCGGCACAAGATGCCGAAGGCGAGGTCGTGGTCACCGGCACGCGCATCATCCGCGACGGATTTCAGGCGCCGACCCCGCTGACCGTGCTGACCCGTCAGGATATTGAGAACACCTCGCCGTCCAACAATATCGCCGACTTCGTCAATCAGCTGCCGCAGCTTGCCGGATCGACCAAGCCGGCCAACTCGCGTCTCAACCTGTCGAACGGTTCGGCCGGCATCAACGCGCTGAGCCTGCGCAACCTGGGTGAGGGCCGCACGCTGGTCCTGCTCGACGGTCGCCGCTCGGTCGGCTCGACGATCTACGGCTGGGTCGACATCAACACGATTCCGCAGGGACTGGTCGATCGCGTCGAAGTGGTGACCGGCGGCGCTTCGGCAGCCTATGGCTCGGACGCGGTGGGCGGCGTGGTCAACTTCGTGCTCAACAAGAAGCTCGAGGGCCTGCGTGTTACGGGCGAGGCGGGTGTCACCACTTATGGCGACGGCTTCAACTATTCGGGCAGCGTCTCGGGCGGCACCTCGTTCGCGGGCGGGCGCGGCCATATCCTGTTCAATGCCGAGATCGCGCATCAGGACGGCATCTTCGAGATCGATCCGACCGATCGCGGGTGGAACCACACCGGCTATGCGCGCGCCGAGAATCCGAACTGGACGGCCAATTCCACGGTGCCGCGCTACATCACGACACTGCGTCAGATCGGCGCGGCGAACTCGACGCCCGGCGGCCTGATCACGGCCTCGGCAGGCACCAGCCCCAACGCGCTGCGCGGTTTGTATTTCGGCCAGAACGGCGCCGTGAACGTCTTCGACTATGGCAGTTTCCAGTCGCCCGTGTTCAGCCGTGCTGACGGCACCTCGCATCCTGCCGTCGTTCAGGGCGGATCGTGGCAGGTCAATGATTCGGGCCGCCGTATCGGCCTGATGCCCGAAGACGATCGCTGGGGCGTGTTCGGCCGGCTGAGCTACGAAGTCGCCGATGGCGTCGAAGCCTTTTTCGAGGGCTCGTACAACCGCCAGAAGGTCTATTTCAACGCCGGCCCGAACCTGTCGACCGGCATCACCTACAACACCACCGGCTGCACCACGGTGCCGGTTCCGACCACCTGTAACGCCTTTGCGCTGCAGGCGCTTGGCGCGGCGCGACTGGCCGGCGTCAACAGCGTCACGGTGGCGACCACCGCCGCCGATCTGCCGTTCCGCGCCATCGATAACGAGCGCAAGGTTCAGCGCTATGTCGTCGGGCTGGAAGGCACGTTCGAAGCCTTTGGCAAGAACGCCCGCTGGGACGTCTATGCCCAATATGGCCGGTCCGACGTGCGCGAGCAGCTGCGCAACATCATGCACACTGCCCGCATGAACAACGCCACCGCCGCAGCGTTCGCGCCGGCCGGCAATGCGCGCGGGTATGCGACCGGGTCGATCCAGTGCCTGATCAACGTCGACGGCACCGCCGCCAACGACGATCCGAACTGCGTGCCGCTCAATCGCCTCGGCGTGGGCGTCGCCGATCCGGCAGCGATCAACTATGTGCTTGGCAACCCCTATCGCGACCAGACGCTGCAGCAATTCGTCACCGGCGCCAACTTTGCCTTCACGCCGTTTGCGACCTGGGCAGGTGACGTCAGCGTGTCGTTCGGCGGCGAGTATCGCGAGGAGAAGATCCGCGGCAGCGTGCCGACCGAGTTCCAGCCGGTCATCACTGTGGGTTCGAACGGTCGCCCCACCACGGCCAATGCGTGGTCGGTCGGCAACTATCTGCCCTTCACCGGCAAATATACGGTGAAGGAAGCCTATCTCGAGACCGTCATTCCGCTGGGCTTCGGTCTCGAGTTCAACGGCGCGGTGCGCGGCACCGACTATTCCAATTCGGGCTATGTCACGACCTGGAAGCTGGGTGGAACCTGGCAGCCGATCGAGGACATCCGCTTCCGCGTGACGCGCTCGCGCGACATCCGCGCGCCTAACCTTAACGAGCTGTATCAGGCAGGCACCGCGAACAGCGATTCGGTCTCGAACCCGGTCTTCGTCGCGGACGGTTCGAAGGGTCCCCGGACTTATGGGTATTCGGGCCTGACCACCGGCAACCCCAACCTGCGTCCGGAAGTCGCCAATTCCTGGAACATCGGCGGCGTGGTTTCGCCGCGCTTCCTGCCCGGGTTCACGGCATCGGTCGATTATTTCCGGATCGATCTTGAAGGGGCAATCGACTCGATCACTGCGCAGGAAACGGTCAACCGCTGCTACGCCGACGGGAACCAGGACTTCTGCAACGCGATCACCGTCGATCCGGCGCGTTCGACACCGACAGCGCCCTATCTGCTGATCCGCACCCAGCCGTTCAACTACGTCAAGCGGCTGGTGCGCGGCATCGACTTTGACGCGGCCTATCGCATTCCGGTGGGCGAAGGGCAGATCACGCTGCGCGGCGTCGCGACCCGCTACATCGAGAATCTGGCGGTGACGGGCATCGCGGGTTCGGCGCCGGTCAATACCGTCGGCGCCAATGGCGGCCAGGCCAGCACGCCGACCTGGATCTTCCGCGGCAGCATCAACTACGAGACGCCGAGCTTCTCGGTGACCCTCACCGGCCGCGGCGTCAGCGCCGGCAAATATGTCGCGAACGGCATCGAATGCACGAGCGGCTGCCCGGTCTCGACCACGAACTTCCCGACCTATGACAATAATCGCGTGTCGGGGCTGTTCTATGCCGACCTCAACCTGACCCAGAAGGTCAAGATGGGGAGCTCGGAAGCCGAGATGTTCTTCAACGTGACCAACCTGTTCAACCGCTGGCCGCTGCTGGTTCCGGAGACGGGCAACGCATCGAACAGCACCTATTCGGACATGTTGGGTCGCCAGTTCCGCGTGGGCTTCCGCTACAAGCTCTGATCGCAGGCACAGGAAACAAGGCCGGTCCGCGGATGCGCGGGCCGGCCTTTTTCTATGCGCGGGACGCCGCGCGCGCCGCCGTCTCCTTCGCGCAGATGTTGCGGAAGCGGTTTGAGAGATAGTCGATCACCAGTTCGACCCGCGCCGGGCGGAGCGTGCTAGGCGGCGTGAGCAAATGGAGCGCGATGTTCATCGGCGACCAGACGTCCAGAATCTCCACCACCTGGCCCGAGGCCAGTTCGTCGCTGATGATGAAATCGGGCAGCCGCGCGATGCCGAGGCCCGCGCGCAAGGCCGGGAGCATCGCATCGCCATTGTCGGTGATCAGCGGCCCGGCGGGGCGCACCGCCGCCTCTTCGCCATCCGCCTTGCGGAAGTGCCAGGCGCCGATCGCATTGGCGTAGAGGAAGCAGGCGTGATGGGCCAGGTCGGCGGGGTGGCGCGGCGTGCCATGCTTTTTCAGATAGGCGGGCGCGGCGACGACGCGCGTGGTAATCGGGGCAAGGCGGCGCGCCCGCAGCGAGCTGTCGGGCAGGTCAGCGATGCGCAGCGCGATATCGAACCCGTCGGCGACGATATCGACGCGCGCGTCGGACAGGCGCAGATCGATCTCGATCCCCGGGTGTTCGGCGAGCAGATCGGCGATCGCATCGGCGACGAAGCGGATACCGAAGGTGATCGGCGCGGCGATGCGGACGAGCCCCGAGGGCGCCTTGGCGGACTCCAGCGCGGCCTCTTCGGCCTGCTGCGCCTCGGCAAGGATGCGCCCGGCGCGTTCGGCCAGCGCATTGCCGCTGTCGGTGAGGGTCAGGCGGCGGGAGGTGCGGTGAAACAGGGCGGTGCCGAGCTGTGTTTCCAGCCGGGCGATCGCCTTGGACACGGTTGCCTTGGAGACGCCGATCGATTCCGCTGCGCCGCTGAACGAGCGATGCTCGACCACGCAGGCGAAGATCGCCCAGGCTTCAAAATCGGGTAAGCGCAAGGTTGATCTCCGGCCATTTCTTGAAACGATCTGTTTCAAACGTTTCCATTTACGCACTGATCGCAGAGCCTATCTTGGGCGTCAACCAAGGAGGCACATATGATCGAGAAACGCTCGTTCGACAGCCTGGGCCATGCCGATCACGGGTGGCTCAACGCCCGACATCATTTCAGCTTCGCCAATTACTATGACCCCGACCGGATGGGCTGGGGCGCGATCCGCGTCTGGAACGACGACGAGATCGCACCCAATAGCGGTTTTCCGGCGCACCCGCACAAGGACATGGAGATCATCACCTATGTCCGGAAGGGCGCGATCACGCATCAGGACTCGATGGGCAATACCGGCAAGACCGGCGCCGGCGATGTCCAGGTGATGAGCGCGGGTACCGGCGTGCGCCACGCCGAGTACAACCTCGAGCCGGAGACCACGACGCTGTTCCAGATCTGGATCATGCCGCGGGCCAATGGCGGTGCGCCGAGCTGGGGCGCCAAGCCGTTCCCCAAGGGCGAGCGCTCGGGCAAGTTCGTGACGCTGGCCTCGGGCTTTGCCGAGGACGACGATGCGCTGCCGATCCGTGCGGATGCCCGCGTGCTCGGTGCGACGATCAAGGCGGGCGAGAGCCTGACGCACAGCGTGGGTGAGGGGCGTTACGCCTATCTCGTCCCCGCAGTGGGCAAGATCGAGATCGACGGCAAACCCTTCGACGCCCGCGACGGCGCCGCGCTGACCGGCGGCCAGATCGTGACGATCACCGCAATCGAAGATGCCGAGATCGTCCTCGTCGACGCTGACTGACCCCCCGGAGCGGCCCGCGACCTCCCCCTCCCAAGGCGGGCCGCTCCACCCCCTTTTCATCAGGAGACATGCAATGGCCAAGGTTCTGGTCCTCTATTACTCGTCCTACGGACATCTCTCGAAGATGGCCGACGCCGTCGCCGAAGGCGCACGCTCGGCGGGCGCCGAAGTCGATATCCGCCGCGTTCCCGAAACCGCGCCGCCCGAAGTGGCTGCAGCGGCCGGCTTCCAGGCCGATCATTCGCACCCGGTGATCGAAGGCCCCGATGCACTCGGCCGCTACGACGCGATCATCGTCGGTGCGCCGACCCGCTATGGCCGCATGGCGAGCCAGATGGCGGCGTTCTGGGACACCACCGGTGGCATCTGGATGCGCGGCGCGCTGGTCGGTAAGGTGGGCGGTGCCTTCACCTCGACGGCGACTCAGCATGGCGGACAGGAGACGACACTGTTCAGCATCATCACCAACCTGCTCCATCACGGCCTGTCCATCGTCGGACTCGACTATGGCTATGCCGCGCAGATGGGCGTGGACGAGGTGAAGGGCGGCAGTCCCTATGGTGCGACCACGATCGCCGACGGCGACGGCAGCCGCCAGCCGAGCGAGGCCGATCTCAATGGTGCCCGTTATCAGGGCAAGCGTATCGCCGAGACCGCGGCGAAGCTGTTCGCGTGAGGTAGCAATGACCACTCAGCCAGCCCTGTTCGTATCGCACGGCTCGCCGATGATCATGTTCGAGCCCAGTCCGGCGCGGGAATTCCTCGCCGGGCTGGCCGGGCAGGTCGAGCGGCCTGACGCGATCGTGATGATCTCTGCGCATCACGACATGGCGGAGGCGGTAGTGACCTCAATCGAGGCGCCGGCGACGATCCACGATTTCGGCGGATTCCCGCAGAAACTGTTCGACCTGCGCTATCCGGCGAAGGGCGATCCGGCACTCGCGGCTGAGGTCGCGGCGCTGGTCGGGGAAACGGGAACGCCCGTTTTTCTCGACCCCGGGCGTGGGCTGGATCATGGCGCGTGGGTGCCGCTGATGCTGGCATGGCCCGATGCGGATGTGCCGGTGGTGCAGCTGTCGATCAGCAGCGCGCATGCACCCGAATGGCATTACCGGATCGGGCAGGCGCTGACGCCGCTGCGCGACCGCAACATCCTGATCATCGGATCGGGCAGCCTGACGCACAATCTGCGTGCGATCTTCGTCGAGGGACGCGACCATGACGCGGCGGTGCCCGATTGGGCAGCGGCCTTTGCCGACTGGATGAAGGCGCGGATGGATGCGGGCGACACCGATGCGGTGCTGAACGCGGTCGATCGCGCACCGTTCGGGAAACAGAACCACCCGACGATGGACCATATCCTGCCGCTGTTCACCGCGATGGGCGCGGGTGGTGCAGCGGCCCAACGCCTGCACCACAGCTATACCTATGGGGTGCTTTCGATGGATGCCTACCGTTTCGGGTAACAAACCCTTTGCCAGGGCGAAGCAAGTTCATCAAATCGCAAGTACCCCACTCTAGCTGTCGCGCCGTAGCGTCATTCACGCGGGAGCTGTCGATTGATCGGGGCGAAAATGCGTCCGCAGCGCAAGCTGTGGAACGGGGGCGGTTCGGCCTCGCATCAGACACAGCACGACCTGCTTGCCTCGGTCGAGGGACTGCGAACCAACTGGTTCTGGTCCACCGACAGCGACGGTCGCCTGACCTATGTCAGCGAATGGGTCGCGAGCGAGTTTGCCGTCGCCGGTGAAGGCGTGGCGGACAAGGAACTTGCGGCCATATTCAAGGTCGAGAGCGATACGCTCGAAACCCCGATCGGTTACCTGCTGGCGAAGCAGAAGCCGTTCCGCGCGGTCAACATGCGCTGCACCCATGATCCGCAGGAGCGGATCTGGACGATGTCCGGCAATCCGCAGTTCGATGCGGCTGGGAATTTCCTCGGGTTTCAGGGGATCGGCGCGGATATCACGGCGGTACAGGAATCGGCCGAGGCGATTTCGCGGCTCGCCAGCCACGATCCGTTGACGGGTCTGCGCAACCGGCGCGGCATTTCGGCGCTGGTCGAAAAGGCGCTGCTGGTATCGGCGCGCTCGGACCAGTCTTTCGCGATCCTGCTGGTCGACCTCGACCGGTTCAAGCAGGTCAACGACACGCTGGGTCATCCGGCCGGCGACAAGCTGCTGACTCAGGTGGCGGCGCGGCTGGGGCGGGTGCTGAACCATAAGGATTGCGTCGGAAGGATCGGCGGCGACGAGTTCCAGATCGTGCTCGACGCGCCGACGGACCGCGATGCGCTTGCTGTGCTGGCCGAGGAGGTGATCCGCACCGTTTCGCAACCCTATTTCATCAACGGCAGCCGCTGTGTGATCGGCGCATCGATCGGTATCGTGCTGGGTCCGCAGGACGGCGACACCGCTGAGGATCTGACGCGCAACGCCGATCTGGCGCTTTATGCGGCGAAGGATGCGGGCCGGGGCGGCTATCGTTTCTTCGCGCGCGATATGCTTGAGGCGGCGGAGGACCGCCGGCTGCTGGAGCAGGACCTGCTCGACGCGCTCGACCGCGGCGAACTGGAGGTCAATTACCAGCCGCTGGTCAAGGCGATGACCAATCGGATCGTGGGGTTCGAGGCGCTGTTGCGCTGGAATCACCCCGACCGCGGCCGCATCTCACCCGCGCTGTTCATTCCGATTGCCGAGGAAACCAGCCTGATCGCGCGGCTGGGCGAATGGACGATGCGTCAGGCATGCGCGGACGCGGCAACCTGGCCGGGCGATCTTCGCGTTGCGGTCAATGTGTCGCCGGTCCAGTTCGCCAACCCGAACCTGTCGCAGGTGGTGCTCAATGCGCTCGCCCACTCGGGGCTGGAACCCGACCGGCTCGAGCTGGAGATCACCGAAAGCGTCTTCATCGACGGCGGCGGCGAGGCGGAGGCGACCTTCGCGACGCTCAAGAAGATCGGCGTGCGGCTGGCGCTCGACGATTTCGGGACGGGCTATTCCTCGCTCGGCTATCTGAAGTCGGCGCCGTTCGACAAGATCAAGATCGACCAGAGCTTTGTGCGGTCGGTCGCCGATCCCGCTTCGCGCAACAACGCGATCATCACCGCGATCGTCGCACTCGCGCGCGCACTCGGGATGGAAACCACGGCCGAAGGGGTCGAATCGCTCGACCAGCTTGAGGCGCTCCGCGCGCTCGATGTCGGATTGATCCAGGGCTATCTCTACAGCCTGCCGGTCTCGGCTGCGGCGGTGGCGGAGATGCTGGGCAAGGAACATCGGGAGATCCAGCCGATCGGCCCGGCAAAGCAGCGCGGCAGCCGCGTGGCGACCTTCCGCCGCATCGGTGCGGTGCATGGCGACCATTATTACCCGGTGATCCTGCGCAACCTTTCCGGCACCGGTGCGCTGATTCAGGGGCTGGTGGACGTGCCGCCGGGCACGCGGTTCGTCATCGATTTCGGCGACCGTCAATGGGCCGTCGCGACGGTGCGCCGGTCGCGAGGGACGCATCAGGGACTCGAGTTTGACGAAGCGCTGGTGAGCGACGGGCAGGGCAGTTACCGCCCGCGCTATCGCGTGTCGTCGATGATGCTCGCTCAGCTCGGCCTGTCGCTCGACCGGATGATCGAGCGCGGCTGGGAGCGCCCGGTGGTCCAGTCGGCGCTGCCGGGGTTGCCGGTCTTCCAGACTTCGCTGCGATAAAAGGGGCGCGGTTTCCGCCATTGCGCGCGGACGCCGCAACGCCCAAAGCGGGGCATGATCCAGGACCATGTTCTCTTTATCGACGGCGAGGCAATCATTATCGACAAGCCCGCCGGGCTGCCGGTCGATCCGCCGCGCGACGGATCGATCAGCCTCGAGAATTATCTGGGCAATCTGACCTTTGGCTTCCAGCGCTGGCCGACTGCGGTGCACCGGCTCGATCGCGATACCAGCGGCTGCCTTTTGCTCGCGCGCCATCCCAAGGCGCATGCCCGTTTCCAGCAGGCGTTCGAGGCGGGGGCGGTGACCAAGCGTTACCTCGCCGTGATCGACGGCGTGCCCGAGGAGCCATCGGGGCTGATCGATCTCCCGCTGATCAAGGTTTCCAGCGCCGAACGCGGCTGGCGGATGACCGGCGACGGTGCAGACAAGATGGGGGGCAAGGCCGCGCGGACGCGCTGGCGGGTGCTGGATGCGAAGGACGGGCGCGCGTTCGTCGCTTTCTACCCTGAGACCGGGCGCACGCATCAGATCCGCGTCCATGCCGCCGAGGGGCTGGGCATCCCGATTACCGGCGACCCGGTCTATGGCGTTGCGGGCGGGCGGACGATGATGCTCCACGCCGCGCAGCTTACCGTGCCGCGCCCGGGCAAGCCTGACGTCCATGCCGAGGCACCGACCCCGGCGCGCTTCAAGGCGATGGGCTTTGGCGGCTTTGCCGAAGGGGCAGGCGAGGACGCCGCTGCGGGCGATGCGGCGGACGGGAACGATGCCGGCTGAGCTGCCCGAAGCGGCGATCGTTGAGGAGAAGTTCCTCGCGGCGTCGGGGCCGGGCGGGCAGAACGTCAATAAAGTCGCGACCGCGGTGCAACTGCGTGTCGACGTGTTCCGGCTGGGCCTGCCGCCCTGGGCCTATACCAAGTTCAAGGAACTGGCCGGGAGCCGGATGACGGCGGGCGGCGAGCTGGTGATCACCGCGCGCAAATTCCGCACTCAGGAAGCCAACCGGCAGGATGCGCGCGAGCGCGTGATCGAACTCATCACCAAGGCGTATGAACGCGATGCCCGGCGGGTGAAGACCAGGCCGAGCAAGGCGGCGAAGGCGCGGCGCGTCGACGAGAAGAAGGGGCGCGCCGTGGTCAAGGCCGGGCGCGGCAAAGTCCGGGTCGAATGACCGACCGGGTCGCAGCGGTGCTGGCAGCGCTGGAGGCCGAGGGTCTGGCTACGACCCGCGATGCGATGGGACCGCGCTACGGCATCGTCACCGCCGATCGGGTGTTCGGCGTGCCGATGGCGCGGATTCAGGCGGTCGCCAAGCCGCTGGGCAAGGACCACGACCTTGCCGCCGACCTGTGGGCGACGCGGGTCTATGAGGCGCGCATGGCCGCCTTCCTGATCGACGATCCGGCGCTGGTGACTCACGCACAGATGGATGCCTGGCGCGCCGGGTTCGACAATTGGGCGGTGACCGACACCGCCTGCTTCAAGCTGTTCGACAAGGTCGAGGGCGCGGCGGCGATGGTCGAGCCATGGACGCGGCTCAATGACGAGATGGGGCGGCGTGCGGGCTTCGCGCTGCTTGCCTGCCTCGCGCTGCACGGGCGCCCGGCGGACTTCGTGCACGGTCTTACGCTGATCGAGGGCGCGGCGGGCGACGAACGCAACTTCGTCAGGAAAGGCGCCAACTGGGCGTTGCGCGCGATCGGCGGGAAGAAGGATCCCACGCTGCGTGCGGCGGCGCGCGCTCTGGCAGCGAGGCTCGCCGGGTCGGACGACCGCACCGCGCGCTGGAACGGCAAGGATGCGCTGCGCGCCTTCGCCAAGGCGGACGCGAAGGCCTGACCCCTTGCGTCCGGCGCCGCGCCGGGCCACCTGCACCGCCATGTACAGCTTCGACATCGCGGCCGGATCGAAGGCCGAGCTTTACCGCGACCTGCTGGCCGCGCTCGACGCGCTGACCGCGGGCGAGGACGACGCCATCGCCAACATGGCGAACGCCGCGTCGCTGATCTGGCAGTATCTGCCCGACCTCAACTGGGCCGGATTCTACCGCAATGTCGGTGGCGAGCTGGTGCTCGGCCCGTTTCAGGGCAAGGCGGCGTGCATCCGTATCCCGTTCGGCAAGGGCGTGTGCGGCGCGGCGGCGGCGAGCGGGGAAACTCAGCTGGTCGAGGACGTCCACGCCTTTCCCGGTCACATCGCCTGCGATGCGGCGAGCAATTCCGAACTGGTCGTGCCGATTGTGCATGACGGCCGGCTGATCGGTGTGCTCGACCTCGACAGCCCGATCACCGGGCGGTTCGACACCGAGGACGCGGCGTGCCGG
>Ga0247823_10001814_pt1 | contig 17625 bp, 26 predicted proteins | sample 13C_PalmiticAcid_2_FD_192426 | JGI IMG/M metagenome (GOLD analysis project Ga0247823, IMG submission 192426) | Soil microbial communities from agricultural site in Penn Yan, New York, United States - 13C_PalmiticAcid_Day30 | ecosystem: Environmental > Terrestrial > Soil > Agricultural land... | reverse complement strand
GTTGGGGGGAGGGGAGGAGGGTCATACCACTGCTGCTGCTGCTACTTCTGATAGAAATATCAGACGATATGCCATCCGACGGCGCTGACGAGGAGGAGGAGGAGGAGGAGGCGCTGCTGTCGCCCGCGGCGTTGGGGGAGGTGGTGACTGTCCGCAGCGTCGGCTCGTCGCACGTCGATGTCGATGTTGGCGCGAAGCTGGAGACAGACGTGACGTCGCTGGCGGGAGGCGGTGGCGGTGTGGTGCTCGCCGTGGCGGATTCGGTTTCGTCGCACGATGTCGAGCTTGTGATTTCCGGGGTGGTGGTTTCGGACTCGTCGCAGGTTGTGGACGTCGCTGCAGTTAGGGTGGTCGCGGTTTCTTCGCATGGCGTCGTCCCTGGCAGTTGGGTCGTCCCGGGCTGCTGACTGGTTTCTGGCTGCGGTGTAGTCTCGGGTGGTTGTTGGGTCGTCTGGGAGGTCTCTTCTGTGCAAGTGGTGTCCAGGGATACGCTTGTGGTGCTGCTTTGAACCGGAGGTGGGACAGAAGAGACCGTCTCCCCTTCGGTGCAGCTGGTCGACGCCGTCAAGGTACTGGTGGAGGATGGTGAAGAGACAGTTGGCTGAGGGAATGGCGTCGATGATGATGACCCGGTGATGGCCTCTGCGGAACTGGTCGAAGAGACCGCAGTCCCAGTCGAACCTCCTGACGCTGTCGAGTTCCCAGCGGGAAAGGGGGTTGAAGCTGAGATGGTCCTGTTGGAAGTCTGCGATGACCCGGTCCCAGAGCCAGGCGTGCTGATGATTGAACCCGGTGTTGTTGCGATAGAGGTATACCCAGGTGGTGTGCTAGGGGTGACTGCGGGGCCAGACGTTGCCACACCGGTTCCCGAGATTGTGCCTACCGTTCCCGTTGGACCTGCGCTCGCCAGAGTTGAATTGGGCAACGGAAACGGTGCCGAGCTTAACAGAGTGGAAGATGACCCGGGATGCCCTGTACCCAAACCCGATGAGGAGGGAATGACCCCAGTCCCACCGCTACCGGTCGGCGCGGGAATACTGGAGTTCGACAACGGATATGGTGCGCTGCTACTCGGGACACCAGAGCCGGTGCCAGTCCCGGAGCCAGTTGCAAAACTCGTCGGTGCAGTCACACCGCCGGTTGTCGGGAACGCCCAGGTGCTCGAGTTCGACCAAGGGAAGGGAGCAGTCGACGAAGGGCGAGGATGTCCGGTAGAAACTACTGTACCAGATGGGATCTGGCCAGTGGACCAACCTGTCCCGCCAGTTGGCCCGGCTGCAGAGCTGGAGTTGCTCAACGGGAAGGGCGGGAGACTCGTTCGGGATGGTCTTGGGAGAGACAATGAACCGGTGCCCAGCCCTGCACTGCCCGTTGGGCCGGCGGTAGGGCCCCCAGCAAGTGAAGAGTTGCTGATAGGGAAAGGCGGCAACAGGGTTGACGTCGGAGAGCTTCCCGTTCCCTGTATACTCGTGCCCAACGGGCCCGTTCCAGTTGGACCCGGTCCTCGGGATAGGCTTGACGAGTTGGAGAAGGGGAACGGCGCTGAGCTCGAACGGGTGGCCGAGATGGGGATCCCAGTGCCAGTGCCAGTTCCAAATGCGGCAGTCGATGAATTGCTCAGGGGGAATGGCGCGCTTGCGGTGCTGCTGATGACACCCCCTGTGCCCGTGCCCCAAGATGGAGAGACCGCGGTTGGACCTGCCGCCGAGGTGGAGTTGGATAATGGGAACGGAGCAGTCGAAGGCGACGGGCCCCCTGTGAGACTTGTGATGCCGGTTCCTGGGGCGGTCCCCGTTGGGCCAAACCCAGTCGAGTTGCCAGCAGAATAAGGAGGGCCTGAAGACGCGGAACTTGAGACCCCCGTGCCCGAGGGGACCCAAGATGTTCCGGTCGGGAGGAAACCAGTCGAGGACAAGGCTGTAGAGTTGGACAGCGGATATGGAACGCTCGACGCGCCGCTTGATGTCAGGGTGTCGGTGCCGCCAGTCACGCTGGCGGGTCGAGTCACGGTGTAAGTAGTTGTGCCAATGGTCACAGTGCCGCTGACAATGTAGCTCGTGGTTGGTGTACCAGTGACGGCATCGACGGTCGATGTTCCAAAGATGGGAGTGGTAGTCGCCGAGGTTTGGGGAGGCGAGAAGCTGGAGCTGGAGCCAGGCGTGACAGACGTGGTGCCCGCAATTGAAGAGGAGGACCCCGAACTTGCGGCCGATGTTGGTCCAACGCCCGTTGATGTTTGGTGAGACGACTGAACCACAGAGGAATCTGTGCCAGCACTTGTCGTACTGCTGGACGCCCCTGATGTTGTGGACGGACGCGGTGTTACCCCGGCGGTCGTGGTCGCAGAGGCCGAGGTTGTGCTTCCTGAAACAGACGATCCGGGCCCTGTGTACGAGCTCCTGCCAGTAGAGGAAGCAGAAGATGATCTAGCCTCCGACGACGCGGAGGTGGTCCGGTATCCGGACGATGTACTGCTCACAGGAGATACAGACGAGGTCTTGGCTTGCGAACTTGACGGGAAAGAATAGCCACCACTGTTGGCTGCGGTAGTAGTTCCATAGCCTGAATGGGACGAGGAGCTGGGATTGGCCGAAGCCTTTGAGGAAGTGGCGGTTGAAGCTGACGTGCTTGATGATGCTAGGCTCGAAGGAGGGGGTCCGTATCCTGGGTAAGTCAGTCAACTTTTGCTTGAGCCGCCGTGAGCTCAGAGGCAAGGAGTGAAGATCATATTACCTCCCCATGTTGAAGTGGATGCCGCGGAAGAGGAAGCTGTCGAGATCGATGACGTGGAGCTTGAACTCGTAGAGCTTGAACTCGTAGAGCTTGAACTCGTGGAGGTGGTCTCATCCGTCAGTGGTGGGGGTTGATACCCGTACGGCGGCGGATCGTCATGCTTTTCCCTCGGCTCAATATTCTGGAAGTGCAAACGAGGGTCGTCTTCTGATTTCGAGAAGGCCTTTCCAACGGTTTGTCGAAAACCGGACCAAACGCCGTCTCTGTATGCCAAGGTAACAGGCACACAACCCAGAAGGGCGGCGGCCGATGTCAGGCAGCCGGCAAGCCTCGAGGCTTTCATCTTGGGAGCCTTTCGGAATCCAAACCGGAGCTCAGTGGTGGGGTATTCAGACAGACAAAGGAGGGCGAGAGATTCTGCTCTCCTCAAGATGTCAAAAGCAAAAGGGCTTCGATCTCGTAAACTTGAAGGCACAAGAAACAAAAAAGAACTCCGGAGAAGGGGGTGAACGAGTGATGATTCTCTGGCCGCTTACCGAGCCTCCACCCTAGGGGTGAGATCCTCAGCGATTGGGGAAAGTGGAAGCTGAGCGAGAGGACTCGGAATTCCATGGCGGGCATTGCAGAGGATGGGTGCGTGATATAGTCGGAGCAACCCATCTTTTGGATTCACCGAGGACATAATTTCCTGGTGCTGCGTCGGCTGATGACGACTCGAGGGAGGCTGTCTAAGCACAAGTTAGACTGACTCTCACTATTTCCAGGGAAGGAAAGAGATACAACTACCTCAGCTCCACGTTTTGACCCTGAGCTTGTGGCTGCGTTAGTATTTCTCCCGTGAGACCCCCCTTCCTTGAACAAAGGTACCTTCTTGACTGTGCGATAGCCTCCGAGAACCTCCTTTAATCTGCGAGACGGGGAAGGTGACATGTCAGTCCGAGGGTTGACCTGGAGCGACAATATGGCGACCAACGCCCCGCAACTGAGCTGATCGTGTGGCTACCTGTGTCCTCGGACTTGGAAGTCGTGTTGATAACCTTGATTCGGGAGGGCACAAGGTGTGTCGGAGGCACCTGAGACCTCAGAATCGCCATGCTTTTGCCCCTTGGTTTCCTCATTGCCCTGCAAGACATCCTTTTCTTGATTCAACACCAGCCATGTATTGTTCGAGATTTTGAACTGACGTTTGCAGCATGTGCTTGACTCAATAATCAAGAGTCTTGTTTCTGCTCCTGTCCCCCTCGTCTCCTGCATGCCCTGCCTGCCGCTCGGCTCTCCTTTGCGTCTCGCTCCGACCCTCCAGGTCTCATCCGCCATTTTCGCGAGCAGGCGAACGTAACTACCGATTTGCCCGGCCTCGACCGAGCAGTTTGATGTGACAACTCGCTCAGGACGAGGTGACCTTGAACAGAACGTCTTTCTTGTGCGAGACTGACGACCAAGATCTTGGCCGAGGATGAAGGACCTTCCCGAGCCCTCCATTGTTGGGAAATGGTGGGCACAGAAATCGTGGATTCCGTCGCCACCGGGCTAAGCTCCGTGATGGTTACACGCCGTTGGCCGATGGCCTTGAAGAAGGAGTGACAAGATGCCGGTCTGCAAGCAGCCGGTGGCCAAATTATCTGTTCCTGCGTCTGTGTGTTGCACACATGGCTCGCGGTGCCTGGCTGTAAAACGTAAAAGTATCATATCAGCGAGTTGGGTGGACCCAGTTCCTGCGAGTCACTGCCTGAGGTAATACTTGGGAGAGGAGAGCCGTCTATCGAAAGAAGAAGGATGCGGGCTGTGGCGGACCGGCACGATCAAGCGGACGAGCATGGGTGGAGGTCAGCAATGATCGACTACCCCAAGCCTGTCTCGTCTTAATCTTATAGGCACGGGCGAGACTGAAACGGGCTGAACCTACGGCCCGGTTCAAGTTGGTTTAGACATCCATCAAGCTTAGAGACAGCACGTGCAGGGTTTCTCCCATAGCAAAACATTGTGCGTTGATGAGAGAAACAAGTGCCAAAAGCGGCACAGAGTGTCTCAGTCTGACGATGGATAAACCCGAAAATACAAGGCGTAAAACTCACGACACCGGCCAAAATCTTCAAAAACCCGTAGCCACATTTACCCTCAGGATCACTGCTGAGTTGAGGAATCTGTCCTCGACCCTGAAACCATGACGCGCAATGCTCCCGCATTAGGGGGATCCCTGACCCTTCCACGAGAGCACAGCATACCCTGGCTGTCAAGATGCTGTACATCTTCGTCTATCTGTTGTGGCCGCCGATGCTGCCCTCGTGTTTCCCCTGTATCAAGTTGAGATCATGCGAGATAGGTGACGCTGAGGTGCGATCCTGCAGGCTCAACAATCTGAGCGATTGCTTCGGTATCCCTCTACTCGGCCTTCTTGGCGGTTTCACGCAGTTCCGGGGCTGTGCTCTTGGACATCTCGTTTTCCTTGGCCTCGATGTCAGCCGCCCAAAGAGCAGCTCCGACTATTACCAGTTGTCAGAAAATGCCCTGCTTGTAGTTCTTAGGGGACATGGAGCTTGCCTGTGTTGGTGAAGGAGAATACGACTGAAACAACCGGAATCATTTCGAGTAGCGTGGCAACAGTGCCAAATCTAGAGGGTCGAGTATCGTCAGCATGCCTCGCTGAAGGTTGGACAGGTCCGGTGAGAACCGTGAAACCAGCTCGTCTTTACGTTCACAAGCCGCTCGTCGAACCACGCTTTTCGGGGCAATGGAGGCTACTCACGCGGTATAAGGACCCTTATGGTTCTTGAGCCACTCCGACCTCCTGGACGCTGACCATCCCTTCAGTTGGAAGTACTAGATTGAGGAGTAAGCTTTCTGCACGAGGATGCACTGCACATACGTCCGACTCACCCGATCATGGACGGCGTCGCCGCGAGAACGCCCTGCCGGATGTCAGTGACACGTTTCTGCTTCGCAAGACCTAGACTCTTACCTCGAATCAGGATGAACGCCGCGGTACCGACGACTGTACCATCGATTTTAGCGGGAGACCATGGTGTACCTCAAGAGACGCACGCACCAGGGATGAAGTTCAGCGGCAGGTACATTACGTAGCGGATCAGCTCGTTGACACTGAAACGCTTGAAGGGCGTCTTGAGGGCCTTCCCGAGCCTCTGAATAGCGTCTCCCCTCGGCTTCAGCTCTCTTCCCTGGGAAACAATGCCGGTCGAGTTTCTGGCCACCAGAGTACCATCGAAGGTGTCCAAGATTGCCTCTCGCAGCAGGTAATTCTTGGAGACGATGCCGGTAATGGTTGAACTCTCGTTTAGAATGAGTAGAGCAGTGGTGAACACGGCCAGAGGCCCATTGACGAAAGCCATGATGGCCAGCTGCGGGAGGTAGGTGAAGAAGAACATGGATCCCAGGACCCCTGAGTACAGGGTCAGGTACGGAAGGAGTCTTGAGCGCAGAGGCTTCCACAACTCGGGATGGGTGAGGAAGTAGAAGATCCCCTGTTACGGTCAGTCATCTCATCATTTGGCATTTTCGGCTGCGCGGTAGCACGCGTGCGATGGTGATAGGTTACCTTGATGGGATACATGTAGGACCCGCTCTTTGCGGCGTCATTGAGAAGGAGCCGGGCTTTGTCGTAGTCCTCCTTCCTGCAACCAAACCAGTCAGCAAATGAATGGATTTGATCTCTCAAAACTGTGCTGAAATAACGCACGCAACCTCCTGCGCCTTGTCGGCAAGTCGGCTGGCCATTTTGGCTCTGCGGAGCGTGGATGGAGGGGTAGTGGGTTGGGTGTGAGTGGTCGGTCAATAAGAAGTTGAACGCCGTCCGATGGGACTCGAAATCGAGCTTTGGCAACTGAGAGAGAATTGCGAGTCTGAAGCAGCAAGAATGGGATCCATGAAAATGATTTTTGTTGTTTTAAGTATGGATAAGGAAGGTCAGGCTGTCAATCAAGCGGAATGCCGCGCTTTGATCAGGCAATCCATCCATGTCGTCATTGGTTCCCTCGACGGCTTCGAGTTGTCAGTCATGACATAAAAGTTGGCAACCCACAGCCCACTTCGGTTCCGGTGACAATGGACTGGACCTCGCTCTATGCCAGAGACAACAGAGAATAAACCCGCCCAACCATGTGTGTATTTTCCATTGTTTTGCTACAAGACAAACATTAAACCCCGTTCCATTCCGTTGTCCTTTCGTCTCCTGTCCAAACTCCTGCCCATGTAGAGCCATCTTAGACCGTGCTCTTTCTCCAAAAACAACCCAACTCTTATCGTCTAGCATAATATACAAGCGTGCAGATTAATACCGGCATCGCCAACGGCGAGGCTCTGCACAGCCAGACCGACACCGCCACGCTGCTCGGCGTTGAAGGGAAAGGTTCTTGTGTCGCGTGGCAACGCAGAATTACAACCTGTGACGGGGGAAATATAAAGCGCGGTCCCGGCTCAGCAGCTGGCACAGCCAACCCTTGACATTCGTTGTGTGGTTCGTCTACGAATAGAGCGCCTCGAATAGGTAGATGAAGCCAAAGAAGAGAAACGCGACGGCTCCGCCGACAGTGACTGGAGCATGTTGGTTAGCAGCCATCAGAGAGAGATAAGAGGTGTGCTGGGACCATCGACTTACCAACTTTGAGGCTCACTTTGCCCGCAATGGCCCTGCCTCCGATGACGGCAACGCCCGTGCAGCACGCGTGGCCCAGAACCGCGCCCAGGGTCACCCACCAGTAGTCCTGACCCGCCGCCATGGCGATCGTGGCGATTTGGCTGCGGTCACCCCATTCTCCCAGGAAGGTCATGACAAAAGTCTGGACCCACGCGGGGCTGAGAAGGAGTGAGAGGAGATTGTTCAGCCCGGAGACGAACCCGACGAGACCTCCGGGACGCGGGGATGGGCTCCGTCCCTCTGGCGAGCTTGAAGGGCTGCGAGCCGGGGCGGGGAACCGAGACTTGGACCGGGGCTTGCGGTTGCCGAGACCCATTTCCAGGGCATACGGCGAGACGCCCGACCCCCTTCGGCCCTCCTTTCTGGCGAGGTTCTCCTTCTCCTCCAGCTCCATCTCCACCTCCTGCATCTCGGCCGACACGCCCTCGTCGGGGCTCATGGCGAGTCCTTCGCGGAGCAGGCGGGCCCCGAAAATCAAGAACAAAACGGCAGCGAGAAAGGTCGTCAGGCGCTTGGGTATGAGGGCCGGCACCGCATGTCCCAGGACGGCGGAGAGGACAGTCATGGCGACCAAGGCGCTGAGCGCAGCCGAGAACACCACTAAGCGGTCGTGCTTCATCGCCATGAGGGCCGCAACCAGAAACGTCTTGTCGCCAATTTCGGAAAAGATAATCATGGTGTACGAGAGCATGAAGGAGTGCAGGGGTTGGATGAGGCCCTCGTTGCCCTCGTCCGCGGCCGCCGTGCTCTTCCCTGGGCTGCCGCCCTTGGAGACGTCCAAATGATCAATGCTCGCCACGGATTCGGGAACGGGAAGCGACTTGTCGTGAGTTTTCTCAGGGAGGCCAGCTGGTTTCTGTGAGACGGTTAGCTGCGACTGTGACTGTGGGCAGGGAGTGCATTGGCGATACGTACCTCGAGGTGGGAGGCATCAGTCGCCGTCTTGTCGCCGGATTTGGCTTCGCTGTCGGCCTGGATCCGCTCTTGATCGGAATGTGGCAGCGGAGGCTTTTCCTTGGGCGTTGGCGGTTTGTTCTCAACCTTCTCGCCGGTCTGCTTTTCCCTCATCTTTCTGTCCTTGTCCTTCTCGCTCACGCCTCCCTCGGTCCCTGTGGTGCCCTTCTTGGGCCCCTGCCGGTTCTTGTCGTCCATCACGCCATCATGGCTATCGGGTATCCTCTTTCCATCCACCACCAGCGGGTCCGACGGCCGGTCTTTCAGGGCAGGCAGGTCTTTGTTGGATCCGGCGGTCTTGTCGAGCTCGACAAACGGGCCAGCGTGTGGCTTCCCGTCGGTTCCGTCAACCGGCGCATCTTTGGTGCCGTATCTCCTGGCGGACGACGCGCTGTCTGAGGCCGCGATCGCCTCGCTGCCCGCCTGCTTGTCGGCGAGCGCGGCGGCGACCGCAAGGGAAGGGAGGAGGAGAAGGAGTAACGGCGACTTTCGATTTCGAAGCCTCATTGTGATCTGTTGCTTGGAGGACCAAGATTCGGAGAGGGAAGATGGGATGCAACGTGGCTCGACACGCGACACAGGTCGGGCAGACTCAGGACGGCGAGCTGATACGATTGATACGAGCTGACGGTCGGGAGGGCCCACGGGACCAGGTAGGGGGGCCTGTCGACACGATGCTAAATGTCTGTATGATAAAAAGAGTTTCAAGGGAGCGTCAAGAAGTGAAGTTGGCTGCTTGTGTTTGGCGACAAGTTCGACGGGTTGTTTCCAAGATTCGGATTTCTGGTCTTGACCCTTGCAAGGGGCTTTCTGGGGATGCGTCTTGGCGTGATGCACGAGAAAGGGCGTCCTGTCAGCGCACAGCCACGAGCTCCCTGCAATTCGCGACGGTTCGCCACAGCCTGTCAGCCAGTGGCCACTCGTCAACGGGCTCAAGTTCCTGGCTTCATCCTAACAAGTAACATGAGGCACTGACAGTGCCTATCATACAGCCACAGCTCATTACAGCTCTTCTTGCCTTTGCATTGGTCTTTCAGATGGTCTAGGTACTTTATATTTATGATCTTGCTATCCGAGACCACGGTTCGTTCCTTTGAAAACTGAACCAGACAGCGCAAACAAGGGTAGACAAGTGGCGGGATACTCGTTGGATGACAGGCTGCTGTGGCTCACGCTCCGTTGGCCAATTGCTGCACAAATTAACGTCCAATTGTTTGATTACTTTGTCCCTTGTTCAACCAGAACGAAATGCAGGCAGGGAGCAGGTGGGTCTCATCTGGATCTTGATCGGATCTACGGTCACGTGGTCTCGTAATTTGCGGCAGGGCTGATTCGGCCGCCCACACCACCACCCATGGGAGTGGGCCGCGACCTTTTGCCAGCAGGATAAATTTCAAAACAACTTCACGTCGCCGACGTGGTAACCCTAACCCCAACCCTTCCTGGCCATCCATCGCGTCTCATTGCGCTTGTCGTGAACATTCTCATCATCGGCAGCCGAGTTTTTTGATTGCCATTGTTGGCTGTCTCCATGTCAGGCCGCGGGAGAGCACGTCCTCCTTCGCGTTCCGCGCCGGAGCCCGCTGGAGGTGCCAGTCGCCGCTCGACGCGCCATCAGCAACCGCAACAAGACACGGCACAGCCGGGAGAAGAACAGCCAGAGATTGAGTTGCTTGAGCAGCAGATACAGCAGCAGCAAGAACAGGCAAACGGCCAGCAACCTCAAGTCGAAGCTGCCATGCCCGCGCCCGTCTATCACCAAAACATTGACCCGGCCATCGCGGGTCCTCAGGATGGCGGCATGCCTCCCCCGCCTGCCCCCAGCGCTAAGGGCCTGCGTGGGCAAGCTGGACTGCATACCGCCCGTCGGGGTACGCGTCGCGAAGACCGGGCCCCCAGCATGGCTAGTATCAACAGCATACCCGCCACCGACGCTTTCTCGTCCCAGCCGGAGCCCCAGAGTAAGTGCCATGCTTCGGCCGGCTGGGCCTGCGTCTCGCCCTAGCATTGACTGACGGTTGTAGGTACCGCGCCGCAGAATGCCACTCCTGCACGTGTGCTTGGCACACCCATGCGTGGCTCATCCATTGTCTCCTCCCGAGCTGATGACACGCCTGGCCGGAACGCGGCGAGGGCGAGGCTCATGCACTCCATGCTGCCGCGTGTGTTTACGGCTTCTGACGACCTCTTCACCCAGCTCTGCAGCGACCAAACTGATGCCGAAATGTGGGAGGCCGAGCGGAAAGGCTTTAAGGCTGCCTTTGACGCGTACCGAAATCACTATGTCCCACACCCCAGCGACCCTGTCGTGGACCCAGCTCTCGTCGCCGACACGCTGCGGCTTAGCAGAGACAACCCGCAGTGTGACAGAGTCTTCAGAATCCTTTCTGCCGCCAATCTCGTCTCTCTTCTCGATGAGATTACGCCAATCGACCAGCACGACTTGTTGCTGCTGCTGCAGGACTGGAACTCTGGCTTCCCCGACTTCTATCTTGGCGCGAGCTCTGACAACGACAGCGAGACGAAACACCAGGTCGTCGAGCAGGTGCTGATGATCCGGACGCAGCTCGCCATCTTTACACTCCAGAAGTCCAAGGACAACACCGAGCCGTTCCACCCCTTTGAGCAGGTTGCCAAGATCTGGTGCGACGGCAACGTGTCTGTCGAAGCGGTCGAGGCGTTCTTAGGAATGGATGAAGACGCTCTCCAACTCAAACCCATTGCGCGGGATGAGCCTGAAGCGGACGACCTGGCCGAAAACCAAAACGGGACACGCCTCCGATCAATCTGCTCCATGTTGCCGAACCAGCTGGTCCAGGGCGGCAGCCTTGACCTGAGCGAGCTTCACAAGTCATATCCCGTCGAGGGGTTTGTCGACGGTCTGCGGGCCTTTGTGAAGTCTCGCTTCGCGAGAATCAAAACGCTGCTTCAGCAAGGGTCATATGTTGGGGCGGATGTCTCCTCCCTGGCCCGCGCAGCTTCGGACGCCGCCTCGAGACCCGATTCGCAGATCTGGTCGCAGCTCGCGGCCGACTCAATGCCACAGTCACTGGGTCGGGCCGAGTCCGGGTAAGTCAGCTTTATTTACTTTGCCGTTGCAACCAACTAACTAATCTTCGGCAGTGGCGCTCCAACGGCGTACATGTACCCCCTGCACGATGGTGCGTACGGCGATAGTAGCCAACTTCTCTCTGGTTCTTATCCGCTGAATACGAAGCCCATCCATTATCCTCCTGGCGGCGGCTTCGACACCTCACCTGCTCCTGCCAGCCACTCGCAACAGGGTGGACTCCCGTCGAGCGGTTCCATGTATGCAGAGTCGGCTGCGCGGGTTGCCCAGGGTTCGGGCAGGAAGCGGCGAGCCCAGGCCGAGCCGACTCAGGGTGGCGAAGAGGCATCCGGTTCGGCAGCAAAAAAGCAGAGGGGAAGACGGAAGAGGAACGAACCGGCTGCAACGGCGCCTACAGCCACAGCCACTCCAGCCAGCGCGGCACTTGCTGTGGCTGTTGCCCAGTCGCAGTATCCGCCTTTGCCTGGAACGCAGGACGAGCCGGATCTTGAAGCCGTTTCCCAACGAACCAAAGAGATATCGGCAGCCGCTCGTAAGGTGAAGGAGCCGCAGGTTCGCTCGGCCTGGGTGCGGAAGGATGTCGCTCTGCTCATCAGGGCGGTGAACGAGTACCAATGCAAGTGGAGCGCCATTGAGAAGGAGATCAAGGCGGGTTCGATCGCCTTCGAACGCCCGCGTGATCAGCAGGCGCTGCGTGACAAGGCGCGGTTGCTGAAGCAAGATTTCCTCAAGTAAGTGCCCTTCTCGTCCTCCTTGTTTACCCAATGCCCGCCCTGGCACGTTTACTCACCATCGACGCGATAGAGCCGATGCCGTGCTCCCTCGAGGCTTTGATCTTGTCGTATTGGGCAAGAAAGAGAGGGAAGCCGTCAAGGCTGTGGGCAAGAACCCGGACCGCAGAGAAAGCGATGTCGACGAGAACAATCGGCCTGTCAACACGGACGCCGTGCTGGAGGGGATGACTGTGCCCGTGCCGCACCCGGCTCCGCTGCAACCGGCGGAGTCTCAGCCAGAGCAGCAGCTCCAGGCTGTGCCAGAGCCCCAATCCACCATCCCCGAGCCGCCTGCTGCGTAAAGGCAGAATGCTTTTGTTTTGGAGCTCTAGGAAGACTTTTGCTTTCTTTCTTTCCTTGACCCTGAGCTATCTACCCTATTGATATTTCCGGTTGACGATGGGAACGGTGCGACTCATTGGTGTTTGTTTGAGGAGGGGGATGTGAGGGCTCAACGTGGACTCGTGTTTCTTGACGGCCACTGGGAAGATGGATGTCCGACAGCGAAACGGGTGTGTGTCTGCTTGCTCTAACAGTATGGCTGATGGGGTTCGGGTTAGTACAAAATATTGTAGTCACAAAGGAAAATCCACGATTGTCTCCTGCTCGGCTCCCAGTTCAGGGGCGGTTTGATGCGACCTCGTGCTTCTCATGTGACTTTGCAGGTGACCAAGCGCTCAATCTCAGAAGAAGCGAACAGCTATCAGCGGGGGTCTGTGCACAGCCGTACCACCCAGGCCCGACCCCTGTTGTGGGGCACCCCCCATAGCATTGGCAGCAGTGAATTGGCAACGTCGCGAGTTGGAATCCCACAGGCTCACACTGCTTGAGTCCGATTCTCCCCAGCTTTCCCCAGCGCAACCCGCCTCGTTCTGCCCATCATGAGCTACGGGAAGAAGGACGAGGACGCCGACAGCGCCCTGGTCAAAATTGACCGGACCCAGGTCTTCCAGGAAGGTAAGCCAGACGAGGTCCCCCCAACTCGTGTGAGCTCGTCGTACAGCGCAGGCGGCAACAGCACTTGATCGCAGCTAACGTTGGCGGTCCGCAGCTCGTCTCTTTAACAGCTCCCCGATCCAGCCGCGAAGATGCCGCGTTCTTCTCACCAAGATCGCCCTCCTCCTCTACACGGGCGAGAAGTTCCCGACCACCGAAGCCACCACGCTCTTCTTCGGCATCTCGAAGCTCTTCCAGAGCAAGGATGCCAGTCTGCGCCAGATGGTTCACCTGGTCATCAAGGAGCTGGCTAGCTCCGCCGAGGACATTATTATGGTCACTGCCACCATCATGAAGGACACGGGCGGCAGCACCGACTCCATCTACCGCCCCAACGCTATCCGAGCGCTCTGCCGCATTATTGACGTACGAGACACCGCTGGTTCTTCTGCGGTCTGGTTCTTGGGATAATGCTGACGCTGGTTCTACCAGGCCACTACCGTCCAATCTATCGAGCGTGTAATGAAGACCGCCATCGTCGACAAGAGCCCCTCGGTGTCCTCTTCCGCCCTCGTATCGGCGTACCATCTCCTCCCGATTGCGCGGGATGTCGTCAAGCGGTGGCAGAGCGAGACCCAAGAGGCCGCCGCAAGCACCAAGTCGTCTGGCGGCTTCTCCCTGGGCTTCTCGTCGTCCTCGGGCAATCTCCCGGTCAACAACTCGACCATGACGCAGTACCACGCGATTGGCCTGCTGTACCAGATGCGGATGCACGACAGGATGGCGCTGGTCAAGATGGTGCAGCAGTTTGGCGCCGCCGGTGCGATGAAGAACCCCGCTGCGATCGTCATGCTGGTGCGCCTTGCTGCTCAGCTGGCCGAGGAGGATTCCCAACTCAGGAAGCCCATGATGCAGTTGCTGGATGGCTGGCTCAGGCACAAGAGCGAGATGGTCAACTTCGAGGCCGCCAAGGCCATCTGCGACATGAGGGACGTGACGGATGCCGAGGTAACGCAGGCGGTCCACGTTCTCCAGCTCTTCCTCAGCTCCCCTCGCGCCGTCACCAAGTTCGCCGCCCTTCGCATCCTCCACAACATCGCCTCGTTCAAGCCGCACGTCGTCAACGTGTGCAACCCGGACATCGAGCTGCTCATCTCCAACAGCAACCGCTCGATTGCGACATTCGCCATCACCACTCTGCTCAAGACCGGCAACGAGGCCAGCGTGGACCGCCTGATGAAGCAGATTTCCGGCTTCATGTCCGAAATCACAGACGAGTTCAAGATCACCATTGTCGAGGCCATCCGGACGCTCTGCCTCAAGTTCCCTAGCAAGCAGGCTGGCATGCTTCAGTTCCTCAGCGGCATTCTGCGTGACGAGGGCGGCTACGAGTTCAAGCGTGCTGTCGTTGAGAGCATGTTTGACCTCATCAAGTTTGTTGCCGAGTCCAAGGAAGAGGCGCTTGCCCACTTGTGCGAGTTTATCGAGGACTGCGAGTTTACGAAGCTGGCCGTCCGCATTCTCCATCTCCTGGGTGTCGAAGGCCCCAAGACTTCCCAGCCTACCAAGTATATCCGGTACATCTACAACCGGGTCGTCTTGGAGAACGCCATTGTGCGTGCCGCTGCCGTGACGGCGCTGGCCAAGTTTGGTGTCGGCCAGAAGGATCCCGAGGTCAAGCGGAGCGTCGACGTGCTGCTGACAAGGTGTTTGGATGATGTTGATGACGAAGTCCGGGACCGTGCAGCTCTCAACCTCAGGCTCATGCATGAAGAGGACGAGTTGGCGGAGAGGTTTGTCAAGAACGGTAAGCTCTCGGTTGATTCGGTCTTTGCGTATCACAAGATGCTGACAGACCGGCACAGACAACATGTTCGCTCTCCCCTACTTCGAGCACCAGCTCGTCATGTATGTCACCTCGGACGACAAGTCGGCCTTCGACGCGCCTTTCGATATCTCTAAGATCCCTGTTGTCACTCGCGAACAGGCCGACGCCGAGGACAGGACAAAGAAGCTCACTGCGACTACACCCTCGCTCAAGCCGCCAAAGGTCGGCCCGACAAAGGCGGCCCCGTCAGCCGCCGAAGCGGCCGCTTCCGCCTCGGCTGCGGCGCAAAAGTATGCGCAGGAATTGATGCAGATCCCCGAGATGAGGGAGTTTGGCAGCGTCCTCAAGTCGTCGCCGCTGGTGGAGCTGACGGAAGCCGAAACCGAGTACGTGGTCGGCGTTGTCAAGCACATCTTCAAGGAGCACATTGTGCTGCAGTACGAGGTCAAGAACACCCTCCCGGCGACGGTACTGGAGAACGTGTCTGTGATGGCCACACCGTCAGACGAGGAGGAGCTCGAGGAGGTGTTCATCGTCCAGGCCGAAAAGCTGGAGACAGACGTCCCTGGCAAGATCTACGTGGCGTTCCAGAAGGTCAACGGCGAAGGATCCCTGCCCGTCAGCACCTTCTCCAACGTGCTCAAGTTTACTAGCAAGGAGATTGACCCGACAACGAACGAGCCTGAGGAGAGCGGCTACGAGGACGAGTACGAGGTGTCCGAATTTGACCTGTCGGGAAGCGATTATGTCATCCCAACGTTCGCCAGCAACTTTGCTCACGTCTGGGAGCAAGTTGGTGCCCAGGGAGAGGAGGCGGAGGAGACATTACAGCTGAGCAGCATGAAGAGCATACCCGGTAGGTTTTGTTGTGTCGGGTCTCACCGTGAGCTGCTCACTGACTTGCAAAACAGAGGCGACCGAACAACTAGCCAAGGCGCTGTCGCTCCAGCCGCTGGAAGGAACAGACGTGCCGGTCAACCAGACAACGCACACGCTCAAGCTGCTCGGCAAGACGGTCAACGGAGGGCGGGTGGTGGCCAACGTGCGCATGGCCTACTCGTCCAAGTCGGGCGTCACGACCAAGATCACGGTGCGCAGCGAGGAGGAGGGCGTGGCGGCTCTGGTGGTGGCATCTGTGGCTTAATGACGGTTGGATGCACGCATGGCGTTATTCGTTTTCCTGCTTACAAAATTGAAGAGCATTGTCAAGTCTCGCGCGGTGTCTGGGGGTTCTGTGGAGGGTTTAGGCTTAGACCGATAGACGCCTGTTGGTCGGGAAATGATGAGAATGTGATGTATGACTGCTTGTCGAGTGCAGCAAGGTGTCTGTTCCATGTTGGCATCATGCGGCTACAAAGTCAGGGGCACACATTCTACAGCAGCGCATTCTGTGCAGGCCTCCGCATGAAGAAGTGCAGCACCTCCACAAATGCAGGAGGGTGTTGCCAAGGCGTCGATGTCCAATCGTATCGATAAGGAGGAAGGAAAGCGGTCAAGAAAAGAGTGGGGATTATGACATCTGCATCCAACCTGGAACACCAATCCAAGGCACGCGACGTGCTTCGGCAAAGCCCCAGCAACCCGACGCGATGGTCCTGTGCAGATGAGCAGTCCATGTCCAGCTGACAATCATGGAGGGTGGGGGATGGGAAATGGTCGTGACGCAGGCTTCCTCATTTCGTTTGGCCCTGCTTTTACCATGCCGCGAAGGACAGATAAAGAAACCAAGGAACGCGGCGCGGCACGACATGCCGAGCGTGAGCCAAACTCGCCGTGTTGTGGAAAAAAAAAGTTGCAAGCTCCCGATCCGCAGTTCCGCACTGGACCTCGACGATCCACCCGACCTTGTTTCTTCCCACCACCTTCTTGCCTGTCTGGCCCCTTTCCTCCCTCCGCGTCGCAAACGCCGAAGTGCTCTTTCGATCCCTTCGCAAATACAATTTGGAACTATCGTTTACAGTAAACGAGGGCAGATGCCAACAAACTGCCGTCTCCACCACCACAGCCCGCAGCACACGCGATACTCCCTGCTCAACACCCCTTGAACCTCCAACCGCACCACATCGCTCGAAATAGCGCACCTCATCCGCCGCAAAGATGGTCTACGTACGGCAGGAATACCTGCCCAACCTGCGGCAGTACAAGTACTCGGGCGTCGACCATTCGCTTCTGTCGCGCTACGTGCTGAAGCCCTTCTACACCCATGTCGTCATCAAGTGCTTCCCCATGAGCATGGCTCCGAACCTCATCACCCTGACGGGCTTCATGTTTGTCATCGTCAACTTCTTGACGCTGCTCTGGTACAATCCGACGCTGGACCAGGACTGCCCCGCATGGGTCTACTATACCTGGGCTGTCGGACTGTTCCTCTACCAGACCTTTGACGCCGTGGACGGGTCACAAGCGTAGGTTTGCCTCCTTTCTCGTGCCTCGGGCGAGTTGCAGGCACAGCAGGCGCAGAGAGAGTTTGCTAACCCGAGCCTCCATAGTCGGCGTACCCACCAGTCAGGCCCGCTCGGCGAGCTCTTCGATCATGGCGTCGACGCCCTCAACACCTGTCTCGAAGTCCTCCTCTTCGCCGGCGCGACCAACATGGGCCAGAGCTGGAAGACGGTCGCGTCCCTCTTCGCCAGCCTCCTGACCTTCTACGTCCAGACCTGGGACGAGTACCACACCAAGA
>Ga0247823_10001813_pt1 | contig 17632 bp, 13 predicted proteins | sample 13C_PalmiticAcid_2_FD_192426 | JGI IMG/M metagenome (GOLD analysis project Ga0247823, IMG submission 192426) | Soil microbial communities from agricultural site in Penn Yan, New York, United States - 13C_PalmiticAcid_Day30 | ecosystem: Environmental > Terrestrial > Soil > Agricultural land... | reverse complement strand
GATGCCTCAAAACCGACACCCACTACGACGAGACCACAGCCTGGTCGCATCACACCGAGAACGTTGCTGCTTGACATCTACGCTCCTGGGATGTCTTTCAGCGGGCCAGAATCAGAGTGTGCGGGAGATGATTTCCTTCATGATCTCGTTTGTGCCGCCGTAGATCTTCTGCACGCGCTGGTCCGTCCACATGCGAGCGATCGGGTACTCGTTCATGTAGCCGTAGCCGCCATGCAGCTGCAGGCACTCGTCGATGGCGACCATCGCGCGCTCGCTGGTCCACCACTTGAGCATCGCCACGGTCGGGATGTCGAGCTCGCCCTTGAGGTGCTTGGCGATGCAGTCGTCGAGGAACACCCGGCCGATGCGGGCCTCGGTGGCGATCTCGGCGAGCTTGAACTTCGTGTTCTGGAAGTTGTAGACCGGCCTGCCGAACGCCTGGCGGTCCTTGGTGTAGGCCAGGGTGGTCTCCAGCGCCAGCTCCATCGCGATCACCGACGTCACGCCGATGATCAGCCGCTCCTGCGGCAGCTGCTGCATGAGCTGGACGAAACCCTGTCCCTCGGCCGTGCCGATCAGGTTCGTCACGGGGACGCGCACCTCGTCGAAGAACAGCTCGGCGGTGTCCTGGGACTTCAGGCCGATCTTGTCGAGCACGCGGCCGCGGCGGAACCCGGGCCGGTCGGCCTCCACGACGATCAGCGAGGTGCCGTCGGCGCCCTTGGCGGTGTCGGTCTTGGCCACCACGATGATCACGTCGGCCTGGCCGCCGTTGGTGATGAAGGTCTTCGCGCCGCTGACGACGTACTCGTCACCGTCGCGGACGGCCTTGGTCTTGACGCTCTGCAGGTCGGATCCGGTGCCGGGCTCGGTCATCGCGATGGCGCCGACCCACTCGCCGGAGGCCATCTTCGGCAGCCACGCGAGCTTCTGCTCCTCGGTGCCGTAGGCGAGGATGTAGTGGGCGACGATGGCGTTGTGCAGCAGCACACCCCAGCCGCTGTCCCCGGCCCGCGCTTGCTGCTCGACCAGCACGGTCTCGTGGGCGAAGGTGCCGCCACCGCCGCCGTACTCCTCCGGGATCGACAGGCACAGCAGGCCCACCTCGCCCGCCTTGCGCCACAGCTCGCGGTCGACCTGGTGGTTCTCCATCCACCGCTCGACGTTCGGGGTCAGCTCCTTCTCGCAGAAGTTCTTGGCGAGGTCCTTGAAGGCGTCGAGGTCTTCATCCATCCACGGCGAGCGGTAAGACACGGCCCCTCCAGCTTGGGGTCAGAGAAACAATCCGGTATGCATGTAAGTTACACAGCGAAGGTACCTGCACGGCGGACTGTCGTAAAGTGCGTCGACGTCACAGGGAGGCAACGTGGGCGCACCGACCACGCGGACACACCGCACGCAGCAGGAACGCCGCGAGCAGACCCGCGAAGCCCTCCTCGACGCGACCATCGCCTGCCTGGTCGAACTGGGATACGCGCGCACGACGGTCCAGGAGATCTGCCTGCGCGCCGGGGTCTCCCGCGGCGCGCAGCAGCACCACTTCACCACCAAGGCCGAGCTGATGGCCACGGCGTTGGAGCACCTCTTCGACCGGCTGATCGCCGAGGTCGTGACCGCCGCGTCGGCGCTGCCACCAGGCCGGGAACGCCTGATCAAGGGCATAGACCTGCTCTGGGAGGCCTACTCGGGCACCCTCTCGACCGCCGCGATGGAGCTGTGGGTCGCCGCCCGCACCGACGACGAGCTGCGTGGCACGCTCCTGCCGGTCGACCGAGCACTGGGCCACGCCACCCTCGAAGCCCTCCGTGCCGCCTCCGAGGGTGAACCACCACAGACAGCCGCCGATGCCGAGACCGTCCTACTCCTGACGATCAACCTGGTTCGCGGCCTCGCCCTGGACGCCATGATCGGCGGCGACGCCAAGCGTCGAGGCAGGCTGCTCAGTGAGTGGAAGTCGATGATCCTTACCCGCTATCCGTCCCGATAGGACAGACCCCTGCGATGTCAATGACAAGGATGTCTTCGCCTTGAGACTGGCCGCGCTCCCTTGGTGTGACTGGGGCAGCGACCAGGACAGTCCAATTGCCTCCTCGCTGATGTGGCCGACTGCGACGGCTCGCACCGAGCCGTGCACCAGACGCACGCACATCCCGATGGGCGGACGCGGAACGAGCGGGCATTTGGCCGATTGTGTTGCAATCGCAAGGGGCGAATGGCCCGGTCCGGCGGAGGCTCGCTCAGTCGGTCGCCTTCGGGTGCGCCCCCGCGTACTCGACCCACACCGTGCGGGGGTCAGTGTCGAGCAGATACCACACCCTGTCTCCCCCGGTGACCTCGATCTGCCATCTGGGCAAGGTCCGGCCGCTGTGAGTACCGGTGGCGAGGCCGACTTTCAACTGGTGATGACGGCTGGTCGGCCTGCCCGGACCGGGCCCGGGGTTGTTACGCATGGTCTCCCACGCGTCACGAAGGTTGCTCGCCGCCCGGTTCTCCAGTTCCCTCCACCCGTTGACCGCCTCAGTGCCGCCGTACCTGATGCGCCACTCCCCATCGAGCGTCGGCGCGGCGACGGGGTCGTTCCTCTTCGGGCTCACGAGTCGGCGACCACCGGAGCGCTGACCTCACCCAGGTCCCCACCATCCCGACGCAGAACGTCGAGCAGCCGCGGGTCGGCGTAGACCTCGGCGGTATGCCGCCACTCCGCGATCAGTCGCACGACCGGCGTCGGGGTGCCCAAGGAGCCCGCGGCCTCGAGTGTCTCGACCAACTCGACCACGAAAGCCTGCATGTCCTCACGAGGCAGGAAACGCACCCATGGGAACGCCTTCGGCATCACATCGGTGACCAGACCACGGACCTCGGCGTGGTGCTGCATCAACGCGACAAAGAGAGCAGTGATGGTCGAGACGACCTCCCGCACCTCCTCCGCCCGACTGACAGTCGTGAGCACCAGGTCCTCCTCGCCCCCGCGACGATGGACGAGAAGGGTCTGGTTCGCCGACTCGTGCAGCTTGCGCACGGAGTCAGCGGGCTTGTTGGACAACTCGCTGAAGTTGATCTCGGGCACAGCCATGACCATAGTTGCAAGGTACTTTAAAGTCACCGCCCGTCCAGGCGTCCCCACCACGACGCGCACGCGTCAGTCCAGAGAAAGTCTGGTGCGCTGCCCGAGATAAGTGAGCACCGCCAGCACCCTTCGATGCCGCGGGCTAGACCTACACCTACGCCGACATCGCGCCGGTCCGCGACCTGTGGTGGACGCTGCTGGTCGGCCTGACCACGCTCCAGTTGGTAGGCATACCCGCGCAGGCGCTGTGCTCGATGCTGCTGGTCCGCGGTCGCGGCGCGGGCTGGGCCACCACCGGCGGCGCCATGATGTGACTGGGCGCGGCCATGCAGGGAGCCTGCGTAGCGGGCTGGGCCACGGCGTACTTCTTCCCCACCGACCCGGCGCTCGACCCGTCGACCGGCGCGGCCGTGATCGACCGGGCGAATCTCGACGGAGGTCACCTGTTCGGCGTGATGATCCCCGGCGCTTTGCTGGGCGTGCTTGGCATCGTGCTGGTGGCCGTCGGGCTGCTGCGTTCGCACGCGGTGCCGCACTGGGTGCCGCTCCTCTCGCTCACGACCGTGCTGACGTTCGCCATCCCCGGCAACGGCGTGTTCGGGCTGGTCACAGCGGTGCCGATGACGACAGCGGCGGTCGGGATCGCGTACTACGTGTGGCGGCGGGCGGCCTGAACCCGCGGGGACTCTCGGGGGCCAGAGGAACGCGCTTCAGGCGAGCAGATCGCCTGGTTCCGCGATGTTGGTACAGAGGCCGACCCGGCCCTCGCTCGGGTCGGCCCCTGCTACATAAGGAAGAGGGACCAATCCGCGTTTAGTGACGTTCGCTTTCGCTAACACTTCTCCGGCCGCGTGTGTTCAGTCCGCGGACTGCCACAGCTCGTCGGCCATGTAGTGGTCGGCTATCTCCGACGCGGTGATCCGGTCGGCGTCGCGCCAGGGGCTGACCTGGTCCAACTCGTTGATCGGGATCCAGCGGGTCTCGTCGTAGACGTACATGTTGGGCCGCGGGTCGCCCATGTCCAGGTCCAGCGTCGATTCGCTTGGCAACTGGCAACGCCAGACGCGCAGTACCGCCGAGTCGTAGTCCAGGTCGTCGGTCGGCCAGGCGGTCAAGGCGCGGTCGCTCAGTATCCGGTCGACGCAGTGCAGCGAGATGCTGAACTCACTGGTGAACTGATCCTGCAGGGCGCTGCGCTCGTCCCCGCCGGGCGGGACCTCGGCGCCGGGGAGTTCCCAGTAGCCCGCGACGGACTGCGGCCGGGACCGGCGGGCGACGAACAGCCGGTACCGCCGGATGATCGCCGCGCCCGTCACCACCGCATCGGCCATGGGTCCAGTTGACTCGCCGAACCGGTCCGGGACGACCGGTCCGCAGCCGGCCGGAAGGGCGGGATCGGCTGCCCGATGGCGCCGTACCGATCTGCCCGGTCGCGCGTTGTGTTCAGTGGCGCTCGCCGCCGGGGGCACGGTTCGTCATGCCCCCACGACAGTGTGTCGAATGGACTCCGCAGGCTGCCGCGACACGTTCCGCAGCCAATATGAGTGCCTCTTCCCCCGGACAGGTGACCAGGGTAGGAGCGACCAGGGGACACGTCTGGGTTTGGGGCTACCGCTGCGGGATGATCCAGTGGTGGCCGGTGGCTTGGTGGGCGCGGGGCGGGTGACCGCGTCGTACCTAGTGCTCACGTTCGCACTCCTCGGGGTGGCCGGGTGGTGCCTGCTGTCCCGTGCGCTCGCCCCCAGCGACGGGGCGACGGTCAACGCGGGCGACTCGGCCATCGTGGCCACCGGGTCCGGCGCGGTCGAGGTGACCGGCGCGCGGACCGGTCCACTGCGCGTCGGCGACGAGATCCTTGCCGTCGACCATGTTCTGCTGTCCGGACATCGGGTGCCCGGCGGGCCAGAGGTCATGGCGGGCGACCGGCTGACCTACCAGGTCGTGCGCGGCGGCGAGGTCGTCGACGTCGAAGTCGTCGTCCGCGCCTACCCCGTGTTCCGCGACCTGCTCGACGGCTGGCCGACCGTCCTGGTCATCGGCGTGCTCGGCGCGACCTCCGTACTGATCTTCCTGGCCCGGCCGGGTGAGCCCGCCGCGCGGGCCGCGCTGGTGGCGTCGGGTCTGGCGGTGGTCGCCACGGCGGGGGCGACGTTCTTCCCGGTGCAGCCGGTGGACATGGTGGCGGGTGAGCAGTTCTGGCGGTGGTTCGTCGGCGAGGCGGCGTTCATGCTGCTCTGGTCGTCGATGCTGCACTTCACCCTGGCGTTCCCGTCGGTCACGGCCAAGAGGTTCCGGCTGTGGGTGGCGCTGGGGTACCTGGCCGGACCGCTGCTTTACGCCGCCACCGCCGGGGTGACCCTTCTGGTCACCGAGGCGCCTCTAGAGCGGCTCGCCGTCCTCGGCTCCCCCGCGCTGCCCGCCATGTTCGCCATCCCCGCATTGATCCTTTTCGTCATCGTCGGCCAGTACCGCCGCCTCGCCGAAGGTGCCGCCCGACGCAGGCTGCGCTGGCTGGCCACCACGCTGATCGCGGGCGCTGCCGCCTACCTCGTCGTGTGGGCGGTGCCGACGATGGTGGCGGGGGCGCCGCTGCTGCCCGACCGGTTCCACGCCCTGGTGTTCCTGCCGGTCCCGATCGCGGTCGGGCTGGCCGTGCTGCGGCACCGGGCGCTCGACATCGAGGTCGTGCTGAGCCGGTCGCTGGTCTACGGGGCGTTGAGCGCGGGCGTGGTCGGCGCCTACATCGCGGTGGTGACCTGCTTGTCGCTGCTGTTCCCGCCGATGGACCAGATCTGGCAGCAGGCGGTGGCGGCCGCGGCGGTCGCGGTGCTGGTCCAGCCGCTGCGCGGGTGGCTGCAGGGCCTGGTCAACCGGCGGCTGTTCGGCTACGCCGACGACCCGTACCGGGTCGTGTCGCGGCTGGCGTCGCGGCTGGAGAACACCCACGAGCCGGGGGCGATGCTGCCGGGGATCGTCGAGACCGTGGCCAACGCGCTGCGCCTGCCGTTCGTCGCCATCGAGATCCAGGCCAAGGGCGGCCCCGAGGTCGCCGCGAGCACCGGGACCCCGTCCGGCGACCGGCACGAGCTGCCGCTGACCTTCCAGGGCGAGCGCGTCGGCACCCTGGTCGTAGGCGGCCGCGCGGTCCTGCGCGCCCGCGACCGGCTCGCGCTGGCCGACGTCGCCCGGCACGCGGGGACCGCCGTCTACACCGCCCGGCTGACCATGGACCTGCGCCGCAGCCGCGACCGGCTGGTCCGGGCCCGCGAGCAGGAGCGCAGACGGATCCTGCACGAGCTGCACGACGGCGTCGGACCCACGCTCGCCGCGATCGCGCTCGGTCTTGACGCGAGCAGGCGCGGGGTCGGCGCCGACACGGCGACCGGGATCCTGCTGGCCAGGATGCGTGACGAGCTGCAGGACGCCATCACCGAGATCCGCAGGCTGGCCGCGGGCCTGCGCCCGCCCGTGCTCGACCAGATCGGCCTGGTCCCGGCGCTGCGCGAGTACGCGGGCGCGCTGGCCAGCCGCACCGCAAAGCTCGACGGGACCGACGAGGGCGTCACGATCATGCTGGAGGTGCCCACCGTGATGCCAAGGCTGCCGTCGTCGATCGACGTCGCGGCCTACCGGATCGTGTGCGAGGCGCTCACCAACGTCACCCGACACGCGTACGCGCGATCATGTGCCGTGCGGCTGTGGGTGGACGATGATCTCCACATCGAGGTCGTCGACGACGGGATCGGCCTCCCCCGGCACACCTTCGGCGGCGTCGGCCTGGCGTCCATGCGCGAGCGCGCCGCCGAACTCGGCGGCGACTGCCTGGTCGCGGCCGAGGCCGAGGGCGGCACCCGGGTGCTGGCGACGCTGCCGCTGCCTAAGGAGGTCGCCTGCCCATGACCGGGGCACGCCCGCGGGTGCTTGTCGTCGACGACCATCCGCTGTTCCGCTTCGGTCTGTGCACCGTGCTGGCCGCCGAACCCAGCGTCGACCTCGTCGGCGAGGCCGCGACCGGCGCGGAGGCGATCGCCGCGGCCCGCGAACTGACCCCGGACGTCGTGGTGATGGACGTCCACCTGCCCGACATGACCGGGATCGACGCGGCGCGCGCGATCGTCGGCGAACGGGTCGGAACGGGCGTGCTCGTGCTGACGATGTTCAACGACAGCGAGTCCGTCTTCGCCGCGATGCGCGCGGGCGCGCGTGGCTATCTGCTCAAGGGCTCCGGGCAGGACGAGATCGTCCGCGCGGTGCACGCCGTCGGCCGCGGCGAGGCGATCTTCGGACCGGACATCGCCACCCGCGTCCTGGGATTCTTCAACGCGGGGCCCGAGGTCCCCGGGCCGGTCTTCCCGGAGCTGACAACCCGCGAACGCGAGGTCCTGGCCTTGATCGCCGACGGCGTCAGCAACTCCGGGATCGCCGCGAAGCTCTCGCTGAGCCCCAAGACCGTGCGCAACCACGTGTCGAGCATCTTCACCAAACTCCACGTCGCCGACCGCGCGCAGGCCATCGTGCGTGCCCGAAAGGCCGGTCTCGGCGACGGCCATTAGGTCACGGTTCGTGCACGGTCGGGCACATACAGGACACAAGTCCCATGCGGTCGGGACGCACGAAGGGGCAAGGTGGACTATCCGGGACCTCGAGGCGAAGGTGGGTTTGCGATGCTGGACCAGAGTCGGACACCAGTGATCGTGCGTGCGACGGACCCGATCCTGCAGAACGGTGTCCATATGGCACTGCGCACCCGGCCGGAGGTGTGGCTGGTCGACGAGGAGGACGCGACGGCCGACGCGGTCGCCCTGGTGGTCACCGACCGGTTCGACGACCGGGCGAGCCACCTGTTGAAGACGTTGCAGTGCCGCGGTTTCGCCAGGGTCGTGCTGGTGGCCGGGGAACTGGAGGACAGCGAGATCCTGACCGCGGTCGAGGGCGGTGTCTGCGCGGTGGCGCGACGAGCCGACACCACGCCCGACGTACTGGTCCGACTGGTGAAGGCCGCGTCGGCCGGCGAGGGCGCGCTTCCCCCCGATCTGCTGGGCAGGCTCCTCAACCGGGTCTCCCGGCTGCAGCGGCACGTGCTGGAGCCGCGCGGGCTGCACCTGGCGGGTATCACCAACCGGGAGACGGAAGTCTTGCGGCTCGTCGCCTCCGGTATGTCCACAAAGGAGATAGCCGACAAGCTCTGTTACTCCCAGCGAACAGTGAAGAGCATCCTGCACGACGTCACCAACCGCTTCCAGCTGCGCAACCGCTCCCACGCCGTCGCCTACGCCCTGCGCGAGGGCCTGATCTAGCACCAGCTCCGCCGATCACCACTGCCGCCTGCGCCTGACCGTGCAGGCGGCATCCGGCATGCCTGCCGCCGATTCGCGCATGGCCATTGTTCAGTGCATATTTGTATGCAAGTATCCACGCGGCACTCGCTCGGTCCGCGGAGGTCTTGTGGCAACGCATCTGGATCACGCACCCAGTAGGCAGTCGGCTGCGCCATGGCGACCTCTTGTGTGGCTCCGGACCCCCGGCGTGGGTCTCCCTGCTCAAGCGCGAGCACCGTTGCCGCGCGTCCCCCTGGAGAGCTGATGCATTCGACATCCGCACCACCGTTGGCAACCGCCAGGCGCCCACGCCCGGCCCGATTAGCCCTCGCCACCGCGACAACCGCCGCCACCGTGTGGGCCGGTATCACGGTTCTCGCGGTTCCGGCCGCCGAGGCCGCGGAAGCCGCCGCGGTCGCCGCCACCTTCGCGATCGGCGGCCACGACCGGCTGAACACCGAGTTCGCGCTCGCCCCCGGCGGCTTCGCGCAGTACTCGCAGACGTTCCCGACCGACGTGTCCTACACCGTCGGCACGAGTGCGCCGTCGGCTTGGTCCTACATCCAGCCTGGACCGAGCGACGCCTGGGCGGGCAGCAAGAACCATGCCTTCAAGGTCACCTTCTCGCTGACCGCGACGCAGGCGACGGTCAACCAGCTGCTCCAGCTCAGCTTCATCGACACCCACAATGTCGCGCCGCCGACCCTGCAGGTCAGCGCCAACGGCCAGACCGTGGGCTCGGTAGTCCCCCCGGCCGGTTCGGGCGTGGGCGCCGTCGGGGCGGCCACCCCCCAGGACTGGCACATGACGATGACCAAGCCGAGCTCGGTCGGCATCATCGTGCCCGCGTCGAACCTGGTTTCCGGCAGCAACACCCTGACCATCACCAGCACCGCGGGCTCCTGGGCCGCGTACGACTCGGTCGAGATGGTGCCCGCGCCCGCCACCCTGGGCACGGTCCAAGCGCTCTCGATCGACCCGTCGCCGCTGTTCAAGACGTCCCAGGGCCATCTGAACCAGCTGGTCGACCTCGGCATGAACAACACCGGCGGCGCCGCCGCGGCGGTCACCATCGCCGCGACGATGAACGGCGTCACGACCACGACAAGCCTGGCGTCGGTCCCGGCGGGCCGGTCGACGCAGCGCGTCCCGGTGCCGCCCGCCCCCGCGGGCGGCCCGGCTCAGCTGGACGTGAAGGTGACCGTCGGGTCCGCGTCGACCACGTACGCCATGAACCTGCCGTACCAACGGCGTTGGCAGATCGACATCATCACCGCCACCCACTTGGATATCGGCTACCACTACGACCAGGCCAATACCCGGCAGGTGGAGAACGCCTACCTCGACCAAGCGGTCACGGACTGCCAGGCCACGGCGAACTACACCGACGCGAGCAAGTACCGGTACACCGTCGAGAACAGCTGGTTGCTCCAGCAGTACCTGCAGGACCGCACCGCCGACCAGATCGCCGCCCTCGCGAAGTGCGTCCGAGATGGCCAGATCGAAATGACCGCGGCCTACAACAACAACCTGCAGGACCTGGCGAGCTCCGAGCAGCTCATCCGCTCGCTGAGCAAGGGCACCGACGCGATGCCCGCGTACTTCGGCGTCAAGCCGGAAGGCGCGATTCAGGACGACGTCACCGGCGCGTCGCAGCAGTACATCCAGATGCTCGCGCAACAAGGCGTCAAGGTGCTGATCAACAGCAGCAACTCGGCGCACACCGGCCGGTACGGCCCACGCCCCTTCCAGGACACTTCGGCGCTGTTCAACTGGCAGGCGCCGGACGGCAGCAAGGTCCTGACGTTCTTCGGGCCCAACGCCTACCCGGAGGGCTGGCTGTACACCGATCTCCAGTGCGCGATGGCTCCGTGGCCGACGGAGAGCTGTGGCAACCACAACACCGTCCCGCTGCCGTTCACGCCCGCGCCCGCCCCGGCCAACCCGGCGAGCCTCGTCCCCACCCTGGCGTCCGCGTTCGGGAAGTTCCTCCCAGGTATCGAGGTCGGCGCGTACCCGCAGTCCGTCTATCCGATGACGTTCACCAACGACACCGCGCCGCCCGCGCGGGGTATGTCCGACCTCATCAAGGCCTTCCAGCAGGAGTACGACTTCCCGCGCCTGGCTTTCTCGACCCCGTCGCGCTTCTACGCGGACGCCACGACCGCCCAGGGCGCGACCTCGATCTCCGGCTTCACCCCCGACCCGACGTCGGCGGCCGTGTCCTCGCTGCCGACCAAGACGGGTGACTGGACCAACTGGTGGACCGACGGGGCGGGCTCCTCAGCCCTGGAGACCGGCGCGAACATGCAGGCGCAGGCGCGCACGACCGCGGCTGAGACGCTCGGCACCCTGGCCACGCTGAACAAGCCGGACCCCACCCGGCAATGCCTGATCGATGCCGCGTACCAGGAGGAGAACCTCTACACCGAGCACACTTGGGCGGGGCCGTCACTCCAGGCGAACGATCCACAGTGGTCAGGCAAGAAAGTGCACGCCGACAAGGCTGATCGGTTCAGCACGCTGGCGATGGACTCGGCGACGGCGTCACTGGGCGCACAGCTGACGAACTCGACGTCGACCGCACAGCTCGCGGTCTTCAACCCGCAGTCGTGGAGCCGAACCGCAGTGGTCACCGCGACGGTGCCGTCCGGCTGGTCCGGGCGGCTCCTGGACATCGCGAACGCGAACGCCGTCGTGCCCTACCAGAGCCTCGGCGGATCGAAGATCCAGTTCGTCGCGACGAACGTGCCCGCGGCGGGCTACCGAAAGTACAGCCTGTCGACGGGCACGAACCCGACCACGTCCAGCGACACGCAACTGAGCTGGAACGCGACCACCGGCGTCCTGAAGAACCAGTACTACACGGTGACGATCTCGAAGACTACGGGCGCGGTCACCTCGCTCGTCAACAACGCCACCAGCGCCGAACTCGTGGACACCTCATCGTCCTACGACCTCAACCAGTACATCTTCCGCCCCGGGACGCGGAATGGCGCCACCCAAGCCGGGCACCCGTTCAACGGAGTCGGCGAGTGGTCGCCCGCGAGCCCGACGCTGACCGGGTCGGCCGGGACCGTCGGCGCGACCGTCACCGTCACGTTCCCGAACACCCCCAACGGCGTCGACTCGGCCAACAAGGCCACCGGGGTCACCTCGCAGTCGGCCACTATCACCCTGTATGCGAACACCCCCCGGGTCGACATCGCCAACTCGATCGGCAAGCACTGGGTGACGTCCGGTGAGGAGGGCTACTTCGCCTTCCCGTTCAAGGTGAACAGCCCGACCGTCACCTACGACGTCAACAGCGCCCCGGTCCAGCTTGGCGCGGGTCAGATGCCCGGCGCCGACATGGACAACCAGGCCATCGGCAGCTACGCCGACATCTCCAGCAGCACCGGCGGCGTCACCGTGAGCACCACCGACGCCCCGCTGGCGGAGTTCGGCAGCCTGCACAACAACGGCCTGGTGGGCAGGCCGGGACGGCTGGACACCGCCACCACACCCGCCGCGACCGGTCTGCCGACCAACGGGTCGATGTTCTCCTACATCTTCAACAACCTCTGGATCACGAACTACCGCATCGCCCAGTCCGGACCGATCAACTATCACTACTCGATCACCGACCACAGCGGCGGTTTCGACGCCGAGGCGGCGACGCAGTTCGGGCACGGCACGCAGTCACCGCTGCAGGCTGTGGTGGTGCCCGCGAACCAGACCGGCACCTACACCGCCGCCAGCCAGTCACTTGCCTCGTTGGACGCGTCCAACGTCGTGATCCAGACGGTGAAGCCCGCCACGCAGGTCAACGCGGCGGCCCACACCTTCCCACTGGTGTTCCGACTGGCGGAGGTCGCGGGCACGACCGGCAACGTCTCGCTTCAGTTGCCGTTCAAGGTGTCCAGCGCCCAGTCACTGGACCTTACCGACCGACCGACCAGCACGCCCGGCGCGCTGACGGTCGCGGACTGGGGAACCGGCTCGAAGATCACTGTCCCGGTGACCAAGTACGGCATCCGCTCCGTCGGGGTGAAGCCGACCACCGCGTACTACGGCGGGTCCCCGACGATCTGTGAGACCGAAGCCGACAAGGTCCCCAACCAGGCGAGCGGTTATCTCGGGTACAACTACAACCAGTACAGCACCGAGTTCCCCAACGATGTGAACTTCACGGCTCAGACAGGCAGCTCCACCACCCCCGGAGCGTCCCACCCGTTGAGCTCCTCGGTGCACGTGAACGCGACCGGAGCGGGTGTCACCCCACCACAGTGGAGCTACATCCAGCCCGGCCCGAACGATGCCTGGGCGGGCAGCAAGAAGCACACGTTCACGGTGAACTTCAATCTGTGCCAGGGTGTCCCGACCAACGACCCGACCCTGTCACTGTGGCTGCTGGACACCCAGCACACCGGGGCGCCCAGCATCAGCATCGCTCTCAACGGCAACAGCGTCTCAACCGTCCAACTGGCAAATGGCGGCGGTGACGGCTACCACTGGGGCGACGGCGCCGCGAACGTTTTCAACGGCATCAAACCGTCGACCACGACGGTCGCGCTGCCCGCGAACAAGTTGAGGCCGGGATCGAACAGTGTCACGATCACGACCGAGACGGGTTCCTGGCTGGTCTACGACGGGTTCGCGCTCGGGAACACGTCGAAGGCGGTCACGACGACCTCGGCGAACGCGCCGACCGACATGACCGGGTGTGGCATCGCGACCCAGTCGTCGACCTACGTCCCCGCACTCAGCGCGGCCAAGGCGATCGACGCCAACACCGACGGCGCCTACAGCCACAACTCCATCTCCCACACCAACAACGACGTCAACGCGTGGTGGCAGGTGGATCTCCGCCAGCCGGTGAGCATCAACACGATCAACCTGTGGAACCGGACCGACTGCTGCCAGAACCGGTTGACCGACTTCTGGGTGTTCACATCGAACACACCGTTCAACACGGCGTTGACACCGGCCCAGCAAGCGACCCAGCCAGGGGTCAAGAGCTACCGACACACCGGGAGCGTCGCGACGAGCACCGCGGTGACCCAGGTGGCGGGCAATGCCCGCTACGTCATGGTGCAACTCAACGGGACGGGCTATCTGACCTTGGCCGAGGTGCAGGTGGCCTAGGTTCGCCGGATGCCCCGCGGCACGCGCCGCGGGGCATCCGGGAACGACCGGTCATGGGTGGTAGTACTCGTTGATCAGGCTGATCCCGCCGTCGTCGTCCACTTCGATCTGGACCGCGTAGAGGACGTCCGGTTTGATGGCCATGAACTCGGCCCTGGTGCACGCGTCAGCGGGGTCGAGCCTGCCCATGCCCGGACCGCGCTGGTTGGCGCACCAGTCGCCGACCGCGGTGTAGATCTGGATGTCCTCGGCGAGTCTCGCGGTGCCGTGGCTGCCGGGGACCGGCTCGGCGATGGAGTTGTTCTCCGGTGCCTTGACGAACACGGCCTCGTCCCACTCCACCGTGCCGTCCGGGTGGATCGCGGTGATGATCGCGTCGAACTTCGCGCCCGAGCCGGCGGTCGACCACAGCAGTGCGGCCACCCCCGCCGCTATCGCAACCAGGGCCACTGCCGCCCAGATCCACCTGTTCCGCACGTCCAGACCTCCACCGCTCGCGCCTACTGATCACCAACACGCGTGAGCGGTGGATCAGGTTGCCTCGGTCCCTGCGCTTGTTCTCGCGTACTGGCGGTACTCAAACCTTGACGGCCGCCGCGATCCGTCGTGCGGCTTGAGCGGGCGTGAGGTGCGTGGTGTCGACGACCTCGGCCTCGCCGTGCAGCCACGTGCGGGCCGCCTCGGCGTAGGGCTCAAGGTGTTCGAGACGGAATGGGGAGGGGACCGGAGTGTCCGCCTCGATGCGCCGTCGGAGGGTGTCCTGGTCAGCGTGGAGGACGAAGTGCCTTACCGGAATGGCGTGCTGGGCGAGGCCCGTGCTGATCTCGCGCCAGTACTGCTCGACCAGGACAGTCATGGGCATCACCAGAGTGCCGCCGGTGTAGTCGAGTACGCGGCGGGCGGTCTCCACCACGAGTTGCCGCCAGGGCGGCCAGTGCTGGAAGTTGTCCGTCCTGGGCAGCCCCGGCGTGATGTCCATCAGTGTCTCGCCGACCTTCTCGGCGTCGAACACCCGTGAATCGGGGATGAGCCGCCACACCAGTGAACTGGTCGTCGTCTTGCCGACGCCGTGGGTGCCGTTGAGCCACACGATCATGGGCCCAACGCTAGCGCCGCCCTACCGGACAGGCGGTCAGCCCGCCATTCGGCCGGAGAAGGACACCGATGGCCTGCACCGGCCGGTCGCCGGTTCTGGGGCGCCGGGCAGGGCGCAGTTGACCTCGACCTTCAACTGCTGGCCAGGCGCGAACGTCAACGGCTCCAGGTAGTGATAGTCGACGTCCCGGAAGTTGCTGAGGCCGAACTCCAGCAGGATCTGGTCGCCGCGCAGGATGCGCAGGGTGCCCGAGTCGCCGCGGGGGTTCTGCAGGACGATGTCGGTCACCACCAGCGTCTTCCCATCGGGCAGCGGGTCGGCGGTGAAGCCGTCGAAGTCGTTCAGGTCCGTCGTGGCGACGGCGTCGGTGGTGATGCGGAAGTCGAAGGCCTGGCCGCGGGCCAGGTCGACCCCGCCGGGGCCGGTCACTGGGCCGGGCAGGTTGGCCGCGGCGACCGCGCCGCCCTCGCCGACCTTCTTCTCCGCCTCGGCGGCCCGTTCCTCGGCCTTGGCCGCCTTCGCCTCGGCGGCGTCGGCCTTGTCGGAGAGCTTCTTCTGTTCCTCCTTGACCACCTGCTCGGCGGTGTCGCGCGCGGCGGAGATCAGGGTCGGCTTGAGCACGGTGAACCACAGCGTCACCGCGATGATCGCCAGGGCGAGCAAGGCCAGCAGCGCGGGCAGCAGCCACTTCGGCAGCAGCTGCTGTTGGACGACGGTGCCGTTCGCGGTGACCGGGGCGGCCTCCGCGGTCATCGCGGTGACCTGGAACGGGTGGCGCTTGTCCTGGCCGCGCAGGAACCGGTCGTGCGGCCGGGCGCGCAGACGCAGGAACGCCGACGTGCCGGGCTCGATGGTCAGCGACCGGTGGTCGATGTCGAGCTTGAGTTCGTCCTCCGGGTCCGCGGCGTCCAGCTCGACCGCGATCGGGTAGTTGCCCGCGTTGTCGACGACCAGCTCGTGGCGGGCCGAGCGGCGGCACTTCGAGGTCTTGGGGACCAGCTCGATCTGCAGGTCGTTGAACGGCTCGACCTGGACAGTGCCCTCCTCGACCCGCGACAGCGACGGGTCTTCCCTGGAGATCACGCGCACGCCGAACGGGACGACGCCCGCACGGACCGACGAGTCCCGCGGCGGGGCGAAGGTCACGGTGGCCTGGCCCTCGGTTCCCGGCATCAAGTTGATCACGTCGGGTTCGACCCTGGCCCACTCGACGGCCTCGCCGACGACGTCCACGGTGAACTGATCGACCAGTGTGCCCGAGTTGCGGATCTGCACCGTGGAGCTGACCGTCGCGCCAGCGGCGACGGACAGTTCTTTTCCGGCCAGCGACGTGGTGGCTCCCATGACACGGAGTGTGGGCGGGGCGGCGAGCCGATCACAGGCCGCGAACGGGAGCCTGCCCGGGCAGCAAGGTCCGCCCGATCGGGCGAAGGTTGACGTCCTGATCGCCACCCGCGCGCCGGGGCCGCTGACGGCCGGGACTACCTAGCCTGAGCAGCAACCGAGCGGAGGTAAGCCGTGCCTGTCTCCCCCGCGCGCCAAGCCGGTGCCGTCGCGCTCGCCGCCGTGCTCATCGTGGGCGGCTATTCGGTGTTCTTCTCCCAGGCCAATGACGCGGCGGCGGCCGTGGCACCTGGGTCGACGGCCCGCGCGTCGGTCACCGACGCCGGGCTGGAGTCGCCGAACGGCGGCCGCGACCAGCAGATCTCCGGAGACGGCCGGTCGGTGGTGTTCAGCAGCCGCGCCGAGCTGGCCCAGCCGGTCGAGGACGAGGCAAGGAACATCTTCGTGCGCGATCTGGTCCGCGGGCGGACCGTGCTGATCAGCCGGGGCCAGTTCACCATCCCCGACCCACCCACTTCGAGTCCCCCGGTCCCCGGCCTCAGGTCGCGGCCCCTGCTCAGCTTCGCCGCCCAGCCGGTGCCGGTGCCCGGCGAGACCGCGGCTGACGACGACAGCTTCGAACCAACGATCTCCGCTGACGGCCGCTACGTCGCGTTCGCCTCGGAGGCGTCGAACATCGTGCCGGTCGGCACGGAGCCGCTCACCCTGATCGGTGTCGACCGTGACCCTGACGGCGACGGCGACTTCGACGAGCTCAAGGCCGCGAGCACCGCGATGGACCACCGGTTCTTCGCGATCTCGATCCCCCTGCAGGGCGCGCCGTCGGTGGTGCCCTCGGCGATCCGGCTGTCCGGCGACGGCGGCCGGGCGGTCTGGCAGGAGCGCGTGTCGCCGACCGACTACCGCGACCGGACCAAGACCGCCGTGCTGCGCTCCCCGGTCACCGGCCAGGTCGGCACCCCAGTCACCGCCGCGTTCCTGCCCACCGGACTGGACGGGTCGTCCACCGCCAGCGCGCAGCGGCAGGAGGAGCCCGCGATCTCGGCGGACGGGCGGTTCGTGGTGACGTGCTCGGAGTACCTCGACGGCGAGTCGCTGTTCAGCACCATCGTGCGTCACGAGTTCGCCACCGGCGCCAACAAGCGGGTCGACCTGGAGCCGAATGGCACGCCGATCGGGTCCGGCAACGTCGAGGTGTTCCTGCCCACGATCTCGGGCGACGGCTCGGCCGTCGCGTTCGTGGCGCAGGACGACGAGGAGTACCAGCCCAACATCTACCTCGTGCGGCCGGACGTGCCCGCCTCCGAGCTCGTCTCCCTGGACACCGCGGGCCAGCCGATCAACGCCACCATGCCCGCGCTGTCGGCCGACGGCCGCTACCTCGCCTTCGCCACGGACGCGCTGGGCGTGCACGACGGCATCGACGGCCCGATCCGCGACGAGAACACGGACAACTGCGTCGTCCCCCAGAGCGACCTGACGCTGGTGAACCGCGTGATGACGCTCCCGCCGATCGAGGACCGCCGCCAGGTGCGCACGGCCTGCCAGGTCGTGGCCCGCGACCTGGTCGCCGACCGCGAACGCGCGGCGGCCGGGCTGCCCCGGCTGCCCGCCGCCCTGGCGTCGGTGTCGGCCGACGAGGCCTGCGCCGACGACGGCGTGGCCTGCGCGGGCAACGAC
>Ga0247823_10001812_pt1 | contig 17632 bp, 14 predicted proteins | sample 13C_PalmiticAcid_2_FD_192426 | JGI IMG/M metagenome (GOLD analysis project Ga0247823, IMG submission 192426) | Soil microbial communities from agricultural site in Penn Yan, New York, United States - 13C_PalmiticAcid_Day30 | ecosystem: Environmental > Terrestrial > Soil > Agricultural land... | reverse complement strand
CACGCCCGCGGCATCTTCGCGATGGAGCGGATCGCGCTGGAGGACATCCGCGAGCGGGTCGGCCTGCGCAAGGGCGAGTTGCGCATCGGCGCCAGCACCACGGTCGCCGGCTATTGGCTGCCCGTCCACGTCGCCGGCTACGCCCGCCGGCATCCGGACATCCGCACCCAGGTGATGGTGGCCAATACCGCCCAGATCGCCCAGGCGATCATCGACTGCACCGTGGACGCGGCGTTCGTGGAGGGCCCGGTCGACGATCCGCGCATCGATCGGCGGGTCTGGCGCGAGGAGGCGCTGGTGGTGATCGCGCCGGACGATCTGGCCGGCAGCGGCAGCCGCCTGGCCTCCGCCGCCAGCCTGAGCGAGCAGACCTGGCTGCTGCGCGAGGAAGGCTCGGGCACGCGCCGGGTCGCCGAGCGCCTGCTGCAGGCCCACGGCATCACCCCGAAACACCAGGTGGAGATCGGCAGCAACGAGGCCATCGCCCGCGCGGTGGCGGCCGGCGCCGGCGTCGCCATCCTGCCGTCGGTGGTGGTGGAGGATCTGATCGCGATGCGCCGGGTTCGTACGTTGTCCCTGGACGGCCAGGCCGCGTTGAGCCGCCGTCTGTACCGGCTGGAACTGCTCAACCGGCGTCGCTCGCCGGCGCTGGAAGCGTTCCTCGCGCACCTGCCGGGCGATTGAAGCGGGCCCGGCCGGCCGCGAATTTGATCGCAAGGCACGGAGTGTGGGCTAGGCTGGCGGGAACCAAGATGGCGTCGTCCCCACGACGAGCCTTTCCGCCATGAACGCATCCTCCCCTTCCCGCCCGCGTACCGCCGCCGCCGCCGTCCAGGACGACCCGCGCTGGGCCGCCGTGCTGGCCCGGGACCCGGCCGCCGATGGCCGTTTCGTCTACGCGGTGAAGACCACCGGCGTCTGGTGCCATCCCGGCAGTCCCTCGCGCCTGCCGCGCCCGGAGAACGTGGTGTTCTTCGACACTCCCGAAGCGGCCGAGGCCGCCGGCTATCGACCCAACCGCCGCGCCGCCGCCGATCGCGCCGCCCTCGTCCGCCACCATGCGGACCTGGTCGCCCGCGCCTGCCGGCAACTGGAAAACACCGAGGAAGAGGCGTCGCTGGCGCAACTCGCCGAAGGCGCCGGCATGAGCCCCTACCATTTCCACCGCGTGTTCAAGGCGGTGACCGGGGTGACCCCGAAGGCCTACGCGCAGGCCCAGCGCGCGCGCCGCATGCGCGAAGGCCTGGAAGGCGACGCCACCATCACCGATGCGATCTTCGACGCCGGCTTCGGCTCGAACAGCCGCTTCTACGAAACCTCCAACCAGCGCCTGGGCATGCGCCCGAAGGACTGGCGCGCCGGCGGCGCCAATACCGACATCCGCTTCGCCATCGGCCAATGCTCGCTCGGCGCGATCCTGGTCGCGCGCAGCGAGCGCGGGGTCTGCGCGATCCTGCTGGGCGAGGATCCGGAAGCGCTGGTGCGGGACCTGCAGGATCAGTTCCCGCGCGCGCACCTGATCGGCGGCGACGCCGGTTTCGAGGAATGGGTCGCGCGGGTGGTCGGCTTCGTCGAGGCGCCCGGCATCGGCCTGGATCTGCCGCTGGACGTGCGCGGCACCGCCTTCCAGGAACGGGTGTGGCAGGCGCTGCGGCAGATTCCGCCCGGCAGCACCGCCAGTTACGCCGAGATCGCCCAGCGCATCGGCATGCCGCGGGCGGTACGCGCGGTCGCGCAGGCCTGCGGCGCCAATCATCTGGCGGTGGCCATTCCCTGCCACCGCGTGGTCCGCAGCGACGGCGCGCTGTCCGGCTATCGCTGGGGCGTGGATCGCAAGCGCGAACTGCTGCGGCGCGAAGGCGCGGCGTGACCGGATACCGATGCGCCGTCCATGCGGCGTGCTACGTTCCCGCCTTCTCCATGACGACGTTGGAACGGGCATGCGCAAGACGTGGAAGCGCGCCGCAGGCGCGATGTGTCTCTGGCTGATGGCCGCGCCGCTGCTGGCGGACAACCCGGGCGAACGCGCCTACGCCGACGTGGATCCCTTCATCGGCACCGGCGGCGAGGGACATACCTATCCCGGTGCGACGGTTCCGTTCGGCATGGTCCAGCTCAGTCCCGACACCCGCATCCAGCCGCGCAAGGATGCCTACGGCTGGGCCGCCGGCTACCGCCACGACGACCGCACCATCGTCGGCTTCTCGCACACCCATTTCTCAGGCACCGGCCACTCGGATCTGGGCGACGTGCTGCTGATGCCGATCAGCGGCGAAGTGAAGCTGGAGCGCGGGAATCCCGATCAGCCCGGCAGCGGTTACACCTCGCGCTTCCGCCACGACGACGAGACCGCGCAGCCCGGCTACTACGCCGTCACCCTCGACGACTACAAGGTGCGCGCCGAGCTCACCGCCACGGCGCGGGTCGGCGTGCACCGCTACACCTTTCCGCGCGGCGAGCCCGCGCATGTGCTGATCGATCTGCGCACCAGCCTGTACGACTATCCGGGCAAGGTGCTGTGGTCGCGCCTGCGCCTGCGTCCGGACGGCACCGTCACCGGCTTCCGCGAGACCCGTGGCTGGGCGCCGGGGCGGCAGCTGTATTTCGCCCTGCGGTTTTCGCGGCCCATCCAGGGCCAGCAACTGCACGACACCGAACAGGACGTGGCCTACAAGGGCTTCCCGCCGCCGGGTGAGAAGGATCCGCGCAAGCGCGCGCAGATCGAAGGTCGCCAGATCGTCGCGGCATTCGATTTCGCCGACGCGCAGGGACCGTTGCTGGTCAAGGTCGCGATCTCGCCGGTCAGCGAGGACAACGCGATCGCCAACCTCGACGCGGAAGTCCCCGGCTGGGATTTCGACGGCGTGCGCGCCGACGCGCGCCGCCAGTGGACGCAGGCGTTGGGCGCGATCGACGTGGACGCGCCGGAAGCGCAGCGGCGCAGCTTCTACACCGCGCTGTACCACACCCTGCTGGGGCCGACCCTGTTCATGGACAGCGACGGCCGCTATCGCGGACCGGACAACGCCGTGCACGAGGCGAAAGGCTTCACCCACTATTCGACGTTCTCGCTGTGGGACACCTATCGCGCGCTGCATCCGTTGCTGACCCTGGTGCAGCCGGAGCAGCGCAGCAACGACTTCGTGCAATCGCTGCTGGCCGCGCGCCGGCACAGTCCTTACGGCGTGCTGCCGGTATGGGCGTTCCACGGCCAGGAGACGTGGTGCATGATCGGCTACCACGCCGTGCCGGTGATCGCCGATGCCTACATGAAGGGCATCCGCGGCTATGACACCGAAGAAGCACTGGAGGCGATGGTCGCCAGCGCCAATTACGGTCCTTACGACGGCGTCGCCCAGTACCGCGAGCTCGGCTACGTGCCGATCGACGAGGAAGGCGAGGCCGCGTCCAAGACACTCGAATACGCGTTCGACGACTGGACCATCGCGCGCGTGGCCGAGGCGATGGGGCGCAAGGACGTCGCGGCCGAATTCAGCCGCCGCGCGGCCAACTGGAAGCACGCCTTCGATCCGGCCACCGGCTTCATGCGCGCGCGCAAGCGCGATGGCGCGTTCCGCGAGCCCTTCGATCCCTCCGCCAGCGGTTACGGCACCGACTACACCGAGGGCAATGCCTGGCAGTACTCCTGGTATGTGCCGCAGGACGTGGCCGGGCTGGCGCGGGCGCACGGCGGCGAGGACCGGTTGCTGGCGCGGCTGGACGCGGTGTTCGAGGCGAAGGTGGATCCGAAGATCTTCGCCCACATGGAAGACATCACCGGCCTGATCGGCTGGTACGCGCACGGCAACGAACCCAGCCATCACGTCGCCTATCTGTACGCGCACGCCGGCCAGCCCTGGCGCACCCAGGCGCGGCTCGGCGCGATCATGGCCAGCCAGTACGCGCCGCGCCCGGATGGCCTGGCCGGCAATGACGACCTCGGCCAGATGTCGGCGTGGTACGTGTTCACCGCGCTGGGTTTCTATCCGGTGGCGCCGGCCAGCAACCAGTACGTGATCGGCCGGCCGTTCCTGCCCCGCGCCACCCTCAACCTGCCCAACGGCAAGCGCTTCAGCGTGATCGCCGAAGGACTGGACGAGGCGCATCCCTACATCGGCGGCGCGACCCTCAACGGCAAGCCGCTGGATCGCGCCTATCTGGAGCACGCGGAAATCCTCGCCGGCGGCGAGCTGCGCTTCACTATGCGGGCGGAGCCGAATCGCGAATGGGGACGCGACACGCGTCCCTATTCGATGAGCCATTGAAGGGACGCGACAACGCGTCCCTGTTCGACGAACCACCGAGGGGACGCGATACGCGTCCCCGTTGCATGAACCGCTGATCCGGCCCGGGCCGCGGGCTTCAGAAGCCCCGCGAGAAACCCACCATCACGGTGGTGCCGCCGTCGGCGTCGCGGTCGATCAGCGGGCTGTCGCGCAGCGCGGACGGCAACCGGCGGTACTCGGCGCTGGCGATGAACAACCACTTCTCCGCGAACGGACGAAGCACGGTCAGGCTGGCGTTGGGCACGGTGGCGCTGCCGGGCCGGTAGCCCACCACGCCACGCGCGATCTCCTCGTCCAGGGTGCCGTAGTAGTAGTCGGCCAGATCCGAGGACAGCCAGCGCACGCCGACACCGGGGGTCAGTTGCCACGAGCCCGCCTGGAACGGATGGCGATAGGCGAGCGAGGCCTGATAGCCCTCGCTGGTGCCGGTGACGTCCGCGCGCGCATCCAGTTCCAGTTCACCGGCCGCGCCACGCCAGCGCGCGCTCATCCCGACATCCGCGGCATCGTCGCGGTCCTCCAGCAGGCGGCGATCGATGCCGCGTTCCGCCAGCTCGGGAATACCGAAATCATCGGCGTCGATGCCGTCGAAGCGGCCGGCGACATAACCATCCAGCACGAAGCCTTCCCGCGAGAACAGATGGACGCCGGCCTGCACGCCACGCCAGAAGAAGCGTTCGCCTTCGTACGACACGTTCGGGAACACCAGGGTGCGATCGTCCTCGCCCGCGTAGACGCCCTCGCGGCTGGCGACCGCCAGGCCGACGCGCCAGCGCGATTCCGAAGCGTGTCCGGCCTCACGATTGGATTCGGATACGACCTGCGCGGATGCGGGCGCGGCGGCACTGGCGAGCAAACCCAGGAAAACCAGGGGACGGAACGGCGACATGCGGACTCCTGCGGAGAATGCGTGGGGGACACGCGGGGTCCGCACGATAGGCATACCCTCTTTAAGCCCGTCTTAATCCGGCGCCGGAATCGGCAACGGAGCCTTCGCCGTGTTTTCACGGAATGGTCATGCCAGGGCGACCGACAATCGGTGCACACCCGAAGGAGTCCACCCCCATGGAATACCTCCGCAGTGCCTACGGCAATGTCAGTCTGGAGCGCGCGAGCCAACAGGTCGCCGCCAGCCTCGCCAGCGATGACCCTCCGGACATCCCCGAAGACTTCGAGGATTTCAGCCGGCAGGATTTCCAGCGGCGCCTGCGTCTGCATCCGGACCTCGCGTGGAACGACGCATGCCGGGCCTACGCGCTGGCGCTCGCGACCCACGCCAGCCACGCCGGACGCACCGACGCGGACGTCGACGGCGAACTGGAGATCCGCTGGGACACGTTGCCCACGCCCCCCGTCGCGGCCTGGCCGCTGGCGCGCGTGCTGATCCATGAGAGCTGGCGCTGGTTGTCGCAACAGACCGCGAACACCGGAGCACCGCGAACCGGATAGGCCCCCTGTCCCGACGTCAGACCGGCGGCGGCGACTGCGGCAGGCCCACCGATGCGCGTACGCGCGCGGTGGCGGGCATGCGGCAGGCCTGCATGCGTCCTCCCATGCGCTCCCACACCGCGGCCACGATCGCCAACACGGTTTCGCGATCGAGGCGCTCGCCGGGTGGAAGCTGGCGCTCGTACGCGCCTTCGATGCGATCGCCGAGCGCATCCAGCGGCTCGCGGTGCCACTGCAGATAAAGATCGTAGGCGAACCTGAACGTCGGTTCGAATCGACGGAACGCCTCATGGTCGCGATGTCCCGGCACCGGGCCGCAATGCTGCCACCGCTGCAGCTCGGCCTCGACGTCGATGACTTCGCACTTGCCTTCCTGGGTGAGTCCTTGCAACAGCATCCCTCTGCCTCCTTTCTCCGCCGGACTCCCCCAATATCCGCGCGCAACATGACAGGAACAGCAGAAACAACGCATTTCACGACCGAACACCGGTCGCCGGATGAACCGTTCGTCGGAAATCCGCGGCTTCGATGTCGTGCGCGCCACGGTCGAGGCCGGCATGGGTATCGTGGTCACAGTTTTCTGCGCCCGCCCTCTGCCCGGAGCCATCCCATGCTGAAGAAAGTGGCCTTCACGATGTACCCGATCCGCGATGTCCAGCGTGCCCGCGATTTCTACGAAAACACGCTCGGTCTGCAACCCGGTTCGATGGGAAACCAGGGGGATCAATACTGGCTGGAATACGATCTTCCCGGCGGCGGCTGCGTGGCGCTGACCAATTTCATCGAGGATCAGCCCAGCGCCACCGCGGGCGGCACGATCGCCTTCGAGGTGGAGGACCTGGATACCTTGATGGCGCAACTGAAAGCGCGTGGCGTGGCCTTCCGCAGCGATGTCATCCACAGCCCGGTATGCCGGATGGCGGTGTGCGAGGACAGCGAAGGCAACTCGATCCTGCTGCATCAGCTCAAGCCGCGGACGATCACCTGATTCCCGATCCGCGGCGCCCCGATCGCGGGGCGGTCAGCATCAGTACTTGAGGTTGAGTTCCGCGACGTGCGCGCGGTTGATCTCGTACAGTTCCTGGAACTCCTCCTCGGTCAGGTCGTCGGAGGCGTAGACCGATACCGGTTCCCAGACATGATCCGTCGGCAACGGCGTGCGGGGGCCGGCCTTGCGCGCCAGCACGATGCCGCGGCGCTCGACCAGTTCGGGAAGATCTTCCCAGCGCTCACGTTCGAAGTCGTTCGTGCCGTACAGCAGGATCACATCGTTCATCGTTTCGCCATCATTCGCTCTGCCGGAATCCGCAAGTCTAGATGGCTGCGCCGCCATTGCAACGGTCCGCGTGCAAAGCAGCGTGCCAGCCGTGGCACGCATTTTCCGTCACGTCGCCCGTCCGCGCGACGTCATCCCCTGCAGCAGGCTGCCCGCGAGCATCGCGGCGACGAAGATCAGGGCGCTGTCCACGCCCGCGGCCGCCCCGACCAGCGCCGGTCCCGGACAGTAGCCCGCCAGTCCCCAGCCCACGCCGAACAGAAGCGCTCCCACCACCAGCGGCGGATCGATGGTCCGTGCCAGCGGCAGCCGGAAGCGGTCCGCCAGCCATGGCCGTCCACGGCGCAGCACCAGGCGGAACGCGATCAGGGTGGTCACGACGGCGCCGGCGAGCACGAACGCCAATCGCGGATCGAAATCGCCCGCGACATCGAGGAAGCCGAGCACGATGTTCGGATCGGTCATGCGTGACAGCGCGAGCCCGGCGCCGAACACCGCGCCCGCCAGCAGCGCCGCGAGCCAACGCGTCATGCCGTCGCTCCGGGCACGTGCCGGATCACGTACACCGTGAGGATGGCCGCGGCCATGAACGCGATCACCGCGACCAGCGAGCGCAGCGACAATCGCCCCAGTCCGCAGACACCGTGTCCGCTGGTGCAGCCGCTGCCCAGGCGGGTACCGAAGCCGACCAGCAAACCCGCCAGCAGCAGGACCGGGAGGCTCGCCGGTGAAGCGGACGCCTGTCCCGTCAGTTTCATCACCAGCACGCCGCCGCCGGCCAATCCCAGCAGGAACGCGATCCGCCAGCCGAGTTCGTCCCGATCCTTCGTGGCGAGGCCGTTGACGATGCCGCTGATGCCGGCGATGCGGCCGTTGAACAGAAGCAGCGCGGCGGCGGCCAGGCCAATCAGCACACCGCCGGCCAATGCGGATCCGAAGTTCACGAAGCGCGCCCCAGCTGATTGAGCGGCAGGCGCAGATAGGCGATGCCGTTGGCGTCGGCATCCGGCAGGCGTCCGCCGCGGATGTTCACCTGCAGGGCCGGCAGGATCAGCCGTGGCACCGCCAGCGTCGCATCGCGCGCTTCGCGCAGGGCGACGAATTCCTCCTCTCCACGCTGGTGGCCGACATGGATGTTGCCGTCCCGCTGCGCCGCCACGCTGCTCTCGGCGCGTGGCTCGCGTCCGGCCGGATAGTCGTGGCACAGGAACACGCGGGTCTCCGCCGGAAGTTCGAGCAGGGTCTGGATGGACGCGTACAGCTTGCGCGCGCTGCCGCCGGGGAAGTCGACCCGCGCGGTGCCGGTTTCCGGCGCGAACATCGTGTCGCCGATGAAGGCCGCGTCGCCGATCACGTAGCTGAGGCTGTCGTCGGTATGGCCGGGCGTGGCGATCACGCGCACCTCCAGGCCGCCCACGGCCAGGCGATCACCATCACGCAGCAGGCGATCGAACTGGTGGCCGTCGGCGACGAAGTCGTCACCCAGCCCGAACAGCGCCTTGAAGCGCGCCTGCACCTGCACGATGCCTTCGCCAATCGCCAAAGGCGCGCGCAGCACCTCGCGCAGGTAGCCGCCGGCACTGAGGTGGTCGGCATGCGCGTGGGTTTCCAGGATCCATTCAATCCTCAATCCGCGCTGGCGGACATGCGTCAACACCGCGTCCGCCGATGTGGTGGAGGTGCGCGCACTGGCGGTGTCGTAGTCGAGCACCGGATCGATCACGACCGCGGCCCCGCCATCGGCCTCGGAGACCACGTAGGTGAAGGTGTTGGTGTCAGCGTGGAAGAAGCTGTCGACCCGGGGACGGACGGGAGTGTTCGGCATGGCCGGCTCCTTGAACTTTATTAAAGTGTTTGCTAAATTAGCATTGTCTCAAATACCAATCAAGCCATGCCCTCTCCTACCGATATGCAACGCATGGCCCGGCACGCGGAGGACGCGTCCGGCCTGTTGAAGGCGCTGGCGCATCCGGCGCGGCTGCTGGTGATGTGCCGGCTGCTCGAAGGCGAAGCCGGCGTTTCGGAGTTGCAGGGCCTGTCCGGGTTGTCGATGTCCGCGCTCTCCCAGCATCTGGCGGTCCTGCGCGAGGCAGGCCTGGTGGGCAACCGCCGGGTCGCCCAGTCGATCCTTTATTCGCCGCTGCCGGGACCGGCGTTCGGAGTCATGCAGGCGTTGTACGAGGCCTATTGCGCACCCGCGGCGCGCGCTTCCCGCACGCGCCGCGGCCGCTGATCACAGCCAGCGACGGACCCGCCGGCAGTACGCCGGGTAGGCATCGGGGAAACGCTCGGCGAGCATCCGCTCCTCGGGCCGGATCTGGAACCGGGTCACCCACGCCAGATAGAACGCCACGCCGGCCAGCGCGAACGGATGCCGCAACAGACTGGCCCACGCCAGCAGCAACAGCACATGCCCCAGGTACATCGGGTTGCGGCTGAAGCGATAGGGTCCGGCCACCACCAGACTGCGCGCGGCCTGCGGACGCATCGGATTGACGGTGGTGCCGGCGCGGCCGAACCACCACTTCGGCACCAGATTCAGACCCAGTCCCGCGGCCGCCAGGACCGCCGCCAGCCACACCGCGTCCGGCCAATGCGGACGCAACCCGGGCGACAGGCGCGCCAGGCCCCACATCAGGCCGGCGGCGAACAACAGGACGACGGGAGGCGGAACGCGGGTTTCCAGTGCGTGGGGCATCGGTGATCCATGACGGGGGACGGCGCCCGATCCGGCGCCGTCTTCATCCCTATACCAGCATTTCCAGCAACGCGCAGATCGCCTGCCGCTTGCGCGTGGGCATCCGCCGCAGGAGCACCAGTACCCGGGCCTCCACATCGTCCAGCACCTGCCCGGAGGGCGCCACCGCCGGCACCTCGAACACCGGATGATTGCCGGCCTCGCCGCGGCCGGTCGCCAACCACTCGAACGGAACATGGGTGGCCACCGCAATCAGGGTGAGGTGTTCGAGGCTGGGATGGGTGCCCCCCTCGCGCTCCCATTGTGTGACGGCGCTTCGCTTCACTCCCGCCCTCTGTGCCAGTTCGGCCTGCGAAAGATTTGCCAGGACGCGCGCGCGCCGGATGCGCAATGCCATCGGAATCATCAGGAGCTCCTTTCCCGCATGGGACCAAAAGTCAGTGTTGCTGCCCCACAAGTGACACTGTCCAAAACTTGACCGGTTCCGCTTGCCTCCCCTCTCGCACCAATGTCCAGCGGTGCGAAATGCAGTGACTGGCAAGTGGCTCTTACTTCGTTTGCATTCCTTCCACGTTGCCAACGCAACGATCACGGATTAGTAACGACGCCGGGGAATGTAACGACAGTGCGCCCATCTATCAACGACCCACGTCGCACTGTCCGCGCACCGGATCAATCGCCGCAGGCGTAATCCGGAATCCAAGAAAACGAAAACGATTTCATACGGACTTGTACATCGACTACGGGGGGTAGTTTGATGGATACGAAGGGCTTCGTGCGGCATTTTTTCAGCCGCTTCATCCTGGTCACCCTGCTGACCATCAGCGCATTCGCGATCGCGCCCGCGCCGTTGAAGGCGCAGACCGGCTGCACCACCGGCGCGTGCATCTCGGCGGGCCCGCGGCTGGTTTCGGTGGACAGCACGCAGGGGCCGGTCCTCAATCTGCTGCTGCAAACCCTGCTGCCCGGCACCACGGTCAACGTCTCCGTGCTGGACTGGAACGCGCTGGCCGGTTCGGACATCAATCTCAACGCGCTGATCACCCAGCTGGGATTGAACCTCGGCATCAGCGACACCAGCCAGGTCCTCAACACCAACATCACCCTGGCGCAGCTGCAACTGGCGATGGTGCAGGTGCTGCAGGCCGATGGCCAGACCGCCGCGGCCAATGTGCTGGATGCCTTGCCACTCGACTTCGCCGGCCTGACCGGCCAGATCCGCCTGGCCGATCTGCTGCAGATCAGCCTGCCGCAGGGATCACTGGCCGACATCGATCTGGACGTGCTGGATCTGGTCACCGGTTCGGCGCAGCTCTACAACTTCCGCAACGTGCTGACCACGCCCACGCCGATCACGGTCAACACCGCCGCGCTGGGCCTGACCGGCGTGGCCAACCTGCAGCTGTGGCTGCAGGTGGTGGAACCGCCGGTGATCGTCTGCGGTCCCCAGGGCACTTCGTTCCACACCAGCGCCATCCGCATCAAGCTCAACGTCGACGTGCTGCAGGGCTTCAACACCCAGGCGATCATCAACGCGCTCAACGCCGCCGGCCTGGGGCTGACCAACGTCAGCCTGACCGCCGACGTGCTCAAGCTCCAGTTGTACGCCGACGTGGCGCGGGCCGAAGGCACCATCACCGCGATCGACTACGTGGCCGGCGCGGTGAGCTTCCAGGCGCGCCCCGGCCTGGTGAACTTCTACATCGGCACCATCGCCGACGGCATCTTCTTCAATCGTTCGCGGGTGGTGACCAATGCCGATGTCTCGCCGGTGGTCATCAACAATCTGCAACTCGGCTTCCGTCTCAATCTGCTGGGCGTCGGCCTGATCGACGTGCAGGTGCCGCTGTCGGTCACCGGTCGCGCTGCCGCGACCGGATCCCCGGAACTGCGCAACTTCACCGTCAACGCACCCTATCCGCAGACGCGCACCGCCAGCAGCGGGACCGTCAGCGCGGGCACACTGATCGTGGACCTGCTCAACAACCTGGATCTCGAAGTCAGCCGGGGAACCCCGACGGTCACCTTGATACCGCCGTTCCCCCTGCCACCGGTGGTGATCGCCCTGCCGCCCGCGCTCGCGCCAATCCTGGACACCATTGTCGATACCGTCGAAGCCACGCTGCAGGGCGCGGTGGTTCCCCTGCTGCAACCCGTCCTGACCACGCTGCTGGGCGGACTGGTCGACAACCTGCTCGCCCTGCTGGGCATCCGCGTGGGCAATGCGGTGTTCACCGTCGAAGGCGTGAGCCGCTCCTGCGTCGCCACGCTCGCGTTGGCCAAGATCCTGGCGCCCACCACCGATCCCGGCCGCTTCAATCTCAGCATCACCCAGGGCGCCACCACGGTGGCGACCATCAGCAATGTCGGCAACAACGGGACCACCGCGCCCGCGCTGACCACGCCCGGACTCAGTTACGACCTGGCGGAAACCGCCGGGACCGCCACGCTGCTGAGCAGCTACACCACCACCTGGGCGTGCACGGATCAGGACGGCACCGCGATCAGTTCCGGCAGTGGCGCCACCTTCAGCCTCACCGCGCCGGCCGCCGGTCCCAATCCGGTCAGCATCACCTGCCGGATCACCAACAGCCGCGCCTTGCGCTCCGATGTTTCGGTCAGCAAGACCGACGGCAGCGGCAGCTACACGCCCGGTGGCGGCGCCAGCTACGTGATCACCGTGTCCAACGCGGGCCCCGATGCGGTGAGCGGCGTCGTGGTCAACGACACCCTGCCCAACGGCGCCCGACTATCCGCGCCCTGGACATGCGTGGCGACCGGCGCGGGCAGCAGTTGTCCCGCCAACGGCGGCGCGACGGGCGACGCGGCCATCAGCCTGAGCGTCAGCCTGGATGCGACGGGCACCGCGACGATCACCGTCCCGGTCTCCTTCAGCGCCGACCCCGCGGCGTACTGACCGCACGCCGCCGATGCCTGCGGCATCGCACCGAATCCACCCGCACGACCCGCTTGCCCGCGCACCCGACGCCGCAAGCCACCGCGAGGAACACCGTATGGATACCCGAGCGCTATCGACATCAAAGACCGTGATCCCGGCACGCGCCAGCCTCCAGCGCGCGACGTGCGGCGCGGCGGTGTTGTTGGGATGGCTGCTGGCAGCCGGCGGCGTGTCCGCGCAGACCTACCCGGCGAATCTGGGCAATACGGCAACAGTCACGCTGCCGCCGACGGTGACCGATCCGCAACCGGGCAACAACAGCGGCACCGACACCAACGCGCTCGCGGCAGAAGCCGCGCTCACCCTCGACAAGACCCTGCTGACCGCTTCACCGGTCGTCACCGGCGGCACGGTGACCTATCGGATCACCCTCACCAACGCCGGGCCTTCGGCGGCGCTGGGCGCCGCGCTCACCGATACCGTTCCCGCGGAACTGGGCAACGTCGGCTGGACCTGCGCGGCCAGCGGCGGGTCGAGTTGCGGCGCCGCCAGCGGCACCGGCAATGTCGCGCTCGTCGTGAACCTCATGCCCGCCGGGACGATCACCGTCGATGTGACCGGCACCGCGCCACCGACCACACCGTCGACCATCGGCGCCAATACCGCCACGGTCGCGCCACCACCGGGCACCACCGATCCCGATCCGGCCGACAACACCGACACCACACCGCCGGTGCCGGTCGCCGCGCGCCCGATCGTCGCGGTCGCCGACAGCGCCGGTCCGGTCAACGGCATCGCCGGCCAGGCCAACGTGGTCAACGTACTGGCCAACGACACCCTCGGGGGCGCACCGGTGGTCCCGGCGCAGATCACCTTCACCCCGATCAGCACCGCGCAGTTGATCGTGAATGCCGATGGCTCCGTGGATGTGCCCGCCGGCACGGCGAATGGCACCTACACGACCAGCTACCAGATCTGCGAGACCGTCAATCCCGCCAATTGCGATACCGCGGTCATCACGGTGACGGTCAACTCCGCCGCCACCATCGACGCCGTCGACGATCCGCTTCCGCCGCAGGCGGCCGGCAGCATCACCCTGACGGCGAACGTGCTGGCCAACGACACCCTGACCGGCGCGCCGGTCATCCCCGCCCTGGTCACCCTGACCTCCACGCCGAGCGGCCCGCTGACGATCGCCGGCGACGGCGCGGTGACGCTGGATCCGGCCGCGACGCCGGGCACCTATTCGGCGACCTACGAGATCTGCGAGATCGCGGTCCCCACCAACTGCGACACCGCCACCGCCAGCGTGCGCGTGCTCGCCGCGATCAACGCCGTCGACGACGCGGCGGGTCCGATCAACGGCAGCACCGGCGCGGCGTCGCTGCTCAACGTGTTGTCCAACGACAGCGCGGGCGGCGTCACCCCGGCGGCGTTGGCGACGGTGAGCCTCGCCGGCGCCGGCACGGCGGCGATCGTCTTCAACGCCGACGGCACCGTCAGCGTGCCCGCCGGCACCGCCGCCGGCACCCATGTCGCCAACTACACGATCTGCTATCTGGACGCGCCCACGGTATGCGACAGCGCGACCGTGCAGATCACCGTGGTCGCCCCCGGCGCCCTGGTCGCGAACGACGATGCCTACAGCGGCATCAACGGCACCCCCGGTGATGCCAGCGCCGGCAACGTGCTGGACAACGACACGCTCAATGGTGCGCCCGTCGCACCCGGCGACATCGTGCTGACCCCGACCAACGCCGGTCCGGTCACCATCGCCGCGGACGGCACCGTGAGCGTCGCGCCGAACACACCGGCCGGCGTCTACACGCCGAGCTACCAGATCTGCGAAGCCGCGGTACCTGACAATTGCGATACCGCCACGGTGAACGTGACGGTATCGACCATCGATGCGGTGACCGACGCGCTTGGACCGGCGCCGGCCGGCACCAGCGCCGGCAACGTGTTGACCAACGACTTCGTCGACGGAGCGCCGGCCACGCCGGGCGCGGTCACACTGACCCAGACCAGCGGCGGTCCGGTCCTGACGATCGCTCCGGACGGCACCGTCACCATCGCCCCCGGCACGCCGGCCGGCCCCGTCAGCGGCGGCTACGAGATCTGCCAGGTCGCCCAGCCCACTCTCTGCGACAGCGTGACGATCACCGTCACGGTCGCGGCAGGCACCCTGATCGCCGTCGATGACGCGCTCGGCCCCGTCAACGGCGGCACCGGTGGAGCGGCCAGCGGCAACGTGCTGGACAACGACACCCTCAATGGCGCACCCGTGACGGCGCCGCAAGTGACGGTGGCACCCGCCAACGTGGCGCCGATCACCCTGGGTACCGACGGCACCGTTTCGGTGGCCGCCGGCACCGCGGCCGGCAGCTATACCGCCAGCTACGATTTGTGCGAAGCCATCAATCCGGCCAATTGCGACACCGCCACGGTCACCGTCGCGGTGACCACGCTGGATGCCGTGGACGACACCCTGGGTCCGGTCAACGGCGGCATCGGCGGCAACGCCGGCAACGTGCTGACCAACGATCGCCTCGACGGTGCGCCGTTCACCACCACCGCGGTCACCCTCACGCCCGCCAACACGCCGCAACTGACCATCGGCGCCGACGGCAGCGTGACCGTCACCGCCGGCACCGCGGCCGGAACCTATGCGGCCAGCTACCAGATCTGCCAGGTCGCGCAACCCGCGATCTGCGATACCGCCGCCATCAGCGTCAACGTGATCGTCGATGCCGCGCTGAACGCGGTGGACGACGGCTTCGGTCCGATCGATGGCGCGGCAGGCAGCGCCAACGCCGGCAATGTGCTGGCCAACGATACGTTCAACGGCGTCCCGGTCACGCTCGCCACCGTGGTGTTCACGCCCAACGCGGGCGCGCCCCTGGCCATCGACGCCAATGGTGTTGTTTCGGTGCCGGCCGGCACGCCCGCCGGCATCTACAGCGCCAGCTACCAGATCTGCGAAGCCGGCAACCTGTCCAATTGCGACAGCGCGCAGGTGACGGTCACGGTGCAGGTGCTGGCCGCGATCGATGCGATCGACGATGGTCCGTACGTGGTGAACGGCGCCACCGGCAACGCCAGCGTCGCCAATCTGCTCGCCAACGACACCTTCAACGGTGGCGCGGTCGCTGCCGGCAGCGTGAGCCTGACCAGCACCGCCGCGGCGCCGCTCGCGGTCGATGCCAACGGTGTCCTGTCGGTCGCACCCGGCACGCCGGCCGGACCGCTCACCGCGAACTACACGATCTGCGAAACCGGCAATCCGGGCAATTGCGATACCGCCGCGATCAGTGTGCAGGTGGTGGTCGTGGATGCGCAGGACGACGGTCTGACCCTGGCCAACGGCGCCAGCGGTGGCGTGGCCGGCAACGTCCTGGGCAACGACATCGTCAACGGCGCCGCCGCGTCCGGCGCGAACGCCGCCGTCAACGCGACCGCCACGGCGCAGCTGAGTCTCGGCGCCAATGGCGATGTCATCGTCGCGACGAACACCCCGCCCGGCAGCTACACCCTTACCTACACCCTGTGCGCGCTCGCCGCGCCGTCGATCTGCGACACCGCCACGGTGACGGTCACCGTGGCCGCGGGTCCGCTGCCGATCAGCGCGGCCAATGACAGCGGCTCGGCCGCCGGCCGCGGCGGCGGCGTCGCGATCGCCAATGTCCTCGCCAACGACCAGTTGGGCGGCGCCACGCCGACGCCGGCGGAGGTCACGCTCATCGTGACGGTCGCGCCGTCGCATCCGGGCATCACGCTGGACACCGCCAGCGGCGCGGTGACGGTGGCCGCGGGCACGCCCGCCGGCGGCTACACGCTCGAATACCGCATCTGCCAGATCGCCGCACCGGCCAACTGCGCCGGCGCCACCGCGTCGATCACGGTCAATCCCGCCGCGGTGGACGCGGTCGATGACGCCGCCGGCCCGGTCGGAGGCCTGACCGGTGCCACCGGCGTGGTCAACCTGCTGGCCAACGACACGCTCGACGGCGCGCCCACCGCGTCGTCGGACGTGGGCTTCACCGTGCTGTCCGCCGATGCGCCGCTGACGGTGCAGGGCAATGGCCAGGTGGACGTCGCTCCCGGCACCCCGGCCGGCACCTACACGGTGACCTATCGCCTGTGCGAACTGCTGAATCCGGCCAACTGCGACCAGGCCACCGTGACGGTGCAGGTGCAGGCGGCCGCCATCGACGCGATCGACGACATCGCGCCCGCACCGGTCGGCTCGGTGGCCGGCGGCCAGGCCATCGCCAACGTCGCCATCAACGATCTGCTCAACGGGGTGGCGGTCACGCCGGCCCAGGTCGAACTGAGCCAGACCGCCAGCACCCACGCCAACGTGCGGTTGCAGGCGGGTGACGGCGCGGTGACGGTGCTGCCGCGCACGCCGGCCGGCACCTACACGGTGACCTACCGCCTGTGCGAGCGGCTCAATCCTGGCAACTGCGACACCGCCATCGCGAGCCTCGCGGTCGCCCTGCCGGCCATCGACGCCCAGGACGACACCGCGCCGCCGATTCCGGGCGGCGTGGCCGCGACCGGCGTGCTCGACGTGCTGGCCAATGATCAGTACGACGGCGGCGCGGCGGCGACGCCCGCCATCATCCTCGCTCCGCGGGTCCAGGGACCGTTGACCCTCAACGCGGACGGCAGCGTGGACGTGGCCGCCGGCACGCCGGGCGGCAGCTACACGCTGACCTACACGCTGTGCGACGCGATCAATCCGGCCAACTGCGACAGCGCCACGGTGACGATCGTCATCAATGCCACCGCGATCGCCGCGGTGGACGATGCCGGCCAGACGCCGCAGGGCACCGCGCTGGTGATTCCGGTGCTGGCCAACGACACCTATGCCGGCGCCCCCGCCGACGCCAATCGGGTGCTGGTGCAGAACCTCACCACGCCCGCGCACGGCACGGTCGTGATCGGCGCCGATGGCGGCGTGACCTACACGCCGACGGGTTATTTCAGCGGCGACGACAGCTTCCGGTACGACGCCTGCG
>Ga0247823_10001809_pt1 | contig 17643 bp, 11 predicted proteins | sample 13C_PalmiticAcid_2_FD_192426 | JGI IMG/M metagenome (GOLD analysis project Ga0247823, IMG submission 192426) | Soil microbial communities from agricultural site in Penn Yan, New York, United States - 13C_PalmiticAcid_Day30 | ecosystem: Environmental > Terrestrial > Soil > Agricultural land... | reverse complement strand
CGGAAGCGATCGCTGTCTCGATCGTCGCCGAGATCCAGAGCGTGCTGAAACATCGAAGCGGCGGCCCGCTCCGCGATCGCCAAGCATCGATCTATGACCGAAAGTAGCAAGCCAAGAGTTGCAGGACTGCTTCTCGCCGCGGGTGGTTCTTCGCGCCTTGGACGGCCGAAGCAGTTGGTCGAATTTGAAGGCAAAACGCTGATCCGCCGCTCCGCCGAATCCCTTATCGGCGCAGGCTGTTATCCGGTATTGGTTGTGCTGGGTTCGGAAACGGAGCGTTCAAAAAAAGAGCTGAACTCGCTTGAGCTTAACACCGTTGAGAATCAGGATTGGGAGAGCGGGATGAGTTCGTCGATCCGCGTCGGGCTTGATCGCTTGCTCACCGGGGAACCGTCACTGGATGGTGTGCTCATCACTCTTTGCGACCAACCGCGAGTGACAGCGGATAAGTTGAAACCGTTTCTTGAGAAGTTCGCGGCTGAACACGCATCGATCGTCGCTGCTGAGTACGACGGCGTGATCGGAGTTCCCGCCCTATTCGCCCGCGATATGTTCGATGCGTTGTTGAACCTGACAGGCGATAAGGGAGCAAGAGAGCTTATCCGACAACATGAGCACGCGGCCTCGATCGATCTTCCCGAAGCCGCTCTTGACGTCGACACTCCGTCCAACTTGCCTTGATTACCTTCTGACTCTGCCTTCGATCAGGCTGAAGCTTGCTCCGCTGCCTTGAAAAGAGCTCGCCACGGTGACAAACGCGGAACAAGTTTGAGCTGCATCTCGCAGAACGCGAGTGACCGCCTCTCGCGCGTAGGCCTCACCCTCGGGGATACTCTTTACATTAACATTTGGACCGATATGGAAGATGATCGTCGTTGTGCTGTAGCCCGCCCTCCCGCTCCAGGCGTTGACGAGCAAGCAGGTCCCGAGAAGATCGTGGATCCCTATTTGTGGTGACTTACCGGGGCCAACGCTGATCTGCCTACCTACAGCCGGAGCGTTCGAAGAGGAGGATAGCTGCTGCCCCCAGCTGCCGCCAATACCTTGAATGCTTAACGCTGTCGGTGGCCCCGGATATGATGAGTCGGAGACGGTGATCCGACCGGCGACAACCTCAAACGTCAGCCTTCCCACGGTTGCGGAATGGGCGATCCCGATCTGTACGTCCGCGATGCTCAAGTTGCTCGGACGCGGGCTCAGCATTGCGATCAGAGAGTTCAAGAGTCCGTCTGCCTTGTTCGGCGGGTCTATTGGGATGACGCGGCTTCCACCCTGCCGACGAACAAGCTGGAACATGTGTTTCAAAGTGTTCCCACCCGGGTCGACAACACCGTCGATGTTTCGAAAGACCCCCTTCGTTTTCCAGAATGATTGAAAACCCCAAATAGCTTCGGCAAGGAGAGCCGGACACTGTCCTGACGGACCCGCTAACGGGGGAGCCGTCCATGCTTCCTTCATCCCGCCGTCGCTTGCGGAGATGCCGGCGAGCAGTTCGATGACGATCGTTTGGTCCTCGGTTCGATTCATCACTCGCCTCGAGGCCGAGCTTCCAACCGGCCCGCGCATTCCGATATTGTCGACCGTGTTCGCGGGTGGACGCTGTTCTCTTGTTTGTCGTTCGTATCCGTAATCACTCATTGATCTTTACCTCACACTATTTAGCCGTGGGCATGGTTCATACCAAGACAGTTGCCTCACCGGACAGTATTGGTTTCCCTTACTTCGGAAGCGTTCGGGCCAATGCGATGTTCGAGTCGGCGGAAGCGCCATCTTGTACCAGTAAGACTTTCTAGCCATCGCTGCTCCTTTATTTCTCGCCTGCACCTGATTGCGGCGTATTAGTTACTCGATCAGAGGCGTTCGAGACCTTCGTAGATCAATTTGCGGCCGGCTTCGGCCAACTCGTTTCCAAGCCTTTCATTCGTTGTCATTTCCGAAACGTTGACGAGTTCCGCCCCGGCCAGGAGCAGCTCAGTAGCCGACAACCGTGGATCAGGGTTTGGATCCGGGATGGGCCACTTTCGCCACGGCATGCCGCAGACGAACTCGACCAACTCAGAGATCTTCCCTCCGACGACGATGATCCCGCGTTCGCCTCCGTTGTTTGACGTAATGACATCGGCCGTTTCCTGGATCGCGACCAGCCGTTCAGCCGCTCTGCGAACAAACTCGAGAGCGATCGCCCACCGCGGAGGAAGTGGCTGCGGGTTCAGGGCGACGCTCTCGAGCGGGTTGATACCGTCCCAAGCGGACGGTATTGTGTGGGCAAGATTGCGAATGCGTCGCGACTCAGAGGACCATCGCCACGGTTCCGGAAAGGGTCCGAAGACCTTCTCGAATGCCGGCCTGATATATGGATCCCACGGTCCGGGCGGCTGCGGATCGTCAGGGTTTGCATATGCCTTACTTGCGGCCGTAGCCGCATTGATGGGACTAAGTCTTTCTGCGTTCATCTCGGTACTCCTTACTAGTAGAAGTAAAGCCGTGTCAGCGGACCACCACGAACGGCGCCGCTGACCACAAGCCGGGGATTTATTTGCGCACGGTGATTTTCCCGCTCTTGCCCTCGGCGGCGGGATTTCCCTCGTTGAGCATCAAGCCATTGAACGTAAGGCCTGAACTCGTTCCAGACGCTCCGATAACACGGAATTTCAGGTTGATGAGCGTGCCGCCCGTTGTTACCGGATTGGCTCCATAAACAGCGAGACGCAGGCGTCCAGACTGGGACGCATTCGTTACGGCCGCTAAGCCACTGCTCAAAGTTCCAGCAGTATCGACCGGTGTCGCTTCAAGCCGCAGGATTTGTGGATCGTAGAGCACGTCGAATTGGTAAGCCTGTACAGCAGAGCTTGGCAAGCCTACGCTCACACCAACCGTAACAAGATCGCCGGGCCGTGCCCGGAGCGAGGGCAGCGTTAGCGTTATCGGTCCAGGCGGCCGACGCCCCTTTTGGTCATTCGGTGTCGCCAGGCTCAACGCGGATGTTCGGAGGCTGTTTAGGGCCGCGCCTCCGGTTGGGGACCAGTTGCCCGAAACCTCGCCCATGAGGATTGCGACGTAGTTCTCACTCGTCAGGCTGGCGACCGCCGCATACGAACGCAAGGGCGGAAGGAATCGCCATTGACCGGTAACTCCGTTGTTAGGCAGGGCAACCACGTACTGCGCGATCAACGCGGCATCAAACGATGAAACTGTCCCGTTCCCGGAGACCTCGGCGGCCGTCTGCTGAGTATTAGTTAGCGTCGCCGCACCGACGAGAAACTGCGAAATAAGAGAGGCGTCCAGCGCAGTTATACCGTTGATATCCCCGGTCTTCGTGGGCGTGACCATGTACGCACCCGGTCCGAAGCCGCCAAGCAAATACGTTCCGTCCGAGGCGGTCGTCGTCGCCGTAATCGGCGCTCCAACGGCGGAGATAGCCACGTTCGGCACACCTGTCGCTGACGTGCCGTAAAGGACCGATCCGCGGATCGTACCTTGAACAAATACATGGCCTCCGCTTATTTCCGCGAAAGGAACCCCCTCATTGAATGTGAATGGATCCAAGGTAAGGTCGCTGGAGGTGGGTGGCGTCCCGACCACGTTGAACTTAAGATTCAGCAGGGTCCCGGCGCCAGTCAGTGGCGCAGAACCGAAGCCTGATATAACGACCTGCCCCGGAGTTCCTGTACCTGAATTGACCTCGAAGCCTGTTGAAAGCGTCCCTGCCTTGTCGAATGCAACACCTTGAGGTGAAAGAACAGCGGGATCAAAATTGAGCCGAAAATCGTAAGATATGACTCCCTTCCCAGTCGTGTCGGAAACGATGATCGGGACCGTGAGCGTAGAGCCCTGTTCGCGTGCAAGGTCATCCGGAATATCTACATTTACGACTGGGACAGTTGCCCACGTAGGTGCAAAGTTTGTAACCCCGGCACCGTCGAACGTTATACGATTCTGATTCGCACCATTCGCGTCCATAATGTAGATCTCTGCATTTCCGTCACGCTCGGATCGAAACGCGATCTTGTTGCCGTCGGGACTAAACGCTGCCTCGAGGTCGTTTCCCGCAGCAGTCGTCAGGCGCAAAGGATTTGCGCCGTTAGCGTCCATGACGTATATCTCGCCGTTTGTATGCGAAAGATTTGCTCTTGAAAAGACAATCTTCTGGCCGTTGGGGCTGTAACTCGGATATCCGTTGATCTCTAAGAGTCCGCTCGTCAGCGGCGTCTGGCCGGTGCCGTCGAGATTCATTGTGTAAATGTGAGCTTCGGCCCCGGAAAGCCTCGAGAAGATGATCTTGGTTCCGTCAGGCGAGAACTCTGCCTGGCCATCATCGACGCTATTGTTCGTCAGACGAATTTGTCCCGAGCCGTCCGAGTTCATTATGTAGATCTCGTAGGTCCCGTGACGGTTTGTTGCGAAGGCGATCTTCGAACCGTCCGGACTTATGACCGGCTCGGTGTCTTGCCCGACGTTGTTCGTCAATCTCGTCTGGAAATCGCCGTTCGAAGACATCGAATAGATCTCAAGGTTGCCGTCGCGGTCGGACTGAAAAACGATCTTTCGTCCATCACGAGACATGTTTGGATAAGCGTCGCTTGCCGGATTCTGCGTAAGCGCGATCTGACCGGTCCCATTGGAATTCATTAGCCAGATGTTGTTGTCGCCGCCGAAGTTTGAAGCGAAGGCGATCTTTCCGGACGTTGGTTGAGGAACTACGCCAACGAATATGTTCTCCGGCGTTGCGGCAGCACCTTCGTCATCCGTTACCGAAACGTTTATCGTGTAGGCTCCTAGTGCCGAGTATGTGTGAGCTGCCGAAAAACTAGTGACACCGACGGCTAGGTTGAGCGACGTAACGGAAGATCCGTCGCCCCAGTTGATGTTCACCGTGTGCGTATCGAGGCTGCCCGGATCGGAAACAATTCCGTGCAAATTTACTGGGGAGCCGATCACGGCCGGGAACGGCTGTACAACAGACACGCTTGGCGCCGAGTTAGAAACCGAAACGATCGTCGATTCGGAATCGTTACCATTCGCGGTCGTAAGGGTTGCGTTAATGGTGTATGGAATATCAAAAAGATTTTCCAGGTACGTATGTGTCTCAGAGAACGAGCTTGTACCCGCGGGATAGCTGAAGATCTCCTCGGAACCGTCGCCCCAGTTTACTGTCAAGGTATAGCTCAGGGTCGGATTCGCGCTGTAAATATTGCCCGAGAAAGTTGTAATTCCGCCCTCAAATACCTGCACCGGAGCCGCGCTGACGTTGTTCAAAGCGGGTGGAGCCAAAGCGGCATCATCGCTCCAGGACGGAGAAAAATTCCATGGACCGCTTGCTGTCAGCTGTATAGGATTGGTGCCGTCCGCGCTCATCACGTAAATGTCGTTGAAAGTCGCGATCTTACGCACCGATGCGACCTTGGTACCGTCCGGACTGATCGTCGGGTCGAAATGAGTATCGCTGAGGAGTGTTTGGTTAGTACCGTTCGCATTCATGCGAAAAGTCTGCTCGTGGGAACTTCGGTACGACGTAAACGCGATCCAAGTGCCATCCGGACTGAACACTGGGTGAATGTCGCTACCCGAAATGTTCGTCAAACGAAGGGGGGCAGTTCCGTCAGCATTCACCACGTAGATTTCGTAATCACCGTCACGATTCGATGTGAAGGCGATCTTACTGCCATCCGGGCTGAACGCTGGCGAAGACTCGTCCGCCGTGTTGTTCGTTAATCGTTGCTGAGCGGTTCCATCTGCATTCATTACGTAAATTTCGCTGTTGCCATCGCGATTTGATGTAAAAGCGACCTTGCGCCCGTCCGAACTGAAAGCGGGTGCTGAATCAGATCCCGCAGCATTGGTAAGTCGAGTCTGGCCAGAACCGTCAATATTCATCACGTATATTTCGGCATTGCCGTCGCGACTGGAGGTAAACGCAATTTTCCCGCGCCGCGTATTGAATGACGGGCCAGAATCCGATGCCGGGTTGTTCGTTAACCTGGTTTGATTCGACCCGTCCGGGTTCATGACATAGATCTCGAAATTGCCGTCCCGCAAGGAATCAAATGCGATCTTGCTTTGTGAGGCTGCGACTAGGGGAACCGCGAATACAAGAAGCGTCGAAACAAATGTTGAAAGAATAATTGTTGAAAATCTTGCTGGCATTGTGTGTCTTGATCTCATGGTTTTACCTTTGTGCCTCTCATCAGTCTCGAAAAGAGCAAGCCGGAACTGCGACACAGGGGGGAGCAGATTCCGACGAAAAACTCTTTTGTTTTTCGCCGGATTGGGTTACATTAGGCGGACAGTCTTGGACAAACTGTGGCCCGGTCTAATGAACTTTTCTGCTCCTTGCGATTTACGGTATTGCGAGGTTGCGGAGAATGTCTTTAGAGTTAACTTCAATTTTTCCTCAATTTAGGCTTACTATGCGTAAGGTCAACGGACACAGCACTTACGAGTTCGGTGAATTCGTGCTGAATGTTGACAAGCTGATGCTTTACCGGGATGAAGTGGAAATTTCACTTCCGCCCAAGGTCGTCAAAACCCTTGCTGTACTTGTCGAAAACCGCGGAGAGATCCTGAGTAAAGATGAATTGATGGAAAAGGTTTGGTCCGGTTCTGTCGTTGAGGAATCGAATCTATCCCAATACTTGTATCTTCTTCGAAAAACCGTAGGCAATAAACCGGACGGAAGCCCATACATCGAAACGCTTCGGCGTCGCGGATATCGTTTTACGGCTGACGTACAAATTCGCTCGGATGTCGGTGAGACCTCGCGAGAGGTTCCGCTGCCGAGTCCTTCGCTGATCGGCCGTGAACGAGAGATCGGGGAGGTCATCGCTCTGCTCTCGCGCAATGACGGGGGGAGCATCGTGACGATCTCTGGTGTCGGCGGTGTAGGCAAGACAACCCTTGCGAGGGCCGTTGCCGATAGATGGAATGACGACCACTTTGTCGTGTTCGTTGAACTCGCTTCGATCAACCGGCCGGACCTGATGGTTTCGGCGATCGCTTCGGCTCTTGGAATAAAGGAGTCGCCGGGAACGCCGCTGCTCGATTCGCTTAAAGCCAGTTTGAGCACACGGCCCTACTTCCTGCTGCTCGACAATTTTGAACAGATCGCTTCCGCCGGACCTAGCCTGTCGGAGCTGGTAGATCCTGTAAGTTCGAATCTCAAGCTGCTGGTCACCAGTCGGGTGCCTCTGCACGTCCCCGCCGAAACTGTGTTCACGCTTCAACCACTGCCCGTTCCGGTTGGGACGTCACTACCTGTTGATGAGTTGGCTGGCTGTGAGTCGGTGCGGCTTTTTACCGAACGCTCAAGGATGGTTCAGCCACAGTTCGAGCTTACATCCGGAAACCTAGCTGACGTAGCGGGCATCTGCAGAAAACTCAACGGCTTGCCGCTCGCTATCGAACTTGCTGCAGCACGCATGAATTTCATGTCACCCGCCGTCGTGCTCAAGCGGCTTGAGAAACTAGACGTGCTGAGCAGCGGGCCGAGCGACGCGCCGAAACGTCAGCAGACGATCCGTGAGACGATCGCGTGGAGCTACGGGCTGCTGAATGACAGCGAAAAGCTGGTCTTCGCCCGGCTTGGAATTTTCTCGGGCGGATGCGACCTTGAGGCGGCGGAGTCCGTTTGTAAGGAGCTACTGGACCGGTCGAACCTATCCGTGCTGGACGCGGTTTCGTCGCTGGTAGAGCACAACCTGCTCGTTGCTAAGACAGCCCCAAATGGGGATCCGCGTATTCAGATGTTGGAGGTTGTCCGCGAATTCGCCGTGGAGACCCTTGTTGAGAATTTCGAGTTGGAAAGCGCGAGGCTCGCGCACGCAGAACATTTTCTTGCAGTGGGGGAGGAAGCTGAGCCGATGCTTGTCGCCGCGCGATCTGCCACCTGGCTCGAAAGGCTCGAGACCGAGCACGACAATCTGAGGCAAGCTCTTGCATGGTCGCGGCAGCACGATCCTTCAACAGGGCAGCGGCTTGCCGGCGCGATTTGGCGCTTTTGGTGGCTTCACGGCCACATCCGCGAAGCTTGCGATCAACTCGACAGGTTTCTCGAGATCCCATCTTCCGACTCGGCAGCCAAAGCGAAGATGCTTACAGGTGCAACCTTCCTGAATCGGCTCGCCGGCCGCTCGGAGCTCTCTCGCAAGTACGCTGAAGATGGCGTGAAACTCTCGGAAGCATCGGGAGATCTTCGTAACGGCGCGCTCGCCTTTAATCAGTTGGGGTTTCTATCGCTCGACACCGGCGATCTCGAAGGATCTGAAAGGATGTTCGACCGCGGACTGAAGAAGGCTCAATCTCTCGGCGATATACAGATCCTTGCGCTGCTTAACAACGGACTCGGCGAATTAAGCCGGATGAAGGAGGATTACGACCGCGCGGGGGAGTTTTACGGTAAGGCGCTCGAATACAATCGCTCGGCCGGTGACCGCGTCAGACAAACAACGTGTTTGATAAACCTCGGAGCCACGGCTCTAATGCGGGAGGATCGTGAAGGGGCTGGTTCATTTTATCGTCAGGGCTTGGAGATAAGTTCTGAGATGGAAGATATGAATGGGACGCTCTACTGTCTCGAAGGCCTCGCCGGTTCCTACTGGGCAGCTCGTGATCCGGATCGCTCGGCACTGTTGTTCGGAGCGGCCCATATCGGGCGACAAGAGAATAATTTACTGTTAGAACCTGCCGACAAAATCCCCTATGACGATTCCGTAGCTCGCGTTCGTGACGCTCTCGGTGAATCGGCGTTCCATGAAGGCTTTTCAGACGGAACCAAGATGAGCTTGAAAGCAGCATCAGCTCTGGCCCTTGAAGTGATCGCGATCCCTAAATCAGATACGCGTGAACAGCTTCCACATCTCGTGCATGGTACCCGTATCGCAGTTCAGCGTCACGGCAACGTTCTCAGATTGGTGGATTGGCAAGAGGCTGAGCAAGCAGCTGAATCATCTGGCATCGCGGCTAATTTGCATTCCGCTCCCAACTCAAGGTGGTCGCCAGTCTCGATCATGTTAGCGGGGATCGTGCTCGCCGGGATCGCCGGCATCAGCGTAGCGTATTTTGGGCGTGGCAGTGTTCCCGTAGTCGCGAGCGCGGACCAGCAACCTGAGAACAAGGTGACGCTCTTGACCAATGGCAGCTTTGTTTACGGCGCATCAATATCTCCCGACGGTAATTACTTCGCGTACAGCGAGATCGATACCGAGGGATCTCGCCTTTACGTTCAGCAAACTGGCCAAAGTTCGCGGGTCGAACGTGTATCGATGTCCGACCAGAGAATCTCCGGAGCTACCTTCACTCCCGATGGCCGCTCGATCTACTTCCTAGGCTCGCCAAAGGACGCAGGCGAGGCGACGCTGTTTCGGATCCCCACAATAGGCGGCACTACACCAACCAAGCTGCTCTCCGGCGCCACCATCAGTACGATCTCATTCTCGCCTGATGGAAAGGAAATGGCGTTTACCAGAACTAACGCGAATGACGACACAGCCATTGTGATCGCCGACAAGGACGGCCGCACTCAACGGGACCTTGTCAACCGACGGGGTCTTGCGACTATCAGCTCAAGTGCAGCCTGGTCGCCCGATGGAACGCGGATAGTATTTTCCGAACAATCCCGAACTAACTCCTCGGTCTCATCACGTCTAAAGATCGTAGATGTCGCGAGCGGCAACGTTAGTCCGCTTTCCGAAGAGTCGTGGGAGACGGTTAATCGGATCGAATGGATCCCGGATGGTTCCGGCATCATCATAGTGGCAACGCGAAGTGTAGACCGTGAGATACCGGTCTATCACCATGCGGTCTATCACATCTCGTACCCCGCAGGAACTTCGCGGCGGATCACCAGCGACGGCAATCGCCATGATGGCTCAAGCTTGGGCGTCTCAAAGGATGGCTCCATTCTTGTGGTGCCGTCCACACGAACCTGTCACATCTGGTCTATGAAGGCGGGCGGTGATGTCGGTTCGGCGCATCAACTTACGCGCGGCTCGGCGGACGGTCGGGCGGGACTCGTTTTTCTATCGGACGGCCGCATTGCGTACACGGCCCGCACGGCTGAAAGCCTGACGATCTGGGTCGCCAAGTCGGACGGTTCCGAAGCACACCAGCTGGAGACCGGTTTCAATATGAATGAAGAATTACGCGGCGATCCTGCGGGGCGATTTCTCGTTTTCTCAAGCCCTCAGCAATCTACTCACCACCTCTTCAGGATCGATCCGGAAGGCCGCAACCTTAAGCAGTTAACTTTCGGCGATACCAGCGAGATCGACTCGACAATTTCGCCAGACGGTAAAACCATAGTTACCCATTCTGAAGACATGTCAACCAACCCGCCCAAGACGGTCCTGAAGAAGATCCCATCTGACGGCGGAGCACCGGAGATCCTGGCGATCGAAAACTGCAGGAGCCCCCTCTTTTCTCCCGACGGTTCGATGCTATCGTGCATCCGCGGCGGCTCCGACGCGGTGATCCTCACCGCGGCTGATGGGCGAGAGATGGAAAGCTTCAAGCTCCCGTACGGAGCGGACCCAAACTTCGGCGCTGCATGGAAGCCTGATTCAACAGGCCTGATCGTAACCACGCATGAGAAGAACGTCATCTCCAACCTGACCGTGATCCCGCGGGACCGGAGCAAACCATACAATCTTACGAATTTCACAAGCGGCACTATCTACCGCTTCACCTTCTCTCACGATGGAAGTCATCTGCTCTTTGCACGCGGTTATCCGACGCAGGACGCGATCCTCATTCGTAATGCGTTCTAGGGGATGAATAAGCGATGTACCTTACGCCGCCCGTAGTCTCGAGTTTCTCTGGCGTGACTCTGCGCGTTTACATTTAAGGCGCTCTCGCAGGGCACGCTCGCGTCGACAGAAAATGTTAGATTGAATGTGTGTCAGCGGGTGTTTACCTTCACATTCCCTTTTGCAAATCCCGGTGTTCGTACTGCGATTTCGCGACCGACGTCTATCGTGACAATGATGCGGTCGAACGATATGTGGAGGCCCTTTGCCAGGAGATCTCTGCGTTTCCTCGTAGTGCGATCGCAGCAGACACCATCTATTTCGGGGGTGGGACCCCTTCGCTGCTGTCGCCGAATCAGGCGGCTCGGATTATTGACATTGTTCGATTGCGGTTCGATGTCTCGGGTGATGCCGAGATCACGATGGAGATGAATCCTGCAACGGTGACGGGTGCATCTCTCGCCGGATTTCGCGCGCTCGGCGTCAACAGAGCCAGCTTCGGCGTGCAGACGTTCAACGAGCGCGATCTGAAGCTGCTCGCACGCGGGCATGATGCTGACGACGCCAGGGAAACTTTTCGGCTCCTGCGTGAGGCAGGTTTCGACAATATTAGTTTCGATCTGATAGCCGGACTTCCGGGCCAAACGATCGACGACTGGAAACTGAATCTCGATGAAGCGGTTGCCATGGATCCGGAGCATCTGTCGTTATATCTGCTTGAGATCCATGAAGGCACACCACTAGCTGAACAGCTTCGTTCGGGTCGTCGACCGATGCCAGACGAGGAACTCGCAGCGGAGATGTACGAGTCGATGATCGACTCGCTTGATGCCGCCGGATACACGCAATACGAGATCTCTAATTTTGCCAAGCCTGGCTTAGAGTCGCGACACAACACGAAATACTGGCGGATGGATCCGGTCTATGGCTTTGGCGTGTCGGCACACTCGTTCGACGGGACCCAGCGATATGCGAACGACCGTGACACGGCGCTTTATGTCGAGAAAATGCACAGAGTTGGCAGCGCGGAAGTTTACCGTGAAATGATCGACCGATCATCGGAATCAGTCTTCCTGGGACTGCGTTTGAATAGTGGGATCGAGATCGCAGCGCATCGCGAGAAGTTTGGCGTTGACCTTGGCAATAAGGTTGCGGACCTTGCCGAGAAGGGCCTTCTGGATATCAAGGACGGTCGCGCTCGGTTAACACGACGCGGGATGTTGTTTTCCAATGAGGTCTTCGCTGAGTTTGTATAGACCGATTCGGCCGCGATCGCTTTCGCGAAGCTTGGTCGCGCGCGGTAACGACCTAATTGACGCGAACTATCCGTCCTTCAACCTTCGGTGCGATAGTTGCGCTTGGCGATTCCTTGATAGCCCTCTCGAAAACCTCAGAGTCCTTCGGAGCAGCGTCAGCCGCAATGAGGATCTTCGCATCCTTGAACATCGTATAACCGTCGCCGCCGCGTGAGACAAGGAAGTCCGACGTTGCGATCGTATACTTGGCGTTCGCATCGACCGACTTTCCGTTGACGCTCGCCTGCGTTATCCGCTGGCCCGGCAGTTTCGCCAGGTCGAATGTGAACTTCATTCCTGAAACTTGCGGAAACCGGCCGGGCTCGCCGTCCTCGCGGCTTCGTGCGACGCCGTGTTCGAGCAGTTCCATCAGTGTTTTGCCGGACACCTCGACCTTTACGATAGGATTGTTGAACGGGAGCATTGAGAGAACGTCACGCTTGGTCAACGGTCCCGGTGAATATGAGAGATCGGCTCGGATCGATCCGCCATTCACGAATCCGATATCGGCGTTGACCGCCTTGCGGTACGCATCCGCGATGAAATTCCCGATATCCGTTTCCTTCGTTCGAACCGACTTCGAGAGAGCGTCGAGCGGAACGGCAGTTGCCCCAACCCGCACTTCAAGCTGATCAAGAAGGGCTTTGTATTTAGCCGTGACCGGTGCAAAATCCGGATCGTCAGGGATCGCGTCTGTGACCGGAATGATCTCCCAATCCAGGCTTTGCAGCTTGCCCGTCTGCTTGTCGATAAAGAGATCGAAGCGGCCGACTTCGCGGGCATCGGCCCACATCTTGAAGATCGGTGTGCCGCTTGCGGATGACTGAAGCAGGGTGTGCTCATGGCCCCCGAGGATCAGATCAAAGTCAGCACAACCCGCTAATTTTTTGTCCTGGTACATGAACAAGTGCGTCAAACCAACGACCACATTTGCACCCAAGTCTCGCATCGCCGGGACGAGCTGCTTGGCGGCCTCACAATAGTCCGTAACGTTGATGTGGGCTTCCATTGAAGACGTCTCTTTCGTCTCGGGAAGTAGAAATCCGATAAAGCCGATCCTAACCCCGCCGATCGACCGTATGACGAACTGGGGCGTTCCGCCGAACGTCCTTCCTGTTTTCGAGTCGATCACGTTCGCACCCAGCCACGTGAACTTAGACTCTTTCATGCGGTCGAGGAGTTCGTTGGTCTTCAAGTCGAATTCATGATTACCAAAGACCGCGTAATCCAGTCCGACAGCGTTCCACCCGTCTATCATCTGTGCCCCGCGGTAGGTCCGTGTTTCGACGGAAGGTGAAACCGTGTCGCCGCCGAGCGTCACCAAAGTGTTCGGGTTGTCTTGCAGAACGCGCTTCTTAACGGTTAAGACGCGCGCGAGTCCGCCACGCTTTCCGCCATCGGCCGACGTTATCTGATATGTGTCGTTAAGGTGAAGGATCGTTATCCGAGCAAGGTCCGGTTGTTGTCCTTTGATCGAAAGAACGAATGCGAACGCGAGAAAAAACAAAAATATGGAACTTTTTTTGCCAGTCATGTTTAACGACGGCTATCCTGACCCAAACGGGAACTCAGGATAGCCAAATTTCTTCCAATGCGTGTCAAACCACCATCACCGAGAGGATCTCGAGCGAATGAATTCCATTACATCGAAATTAATAGTCACTTCATAGTTGGGAGCGGCCGAATTCGGAAACTGAAGCCGGGCACTTCCGGTTAGCCCAGGCACCACCAGCGGAGTTGTAATACCTGCACCGCGGTCCAGCAGCCTGAACGACAGGCCGTTTACTCCGGGCACTGAAATGTCGCGGTCTTTGATGAGGCCGAAAGCCAAGTCGCGCGTTTGCTGGTTCGCAATGATCGGCGTTATGAAGGCCCCGGCTACGACCGTGGCCATCGTCACCATAGTGATCCGCTCGCCGGTCGACGCTCCGTTCCAATCATTGCGAAGGAGACGTAACTGACGATGGCCTTCGTCGTGAGCGCGCTCTACCAACCCCTGCACGACGGGGAGCTTATACAACGCCTGCGTAACGTCCGAAAGCTCGCCTGCCCGCGGCGTAGCCGGGCCTGCTCCTCGCGGGGCCGACCAAACCGAGGTTGGCGGTGCCGGAGGCTGCCGGAATAGGTCAGCGGGGGCGGCATCCAGTATCGACTGAAAATTGGGCAGCACCAGACTCCAATTTGGCCGAAGCATATCGGAAATGATGCGGCGAGCTGCCATCTGGGCTTCGATCTCACCCATCATCCTGATAATTTCAGGATCAAGGGTAAGCTGCTGATCAAGTAGCCTTATTTGACGTGGACGGTAACCAAGTTGAAAGTCACTCATAAATACCTCCTTTTAAGTGAACCATAATGGGAGGGCATTGTTACCAACCTGACGCACAAAATGAGAGCGTTTGCACTATCCGGCCGTTTCTACCTTCAAATGCGTGCGCGCCTCCCAGAGTTCAGGGAAGAATTTCTTCGTAAGCGTTGTCATCAGGTAGCCGACGCCTTCGGACCCGCCCGTTCCGCGCTTCATCCCGAGCATGCGCTCGACCATCTGGATATGGTTGTAGCGCCACGAGATTATCAACTCGTCATGCTCGATCAGCAGGTCCTGCATATTGTAGATCTCGGCATATTTTTCGGGGTGGGTCAGGATCTCTACCGTGGCTTGTACACGATCGTCGAACGAGTCAACTGCAAGTCCATTTCTCCCAACGAGCCCCCAGAACGCATCGGCCAGCGACGGCTCGCTGAAACGCCTGGTAAGGCGTTCCAACGCGAACTGATCTTCGCTGAATGCCTTGAGAATCTTTTCATCCTTCGCTCCCGATGCGAATTCCAACTCTCGAAACTGCATCGACTGAAATCCGCTCGCCGGATTCAGCTTGTCGCGGAATTCAAGAAATCCGATCGGGGCCATTGATTCGAGTATGTGGATCTGCGTGACCAATATTCGCTCGATCGAAACGACACCGCGAAGGCTGTGGTTTGCTCGGAAGGTACGGTCTTCATCGATCCACTTTATCGTAGCGTCCAGTTCGTGCAGGATCTGCTTGAACCAGAGTTCATAGGTCTGGTGAATGATGATAAACAGCAGTTCGTCGTGGCTCGCGGGCTCCGACAGCGTCTCCTGAAGCTCGATCAATTCCCGAACTTTCAGGTACTTGTTATACGACAACGGCGCGTTCTGGCCGTATTCGGTTGACATGGTGAGGCTAGTCTATCAAAAAGCCCTGCAAATGGCCTCGAAGGCGGCCGATACGACCTCAGACAGGACATTTTCAAAGAATTTCGGTCAGCGCCGCAAAAACTGCTTGACAGGCGGGTTAATTCCAAGTAAATTCGCATTCGTTCAATCGCTAAACAATACAAAAATAAACCCCATTGATCTTGCATTGTAAGATTTTTTGTTTGTCTCTATTCGGCGTTCTTGAAGCAGAGCACCGGGCCTAGTTACCCGTGTCTGATTCGACCTCGATGGTTAGCGATTGATGATCTGAATTTATCTTTCGATTTTGTAGTTTGTTGGAGGAAAACAGGAAATGTCTAAGACTGTTGGTTTAGTCAAGTGGTTCAATAACGCGAAAGGCTACGGATTTATCGAGCAGGCCGGCGAACAGGATATCTTTGTCCATTACAGCGCGATATCCGGTGATGGCTACAAGACTTTGATCCAGGGTCAGGAAGTGGAGTTTGAGGTGACTAACGGACCGAAAGGCCCCCAGGCTGAGAACGTGCAGAAAGTCGCATACGCAAACTAGACAACTCGGCCGTTTTCCTGCTCCTTCAAAACGGTGCCCAATCAAATGAAAAAGCGGATCTTGCCCTCACAAGATCCGCTTTCACTTTTGCAGTTCATTGCTTAGGTGAGTTCTTCACCTCGTGTCTTGAGCGTTCGACGCCAGAGTTCTCTGTACGAAGTAAACCGGGCCACCAGCATGTTCAATTGATACCGCTGCGAGAATGTCATCGACCGATTGTCAAGCATCCGCTTGATCTGCGATTCGAGCCGTGCCCGAGCCTCGAGCGGCGGACGTTTGGTCGATCCGTTGAAGTAGATGTCAAAATCGATCTTGAGCTTGCGAATATCGTCCTCGAGCCGTGTAATCTGCTTTTCGAAGTTCGCTGCTTCCTCTTGTCGAGAGGATGTTTGTCGATAAAGATTGTTTGTCTGTAGCATTGGGCGAATTTAGGAGGCGGGAATTTGTGCCGGGATGTGGCACATTATAAGAAACCGCGAATCGTCACCGTGTTCCAAATTTGATGTATTCTTTTGCGTAGCTTATGTCGCAGCAAGAAAAAGCCTCGTTGCTCCGGGAATTGCCTTCGATCGACGAGCTTCTGGCGATCGAACCGTTTGTCGCTATCATTGCCGAAGCTGGACATCCGACCGCCCTACGCATAGCGCGCGCATCTATCGACACATTGCGGTCTGATATCCTTGCAGGATCGGAGAACCAGGGTCGCGAACAGCTTGTTCACAAGCTGTCAGACCTTGCGAGAGAGACCTTCGAACGAGAATCCTCAGACCACCTCAATCCAGTCATCAACGCGACCGGAGTTGTGATCCATACAAACCTAGGTCGTTCGGTGTTGTCGGACGCGGCGGTTCAGGCTATCGCTAGCAACTCCGGCTATTGCACGCTCGAATACGACGTCCACACCGGCTCAAGAGGAAAACGAGGGGCGGGCGCGGAATCGCTCATTTGCGAACTCACCGGTGCGGAAGCTGCGATGATCGTAAACAACTGTGCGGCGGCGGCGTTCTTGGTGCTGCGAGTTATTGCGAAAGGAAAGGATGTGATCATCTCCCGGGGAGAACTCGTTGAGATAGGCGGTGATTTCCGTGTTCCCGACGTGCTTGTGGAATCCGGAGCAACACTGAGAGAAGTAGGTACGACCAACCGGACCAAGCTTGCGGATTACGAAAAGGCGATCTCCGATTCGACAGGGCTTCTGATGCGAGTTCATCCGTCGAATTACCGCGTGATCGGATTTACAGAATCTCCAACAAATGTCCAACTCTCTGCTCTTGCTCGCGAAAAGGGCATCCCGTTCTTTGAGGATGCGGGATCGGGAGCTCTCGTCGATCTGTCAGGCTTCGGACTTGATGAGCCGACGATCTCTTCCTCGATCGCGGAACGTGTGGACCTAGTTGCATTCAGCGGCGACAAACTGCTTGGCGGTGTCCAGGCAGGATTCATTGTTGGACGCAAGGACCTGGTCGACGAGATTTGCCGTCATCCTCTATATCGAGCCCTACGAGTAGACAAACTGGCGTACTCCGCGATCGAGGCGACCTTGAATTCATATGCGCGTGGCACCCATTTCGAAGATATTCCAACCTTGCGGATGCTCGCGATCGAGCCTGAAGCGATCCGCGCTCGAGCCGATGACTTCGTCGCAAGCGTCGTTGGAAAGCGCGTTCTGCTTGAGATCGTCGAAGGTGAATCCGTGATCGGCGGCGGGTCGGCTCCTGATCTCAAACCAAGGACCTGGCTGGTAACCGTTGCGATCGATGGACGATCTGCGGCAGATATTGACGAGTTCTTTAGAGCTTCTACTCCGCCGGTGATTGGCCGGATCACGGATGGAAGGTTTCTTATCGATCTTCGAAC
>Ga0247823_10001808_pt1 | contig 17644 bp, 23 predicted proteins | sample 13C_PalmiticAcid_2_FD_192426 | JGI IMG/M metagenome (GOLD analysis project Ga0247823, IMG submission 192426) | Soil microbial communities from agricultural site in Penn Yan, New York, United States - 13C_PalmiticAcid_Day30 | ecosystem: Environmental > Terrestrial > Soil > Agricultural land... | reverse complement strand
CGCACCTCAAGTTCGACGAGCGCAACGTCTTCGCCCAGCGGAAGAACTGCAACCGCCCCGGCGGCGCCACCCGGGCCGACTTCCGTGCCGGCGTGATCGCGCGGATCGGCCTCGAGGCGGTGGAGGCTCTGGAGTCGGACCAGTCGGTGAAGCAGTACCGCGCCGACGACCTGAAGGCCATCACCGCCGAGTACCGGGCGAAGGCCCGCGTCATCGCCAAGGACCTGACGTGACCGAGCGCCGCTGCGTCGACTGCAAGCACTTCGAACTGCGCGCCGCGCCGGAAGGGCTCGCGCGCTGTGGGTTCGGCTACTGCCCCGTCCGTAGCATGAACCGTGGGCACACCTTCAGCGCGGTGAGGCCCATGCTGTGCGAGAAGTTCGTGGCGGCCAAGCCTGAGACGGCCGCCCAACGTCTCGCATGGCTCAAGAAGCAGGGGGCAGTGTGAGGCTCAGCCGCGGCCGGTGGGACCATCCAAGCCAGCTCGCCTTCGACTTCGAGGCGGCGGTGCTGCCGCCGTCCATGTCGGCCTTCTTCGACGACGAGGAAGACGACCAGGACGAGTGGAGCGCCGCGCCGCCGGTGCGCATCGTGGTGTCCGCCGCCGGCCTGCAGCCGCCGAAGACGATCGCCCCGCGGTCCATCTTCGACGCCGCCGGTAGCAGCCTCCCGCGAACCCGCCTGCGCAGCGCCGAGTGCCCCGTGCAGCACGCCCGCAAGGTCGTGGAACTCGCCGACGGCCACCGCCGTCACGTGACCCTCCAACCTCAGGACACCGAGGAGTGGAAGGAAAAGGAAGCCGCCCGCCGGGCCCGGCAGAAGCCGCCGAAGCCCACGAAGGGAGCCAAGACCATGGGCCGCAAGCTGGCCGAACTGATCGGGGAGGGGAGGGACTGATGGCGCGGCCTTCGAAGCTGTCACCGCAGCAGTGGACCGAGATCGAGCAACGCATGGCCGCCGGAGAGAAGGCGAGCACCCTCGCGAGGGAGTTCGACGTTCATCCCTCGCAGATCACCCGACGTGTTTCGCAAGTTTCGCAAAAGGTGCGCGACGTTGCGCAACTGGTCGCCGAAGCGCAGACGGCCCTGTCCGAGTTGCCGGTGCCTCAGCAGTACAGCGCGCTGAGCTTGGCCGACAAGCTGCGGAACATCACCCTGAGCGTGACGAGCGCGGCCGAGTTGGGCGCGAAGACCGGACACCGTCTGCACGCCCTGGCCAACTCCGAGGTCGCCAAGGTGGACGATGCCGACCCGCTGAAGTCGATGGACGCGCTGAAGGGCGTCGGGGCGCTCACCAAGCTGGCCAACGAAGCGCTCGCCCCAGCCATGAGCCTGATCGCCGCGACGAAGGGCAGCATGGAGCCACCGCCGCCCGAGAAGCCGGCGATCGACGTGGCCAAGCTTTCGGACGGCACCCTGCAGGAACTCCTGGACGCCCGTGCTTAGCCTGACCGATGCCGACTGGCTGGCTGTCGAGCGCGAGGCCTGCCGCCGCAGCCTGTCGACGTTCATCAAGCGCGCATGGCACGTGCTCGAGCCGGGCCAGAAGTACAGCCACGGCTGGCACATGGACGCGATGTCCGAGCACCTGCAGGCTGTCACGGAGGGGAAGATCTCCCGGCTCCTGATCAACGTCCCGCCCGGCACGATGAAGAGCATGAGCGTGTCCGTGTTCTGGCCGGCCTGGGAGTGGGGCCCGCGGGGGATGCCGCACATCCGCTTCATCGGCGCCAGCCACGAGGAGGGCCTGGCCACCCGCGACAACATGAAGATGCGCCACCTGGTGCAGTCGGAGTGGTACCAGCGCCTGTGGCCCACGCCGCTGATGGGCGACCAGAACCAGAAGACCTACTTCCAGAACACGCACACCGGCTGGCGCCAGTCCTGCCCGGTCGGTTCGATGACGGGCAAGCGCGGCGACCGCGTGGCCTGGGACGACCCGCACAGCGTCGAGGATGCACACAGCGACGCCCAGCTGGAGACGGCGAACCGGATCTTCCGCGAGACGCTGCCGACCCGCCTCAACAACCCGGACAGCTCGGCCATCATCATCGTGATGCAGCGGCTGAGCGAGAAGGACGTCAGCGGCTACATCGTCGCGGAGGAATTGGGATACGACCACCTCTGCCTGCCGATGGAGTACGAGGGCCCGAGGAAGGCCACGAGCATCGGGTTCACCGACCCGCGCACTGAGCCCGGCGAATTGCTGTTCCCGGCCCGCTTCCCGCGCGGCGTCGTGGACCGGGACAAGAAGGTGATGGGCGACTACGCCGTGGCCGGCCAGTTCCAGCAGCGGCCCGCGCCGGCGGCCGGGGGCATCTTCAAGCCCGACATGATCGAGGTGGTCGACGTGATGCCGGCCAACGTGGTGGAGTGGTGCCGCGGCTGGGACCTCGGCGCGTCAACGAAGGGCGACTACACCGTGGGCGTGAAGATCGGACGCATGGCCGACGGCCGGTTCATCGTCGCGGACATCGTTCGGGACCGCCTCGAGACCCACAAGCGCGACGCCCTGCTGAAGAACACCACGGCCACCGACGGGTACACGCTGAAGCAGAGCATCCCGCAAGACCCAGGGCAGGCCGGCAAGTCGCAGGTCACCGCCTTCGCGACGATGCTGGCCGGCTACCCGCTGCACTTCTCGACCGAGACGGGCGACAAGACCGTGCGTGCGACGCCGTTCGCGAGCCAGGTGAACGTGGGCAACGTGGTGATGCTCCGCGCGCCGTGGAACACCACGTTCAAGGACGAACTGCGCAGCTTCCCGAACGGCAGCTTCGACGACCAGGTGGACGCCGCGGCGCGCGGGTTCAACGGGCTGCTTCACACGGCGGCAGGGATCTTTGCGTAGGACTCCGCATATGCTCTGGCCCGAGCGCCTCGATTGCGGGGTGGGAGGGTCAAAGTTTGGAAAACGTAGAAAAAATTCTGTTGGCAGTGGCCACGTTCGCAGTGACCTCGCTGATCGCGTACTTGTTTCGAATGCGTCAGCTATACGCTACCGTACCCAAACTGTTCAAATACTCCCCCGTCTCGACTGGAGGTTCATTGTGCGAGGTGATCGTTCTAAATCGCGGGAATCATCCCGAAGAGTCAGTGGTGGTTGTTTTGGACCCCAGCCTGAGATGCGAGCTCGTTGCGTCTAGTGAAGCGGACGTGGTTCTCGCGGATTCGACTATAAAGTTTGAACGGCTTCACAAGGGGAAAGAGCTTTCCGCGATTCTACTGGTCGAGAACGGCATTCTCGACCACACGAAAATCGTCGCAGTCTCTTCTAAACAAACCAGCGGAAAAGTTTTTAAACGGCCTGCCGATGTTCCCCCGAATGCCGCTATGACCGCTCTGTTCTTCGCCTTCTTTCTAGGAGTTTTCCCGGCGATGTACTACGGCGCAAAGGGGGCGGCGATAGTGAATCGCTACTGGGTGGAGCACCGCCTGGCTACCGTTTACAAGGACGGCTGGTCTGGCTTGGAAAAGAGATACGCTGACTCCGATATTCGTCGAAGCTACAGCAACCAAGAATTTCCGGTGCGGCTAGTTAGCTATGTAGAAGATAGGAAGAAGAGTGAAGGGGTAGCGAGATATGAGGGTGTAAACAAGACGGCCGCAGTCGTCGATATGACGGTTCGACCGGAAGGTATGGAAATCGCGCCGTCCCTTCATTACTTCACATCAATCAAACTGCTTCCTATGTCGAAGAATGAGTTTGAAATTCGTGGGCCGCTGAGTGCCGTCGCGACAGACCCGCTTAAATTCGAATTCTCGTTCAGCACGGGGAGGGATTACGTGAACGGCGTGTTTCACAACCCAATGGGGCAGGTGCGGACCAATCCATCCACGCTGCGAAGCCAAGCCAGCAGTCCCTAGCATGGCTTGATGGCCGACTCCATCACCGTCAACGCATCTGACCTCGACCTCATCCGGGCCCGGGAGAACCTTCTCGGGCTGTTCGGCGCCTTGGATGCGAAGCGGCCCACGGCCTGGTCCCAGTACGGCTACCCCGACGAGATCCCCTTCGACAAGCTCCTGAGCGCATACGAGCGCGGCGGGGCCGGCCACGGTGCCGTTCATCGCCTGCTCGGCAAGTGCTGGGAGCAGAGCCCCCGGATCAAGACGCCTGACGCCGATGACGAGAGCGCCTGGGAGAAGAAGGCCGCCAAGGTGCTCAAGGCGGTGCAGGCGTTCAAGAAGCTGCGCGACTTTGACCGGCGGAACATGGTCGGGCGGTTTGCCGGGCTGATCTATCGCGTGAAGGACAGCAAGGACCTCGACCAGCCTCTCGTGCGCGCCACCGCTCTGGTCGACATCGTCCCCGTCTTCGAGAACCAGCTGCGCGTGCTGAAGTGGGTGGACGACCAGGCGGCCGAGGACTTCGGCCAGCCGGCCATGTTTGAGTACCGCAGTCGGCCGCCGCAAGCCATCGACACGCAGGCCCAGCCCGAGAAGTGGGTGGCGGTCCATCCGAGCCGTGTGCAGATCCTGGCCGAGGGCAGCGTCGGGAACCTGTTCGACGGCGTGCCGCTGCTGCGCGCCGGCTTCAACGCCCTGGTGGACCTCGAGAAGATCACCGGCGGCTCGGCCGAGTCGTTCCTCAAGAACTCCGCGCGTGCCGTGACCGTCGAGTTCGACCCGACAGCCAGTCCGCAGGTGCTGACCACCAACCCGGACGGGACGCAGTCGACGAAGTCCGTGCGCGAGGTGGTGCAGGGCCAGGTCGACCGCCTGAACCGCAACCTCGACAGCGCGATCGTGATGCAGGGCGGCAAGGCGGGCACGCTGCAGACCACGATCAGCGATCCCACGGGCCCGTTCGAGACCGCGGCCAACGTCTTCGCCTGCTCGGTGGAGATCCCGTTCACCATCCTCTTCGGCCAGCAGACCGGCCGGCTGGCCAGCGACCAGGACCAGCGCGACTTCATCACGCGGTGCAAGAGCCGGCAGCAGGTCGAACTCACGCCGATGCTCGAGGAGTTCATCACCCGCATGCAGGCGTGCGGGGTGATCGAGGGAGGTGAGTTCGAGATCGAGTGGCCCGATCTGGGCGCGCCGACGGACCAACAGCGCCTGGACAACGCCAAGAAGATGGCCGACATCGTGAAGGTCAGCTTCGACGGCGGCGCGGTCATCGAGGTGTTCAAGCCGAACGAGATCCGCAAGGCAGCCGGGTACGAGGAGTACACGCCGGCCGAGGTCAAGAAGATGGAGGACGAGGCCAAGGCGGACGAGGAAACCGAGCGCAAGGCTCTGGAAGACCAGATGGCCGCTGACGCCAAGATCGCGGCCAAGGCGGGGGCGAAGAAGCCACCGGCGGCCTGATGGCCCGCGCCCGCGTCGCCAAGGCCCGGCAGCGGAACCCGGCCGTCCCCTCGAACCCGGAGGACCGCACCGGTACCGGCGGCATCCGGCAGCGAGCGCGTGCGGAGATCCGCCGCCGCTTCGCCGGCCTCGAGGCGGACGTGCTCGCCCTGTTCAACCGGATCCCCACCTACGCCCTGAACGACCTCCGCACGCCCGACGTGCGGTACGGCCTCCGGCCCGAGGACCTGGCCGGCATCGCCGAGGAGCTGCAGGCCACCCTCGACCGCTGGATCGCCGACGGCCGCGACCCGAACTACATCCTCTGGTACGACGCCTACCAGGCCGAGGCGGCCCAGCTCGGCACGGCGCAGAGCGTCTCCAACCTCACCAACCTGTCGCCCACCTACGCCGCGGCGCGCACGCTCGCCCAGGTGGTCTACAGCGAGCCCTACCGCACCCGGGCACGGATCGCGAAGTTCCGCAGCTACGAGCAGTGGATCAGCCTGTCGAGCGACCAGCGGCAGAAGCTCGCCACGGTGATCGGCCAGGCGGTGGCGGACGGCACGAACCCGCGCGTGGCCCGCAAGGCGATCCAGGAGGCCCTCGGGGTAGGGAAGGCGAGGGCGCTCTTGTACGCGCAGAGCGACATAACCAATGTCCTTCGGGAGGCCAGGATCGCCGAGTCAGAGCAGGCCGAGGCGGAACTCGGGATCAAGACGGGCCTGCTGTGGACTTCAGCCCTCAAGCCCACGACCCGCCCGTGGCACGCCAGCCGAAGCGGCCGGGTCTACACGCGCGCCGAGGTCAAGGAGTTCTACGCGCAGGGCGGCAACCGCTACAACTGCTACTGCGGGCAGACGGAGTGCCTGCTGGACGAGAACGGCAAGCCCATCCTCACGAAGAAGCTGCAGTCGGCCATGGCGAACGAGCGGAAGGCGTGGCAGTCGGTCCACGGGAAGAAGTAGCGGCTCCATAGCATCGGTCGCTCCCTGTCCTCAACCCTTTCGAAAGGATCTACCGTGCAAGGTCGTTCCCGTTTTTCTCTGTTCCTCGTGGCCGCCATCGGGCTGGCCGCCTGCGCCTCCGCGGCCGTCGCTGCTGCCCCGCTCGACGTGCTGCCCGCGATGGCCCTCGCGCAGTTGATGCCGTCCACGGCTGACCTGGGCGTCGTGCTCGCCACCGCCGCCGTCGGCATCCCGCTGCCGGACGGTGTGGTCGAGAAGGTGGCCTCGGTGGTGCGCGCGAAGTTCAAGGTGCACAACTCGACCCCGTACAACGGTTCGGACGGCCAGCCCAGCGGCTACCGCGTGGCCCTGTCTCCGGTCTACGACTCGAACCCCGAGAGCGAGAACGCCAAGTTCTACCAGGCCACCCCGTGGGGCGAGATCATCCTCGGCACGGTGAACCCGGCGGTGGGTGAAGTGCTCAAGCCAGGCGCCGAGTTCTACGTGGACTTCACGCCGGCCGGCTGACGCCCAGCGCTCCCGCGCCAAGGCCCCGCTGCAGCGATGCGCGGGGCCTTCTCACGTCAGATGAGCGCATCGCTGTGGCGTGGGGTTATGAACGCGCCTTCGGAGGCCTGATCGACCGGCGTTCTGCGGGAAGAAGCGAGTACCAGGGCTCCTCAATGAGCTTCAAGTCGTAGCCCGGATTAAGGTTTGACTCGCCGGTTCGATGCCACGAGCAGTGCAGGTAGTTCGGGAGTCCGATCTTGGGGTCGGACTGATCGATGTAGCCGTGGAAGTATCCATCAGGGTTCTCGAAGCACGTTCCGGTTATGACCACTCGAACACCATTGTCGAGCGTGCCGCAAACCGGTTCCTTCAGTTCTTTAATCCTTGGCTTCATCTCTCGTTGACCTCCCTGTGAGGCCTTGATTGTCTCTGTTCCTAGCATCCGCACGCATGGCAAAGAAGCGTGCACACATCCTCTCGACCGTCAACGCGGCAAATGTCTCGAAGTCCGGCAGCACGTACGCGATCAAGGACGTGTGCGGTGCCGTCGACGACATCGTGATGAACTCGGTTCTGTACCCGGCCGACCAGCTCGCGGCCGGGGTCGGCACGATGGAAGGCCGGCCCGCGCCGGCCGGCCACCCGAAGAACGCCGCCGGCCAGGCCATCAGCGCCCTGAACGGTGACGCCCTCCTGACCAGCTACATCGGCGCCGTGTGCCGCAATGCCCGTCACGAGGGCGGCCGGACCCTGGTGGACATCGTGGTGAACGAGAAGCAGGCCCGCGCGCACGACGACGGCGCCAAGCTTTGCGACCGCCTCGACGCCGCGATCAGCGGCACGAACGCTGAACCCATCCACGTCAGCACCGGCCTGTTCTTCGAGCCCATCGCCACGAACGGCGAGGTGGGCGGGAAGAAGTACCAGCGGATCGCCACCAACCTGCGCTACGACCACCTGGCCATCCTGCTCAACGAGCGCGGCGCCGGCACGCCGGAGGACGGTGTGGGCATGTTCCTGAACGAGGCGGGCGAAGAGGAGGAGGTCGAGCGCTTCGTCCTCAACACCGAGCCCGAGGACCGCCGCTCCGAAGGGCTGCTCGCGACCGCGCGGGAGTGGCTAGGGAAGCTGCTGGGCAATGCAGACATCTCGTTCGAGCAGATCTACGACGGCCTGCGCGCCGGCCTCCCCAACGACCGCTGCTGGCTCCGCGAGGTGTTCAAGGGCTATGCCGTCTGGACGAACCCCGAGGGGCAGCTGTTCCGCCAGGACTACGAGGTCGCGAAAGACGGCTCCGTATCTTTCACCGGGACCGCTCAAGAGGTGACCCGCAAGGTTTCCTACCAGCCGATCAACAACCGAGAGGACGATCAAGTGAAAGAAACCATCTCCGCCGCGCTCATCAAGGCCGGCATCAGCGGCGTGGCGGCGATGACCGACGCGCAGCTGCTGGACGCACACAACGCGCTCATCACCAAGCCCCACGTCGACGCGCTCGCCGCCGTGACGGACAAGCTCATCGCCGCGAACTCGAAGATCGCCGAGCACGAAGCGACCGCCCTGGCCGCCACAAACGCCGAGCGCGACACGCTCGCCGCGAAGCTGGCCGTCAACAGCTCGCTCACGGTCGAGGACTTCAAGGCCATGCCGCTGGCCCGCCTGAAGGAACTCGACGCCAAGGCCGCCCCGGTCGTGGTGGGCAACAGCAACCCGGGCAGCGCCGACGAGTTCGCCGGCTACGACCTCAACAAGCTGGAGGACTAACATGAACCGCATCTACCGTTCGGGCAGCGGCGTGCCGCGCCCCCGCACCATCACCGACAAGACCGTCACGGGCGCGCTGCTCCCGGGCACGATGGTCTTCATCGGCGCGACCGCGCTGACCCAGGCGGCCGCCCCGACCGGCGGCCGCCTCGCCATCCTCGGGGACCGCGACTACTACGCATCGGGCGGCATTGCCCTCGCAACCGACCCGCTGATGACGCCGTACGCGTCCGGCGAATCGGGTGTGGCCTATCTGCCCAAGCCCGATGACGAGTTTGCTTGCGCCATGGCCGCGGCGACCTACAACCCGGGCCAAGAACTCACCGTCGGCGCCGCCGGCCGCCTGGTGGCTGCCGCCACGACGAACGTGGTGGTCGCGTACTACGACCAGCCGACGAAGGCGGTCGCGGCCGGCGAACTCGCCGACGTGGTCTGGGCCAACGCGTACACCAAGGCCTAAGGAGCCGACATGAGCAAGAACCTCCCGTTCACCAAAGCCCAGATGGACTCGATCCTGAACAGCCGTCGGGCGTTCAACGGTCGCATGTCCAAGCTGGCCATCGCCATCAACGGCCAGGAAGCCTTCGAGGGCAACGCCCTGGCCATCCCGCTGGACGCCTGGCGTCGCATTGACCAGCGCGCGCAGCAGCTGGCCCGCAGCCGCCTCGTGCTGTTCAACCGCCTGGCCGCCGCCAGCAACATCCCGGTCAGCATCGCCGACCTGGTGAACTACTACCCGCAGGTCTCCGACTCGGGTGACGTGCTGGTGTCGATGGACGGCCGCAACACCGCGAAGGCCGACCAGGCGATCACGAAGTACGTCGGCACGCCGGTGCCCATCCTGACGTCCAACACCCGCATGGGCTGGCGCCAGATGGAAGTGCTGCGCAAAGGGACCGGCGTCAGCCTGGACATCGTCAGCATCGCGAACAACCAGCGCAAGGTCGCCGAGAAGCTGGAGGACATGGTGCTGAATGGCCTGTCGTCCATCGTCGTGGGTACCGACACGATCTACGGCCTGCGCAACCTGCCGCAACGCAACACGTTCACGCACGGCTTCACGCTGGCCACCGCCACGGGTGCCCAATGGCTCACGATGGTCAAGCAGGTGATCGCCGCCGCGCTGGGTGACAACCAGTACGGCCAGATCTCGATCTTCGTGAACCAGGGCGACTACACGGCTGCGGACACGACGGACTACGCCGCGAACTACCAGGGCACGATTCTGCAGCGCCTGCTCGCGGTCTCGCAGGTCAAGGAGATCGTCCCCGTCCCGGGCATCCCGGTGAACGAGGTGCTGGCCATCGTCGACATCGACGGCGGCGAGTGGGGCGGCATCCTGACGGCCATGCCGCTCACGACCCGGCCGAAGACCCGCATCGAACCCGAGGACGACTACGTGTTCGGCGTGATCACCGCCGCCGCACCGCAGTTCCGCAGCGACTACAACGGGCAGTCGGCCTTCGTGCACGGCACCCAGGCCTGAGGGAAGGCGAACCATGAAAGTCAAGATCACGGCTCTCAAGGCGCCCTGGCCGGAGGGTGCTGGTCTCGGCTCCATCGTGGAGTTCGAGGGCAAGGCTCCGGCATGGGCAGTGGGCAAGTTCGTCCAGGTCGAGGACAACGCGGATGCCGAGTTCCACTACGAGCCGCAACTGTCGATCAGCGGCGACGGCTCTGGCACGGTCCTCCCGTCCATCGACGCGGTGAACCTCGCGGTCGCCGAGCTGCAGCAGCAGCTTGCGCACGCCGAAGGTGTCAACGCTGTGCTGCAGGCAGAGCTCGAAGATCGGCGCGCCGAGCTTTCGAAGGTCACCGAGGCCGCGCGGACGTCGGAGGCGCGCATCGCCGCGCTCGAAGCCGAGAAGGCCAAGGTCACGGACGTGGACGCGCAGGCCGACGCGGAGAAGTCCCGCCTGGCGCTCGAGGCCGAAGCCAAGGAGCTCGGCGTGTCGTTCCACCCGAACCTCGGTGACGACAAGCTGCGCGAGCGCATCGCGGAAGCCCGGGCCAAGAAGTGATCTCCGTCGCGCAGGCGAAGCAGTACCTCGACCAGGCGCTCGGCGTCACGGTTCCCGACTTCGTCGTGGCCGCGGCGGTCGAGCAGGTCGAGGCTGCTGAACCTGCAATGGAGGCAGCGGGGTACACCGAGGCCACCGCGACGCTGATCCAGACCTACGCCGTCGCGCTGGTGTGCGTCGGCGGTGCCGGCCGGCGCCTCGCCAGCCAGCACGCTCCTTCCGGCGCCGCGCGGAGTTTCAAGTACGCGGACAAAGACCTGACCGCGTTGCGCCGCACCCTCGCCGCCCTGGACACGGCCGGCACCGTCACCGACATCGTGGGCCCGGACCCGGCGGGCTCCACGCTCTTCATGGTCACCTGTTGACCACTCCCGAGGCCGCCCTGGCGGCCTTTTCTACGCCTGAACGAGAAGGACTGAATCATGGCGCACATGAGCGACTTTCTGGAGAACAAGATCATCGACTGGCTGCTGCGCGCCCAGGCGATCGGCATCACCGGCGCGACGGCCGCGGCAGGCACCGGCCCGGCGAACGTCTACGTCGGCCTGCTGACCACCAGCCCGGCGGACGCCGGCGGCGGCACCGAGGTGTCCGGCGGCTCCTACGCTCGCGTGGCCGTGGCTTCTTCGCTGGCGAACTGGGCCGGCACGCAGGCCGCCGCGTCGAGCACCGCCTCGAGCGGCACTTCCGGCACCACGTCGAACAACAACGCCATTACGTTCCCTGCGCCGTCCGGCAACTGGGGCTCGGTGGCCTACATCGGGATCTACGATGCTTCCTCGGCCGGCAACCTGCTGTTCTGGGCCCCGCTGACGACGCCGAAGACCGTGAACAACGGCGACCCGGCGCCGAGCTTCGCCGCCGCGTCCCTGTCCATCCAGCTGGACAACTGACCGGAGGCCGACCCATGGCGCTGTCGGTCAGCGTTGCACAGCGCACCGCGACCGCTGCGCTCTCGGGTGACGACTGGATCGTTGTCACCGCCTCGGCGACCTACACCCGCAAGTCGGGCGGCGGGTCGCTGTTCTACGGCTCGGGCAACGCGAACGGTGGGGGCGCGGCGGGCGCCTCGCCCGGCGCCCCGGGGACGGCCCCGTACTTCGCCGGCTCGAACGCGTTCAACACGGGGCTGGGCGTCAACCCGATGACCTGGACCGGCGGCACGCCCACGGCGTCCGGCTCGATCAAGGGCGGCCAGTATTTCTACGGCAACGCCACCGCCGGCGGCTGCACGCTGTACGTCTCGATCGCGGGCGGCACGTCCAAGACGGTCAAGGTCTTCACCTCCCGTGGCGACTCCACATCGGGCTCGTTCCGCTGCACGGTGACCTGGGTGAGTGGCGACACGGGCACGTCCAACGCATCGGTCACGTTCACCGGCGACGCCACCTTCACGATCGATGCCTCGCCAGCGGCAACGTCCGTGCTGGCGGTCAACCTGAACGGGTTCGACTCCGGCTACAACGTCTTCAACTCGGCCAGCATCGAGACGGCCAGTGGGGGAGGGGACACGGCCCTTGCGTCCGCGCTGACGGCCGTGGCCACCGCGACGGCGGCGCTCTCGACCGCCATTCGCATGCAGGCCGCCCCCGCCGGCGCCACCTCGCTGACGGCATCGCTGACGACCCAGATTCGCCCGAGCGCGCCCGTCTCCGCCGTGGCCACCGTCTCGGCTGGGTTGTCGACCTCGATCCGCCTGGCCGCCAGCGCGCAATCGGCCACCACCGTGACCGCCGCCCTCGCCGGGAACGCCGCGGCGCTCGCGGCCGCCGCATCGGCGCAGGCCACGTGCGCGGCTCAGCTGAGCACGGCGATTCGGCTGACCGCTTCGTGCTCGGGCGGGACGACAGTCACCGCCACCTTGAGCGCCGACGCGGCGAGCATGGGCGCGGCCGCGACGGCGCAGGCGAGCGTGGCCGCCTCGCTCAGCACCTCCATTCGCCTCGGTGGCGCGGCAAGCGCGAGCTGCGGCGTATCGGCCAGCCTGACGACCGCCATCCGGCCGGCGGCCGCTGCGGTGAGTGTGGCCACGGTCGGCGCGTCGCTCTCCACGGCGATCCGGCTGCAGGCGGCGGCATCCTCGAGCACGACGCTCACCGCGGGCTTGGCTGGCACCTCCGCTGCACTCGGGGCCCAGGCTCAGGGCTCCTGCACCGTCTCCGCGAACCTGTCCACAGCCATCCGTCTCACCGCCGACGTGATCGCCCGGGCCCAGGCGACCTCGGCGCTGTCGACGCAGATCCGCATGCAGGCGCTGGCGCAGGTATCGACGACGCTGGCCGCTGTGCTCGCCGGGTCGGAGACCGAGATGTCCGCCGAATGGGTGTTCAGGCCCTCGGCCGACGCCCTCGACTACGCAGCATCCGCAGACGATCTTTCCATCGGGAGCACACCATGACCACCGGCCCGGCCTGGGACGTGAGCGACAAGGACAAGCCCTGGGCCCTGTTCGACCCCAACGCAATCCGCGTGATCCCCTACGACCCGACGGCGCTGCTCGCGTCGATGGGGACGGACTACGCCTCGCACACCGTGACGGCCGCCGCCCCGCTCGAGTGCCTGAACCCAGGTGCGCCGACGCCCGAAGGCATCCTTCCGATCCGGATGGCGGTGAAGTCGGGCGCCACCTTCACCCAGGGGAAGAAGTACCCCTTCACCATCCGCATCGTCGGGGCCGATGGCCAACAGGACGAGCGGACGCTGTGGCTCAAGCTGAAGGACCGGTGACGCCTTCCTAGCATCCGGCGGCATGAGTTCTGCAGCTGCCTGGGCCAACACCGCACGCGCCACACTGTGGCCGTGGCTTGGCCGTGGGGACTGGAGCGGGGTGGACACCTTCGGGCCGCCGGTCGGCTTCGACTGCGACTACACCGCCAACTCCGAGCGCCGCACCGATGCCAAGGGCGTCGAGTTCGTCACCCGCCAGGTGATCTACACCGAGCGGGCCGACATCAAGCAGGGCGACCGCGTGCTGATCGGCGAGGTCGCAACCGCGGACCCGATCGCCGCCGGGGCCCTCGAGGTCCGGGCCACCGAGCGCTTCGGCGACACCTTCGAGCGCATCACCGACGACTGGGTCATCTACACGTGAGCACCATCCGCCGCACCGACAAGATGCCGCAGTTCATCGAGAACGCGCAGTCGAAGGCCCTCCGGGGCGTGACGCAGGCCCTCGTGCTGGGTGCCGCCGAGGCGAGCGTCCTGACCCCGATCGAAACCTCGACGCTGCTGAACTCCCAGTTCCGCGTGACGGAGAAGGTGGGTGACAAGGTGGTGGGCCGCGTGGGCTACACGGCCAACTACGCGCTGCCCGTGCACGACCCGAGCAACCCGCAGAACTTCCGCCGCCCGACCGCAGAGAAGGAGTTCCTTCGCAAGGGCTTCGAGCGGGCCGAGGAGAACATCGCCGCCGTCATCGCCGGGAGCCTTCGCACATGACCGCCGCCGACGCCATCCGCACGTTCATCGAGGGCCAGCTGTCCGGCTGGCGCATCCAGTTCGGTGTGTGGCAGGACGGATCGAAGACCGACCGCTACGCAGTGATCAAGCCCACCGGCGGGCTGCCGGCTTCGCTCGTGCGCCGCCCCGCCTTCAGCCTGTTCTTCATCGGTGCGGCGGGCGAGGACGCCTCCGTAGCTTACGAAGCTGCAAACACGGTGATCGAGGCCATGCGGCAGTCGAGCGGAGACCTGGTGTTCATGGAGCCCAGCGAACCCGCGTTCAACCAAACGAACGACGGCCGCTCTGTCTACGAGGTCGCGGTCACCACCATCACGAACTGAAGGAGCTACCCCATGACGGCATTCACCGGGCGCGACGTTGTTGTCGAGTTCGCCATCGCCAAGGAAGACGTGCTGCCCGCTTCGCTGGTCTACCAGCGTCTGGGGATGATGCGCGGCAAGGAGATGAAGTCCAGCTGGGACACGGCGGACACCACCGCCGACATGTCCCCGTCCTTCACGAAGACCAGTCTGGTCACGTTCAAGTCGGTCGAGTTCAGCGGGGATGGGGTGACCTACACCGAAGCCGCCTTCAACCAGCAGGCCTTCAAGGTCCAGGCGGTCAGCCCGAGTGCGGCCACCGACAACCAGCCGAAGGTCTGGCTGCGGATGACGGACCTGAGCGGATCCGTCTGGGAGGGGCCGTTCATCGTGACCGAATGGTCCGACTCCGCCTCGTACTCCGAATCCGTGACCTGGAGCATGAACTGCTCCAGCAACGGCAACGTCACCTACACCCCCGCCTGAGGACTGATCCATGGCCGCCATCACCGCCACCAACGGCAACCAAGCCGCCCACTATGCCGTCGCCGAGCAGACGCTGACGGCCGACGACACGCTGGCCTTCAACTCTGCGAAGAAGCAACTGCTGATCCTGCGCAACGACACCGGCGGCCTGCTGACCGCCACGGTGGACGGCGACGGTGGCACGACCGTGAACGCGCCGGGCCTGGGCGCCGTGAGCGTGGCGGCCGGCTACGCCCTCGCGGTCGCTGCCGGCGCGCGGGTCGCGGTGGAGCTGTCGAAGATCGGGGCCTACTGCAAGGGCGTGGTGCACGTCACCGGCGGCACCGGCCTGAAGGCGCAGCTGATCGAACTCTGATGCTCGTCGAATGCGGCTTCTCGCGCGTCACGACGTTGGAGGGGGTGGAGTACAGCTTCACTCCCTCGTTCCGTCGCATCGCCGCACTCGGAACGCCGCATGAGATCGTCGCGCTGTTCGCCGGCCTGCATGGGCCGAAAGCCGCCCAGGATGCGACCTATGTCCTGGCTTGTCTCTGCGATCAGGAAGATCCGACGCCGCTGATTGGTTGGCGGGAGCCGGGCGCCTGGCGCGAAGGCGCGATGCCGCCGTCCATGAAGGTCCTGCTCGCCCGCCACCTCATGACGCACGGGATCGCTGGCAAGGCCCGTCCCGACTCGAAGGGCGAAGGCAAGTACAGCGACCGCTTCGACGTCGCCGAGTACGTGGCAGCGGCCCGGGTTCACCTGGGCCTCTCCAGCGCAGACGCCGAGGCGCTGAGCATGACCGAGTTCCAGTCCATGTTCGCCATGAAGTACCCGAAGGCCAGCGACGGTGAGGGCTCGCGCGACGTGCCGACCCGGGACCAGTACGAGGCGGCGATGGCCGCCTTCGAGGAGCGCCGCCGTGGCAACTAAGGTCGGAGACCTGTACTTCGAGGTAACGGTCGACACCTCGAAGATGATCGAGGGGCAGAAGGCGGCTGAGAAATCGTCCGACGCGCTGGAAGCGTCGCTCACGCAGACGGCCACGGCCGCCAAGATCCACGCCGCCGCCTCCGGTGCAGCGGCCGTCGCGGTCCGAGAAGCTGCGAAAGCCGCAGACCAGGGCGCAGCCAGTGCTGGAAAGCTGGGTGCCGCGAACGACAAGGCGGCCCTCTCGGCGAAGCAGTTGACGGCGGCCACCCGGAACCTGCCTGCCCAGTTCACCGACATCGCGGTGAGCCTGCAGGCCGGGCAGAGCCCGCTCACTGTCTTCCTGCAGCAGGGCGGCCAGCTCAAGGACATGTTCGGGGGCGCCGGCGCGGCGGCGAAGGCCATGGGCACCTACGTGCTCGGCCTCATCAACCCGTTCACCGTTGCCGCGGCTGCGGTCGTGACGTTCCTCGTCGGGCTCGCGAAGGGCCAGGCCGAAATGTCCGAGTTCAACCGCGTCACGGTGCTGAACGGTGGCGCCGCGCGGGCCACGGCAGATGACTTGAACACCATGGCTGCCAGCCTGGACAACGTGGCCGGCGTGACGCGTGGCCAGGCGGCCGAGGCGTTGGGCACGATGGTGAGCGCCGGGATCCGCGGGCGGGAGACGATCCAGCGCCTCACGGAAGCGGCGATCCGCCTGGAGCAGGCCGGCGGCCCCGCCATCGAGAAGACGGCCGAACAGTTCAAGGCGCTGGAGAAGGACCCGCTCGCCGCGTCGGTCAAGCTCAACGAGTCCGTCAACTTCCTCACCGACTCGCTGTACCAGCAGATCAAGTCGCTGGAGGAGCAGGGCCGGCACACCGAAGCTGCCCGCGTCGCTCAGAACGCCTACGCCGACGCGATCAACTCGCGGGCACCCCAGATCCTCGACAACCTCGGGTTGATCGAGCGCGGGTGGAAGGCGATCGGCAACGCCGCGCGCGAGGCCTGGGATGGCGTGCTGAGCGTCGGCCGCACCGCTTCGCTCAGCGAGCAGCTGGCCAAGGCGCAGGCCGAACTCGACAAGCTGCAGAACCGGAAGTCGGGCTGGGCCTTCGGCATGACCCAGAAGGACCGGGACCAGGCGATCGAGGACCAGCGCCAGATCGTCGCCGGCATCCAAGAGCAGATGCGCATGGCCGCTCGGTCCGCCACCCAGCAGGGTGAGCAGACCGACCGCTTGCGCGCGCTCGCGGCGTGGGATCAGGAGGGTCTGAAGTACCTCGACAAGAAGGCGAAGATGGAGCGGGAGATCGCCAAGGCCCGTCAGGAGGGCAAGGCGGCCGGCCTCGACGAAGAGGCCATTCAAACTCGCATCCTGGCCATCCAAGAGAAGTACGCCGAGAAGGTCAAGAAGCCGAAGAAGGAGAAAGAGCCGTTCGACGAGGCGGCCTATCTCGCGTCGCTGCGCAAGGCCCAGGAGAGCGAACTCCAGGTGGTCACCGCCACCGAAGACGAGCGCCTGCGCATCGCCAAGAAGAACCTCGACGCCAAGAAGATCAGCGAGGAGGCCTACAACGAGGCCGTGACCCTCATCGTGCTGGCCGCGGAGGAGGAGCGCCAGGGCCTGCTTGCCAAGGCGCAGGCGAAGGTAGACGCGGACCGCCTGAAGGCCGACGAAGTGGCCGCGCGTGACCGCGCTAAGATCACGAAGCAGCGCGACGCCGCGGGCGAGGCCGTGGCAGCCGTCGATCCTGTCGCCAAGATCCGCTTCGAGGAAGAGCAGAAGATCGCCCTGATGGAGCAGTACCGCCAGCAGGATCTGGCCTACGCTCAGGTCTACGAGGACGCGAAGGCGGCGATCCGCAAGAAGGCGAACGACGACGTCAGGGCGTACGAGAGTGCCCAGATGTCCGCCACCCTCCAGGGCTACGGGAGCCTGTTCGGGAACCTCGCCGACCTGACGAAGA
>Ga0247823_10001807_pt1 | contig 17645 bp, 15 predicted proteins | sample 13C_PalmiticAcid_2_FD_192426 | JGI IMG/M metagenome (GOLD analysis project Ga0247823, IMG submission 192426) | Soil microbial communities from agricultural site in Penn Yan, New York, United States - 13C_PalmiticAcid_Day30 | ecosystem: Environmental > Terrestrial > Soil > Agricultural land... | reverse complement strand
TTGCGGTTGAGGGGGGAGTTGGAGGAGGCGGTGCTGGCGCACCTGGGGCGGTACGGATATGACCGCGATGCGGTCGCCGAGGTGAACTCATCAGAGGCTTCGGCAGAGGAGCCGGGGAGCTCGCCGGTGGTGGTCGGCATTTCTGTCTCGTTGGGATACCTGGTGGGCGGTGTGATCCCCCTGTTTCCGTATTTCTTTGTGGCGGAAGTAGGGACGGGGCTGTTCTGGAGCTTTCTGGTGTGCATTTTTGCCTTGTTTGCTTTCGGGTTCGGGAAGGAGTTTGCCTTGAACAGGGGCAGTGAGAGGGAGAGCGGGAAGATGCGAGGTTCATGGCCGAGGATCCGCTCGAGTCTATGGGAGGGGTTCCTCATGGTTGTCCTGGGAGGCACTGCGGCGCTGGCCGCTGTGTTTTGTGTGCGCTTGTTTGACGGTGTGCTTTAGCTGGGGCAGATGGTTGAATTACAAGTTGGCGTTTCTGATTGATAATACAAGGCTCAGCACTATCATACAAGGACCTACTTGATAAACCGTTCCGTGACGGACTTCCCAAATGTTAGATCTACTCTGATCTAGTGTCCTTTCTCCGTACGTGTCGGTAATGACCATGTCAGGTTGTCCGAGGAGTGCACAAGTCACAGGCGAGTGAGCCGAGCTGGCGCGAAAGGGTCTCGGCGTTCGGGCGGTCCTGCGAGATCATCAGCTTGGTGAGTCTCACAGCCTCGCCGTACGTCTCGTGCTCGCCGCCAAGCGCCAGGCCCTCCAGCCAGGTGACGGCGCGGGCGTTGTTGAGCCCGCGAAAGTGGTATCCCTTCTCGCCGGGCCGCTTGTTGAAGATGTCGAGCACGCAGCGGCCGGCGATGACGGTCAGCATCTCGACGTAGACGCAGCCGAGCGAGAAGACGTCGGTGGCCGGGGTGCGCTCGCCGCTGCTCGCGACCTCGGGGGCGCTGTACGAGACCGTCTGGCCGGTCGGGCCGGTGGTCACGTCGTCGAGGCTCTGGAAGGCGTGCGCCAGGTCGAAGTCGGTGTACAGGATGTTGTCGCCGTCGACGAGCAGGTTGGACGGCTTGATGTCCTTGTGCTTGACCCTCTTGCCGTGGATGTAGGCCAGGCCGCGCGCGAGGCAGCCGAGCCAGCGGGTCAGCTTGCGGGCGTCAGCCACGGCGCCGTTCTCGCCGGCCAGGTAGCGCTTCAGGTCCCACCTGGCCACGGGCTCCATGAGGATGTAGAACTCGACGGGGGTCGAGTACGAGCCCAGCACCTTGACGACGTGCACGTGGTCGAGCTTCTCCATGAGCTGCACCACCTTGACCACCCGGCGGCGCTCCTCGGCCGACGGGCGCACCGTCTTGCGCGCGCACAGGGAGCCCGAGGCGAGGCTCTCCACCCGGTCCACGTAGCCCACGGCGCCCCTGCCGAGCTCCTCGCAGTACGCATACGGGTCGGGCTCGCGGAGCCTCAGCTTGATGTGCCGCGGTAGATCTAGATCGCTAGCGTCCTGGGCGCTGGCCTCGCCCGCGCTGGTCTCCCGCATCTGGGCTTGCAGAAGGTCGGCGATGTCGGCGTGTCCGATGAATCTAGCCGCCTGCAGGGCGGTGCCGTAGAGCCCGCAGCGGATGGCCGGGTTGGCCCCGTTCTCCAGCAGGAGCTTGACGATGGCGAGATGGCCGTGGTATGCCGCCGCCTGGAGCGCTGTGCCGTGCGCCCCGCAGCATGCGTTGACGTTGCCCTGCCCCGTCCCGAGGAGCTCGCGGACCAGGGACGGCAGCCCGAGGCACGAGGCGTAGTAGAGCGACGTGGAGACGCTCGGCGGCCCGTTCGAGACGTCCGGCTGGAGGATCCACGGCCGGTCGGGGTTGAAGAGCCTGACCCAGTTCTGCAGGTATATGCTGCTGCCGGGCCCGCCGAGGAAGGCAATGGCCGCAGAGAGTAGAGGGTCCAGCTGTTCGCGATGCGCATGGCCGTGGGTCGGATCGTCGGCCACCTGCATGTGGCAGTGCCAGAAGCGGGCGGCGTAGTTGGCCAGCGGGAATTGCTGGGCGTAGTCTGGAGAGCTGAGAGTGTCGGGTTTATCTAGACGGCACAGGTACTGCAGACAGGCGCGGGCGATCTCGATATGCGCGTCCAGCACGGGCAGCCTGTGATCCAAGCAATCTCGGAGCGAATCGTGGACGAGCGTCACGCCTTCGTAGTTCTCGCCGGCAGTCTGGATTGTGACGGTTTGTATGAGTTCTGGGCACAGTGCTAGGGAATCCTCGAGCTGGCGCAGCCGTTCCTGTTTCGACAGAGCGGGCACGGCTACCGCGTCAATGGCAACCGCCTCGGCCAACTCCTCGACCCGAAGGGGCCGGCGCGCGTAACCTGCCCATGTCAGGACCTTCCGTGCCGGCGGCGGCTGATCCAGGTACCGGTCGATGAATATCCGGGAGTAGCCTCGGAGATCGCGTGGCAGAACTTCGAGCGAAGTCCTTATGTCGCCTCCGGGGTACGCGTTCCTTAGCCCGTCGAGGACGAGGGTGGCCCCCGCGAACCTGACCAGCCGACCTTGGTGAGATTACTCTGCGTAATGTATGTACTAGTGTTGGAGAGGTTGTTAAATCCAACTTACGATCCGCTGACGCTGGCCACCACGTGGCTCGCCAAATGGTTCTGATCGCCTTCGACCCCGCGCCAGTAGTTCTGCTCTTCGGCCAGCTTTTGGATTGTGAACTCTGCCACATCCTGTACGTTGAAATCGGTAATATCAATGTAACGCAAGTGATGTCTTGTAGTAGAGAGGAAGGCGTCGAGGGACTCGGACCGCCGGCTCGAGAGAAACAGATGCAGACCGTCCAGATCCCAGTCCATCATGCGCCGCAGGGTGGTGATGAGGCGGCGGGTATCCGAACATTCGTCGAGACCGTCGATGACAACAAAGATTTGCCGGAACTTTTGCATTGCAACCCCAACAGCGTGGAGGAGCGGCTTGAACAAGGGCTCTTGGGGCTGGGCCAAGTTCATGTTCTCGCGGGCTCTCGCCGCAGCGGGAAGGAGAAGTTCATCCACCAGGTTGCCCATCTGCACGGTGAGGGACCAGAGAAGGTCGGTGATGCGTCCTGGATTGCCAGTTCCAAAGTTAAAATACAGGACTGCAATCGACCTGTCCAATCTATACCTGTGTTGCAGGTCGTCGACGATGGCGGAGCTGGTAGCTTTTCAGTTGCTGACTCTGGCCAGCAAAATCTCACCTCTAGTTTGAGGGGCGCTCACCACAGGACCGTCTTCCCCGTGCCAGCTAATCAGAGAAGAATTGAAGCCGAGTCAGCATACTAATGAGAGCCCTTATTCCTCGAGCCCGAGACTTACGTGGCCCATACAGCCAGAGGAGAGAGTTGTTCTCCTGGGACCATGCCTGGAAGTCGGCATGCTCGAAAATCCACGACCCGGTGCCGCGGAGGCGACTGCCAGCGGCGGACGTATTGGCGGCATCTCGGTGCCAGCCGGACGGGCCAGCCCTAGGCGTGCAAACATCCATGATGGTGTTGAGACAATCCAAAGTGTCTTTGCAAGGAGCAACTGAAGCTCTGCGCCGCCGAACCTGTAGAAGACGGCGACCTGCAACAGTCCGAGCCGTGACGAGAGCCGACCTATATTTCGTCAGTGGCGGTTGAATCGGTTGCGCTGTGGTCATGGCTCCGTATCCCTGATGCAAGCCGGCTTGAGCATGGCCAATCAGAGTTGGGGGCAGTCGCGGAATATGCATTTGCCCCCAGAGACTGACTGGTTCTCGTATTTCCCAATGTTATATATGCCCCCCAGGGGCTCCAAGGGCCTGCTGGCGGATGTGCGCCCTTGGCATCCATATCCGGAGTTGAACCTCGCTCCAACTCGAGATCTCCATCGAACTTGCTGTCACGACGTTCGATGGATCCTGTGTCGTTGGCCGGCCTTGGGCTGGGCGCCGCCTCGATAGCATTCAGTGTATTTGACGGAATTAGAATAGGTTCGCAGCACTGCCTGTCAGCCACGATGTCCAGTGCTCGGCATCGTGCCCGATCCGTTTGCTGACAGCCAGACATGCTAGCCTACGGGATGTTTGAAGATGCCGTCGACATGCCAAAGGATTGCGAGTCGCTGAGACTGAGCCTGCGGCTGGAATGCACCCGCCTGCTGGACTGGGGCGATCTCGCCGGCCTCTCGGACCACAACAACCACCCCAAGTTCGACCGCAAGCTGAAGGCGAATCGAGCCACCATCATGGCGCTTCTTAGCGAGATGAAGGCGCTGATGGACAGCCTCCGCAAGATCAGCCTGCGATCCGACGACGTGTTGCTCCCCAAGGGCGGCGGAGCTGTGGCCCAGGGCACGGCGACGGCCAAACAGTTGAACCTGGCCAACCGAAAAGAACAGCTTAACAGTGCCGTCATGGAGCAGTTTAGCGGCGTGCTCGAGGCCTCGGACAGCCAGTTGTACCCTCATAAGAAACACGTGCTGACGAGGGGCTGGAAGCGAGTCGTTGACATCGGCCGGGGCGTGGCTGACATCGCCACGCAGCCGCGCCGCATCCGCTGGGTGCTGAAGGACAAGGACGACTTCAAGACCAAGGTTGCGCGGCTGCAGGAGCTGACCGACTACCTGCACGAGACCCTCGGCGACCACCAGATGAGCATCCTGATCGAGCAGACCAAGGAGACGTGCATGGCCATGCTGCAGATGACGAGTTCCATGAGCGAGATGAAGGAGCTCGTCCAGGCAGTCGAGACGGCAACCAGTCGGAGCGACATCGAGTGGGAAGTGCGCTCCTGGCTGCCGCTTGGACACGCCGTGGCTGGGCAGTCTGCCCCTGAAAATGCGACTGGTTCAGCAGCCACCGTCCCGGAGCGTCCACAGACACTCTTCGCACAGCTGACACGGTTTCGATACGCCATAGCCAAGATGGAGGCCGACCCTACACTGCCCGAGAATGGTGCGCCGCCAGACGACGGCGGGCTGAAGGGCCTCAAGCTCGAGAAACAACAGCTGGAGAAGCTGACGCTCCACCGTTCGAGAGCGACCGGAGACTACCGGGTCCCGGCGACCTACATGGACGGGGACGCGTGGGTGGAGTGGAAAGCCTACCGTAGCGTCCGACACGAGGATGCGCCGGCCAAGTTCCACTACGGGCCCGCGACTCCTGTCGTGCTCAACCTCGAGCGGCTGGTGGCCATCCTGCACATGCACAACCGACCGGCGCAGTTCCGCGTGCCGGTGTGTGCCGGGTACTATGACGACGCAGAAAACGAACGGTTCGGGCTGGTCTACAGGTTGCCTGGCGGGACGCCGCAGGCAGCCCAGACCACATCTCTGTCCCAACTCCTGCTGCAGTAGTAGGGTAAGGCGGCGTCTCCTCTCTAGAGCCGCATCAGCCTCGCCAAGGAGCTCGCAACCAGCCTCTACTTCCTCCATGCCGTCAACTGGTTGCACAAAGGCCTCGGCGACGAGAGCATCCTCGTCCCGACCCGGGACGGCACCCCGGACTACTCCCAGCCGTACATCAGCGGCTTCGAGTACTCCCGCCCGGACGAGGAAGACCTGACCTCGACTGCAACCGACAACGCCTGGCCCGTCTACACCCACCCGGACTACATGGGCGTCGACAGGGAGCGGTACCGCAAGACGTTTGACATGTACAGCATGGGCATTATCCTGCTGGAGATTGCCTGGTGGAAGCCGGCCGACGAGATCCTCGGCTTCACGCAGCCTGTAGAGGCGGTGGAACAGAAGACGCCGGCAAGGCCGCAGACGGAAAGCACGAGTCCCCTGATGGAGAGCAAGATATGCCCGAGAAACAGAAACCGGCACAAAAGACCCAAGAAAAGTCCCCGACCAAGAAGATGTATTCCAAGGACTCCCTAGACGATCTCAAGTCCATCAGGAAGCGCCTCCTCACCGATGAGCCGGCGCTGCTCGGGCATGTCGCGGCGACCATGGGACCCCGGTACCACGACGCGGTGAGGGCCTGCATAGGAGGCCGCGAGTACTTTGGGCTCCCGACGGATGCGGACGAGACGCGCGAGGTTATGGCCGCGCTCCTCCTGCAGGCGTATCTGCGACTGGTGGTGGATGTCTTGCGAGGCATCAAAGTGTGATTACGGTAGGTGAGGTGGATGGCTGTCTCTTGTTCTGACTGGAGTCGAGGCGCAGTATCTATGGGAAGGGCACAGATGATCGGTTCGGGTCTTCTTAAGACTATGTCCATAAGGTAATCTACGAAGTACAGACGATGGAAAATGGTGTGTTGGAGAATCTCTGCGAGTAAGACGATTAGAATTGTAGAGGGAAGCGTGAGGGAGCTAGATTTACATAGGTGCCCTAGAATATTGACAAGTGAGAAAAAAAGAATACAACACCGAGGACTTTTAGGGTTGGATAACCGTCAACGACCCAGCTACCAGTTCACCTTTCATAAGCCTGCCTGTTGCGGTGCAGGGGACATAATGCAAGGGGTTGGGGGCCCAACAACAGGCAACGGTTTGCTCTGTTAGTGCTGTCCATGTCCATCATGCGAAGACCACAGGCAGCAGCACTTGGCGCCCAAAGAACCGTACCTGGTCTGAAACCAGCTCTGCCCCTCCGGATCTGGGTGTCATTCTCACACGCGAGCGATCGTCTTCAACTAACCCTCTAGGGAGTCTGTTCTTGACTGAAACCATGAGCCCGCGCATCCGCTGCTGCGCCATCTGCGGATGGATTATTTACGACGACGACGAGTCCGTCTCGTGGATGAATCAGTTCCGTGGCTGTAAGTGCCTCTGCGCGGTCGTGTTTGGACATGACATGGCGCATCACACCTCAAAAGGAAAAAAAAAGGAACAAGGACTAAAGACCTCCAGTGTACTCATGCGCAGATGGCATCGTGCTGACGGGAGTCGGCCGGTACACCGACCCCCGCCGCGGCGCCTTCATCGCACCCCAGGACCCCAACGCCCGATGGGACGACCCCGGCTATGAGCACCCCGACGAGGACGAGTTCGCGGTCATGAGGCGGTTCGAGACCAACGGTAGGCGTGGCTACATCTTCCACGACGCGTGCTGGTCTCTTTTGCAGCGGGCGTTCCGCCCCGCCCCGGTCCCGCTCGTGCGGCTGTTTGAAGCCTGCGACTCGGTCCCGTTGGACTTGGTTGGCGATGCGCTCAACTGGGGGCATGACTATGGCGGACTTGCCGTCGTCAGGGACGCGGATCTCTTGCCCTGGGAAGACGGGTTTACGGACCGGGAGTTTCTGGAGGAGTGGTTCGACACTCTGTACAGTGCCGATCCGCTGACAATCCCCGAAGTCGACGAGATTCTGGCCGAACCCCCGCGGGCGCCGCCGGGGAATCAGTCCCCATTCACCATCTCCGCCGCACCCTCTGGGAATGACCCATTTACTTTGCTTCCGGTCGAGTTATGCTCAGCCATCGCCGAGTATCTCCCTACACCAGATGTCCTGAACGCGAGGCTGGCATCCAAGTCGTTCTGGCAGGTGTTTTACAGCCAGCAGTTCTGGGCATCCCGATTCAGGGGAAGCCCAGATCGTTCGTGGCTCTTCGAAGCCGTCAACCAAAAGGGCGCAACAAGCAGAGACTGGCGCTGGCTGTATCGCTGTACGGTCGATCACCGCCTGGGACGGGCGCTCCAAAACAGGAAACGCATCTGGCATCTTATCCAGCGCGTAGCAGTTCTAGTGGAGCTGCGTTGGAACCAGCCGCCTGCTGGGCTCCTCCCCGAGGAAGGCCGGGAGTGGGTGCTCGTGGCGGGAAACATGGTGGATCGGCAACCCGAGGGTTTTAGCCATCTCCAGCAGGGCTGTTGGCAGCTTCGGAGTATTCGAGTAGCCATCCCGGATGGTGTCTCCCAAGTGTCTGCGTGGACTGTCCCTGTGGGTGACCGGGAGTATATCGCGGGGATATCACTGGATACTGCGTCCGGAGAGGTCTTGCGGCTAGGGTATAGTAGGGCAGGGGGGCGGAGCTCTGTGCGGCTTTCCGGGCTCGCGGGCTTCAACGTGGCGGTGGGACTCGGCGGCATCCACGCTCTTCAATGTATTGACAGTACGACAGGGGAGACGTCTGCTTGGCTGGGGTGTCCTGACAACGCGCCAAAGACAGAACGCCTCGCGTTGGGAGTCCGGGTTGCCGCGCTGGAAGTCGGGTTTGATGTGGGAACATCCTCACTCCCTCCTTCCTGTTCCAGCCTGCTGACCTTAGTTTGAATAGGGCTTCAAAATGGTTAGCATCGCCGTTCCCCAACAGCAAGATACGACGATGGTGTCCGGGCACGACATCTTAAGGCGGTCGGCGATCTGGTATCCCGACATCCCACCCCCGATGTTAAACCTGAACGAAAGCTCCTTCATGCCGCTCCAAGCCTACACGTGGGGATTCAAGCCATTTTTTTGGGCCTGTTTCGGGGGCCCCGGTGGGATCTACCTCACCCATCTCACCAAGATCACCTCCTGGGGTTCCGGTCGCCTACTGCGTCTAGATTTCTCCTTCGACAGGGACGAGGTGCCGGCTGAATGCCGGAGGTTCGGCCAGATCAAAGAGGGCGAGGACACGGAGCGTTTCGAGTTTGTGATTGACGGACCCGGCGGCGAGGTCGTTGACAAGGTTGTCGTCTACCAGGAGTTCCGGTCCGAGGGGGAAGGCGCAGCTTCGTCGTTCAGCCGAGAAGGAACATTGGCCTGGCTCAAGATGTCGACGAACCGCGGAAGGGCATGCGACTTTGGCACACGATTCCACTCGCGGAGGAGGCCCGTTGTGAGGACAGAGTTCTCGGCCGCACCGGGGACGGCCATCAACGGTTTCTTTGGTGCTCGGGTGTGTACCATCTCTCTGAAAGCCCCGGCCACTCCAACGAAAAGCAACGGCTAACTGTTTTGTCACATGCGGGGCAGTACCGCAATTTCTCGTCTTGTATCAACACGCTGGGCGTGATCACTGAGGAGCTTCGAAAGACGTGAGGACTAGAGGCGACGGAGCATGGTGGTTTCCTGAACTCGGGCTGTGCGTCAGGAAAGGGGTTGTGGTAGTATCAGCTGTGGTGTGGACTTGGAGTCAAGTAAAAGTTGAAAGAGGGTGGCATCAGAGAGGTTTGGGAGGGATGATAGACCCAGCACATGCCCAGCGAGATCTGCTCGAAATGCCGCTTCTTTCTACTCCCAATGAATTCAAGCGTTATGTCTGGCGTCGGGATTCTGATTTGAACGCAAAATGTCAAAGCCAAGGGTATAATTTGCCGCCGTCGTCAAGGGAAAACCCCCAACCGGCAATGTGCTGCTTGCTCTCTATCCGCTAGATCCTCCCTCAAGAAGTACAAGTCGTCATCAAAAACGCGCGCGAGATCATCGAAAACCCGAGGTCATGCCAGTAATATGAGAGAGAGAGTGTGTGAGGAAAAGAAAGAGGGAATGCCGCCATACCCAACCACATATCAACTCAGCCTTTCCTTGGCCCTCTACCTGTACCCGCCTCCATTACCCCAGTACCCCTGGTTCCCTCCACCTCCGCCATTACCGCCCCCATTCCCGTACCCATACCCCTGGTCGTGGTCCTGCTGTCCCTGCTGCCCACGCCCGCCGGCATCCCCGCCGTACCCGCCGGCAGTGAAGCTCCTCTGGGGCTGGGGGTGGGCCATGGGCGCGGGGCTGCCCGACCTCTGCATGCCGCCGCCAAAGTCGTGCTGCGGCCCCGGCGAGCCCATGCGCATCTGCGCGCTGGGGCTGGTGTAGCTGCGGTTGGGCGGTTGCTGGGCGTACTGCTGGGTTGGACTCCTCATGCTGCCTGGGCCCGGGGACGGCGCGTGCCGTGACTGTGTGGGCGAGCCGAAGCCTCCTGCGGCTCCGGGCGCGGGAGAGCGGGTGTTGCCTGGTCGGTCAGAGTACATGCCCGGGCTGGCGACGCGGGGGGACTGGGCGCCGTTGGCGAGGAGGGGCACGGGGCTGCGCATGCCGCCGGCGGCCGCGGCTCCGCCTATGGCTGCGGCGTTGAGCGAGGCGGCGTGTGAGTCCCATTTGTTGTCGAGGGGTGACGCCGCGTTGACAGGGTCGAGAGAGGGCGAGGGGGGCACGCTGTAGCTGTCCTGGCCGGTGAGGCCGTCGCGGCGCATCTCCTTGGCGTTGTACTCGGAGGCGGAGCTGGCGAAGCTGTCGGGGTCCACGCCGGCCTTCTTGAAGCGCTCGAGCTCGAGACGCTCGGCTTCAGCGCGGGCCTCGGCGGCCTTGGCCTCGCGGGCGCCGCGGCGGCGCTGGCGGATGCAGTAGACGATGCCGGCCAGGATGAGGATGCCGACGAAGCCACCGGCGCAGGCGTAGATGGCGATCTTGGCCGTGTTGGGCAGGTCGTTCCACTTCTCGGCGATGGTCTTCTCCGGGGGAGCGTTGATCACCTCCTTGATGGTCGAGTTGCCGCTACCGATGGTCAGTGTCAAAGTAGAAGAGGGGGATAGAAGAGTCCAACTTACGAGACAATCTTGATGCTCTCCCACGAGCCGCTCCTGTCAGAGTAGGAGTACTCCTTTCCGGTGGTGTCGTCCTTGACGTGGGCGCTCTTGACAAACATGTCGAAGGGCGCCTGGCTGTAGTCGGTGTCGCCACCGGCCCACTCGCGCGTGCCCTGGGGCATCCTCGGGTCACCACCGGCCCAGATGCCAATGTACAAGCGCATGGGCGTCTGGGGGTAGTAGTACGTGTTGTTCGCATCCTTGGCCAGGAGCGTGCGCACGTTTCTGCCGTCGATCAGAAACTCCAACTTGTCCTTGGTCCAGATGCTGGTGTAGTTGTGATAGTCGTCGATGACGCTCCCGTCAATGGGATGGTACTCGCCGTTGGTGATCTCGGGGATGAAGCCTTTGCCGTAGTAGTTGGTCTGGGCGTGGGTGTGGTTGGTGCCGAAGAACTCAAAGTCGATCTCGTCCAGGTTGTCGCTCAGCAGCATGATGGAGCTGATGACGCCCCTGCCCTTGGCGGCCTTCAAGATGACCTCGGTACGGCCCCAGAAGAAGTAGAACTTTGTTCGAATGGTCGGCGAGTCGCCCATCTTGCTAATCCGGAAGGTGGCTCCATTGTTCGCGTCGTAGGTGACGGGGCCCACTGTCGTCTCCCAAGTCTCGAACTTCGGTGTCGTGTTGAAGTTGAAGTTCAGTTCCATGCCCAGGGCGGGGTTCGGCGGGCACGTCTTGTTCATGGGGAAGCAGTCGGTATGAGCCTGGGCAGCGGCCGTGCCGACAAGGGCGGACCACGCCAGCAGCGCGGCGGCCGCGTGGAGTGGACGGGGCAGCCACATGGTGATGTGAAAATGTGAGTTGTGGGTGGTTCAAAGATGAGTCGAAAACAGGTCGTTTCTGGAAATGTGCGGTACTTTGTTCGCCGTCGGTGATGATGGTTGTTGCGTGTCGTTAATTCGCGTGCAAATGTCGCCAGGACATTAATGGGAGCTCGCTGAATGGGGGGAAAAAAGACAATGGAAAAAAAAAAAAAAGAACCGTGGATCGAGCGAGTTCAATGATGTTGAGAATCGAAGTGAGGAGGGAATGATGGCAATCGGCTGGTGCGACCGAAAGGAGGGCAGGTCGCAGAAGCTGTTGCGACGAGGCAGTCGGGTGCCTGTGGGTGAAGCAGAGATGTCTTGCTTCAAAATGAGCGACAGCAGTTCGAGCTTCGACAAGGAGTGGACTCGGGACGCCGAGATGCAGCAGTGCAACAAGCGCAGCAAGTGCAGCAGCGCACCAAAGTGAGATGGTGTCTCGAGGGGTCGATGACGACTGGGAAGGAGCAAACACGGTGCGCGGCGACTGGGGAATGAAGGGGTAAAAAGGGGCGCCATGATACGCAGGTACAGGGCGGAGGGCCCTTGGCGATTAGACCCCAAGCGGGATAGCCCGTCGCGTGCACGAGCCATTCTTCGGGATGCCCCTGGATTCTGCGACGAGAGGCAGCCTCCGTTTTAAGCTGATTGCGGTCTAGCGGTGGATGGCTGGCGAATCAGGAGCTTCCAATCCCGGAGCAGCTCGATCCTTGGCAAACTTGGCAAGCCCGGAAAACGGCTTGTCCCATCGGTGGCAGTCACTGGCACTGGCGATCCGGATCTTCATTCAGGCACAATCCGACCCGAAGACGAATTCTTCAATTGTGGCTCACGATCTCCAAAAGGTGCATAGTTGGAAGCACAGGCGGGTTTGGTAGCTGTTTATTCAGCATGATGGGCTAAATCTCTTCCTTCTTGATGGGTTTCTGCGACTTCCACAATTTCTCCATGTTGGCGGTGAAACGTCACGCAGTGGGTCAACCTTAATGAGCGGTTATCTTGGCTCACTCACTTGGGTCCACCGTTCGGCATGTGGGGATCCGCTGCGCCATTCTGCTGGAATCAGCAACCCACTGCAAATGGAAATGTGCTTGAAGATCTGGTCCACAATCTCGAGACACAAGACGGAAAGCCGGCAACACCTCTCCCGTCCATCACAAGCTAGTGTGCTGTCTCTTCAACCCTGGGACGCATCAAACAGAAAACGCAACAGAGACACACCCATTTCTTTCTTTCTCTCTTAGCTCGGAAAACCAAACCAGGAAAACAGGGAGAAAGGGGAGAAGCAGCAAAGACGAGAGGGAGAAATCAGAGAGAAATTTGGAGCATCTCAGGGTTATCACTCCTCGGCCTTGGCCTCTGCCTTGGCCTCTGTCTTGGCCTCTGCCTCCCTCACCGCAACCGACACCCACATGTCGCGCTGCAAATAGAGGTTGTAGTTGGCGCTCTTCCACGGCTGCGTCGGATACACGAGCTGGAAGTCAAAGTGCCGCAGCAGCTGCCCGTTTCGCACGTTGCCCTCATCGTCAGCACCAACCAACCAACTCGTTTCTTTTTAAGAAAGAACTCACCTCGACAAACACCTTGTTCAGCTCCAGAAACGCAATCATCTTGCCCGCGCACCCCCACCGGCCGTACCCAAACGCCAGCTCGGCCACCCGTCGCATCGCCGCCCTCTCCTCCCTGCCGGCCTCGAGCCACCGCTCCGGGCGGAACACGTCGGCGTCGGCGCCAAAGACGTCGGTGTTGCGGCCCGTCGCGAGGAAGTTGGGCGAGATGAGCGTGCCCGCGGGCACGTGCTTGCCGTCGATGGTCTCGCCGCCTGCGGGGACGACCTTGAAGGGCAGGCCGGTGAAAGGCGGGTGGATGCGGAGGCCTTCGAGGATGACGGCCTGGATTTTGTCTTGGTCAGGTACGAAGTGAAACCGGACGGGGGACTCGTTAACACACCTGCAGATACGGCAGCTCGCCGGCTTCGGCATTGGTCACGGGGCTCGAGACGCGGCCGCCGCGGATGCCCGCGTCGATCTCGGCCTGCAGCGCGCGGTAGGCCCGCGGCGCGCTCAGGAGGTAGAGCATGGTCGCCCGGATGGTCGTGGCCGTCGTGTCGGACCCGGCGATGATCTGGATGAGCGCCTCGACCTCGCACTGGCGCTGCGTCAGGCCGTGGCGGATGAAGGAGCCCTGGTGGAAGGTCCATGTCAGTAAGAGTCCCTCTGTGAAGATGCTGATCCTCGATGATGGGGGCTGGGATGAGAAACACAAACCAGCATGTCCTGTTGGTCTTTGGCGTCTGGGCCAAAGCGCTTCTCAACGATCTTCTTGCCAGTTCTGGGTTGTCCGTTTGTCAGTTCGTGCAGGGTTTGATGGGGACAATGATGGAAAACACACCCCATCAACACGCCCATCCCTCTCTTGTCGCCCGGCTTGGGCCCCATCAGCTTGAGCGCAAAGTCGGACCCCAGGATGGCCCGGAGATACGGCACACCGCTGACGACGACCACCGTCGCCGCGACGTCGTCGAGCATGGCTATGTGCCCGTGGATGTCCCGCTCCTCGCGAACGAGCCCAAACTCCTCGCCGAACGCGAGCTTGGAGATGGAGTCGAGCGTGAAGTACTGCGCCATGCTGGCGAGGTCCAGCATCGGCTTGTTGCTCCGCTCGCCGCCAGGCTGGGCCTTGGCCGTGGCGTACTTGGTCCGGATCTTGTCGATCACCTGCGCCAGGATGAAGTCGACCTCGCTCTCGAGGCCCGGGTTGTCCTTGCCCGCATACCCGGGCGCCGTCTGGGCCTTGAGCGTGTCGTGCGTGGCCGTGTCGAGCGTGTTGAGCATGGAGGCGTCGTACGGGTCGACCGTGTTCAGCTTGTACCACGTGGACCGCGTGTACTTGGACCGCGCCCCCGACGTGCGCCGGATGACGTCCGGGTCGCTGGTCAGGAGCTCGTTGGGGCCGATGCGCACCGTCGACGAGGGGCCAGAGCCGAACTGCTTGTCTACCTCGGCGAACCGCTGGGCCATCTCGCCGCCGTAGCAGGCGCGCATGATCCAGTAGTAGGAGAAGGAGGCCGAGAAGGGGCCGTTGAACTGGCGGAGGCGCCACCAGGCGAAGATGGAGGACACGACATAGCTGAACACGGCCGTCGCCCCGAGGACGAGAAGCCAGGCGCCAGGGGTGAGGTCAAGGTTGAGTTCCGCGGGGACAATCGCCATGGTGAGGGCGTGCGGGGTTCGCTTGATGATTATCGCAGGGGATGGGCTTACACTGTAAACCCCTCAATGCCGACCTTCTGGCGGAAGCTAATCAGAGAATGGAGAGATTGTGCCAGTGGGATGGCATGTTGGAGGAAAAGAAGCGACTGCATCAACAGGAGCGAGGGCTTCTTAAATGGCCTTTATGTTCTGTTCGACTCGTGGTTAGGTATCGATCCCACTCCAACATGCTTGATTGGCAAGACCCCCAACTCCCTTACCCGCCTTGCCCGCCTAGAGTCGCAGCGGATCATCGTGCGTGTTACACAGGGTCGGCGTTCCGGAGGGCTTCCCATTGGGCCCTGTCCTGCACCAAGCTTATAGCTCTCCTGCAAGTGCAAGCCTCCACCAATCCTGGTAGGCATGTTTAGGTGGCGTTGATGAACGGAAGCGCGTTGTCACACATCTTAATGCACATGCTCCCGCATTATGCTCGTTGACACTCATCAGCACAATGATTCTCGGTTTCCTTGGTTGTGTTCCCTTTTTTGAGGTGCTCTCTCGCTGACGGCGGTCAAGTGGCATGGTCAGGCAAAGAAAGAGCGAGATACCTCTGCTGTGATCCCAGATGGTCCAGCGACTGGCGTGTAAACTCCATGGAGATTCTATTAGATTACTCTGGCAGGTACTATAATCCGTTCTGGGGGCGGTTGGCACCAGGCCATCCCGAAGAACCCCAGCAAAGGCCAGGATCAACATCTCCGCTCTAGACATGCGGTATAAACGACAGCCAGTTTACTGTCTGGTAGGCATCCGAAGGCATAGACCTCAGCCCGACAATGTCCTCGGTGAGGACGTATATCCTAAAACACACGTACAGCACACATAGCACTGAGGTCCCGACCAGGAAACTGATTGGCGCATCGAAGTGCGGATCCCGGTCCGTGGAAAGGTTGTGTGTCTTGCCCAAGAAGCGGCGGAGGCCGTTGATGTTGCCGGATTGGATGGGTTGGGAGAAGATGGGCTGTTGGGAGCCCGGGTTTTCGACGTGCTGGAAACGAGTTCCACTGGGTAGCGCCCCTCTCCAGTGCAGAAGCTTCTCCGCCCACTGCCGACCGGGATGGCGAAGGGACTCTTCCGAAATGCTCATGTCGTACCCTTGGGCGATTCTTTTCTGCGGAAGGAGTATCCATGACCAAAGTCCCATCCACACGCACCCAACCACCCCAAAGAACATCATGTACATGCTCGCGGCGCGCCAAGCCCACTTCTCGAAGTCGGTGGGGAAATGGGAGTTCCAGCCGATGAAGAATATTGACGAGAAGGCGAGGATGAAGGTCCCGGCGACAATCTCGAGGTCAAAGTCCATCCACAGGAATCTGTCGCCGGGAATACGGTCCCATGGCCTTGCGTGGACGCGTCTCGTAAAGGGGGAAAACCAGAACTTCCGAGCGAGGTCGTTGTAGTATTGCCACATCACGTTCAATGCGGGCTCGTGGCGGCTGATGAAATCGAGGGGCGTCTGGTAATAGGGCTGCAAGGAGTGTGGACGGCCCTGGACAGAGAATCAAAGTGAGCTTCTGCTGGTGCGTGCCATGAGCCGTGTCGTCGGGAAGAAGAAACAAGTACTTACGCTTGCAACTATCTCGTCAATGTGAACAGATGACTTGAGAAGAATAGATGTCTCGACATCGGATGGCTTGTCCTTCCAGCACCAACAGGTGCCAAAGAGAATGATGACAAAGGACATGGTTGTCAGCTCGATTGTCGTGACAGTGAAGCCCTGGATGCCACGCGCAATCAGGCTGAATACAAACGTGGTTGCCTGGAACACGGCAATCAATCTGAAGTGACGACTCGAAGTCAGCATGATCCATACGGACCCAAGGGGTTGGGTGGGCTGTTGTATGTACACATACCTCGACAGACCGTCTGACTTATCTCTGTCATCCAGATCTTTCTTTGAAACGTTAGGACATGCCACGAATCTGTGCTTGACCAAGTAGAACAGCTGCTCTGCGTCGACGGGAATCTGGTGCTCGAGTCCAGGTGCCTCGAGCAGAAACCCACCCATGTCGGCAAAGAACGAGTGAGTGATGGTCCACTCGACGTAGCCTTCTGCTTGGAATTTCTGCATTTATGTCAGTAGACACAACCAACAACCAAGGTATGCGGTGAACTAGGCAAGGTAGGGAGCATACCCGAAACGATCGCCTCGCCGACGACCTCTGACCCGTGGCGAGGACGATGAGAAAGTCCGGGCCGAGAATGCCGAGACTGGCCAACGCCAACTTGTCTCGAAACATGGCCCAGTATCCCTCCGTCTGTCCCACGATGTTGGGGTAGACGGAGGTCCAGCAGCAGAGAAAGGTGGTGACCAGACAAGTGACAATTATATCGCTAGTGCCGCGCGTGTCCGGAGACGAAGTCCATCCTTGGGTGTCTGTAGGGTTTACCATCATGAAGTACAGTTCGCAAAAAGAGAAGTGTGTAGCTTGCTGGGAGAAGAAAAGCAGAGGTTGTTCATGTAATTAGTATTCACGGAGTCTACGGGCTGCGCCACACACCTGCAACATGTTGTTGGCGAGGACTGCGCCCACGCCAGACAACAGGCGACTAACTTCAAGCTCTAGCCTCAAAGACACAAAAGGCCCAATCAGCCAGCCGCCAAGCTGGCCGCCCACTCGGCTGTGTGTTGCAGACGAGCGCCAAAACGCCCCCTGCAGGGAGCATGTCTTTCAACACCAGCGTCTGGCGAGGCGCCAAGCCTCCTCAGCTGGTCATTTGAACAAGTTACATGCAGAGAGATGAGATAGATCAAATTGTGCTGGTGTTGCGTCCCTAGTTTCTTTGTTGCTACTCTCCGGGCACGGGCATGGTGGTGCCCGGTGTTGTACTCTGTCTCAAAGCGTGCGCCAGTGGAGCAGGTTCGAAACAGGCGCTGCAGCTCCCAGCCCGTTATTGATGAGTCTTACATTGTCAGGTCCAATTTTGGCAATCAAAGTAAGTGATGGACAATACCGAGTTGGGGCTCGGAGAACTTGCAGTGGAGCTTCTGCAGGTCGGGTTCCCATCAGTGTCAACTGGAACTTGTTGCATTCGTTACTCTGCTAATTACCTACTGTTACCTGCTCATTACACTACAACATAC
>Ga0247823_10001806_pt1 | contig 17651 bp, 10 predicted proteins | sample 13C_PalmiticAcid_2_FD_192426 | JGI IMG/M metagenome (GOLD analysis project Ga0247823, IMG submission 192426) | Soil microbial communities from agricultural site in Penn Yan, New York, United States - 13C_PalmiticAcid_Day30 | ecosystem: Environmental > Terrestrial > Soil > Agricultural land... | reverse complement strand
TCGTCGTAGAAATAGCGGCCGCCAATCTCCGGGGGCGCGACCAGCACCGTCAACGGACGGCCATTGTCGCGCGCCGAAAGATATGCCGCGATCGCCTCATCGCCCGCCCATGCCGCTGCGACCGCCGGCCAGCCGGCCGCGAGGCCGCGAATTACGACCGGCCGGTCCGCCGCGGCAATGGCGGCGGCGATACCGGCATGATCGCCGCCTTCCAGTTCCTGCATGCGTGAACCTCAGCGCGCCGGTTCGACCCGAACCGTCCGGCTGGCGCGCCTGCCGTCGGCCGAGCGGCTGCGGACCTCGACCGTGCCCGTTACCGCCACCGGCCCGGCATAGCGCGTCCACGCGCCGCCGTCCGTGCGATATTCGATCGCCGTACCCGGGAAGACACTGTTCGCCTCAAGCTTGCCGCCTGCGATACGCGCACCCGGAGGCGAGACGCGATAGGCGATCCCGGCGCGTTCGAGCAGCGGGAACTGCGCCGACACACGCCCGGCGAAATTCTGCCACTCGGCGCTCAGCTTCGCCTGATCGACACGCGGATCCCGCCACTGGTAGCTCACCCCCGGCTGATAGGCCGGCGCCCAGGTCGCGGGAGTCCAAGCCCGCTCGGCGAGCGCGAGCAGGCGCGGGAACAGCATATATTCGACATTGGCGTCGGTGCGGATCGTCTCGCTCCACAGCTGCGCCTGGATACCGACGATGCCGCGGCCCGCCTCGCGCACCGGCTTGTCCTCGATCGACTTTTCCTGCGCCTGAATGTTGCGCACCAGCGCCGCATTGGCCGGGAGATTGTCGGTCATGAAGCCGAACACCTGATAGGGATCGACCCCACGCGACGCCCAGTCATAGCCGCCCTCGTCCGGATGCGGGGCATAGGGCATGTCGAAATAGCCGAGATCGGGGATCGACAGCACCACGTTCCAGCCGCGGTTGAGCTGGTCATGCGCCTCGCGGATCGCGCCGCTGTGAAGCACGCCCCAGATGTTGGTCTGGACGTCCTTCGGCATCTTCGCCGCGTCGGTATGGCCCATGCCGTCGCTCCACCCGCCGGTGCGGATGCCCTTGGCGGCGACGTTGGCGGTCACCTTCTCGATGAAGCGCGAGGTCAGTTTGGTGGCGTCGCCGCCATTTTCCGCGATCATCGTCGCGCAGGCGGGCGACTTGACCCAGGCGCCCGCAGTCTCGTCGGCGCCGAGGTGGAAGGTCTTGAGCGGCACGCCGGCCTGACGGTGCATGTCCGCAAGCGCATCGACCACCGTGTCCATGAAGCGATAGGTCGACGACAGGCAGACGTTGAGCGTGTTGTCGTCATAATGCTGGACGCTGCGATATTTGGTCTGGTCCGCCGGATCGATCAGGCGATAGGCTTCCGCCTCCGCCTGCTTGCCTTCAGCCGCGAGGCGACGGTAGCGCGCCTCCATCGCGGTCACCGCCGCGCGCGAATGGCCCGGCGTGTCGATCGACGGGATCACCTCGATTCCGCGCGCCGCCGCTTCCTTGACGATGGTCACATAGTCGGCCGTCGTCAGATAGCCGTTGACGTCGCTGGTCCCGTCCGGTCCGGCGCCGAGCTGGGGCAGCAGACAGCTATTCTCCTCGGGATCGTGGCAGCGCTTGCCCCCGATCTGCGCGAGCTCGGACAGCGCCGGAATCTCGATCCGCCAGCCCTCATCCTCGGCAAGGTGGAGGTGCAGCTTGTTGAGCTTGAACGCCGCCATGGCGTCGACCAGTTTCAATATCTCGGCGCGGTCGTGGAAGTTGCGGCCGACGTCGAGATGCAGCCCGCGAAAGCCGTAGCGCGGCGCATCCTCGACCCGCAGCGGCTTCATCGTCCCCTTCTCGAACGCCGCCTGCTGAGCCAGCGAGCGCAGTGCGTGGCTCGCGCCGACGGCATCGGCGGCGGTGACGGTGATGCCCGCCGGCTTGACGTCGAGCACATAGCCTTCCGCCGCCAGTTTCGCCGCGGGGTCGATGCGGACGGACAGGGGCAGCTTGCCGCTCTCCCCGACGCCGGCGCGGGCAAGCGCGGCCAGGGCGGGTGCTACCGACTCCCGGTTCAGGCCCGCCAGGGTCACCGCGACGCCGCCGCGCAGATCGACGATACCGCTGCCCTGAACCGCCAGTACCGGCTTGGGCAGGATCACCACGCCCGATGCGGCGGGCGCGGTCCGCTGCGCCTGAAGGTCGAAGGCACGCTCGGCGGTCAGCCAGCGCGTCCGGTCGGCGCCGCCCTTGTTGGCGAGCTTCGACTCATTGGTCATCGGCGCGACGAAGGGCAGCACTTCGAGACCGGTTTCGGGGTCGATCTTCGCGCGCGACGCCGCGATCGTCCGCGCCTTGAGACCGTCCGCGGTCAGATAGGCGTTGGGCATCGGGAACGCCCTGGAGAAGAACTTGCCGGTGCCCCACAGCTTGACGACATGGGTCGAGCCGGGCCGGAGCATCGCGCCGGGCTTGAGCGTCAGCCGCTGCAGGTCGCCGTTGACCAGCTCGAGATCGAAGATGTCGCTTTCGATCATCGGCAGTTGAGTGACGAAGCTGAAATAGAGCGACAGGCCCTTCCCGGGCAGTGCCGCGGGCAAGGTTTCGGGAGTCGTCAGCGTGATCGTCGAGAGAAAGCAGCCCTGCTGGCCCGCCGGGCATTGCGGCTGGTTGTCGACCACCTCGAACCGGTAGCCGAGCGAGTCCGCGAGATGATCGAGCGCGGCCTGTGCCGGCGTCTCCGCGCGGGCGGCGGCGGGCGCCGCAATCATCAAAGTGGCGATCATCGCCCAGCCCGACCTACGCATCACTCTCTCCCGCTCGACAATTTGTATTCAATTTGTCATGCTCGTTTCGCAGGGTCAACGCTGTTTCGCAACACGCTGTTCACAAGGGGAGTTTAAAGAAATGAAGCGGATCGCGCTGGCGCACTGGATGTGTGGAGTGGCAATTGGTTTCATATTGATACTATGGCCCGGCCCGGCGACAGCGCGCACCGCAAAGCCGGTGACCGTCGGCTATCTCGCCATCTTCAAGGGGCTTGAGCTGTCGATCGAACGCACGCACCTGCCCAGCTACACCCATTTCAACCTGTCCTTCGCCAATCCCGATGCGGAAGGAGCCTTCGTCCGCGACGGCGAAATGACCTGTATGACCGGCGCATTCGGGTCGCGCGTAACAGTCGAATCGCTGCAAACGGCCGTCACCCGACTGCGGAGGGGCGGCGCGAAGGTGCTGGTATCGGTCGGCGGAGGGGTCATCCCGGGCTGTTCGGGCGACTGGCAGGCGCTGCTCGCCCCCGGCAAGCGCGCCGAAACCGCAGCCGCGCTCGTCGCGCTCGCCGATCAGCTTGGCCTCGACGGCGTCGACATCGATCTCGAGGGAGAACTGCTCACCGCGATCGACCGGGCGGGCAACTATGCCCCCTTCATCGAAACCCTGTCCAAGGCCCTCAAGGCGCGCGGCAAGCTGCTGACCTGCGCCACCGCATCCTATGAAGGCGGGATGATCCCGATCGGGTCGATCCCCTATTTCGATCTGGTCAACGTGATGTCCTATGACGCGATCGGGCCAAGCTGGGGACCGGCCGGAGCGGAACATTCGAGCTATGCGATGGCGCGGCGCGATCTGGACCTGTGGCTGGCGCGCGGAGTGTCGCGCGAACGGCTGGTGCTGGGCGTGCCCTTTTACGGCTATGGCTTTGGCGGCGAGAAGCCCAATTGGTCCTATCGCGAGCTCGCCGCCGCGCATCCCGACGCCGCAAAGGACGATGTGATCGGCAAGGCCTGTGCCGGATGCCGCTACATCACGCACAACAGCCCGGCGACGATCGAGGCCAAGGCGCGGCTCGCCAAGGCGAAGGCCGGCGGGGTGATGGTGTGGGAGCTGTCGCAGGATACGCCGGACCATGCGCTCACCCGCGCGATCCATCGCGGGCTTTCGGCACCGGTTGTGCGCGCTAACGATTGACGCTGCGATACCAATGCAACACATGGTGGCATCGCACTGGTATTATCGCCGGCGCGGCTGAAGGTGGAGCAACATCCCTTGTCGCTGATCGAACGTACAGGTCCGCTCCAGAAGGAAGACCCGACCCCGCTCTACCTCCAGCTTCAGAAGATCCTGCGCGACGCGATCGAGGCGAAGATCGTCAAGGCCGAGGAGGCGATCCCGACCGAGCGCGATCTGGCCGAGGAATTCGACGTTTCGCGCATCACGGTGCGCAAGGCAATCGACGGGCTGGTCGGCGATGGCATCGTCGCGCGGCGGCGCGGCGCGGGCACCTTCGTCACCCGGCCGCGCGTCGAGAAGAGCTTCTCCAAGCTCACCTCCTTCTCGCAGGACATGGTGTCGCGCGGGCGGCGGCCGCACAGCAAATGGGTCAGCAAGACCGCCGGCGCCGTGACGCCCGAGGAGGCGCTGTCGCTGGGCCTCTCGCCCGGCTCGCTGGTCTATCGCTTCCACCGCATCCGCTATGCCGACGACACGTCGATGGCGCTCGAATATGCGACGATCCCGGCTTACTGCCTGCCCTCGGTCGAGCAGGTCGGCGCGTCGCTCTACGAGGCGCTGGAAGCGGCCGGGCATCTGCCCGTGCGCGCGCTTCAGCGGCTGCGCGCGGTGGCGTTCACCGAGGAGCAGGCCGAAGTGCTGGGCGTCGAGCCGGGCGCGCCGGGGTTGTTCATCGAGCGGCGCGGATTTCTCGCCGACGGACGCACCGCCGAGTTCACGCAGAGCTATTATCGCGGTGACGCCTATGACGTCGTCGCCGAACTAAACGGATAAGCGACGCAGGAATTCGATGTGCGGCGGCAGCTCGGCGAGCTGCTCGGCGACCCGCCCCCTGAACGCAGCGAGCCGCGCTGCGAGTTCGGCCGCAGGCAGCCCGTCGGCGACCGGGTGCCAGCTTGCCGGCCACACGCCCTGCCCGGTGAGCACGCAATACCAGTTGGTCGGGCCGAACAGATCGCCGGGCTCGAACAGGATGTTGCCGGTGGCACGGAACGCCTCGATCCGCTCGGAGAGGCTGTCGGGCATTCCCGCCGCGGCGACATCGCGCCAGAATGGCGTATCGTCGCGTCCGGCCAGCGCATAATGCGCGATCACGAAATCGCGGATCGTCTGATACTCGTGCAGCGCATCGCGGTTGAAGCGCGCGACGACATTGGGATCGATCCCGTCGCGCGGAAGCAGCGCGAGCAGCCGGATGATCGTCGTCTGGATCAGGTGGATCGAGGTCGATTCGAGCGGTTCGAGGAAGCCGCCGGCAAGGCCGATCGCCACGCAGTTGCGGTTCCAGATCTTGCGGCGATGCCCCGCGGTGAAGCGCAGCCGGTTCGGCTCGGCGAGCGCCGCGCCGGGCAGGCGTTCGCTCAGCAGCCGGGCCGCCTCGTCATGCTCGAGATGCGCGCTCGAATAGACATAGCCATTGCCGTCGCGGTGCTGGAGCGGGATGCGCCATTGCCAGCCCGCCTCACGCGCCGTGGAGCGGGTGAAGGGTGGAGGATCGCCACCGGACGCGGCGGGCATCGCCACCGCGCTGTCGCAGGGCAGCCAGCGGTTCCAGGATTCATATCCCGTCTCCAGCGCCCCCTCGATCAGCAGGCCCCGGAAGCCCGAGCAATCGACGAACAGGTCGCCCTCGACGCTGCGTCCGTCGTCGAGCGTCAGCGCCTCGATAAACCCGTCCTCGGGATCGAGCCGGACATGAGCGACCTTGCCCTCGATCCGGGTGACGCCCGATGCCTCTGCCCGGCCACGCAGGAAGCGGGCGTAGAGCGAGGCATCGAAATGCACCGCGTGATTGACCGGTCCGCTCCGCGTCACCGGCGCGAAGCGGCCCGCGCGCGCGGCCATGGTTTCGAGATTATATTCGGAATGGTCGCGGCTTCCGCCCGCCGCCACATGGCGCAGCCAGAAATGATGGAAATGGATCCCCGACATCTCAACGCCGAAGAAGCCGAAGGGGTGAAAGTAGCGATTGTCCGCGCCGCCCCAGCCGTCGAACTGGATGCCCAGCTTGATCGACCCGCTGGTCTCGCGCAGGAATTCGGCGGGATCGATGCGCAGGTAGCGGTTGAACTCAAGGATCGGCGGCACCGTCGCCTCGCCGACGCCGACCGTGCCGATCGCCTCGGATTCGATCAGGGTGATGGCGTGGCTGTGCCCGGACAGCGCGCGGCCGAGCGCCGCGGCGGTCATCCACCCGGCGCTGCCGCCGCCGACGATGACGATGCGGCGGACCGCGCGCGCGCTCAACCTCCGCCGCTCCGGATGCGGGCGAGCGCCCCGGCATGCGTCTCCATGCCGCGCACATCGACGGCGACCGCGCGCAGCTGCCGCTGGAATTCGGCCATCAGCGCCTGATCGGCGACGAGGGAGGCCTGCGGATCGAAGCTGCGCGGCACGACGCCATGCCCCGCCATGCACAGCGCCCAGCCGTCCTCGACATGCGCCTCATGATTGAAGTGCGCGAACATGCCGCGCGCGGCGAACAGGTCGATCTTGCCCGCCAGCTCGGCCGAGACCGGCGCGGCGCGGGCGTCATCCCAGAACCGCTCGCCGTTGCGGGCGTTGAGACGAAAATGCTGCGCGGTGAAGTCGCCGACGCGCGCGTGCGATCCCGCCAGCTCCTCATTGTAGATCAAGGCCTCGGGCATCACGGACCGGTCGATCGGCCAGAGCAGGACGAGCTGGGCCACGGCGAGCTGGAGCAGCAGCAGCTCCGCGCCGTCGAGCAACGGCGCGGCGCCCGCCGCGCGGCCGATCGCGACGCAGTTCGAAACCCATGGACGCGCGCGCCGGGTCGCGCGGACCGGTTCGGTTTCGCCGGCTTCGACCGGACGACCCGCGATCCGCGCCAGCACCGCGCGCGCGCTATCGTCGGACATGCGCGCGCCGGCATAGGCGATCTCCACCGCCAGCCGGTCGCCGAGCGGGATCAGCGCCGCCCAGCCCGCGTCATGCGCGGCGACGCGGCTGTAGAGCGGGAGCGGATCGAGCGGCGCGGCCGATCCGCGGATCACGCGATCGCAAAAGACATTGTCCGGCGCCGCGCCCTGCGGATCGAGCAGGCCGACCAGCGCACCGTCCGCGTCGACGAAGAGGTCCCCGGTCACCGCTTCGCCGTCCGCAAGCACGATCCGCTCGAGGCTTCCATCGCCGTCATGGGGCCGAGCATCCGCACCCGGCAGGATCGTCACCCCGACACGCTCGCACGCCGCGCGCAGCAGCGCCGCATAACCCGCGGCGTCGAGGTGCCAGCCATGCCTGACCGCCTGCCGCGTCGCCGGATCGCGCGCCTCACCGGCCCGCCCCTCTTTCGCGGCGGCGGCGGCAAGGCTGAAATCCTCCAGCGCGACCCGCAGCCCGGCATGCCGCGCGCGTGTCCAGTGCTGGACGAAAGGCAGCGCGGCAAAGGCGCTTCCGACATCGCCATAGGCATGGAGGAAGGTGTCCCCGCCGCCCGCCCAGCCGGCGAATTGCTGGCCCATGTTGAGCGTCGCCGAGGCGCTGCCGATCAGCGCCGAGTCCCCGATCCCGAGCAGCCGGTGGAACGAGACGAGATCGGGCAGCCCGACCAGCGCGGCATGCGGGGACGGCGCTTCAGCGGTGTCGATCCACGTCACCTGCGTTCCGAGCCGGCCGAAGGCACGGGCGATGGCGAGCGCGGCCATCGGCGCGGCGACCCCGCCGCCATAGACCACGACGCGCTCGACCGGCGCGCTCACAGCGCGGGCGCCGGACAATGGCGCGCGACGAAATCGGCGTGCGACGGCGCGGAGGCGGCGCCGTGCGCGATCGTCGCCGCGAGCGCGGAGAGACGCTGCTCCAGCAGTTCGGCGGACAGCGCATCGGCGAGCCGGTCGGCCGCGCGCGGCTCGATCCCCTGCCCCACGAACACCGCCTGCCAGCTCGGCGGCCCGAACAGGCCGTCGCGATAGGCCTGAACATGCCCGCGATGCCGGAAGCGCTCGATCTTTCCGGCGAGCGTGTCGGGCACGTCCATCGCCGTGACATGCTCCCACAGGGGCGCGTCGGGCTGATTGGCGAGATAGTGGAGGATCAGGAAATCGCGGATGCGGTCATACTCGACATCCATCACCCGGTTGAACTCGGCGGGCAGCGCGGGGTCGATCCCCTGCTTCGCCGGCAGCAGCGTCAGCATGTGCATGATCGCCATCTGGACGAGGTAGATGCTGGTCGATTCGAGCGGCTCGAGAAAGCCGCCGGCCAGCCCCATGCCGATGCAGTTGCGGCTCCAGGCGAGCTTGCGCTTGCCCGCCTTGAAGCGCAGCACGCGCGGTTCGGCCAGCGCCTCGCCGTCGAGATTGGCAAGCAAGGTCGCCGCCGCCTCGTCGTCCGAGATATGCGCGCTCGCATAGACATAGCCGTTGCCGGTGCGGTGCTGGAGCGGGATGCGCCACTGCCACCCGGCCTTGCGCCGCGTCGAGCGGGTGTAAGGGGTGAAATCCTGCGAACGCGCGCATGGCACCGCCTGCGCGCTGTCGCACGGCAGCCAGTGCGTCCAGTCCTCGAGCTCGACGCCCAGCGTGCTGCCGAGCAGCAGCGAGCGGAAACCCGAGCAGTCGACGAAGAAGTCGCCCGCGACCCGCTCGCCCGAGGCCAGCTTCACCGCGGCGATCGCGCCGCTTTCGCCATCGCGCTCGACCTCGATGATCCGCCCCTCGACCCGCTCGATCCCGCGCGCCTCGGCCCAGCGGCGCAGATAGCGCGCGTAGAGGAACGCATCGAGGTGATAGGCGTAAGCGAAGGCGTTGCGGACATCGGCCGGATCGCCATTGGGCAGCATGAAGCGGTTCTGCCAGGCGGTGACGATCGGGAAGCAATAATCGTCGAGCCGCGCCGCCACGCCCGCCTGCCGTCCGCGAATCCAGTAGCTGAAGAAATCCGCCTCCCCGATCGGGCGGCCATAGGTGCCGAAGGGGTGGATGTAGCGATGCCCTTCGCGGCCCCAGTTCACGAACTCGATGCCGAGCTTGAAGCTCGCCTGCGTCGCCTTCATGAACTCGACCTCATCGAGCCCGAGAAAGTCGTTGAAGTCCTTCATCTGCGGCAGCGTCGCTTCGCCGACCCCGACCGTCCCGATCTCTTCGGATTCGACGAGCCGGACGCGCACGCCCGCCGGAACGAGCCTCGCCGCGCAGGCCGCGGCGCACATCCAGCCGGCAGTCCCCCCGCCGATAATCACCAGTTCGAGCGGTTCCGCCATCGCCATCAACCTTACCGCGCCAAAAAACCGGCGCCAGTCCCCCCGAACCGGCGCCGGCGTTCAGGTCAGAAGCTCAGGCGAGCGCCGAGCTGGAAGCGGCGATCGTTCTTGAACCACGCATTCGGCTTGAGCAGCCCGGCCGCGTCCACTTGCTGATGCAGGACGGTGTCGGTGCCGAGCAGGTTGGTGCCCTCGATCACGAACTCGATATTCTTGGTCGCCCGGAAGCGCACCGATGCGTCGAGATAACCGGTCGCCTCCTGCCAGATCGGCAACCCGACGCAGCAATCGATCGCGGTGACCAGGAACTTCGAGCGCCAGTTATAGGCGAGACGCGCCGAGACCGGCCCCTTTTCGAACATGCCGACCAGGTTGAAGCTGTGCTCCGACACGCCCTCCAGCGCGTTCGCCTTCACCGCTGATTCGTTGAAGATGATACCGCCGCCGCCGATGCCCGCGCCGGTCTCGCTGGTCAGGGCGATGGTCTCGATCCCGTCATTCTTCACATAAGTATAGTTCGCCTGGACCCCGAACCCGTCGAACGGCGCGGGCAGGAAATCGAAGAAGGTCTGGAACGACGCCTCGCCGCCATAAATCCCCGCGCCGTCGCCATTGACCGGCCGGGTGATGCGCACCTGCTCGTTCACGCCGCCGTTGCTGACGTTGAGGATGAATGAGCCGGCCTGGATATAGTCGTAGAACTGCTTGTAGAAGCCGGTCAGCGTCAGCGAGCCATTCTTCGAGAAATAATATTCGAAGGTCAGATCGACCTGATCGGCGGTGATCGGCTTCAGCCCCGGATTGCCCGACTGACCGGTATATTCCCAGTCATAAGCGATGGGATTGCCCGCGGCGTCGCGCGTCACCCGCGTATTGCTGAAATCGTTGAGGTTGGGCGACAACCGGGTGATCGTCAGGAAGTTACGCAGATAACCGAAGTCCGGCCGGGACATCGCCCGCGAATAAGCGAAGCGCGACACCAGCTTGTCGGTCAGGTCGAACTTGATGTTGAAGCTGGGCAATGCGTGGAAATGGTTGACCGTGGTCGTATCGGCCAGCGTCGCGCCATTGTTGAACGCGATTTCGTTCGGCCCGACGACGCAGCCCGCGGTCGCGGTGGGCCGGCCGGTCGCCGGATCGGTGCCCCGGGTACAATCCAGCTGCGACGCGGTGAACGGATTGGCGAAGGTGGTCGCCCCCTGCGTCGCGTCCTTGGTCCAGACCAGCCGGACGCCGATATTGCCCGAGACCTTGACCCCGCCGATCGCCAGACCGTCGCCACCGAATTTGGCCATCGCATAGGCCGCGACAGTGCTTTCGCTGACCCTGTGGACCTCGCTGGGCAGGTAGCAGCCAAAGTCCTTCTCGATCGTCTCACCGGCGCGATAGCCCTGCCCCGAACAGACCGGATAGTAATCGCCCACGCCGATCGACGGCCGGCCCAGCGCCCTCGCGAGATCAGCGCTGTTCACCAGCTTGTCCATGTTGAAGAACACGAACGAATGGTGGTTGGTCTGCCCCCCGGCGAAGAAGTCGCTGCCGAAATTATGAATCTGGTTGCTGTTCGTGCCGTAGACCGGCTTGTCGATGTTGAAATAGGGCGCCTGGGTGTAGGTCCAGTTGTTGGAGATATTGGCCCAGTTATACGCGCCCCAGCGCACCGTCTGATCGCGGTCGGAATAGCGCGCACCGACCTTGATCGCGCTCAGCCAGCTCGAATCCACGTCATATTCCGCGTCCATCCGGAACGCGACTTCCTGGCCGTCGCTGTCCTCGGTGTGGTCGGTGATCGAATAGTAATGATAGTTGTTCGGGTTGTTCAGACCGCCCGGTGACAGGTTGATGTTGTCGGCGACCGTCGGCGTGAACTGAAGCCGCGGATATTTGCCGGTCAGATCGACATAGGTGTTGGCGTAGCTGCGCGCCGTGACCGACGCGTTGTAGTTGCTGACGGTGGAGTCGAGATACTGGCCGTCCAGCGTCACGCGAAGCCGGTCGGTCACGTCCCAGCGGAACTTCAGACCGTAATCCGCGGTGATCTGCTTGTTGCGCAACGCATTGGCCTGAGTATCGACCTGCGGCGCGCGCTGCGGGTTGTTGCAGCCTTCCCACGAATAGCAGCGGTTGAAGAAGGCCTGCCCCGCCTGATTGAGGCCCAGCCCGAGATTCTCGTTGCCTTCGCCCACATAGGGGCGCGGCGCCGACCACCAGCCGCTCAGGAAATCGCCATCGCTGTCGAACTTGAACGGCGCGGTGCCCTGCAACGCCCCGATCTGGCTGGCGTCGGTGTACATGAAGTCGGTCGGCCGGCCGTAAAGGTCGCCGTAGAAAGCGCTCGAGAAGACCGCATATTCGCGCCAGCTATTGTTATATTGCGACCGGTTGAACTGACCGGTCAGCTCCATCGACTCGTCCTTGGACCGCCACTGGAACGCCGCCGAGACGCCGTAGCGCTTCCGGTCATATTCGTTCTCGCGCAGGAAGATGCCGCTGGGGATATATTGCTTGCCCGGCCCAAACACGTTGTTGAAGATGCCCATGCGTTCGAACTGGATGCCCTGGCTCGACGTGATCGCATGCGAATAGGCGGCGTTGACCATCACGCCGACCTCACCGATCCCGGTGTCCCAGCGGTCGCTGAAGATGCCCGAGATTTCCGGCGTCGATCGCTTGGCGATGTCGCCATAGGTATTCTTGAGCGTCACCGAGAGCAGCCGCCCGTTCGTATCGAACGGGACACGGGTACGCAGGTTGACGGTGCCGGCGATGCCGCCCTCGATCAGGTCGGCGGTCTGGTTCTTGTAGGTATCGATGCCGCCGAGCAATTCGGGCGAGATGTCCTGCCAGCTGAGCCCGCGCGAGGAATTGGCGCTGAACGTGTCGCGGCCGTTGAATTCCGAGCGAACCTGACTGAGGCCGCGGACGATCACGCCCGAGGGTTCGGCGGAGAAGTGCGAGGTGTCGTCGGTGCCGGCGAAGCGGATCACGGTAATGCCGGGCACGCGCTGAAGCGCCTCGGCGACCGACTTGTCGGGGAAGGAGCCGATATCCTCGGCGGTGATCGAATCGACCACCGTGTCGGCGTTGCGCTTGCGGTTCTGGGCCGATTCGAGGTTCCGCCGCGCGCCGGTGATGACCACGTCCTCGGCCGTTTCCTCACTCGCCGCAGCCTGACCCGCCGCTTCCTGCGCGGATGCGGGCACCGCGATCGCGCTGGCGAGCGCGGCAACACAGATCCCGTGAAACAGATTGTGGCGAGCCCCCGCCGCCTTGACCGTCGATCCGATCATTCCCCGTTTTCCCTTCCCTCAATACCCCGGGCCGTTTTCCCAGCCTTTTATGAGACCAATTGCGCAATTGGACTATTACCAATAGACTACAAATCAAACGAACTGTCCATTGCAAATTTATGTCGGCGTAACGAAATTGCTCCGTGGCATTGGATGGCAGAATGGGGGGAATGCCATGCGCCTGATTTCGCTGGATGTGTTGCGCGGCCTGACGGTGGCCGGGATGATCCTCGTCAACTCCGCGGCGGCGATGAAATATGGAGCCGAGGCGCAGGTCGCGCCGATCCTGCTGCACAAGTCCTGGGAAGGACTGACGCTCGCGGATCTGGTGTTCCCGGCGTTCCTGACGATGGTGGGGATCGCCATCCCCTTCTCGCTGCGCCAGCGCGCGGCGGGCGCCGCGCCGAGCGGTCAGATCCTGAGCCGCACCGCGCGACTGATCCTGCTCGGCTTCATTCTTTCCAACCTCTACTGGTTCGCCGATTTCGGGACACGCGACTGGCGGCTGTTCGGCGTGCTCCAGCGAATCGGACTGGTCTATGGCGCCTGCGCGCTGCTGTTCCTGTTCGCCGGGCCGCGCCTGCGGCTGGCGCTGATCGCCGTGCTGCTGGTCGGCTACTGGCCGCTGACCCTGCTCCCCGCACTCGACGGACTGCCCAATGATCTGTGGCAGCGCGGACATAACTTCGTCGCTTCGGCCGATCGCGTCCTGCTCGGCAACCATCTCTATGTGAAGGGTCCCGAAGGCTATGACCCCGAGGGCATTCTCGGCACGCTGCCCGCGATCGCGCAGGGACTGATCGGGATCGCGATCGGCGAGCTGCTGCTCAACCGCGAGGGGCAGCGCACGCGCCTGCTGCTCATCGCCGGCGCGGCGATGCTTGCGGCCGGCATCGCGTGGAGCCTCACCTTTCCGATCGTCAAGGATATCTGGTCGAGTCCGTTCGTGCTCGTGACCGCGGGCCTCACCGTGCTGACGCTGGCGGTGCTGCACCACGTCCTCGATCGCGAAGGCCGCGCGCCCGGTATCGCCGCGACCGCGATGCTCGCGTTCGGCGCCAACGCCATCGCCGCCTACACGCTGCACCAGGTGACCGCCGGCGTGGTCACCTGGGACCTGCTCCTGCTGCCGTTCCACGCAACCCGTGCGGCGATTGGCGACCCGCTCGCGTCGCTGCTGCCGGTGCTGATCTACCTCACGCTGATCTGGGCAGCGATGGAATGGCTGCGGCGCAAGGGCTGGATCATCAAAATCTGATCCTCCCGAACATACATCTTGATGAGACCAATATAACCTATATAGTACCAACTTGGGCACCGGCCGAACCGGCCGGCGGATTTGGAGAGATGCGGGAATGGCGCCGAACGCGGCCGAAGCGAGTTTGGGTACGCTGATGGAGCGTGAGGCAGCCGAAGCCGGCGCCGCGGTGGCGCGGATGCTGGCGGCGAATCGCGATGCCATCGCGCAGATCGCCGCCCGGTTGCGCGCCTCCCCGCCGGCGGTGGTGGTCACCTGCGCACGCGGATCGTCGGACCATGCCGCGACCTACGCCAAATATCTGATCGAGACGCTGACCGGCGTGCCGACGGCGTCCGCCGCGCTGTCGGTCGCTTCACTCTATGATGCGCCGGTGGCGCCGGGGAACCGGCTGTGCATCGCCATCTCGCAATCGGGGAAAAGCCCCGACCTGCTCGCCACGGTCGAGCATCAGCGCAAGGGCGGCGCGTTCGTCGTCGCGATGGTCAATGCCGAGGACGCGCCGCTCGCAGCACTCGCCGACGTCGTGATCCCGTTGAAGGCGGGCCCCGAACGATCCGTGGCGGCGACCAAATCCTATATCTGCTCGCTCGCCGCGATCGCCGCGCTGGTCGCCGCCTGGGCCGAGGATGCCGCGCTGGAGACGGCGGTCGCGGATCTGCCCGCAAGGCTGGAGCAGGCGTTCGCGCTCGACTGGTCGCCCGCGGTGACGGCGTTGACGGATGCGTCGAGCCTGTTCGTGCTGGGCCGCGGCTACGGGCTCGGCATCGCGCAGGAAGCGGCGCTCAAGTTCAAGGAAACCTGTGCGCTGCACGCCGAGTGCTTCAGCGCGGCGGAGGTACGCCACGGGCCGATGGCGATCGTCGGCGAGGCGTTCCATGTCCTCGCCTTCGCCAGCAGCGACCGCGCGGGAACGAGCGTGCGCGAGACCGCCGCCGAATTCCGCAGCCGCGGCGCCGAGGTGCTGCTCGCCGATCCGGCGGCGGCGGACGCGGGCCTTCCGGCGATCGCCGCGCATCCGGCGATCGAACCGATCCTGATGATCCAGAGCTTCTACAAAATGGCCAACGCGCCGTCGCTGGCACGCGGCTGCGATCCGGATTCGCCGCCCCATCTCAACAAGGTTACAGAAACACTATGAGGATTCGACTGGAGAACGGCCGGATCGTCACGCCGCAGGGGGTGCTCGACGGCGCGGACGTGACCGTCGCCGGCGGAGTGATCGTCTCGCTCGCCCGTCCGGGCAGCGGCGCCGCCGATCGCACGGTCGATCTCGACGGCGGCTGGCTGTTGCCCGGTTTCATCGACACGCAGGTCAATGGCGGCGGCGGCGTGCTGTTCAACGATCAGGTCGATGTCGATGCGATTGCCGCGATCGGCGCGGCGCATGCGCGCTTCGGCACGACCGCGTTCCTGCCCACGCTGATCAGCGACACGCCGGACCAGATCGCCGCGGCGCTGGCGGCGGTCGATGCCGCGATCGACCATGGCGTGCCGGGCGTGGTCGGCATCCATGTCGAGGGACCGTTCATCAACGAGGTGAAGCGCGGCATCCACGAAGCGCGTCGCATCCGCCGGCTCGATGCCGACACGCTGGCGCTGCTCACCGCGCCGCGCCGCGGCCGCGTGATGCTGACACTGGCGCCCGAGCTGTGCGACGAGGCCGATGTCCGCACGCTCGTCGAGCATGGCGTGATCGTCAGCGCGGGGCACACCAACGCGACTTATGACGAGGCGCAGCGCGCGATCGCCGCGGGCCTTACCGGCTTTACGCATCTGTTCAACGCGATGTCGCCCCTGCACCATCGCAACCCCGGCGCCGTGGGCGCGGCGTTCGATTCCGACAGCTGGTGCGGGATGATCGTCGACGACGCGCATCTCCACCCCGCCGTGGTCCGTCTCGCGGTCCGCGCGAAGGGCATCGAGCGGCTGATGCTCGTCACCGACGCGATGCCCAGTGTCGGCACCGGCGACACCGAATTCATGCTTCAGGGCAAGCGCATCATGGTCCGCGACGGGGTCTGCCTGTTCGAGGACGGGACGCTCGCCGGCACGCACCTCGACATGGCGTCGGCGTTGCGCAACACCGTCGAGGTGACCGGGCTGGACGTGGCCGAAGCCGCGGTGATGGCGAGCACGACGCCCGCGCGCTTTCTGTCGCTGCGCCAGCATGGCGGGATCGCGCCGGGAATGCGCGCCGACTGGGTCTGGCTCGATACGAGCCTGCAGCCGCGCGGCACATGGATCGGCGGCGAACCGCTGGCCGAAGAAACAGAATTCGCCCGCGCGGCGCAATAAACAGAGCCGGGGGAAGGATGGCATTGATTATCACGTCGCCGCTGCGAGGTTGGGCGGCGCAGCTCGACAGCGTTCCGGATCCGGTCTTCGCGCAGCGGATGATGGGCGACGGCGTCGCGATTCAGCCGCTCGGCGACACGGTGTGCGCACCGTTCGACGGCGAAGTGGTGACGCTTCATGAATCGGGCCACGCGGTGTCGCTGCGCAGCGCCGAGGGCGCCGAGGTCCTGATCCATATCGGCCTCGACACCGTCGCGCTGAAGGGTCGCGGCTTCACCCCGCTGGTCGCCGCCGGCACCATGGTCGCACGCGGCGATCCGCTGATCCGCTTCGACATGGACGCCGTCGCACTCGGCGCGACCAGTCTGATCACCCCGGTGATCGTCACCAATGCCGAAGCGTTCACGATCACCCGCCGCACGACCGGACGCGCGGTCGGCGCGCATGAGGAGCTGATGGCGCTCGCCCCGGCGAAGGCGGAGGTGCGCCGCTGGTCCGACGACGGCACGGTGATCGAGGAACGGGTCAAGCTCATCCTTCCCCACGGTCTCCATGCGCGCCCCGCCGCACGGTTGGGTGAGTGCGCGCGCGGCTTCGAGGCCGAGATCCACATCCTTCACGGCGACAAGCGCGGTGACGCACGCAGCACCGTCGCGCTGCTCGCGCTCGGTACCCGGCTGGGCGACGAGCTGGTGGTGCAGGCGCGCGGCAGCGACGCCGAGGCGGCGCTTGCGGCGATCGTCGCGCTGCTCGGCTCCGACATGGGCGAAGGCGCGCCTGCTGCCGCGCCCGCCGCCGTCGTGCCAGCCGCGCCGGCGCTCGGGGCCGGGCAGATCGGCGGAGTGATCGCCTCGCCCGGTCTCGCGATGGGACCGGCGGCGCGGTTGCGTCAGACGGCGATCGCGGTGGAACGCGAGGGCAAGGGGAGCGACGCCGAACGCACGGCGCTCAATGCCGCGCGAAGCGAGGTTCGCAGCCGGATCGGCGCGCGCGCGGAGAGCGAGGGCGGCAGCATCGCCGCGGTGATGCGCGCGCATCTCGCGTTGATCGACGACCCGGAGCTTATGGCGGGAGCCGAAGCGCGCATCGTCATGGGCAGCAGCGCGGGATTCGCGTGGCGCGGAGCGATCCACGACCAGATCGCGACGCTCAAGGCGACCGGCAACGCACATCTGATCGAGCGCACCGACGACCTTGTCGACATCGAACGGCAAGTGCTGGCCGTGCTGACCGGGGCACCCGCGGAAGCCGCTGCGGTTCCGGCGGGCGCGATCCTGGTCGCGGACGACCTGCTCCCCTCGCAGCTTGTGACCATTGCCGCGAGCAAGCCGGCGGGCATCTGCCTGGTGCGCGGCGGGCCGACCTCGCATGTCGCGATCCTGTGCGCGGGAATGGGGCTGCCCGCGCTGGTCGCGATGGGCGACGCGCTCGACACGATCGGCGATGGCACCACGCTGCTGCTCGACGCCGAGGCGGGGCATGTCACGCCCAACCCGTCACTGGCGGATGCCGACACCTTCGCGGTCCGCCTTGCCAGGCGCGAGGCGCGGCGGAGGGCGGCCCGCGCGAGCGCCGACGACGACTGCCA
>Ga0247823_10001805_pt1 | contig 17656 bp, 10 predicted proteins | sample 13C_PalmiticAcid_2_FD_192426 | JGI IMG/M metagenome (GOLD analysis project Ga0247823, IMG submission 192426) | Soil microbial communities from agricultural site in Penn Yan, New York, United States - 13C_PalmiticAcid_Day30 | ecosystem: Environmental > Terrestrial > Soil > Agricultural land... | reverse complement strand
GTATAGTATATAATCTTATGTTCGGATAATTGGCCTTGCTCACTTCTTCATCAGCATTTTGTATAGTGCCCCAGCCTTTCAGCGGCATTTCCATATTGCTCTGGCCGGAACAGAACCATACATCTCCCATCAGCAGTCCGCGCAGCACTACGGTGGTCTTTCCTTTTACAGTCAGATCAAAAGCTTTGCCCAATTTCTCGGGCGCCAGCACCACCTGCCAGTTACCATTGGCTGAAGCCACTGAAGTTTTGCTCTGGCTACGCAGGCTGACCTTGATGTTTTCACCGGCGCTGGCCGTGCCCCAGATCTTTATCGGCGCATCGCGCTGCAATACCATGCTGTCTCCGAATATCACAGGTAGTTTCGGTTGCGCATATGCGTTACCTGTTGCGATGATCAGTAATGCTATTACCTGGTGGATTCTTTTCATTACACTCAGTATTAAGGATCGGGTATTATTTTTTGATCAGACGGAAGAGTTTGGTCTCATGCGCAGCGATCTTTCCACTCCATTTATTCTTCTTGCCGGTGAGGCGGTGCTCCCAGCAATCTCGGATAACGAAACCGGCTGCAAGGCCCAGGTCTTCCGTAGAAAAATTATAAGGCTGTTCTGTCTCTGTTACATTGAGTACCGCCAGGGCGTAGTCTCCGCCATCCAGGGGCTTCAGAAATATTTCCCACTGAGCATCGCGCCTGATGCGTTTTGCCTGGATGGCCGCCGCATCCTGGTTGATGGCAATCACTTCAGGATTCAGCAGGATCCTTTTTGTGGCCTCGTTCATGGTAGTGATATCATTGGTGGCAATCAGGGGCGCTGCCATCATGCTCCACAGGCTCATCTGGCTCTGGTATTCAGTATCGTTGCAACCGATGCCACCGAGATCGGATGAAGGGCCTTTCGCCCCGTACAAACCGATCACCAGCATATCCGGATCATTCCAGCGGCCGCTGCCTGCATAGGCATCCAGTGATCCGTTCACGGCAACGATGTCCATAATGCCTTCACCATCTGTTCCGGGTTTGGCCTTCCACTTGTCGCGGATATCACCGGTAGTGCGCCATACGCTGCCGCCGGCATTGGACGCCCAGAACCAGGGTTTCCTTCCGCCCCACTCACAGATACCGAAAACAATATCGCGGCCCGACTTTGTAAGGGCATTGGCCATAGTGGTGTAGCGTTGTTTGGCCGTATTGGAATCTTCGGGTGCATTGCAGTAGTCATACTTGAGATAGTCGATGCCCCAGCTGGCAAACGTTCTGGCATCCTGCTCTTCAAAGTTCAGGCTGGCAGTGTATCCTGCGCAGGTGAGCGGCGCCGCATCGGAATAGATGCCGAGCTTCAGTCCTTTCGCATGTACATAATCAGCCAGGGCCTTGATGCCTGAAGGGAATTTAACCGGGTCGGCAATGATATTGTTCTTTTTGTCGCGGCCACCCTGCCAACCATCATCGATGATGAGATAGCGGTAACCCGCTGCGGCCATACCGGTGGATTCCATTGCATCGGCCACTTTGCGGATCAGTGCTTCATCGATGCGCTCCCCGTAAAGGTTCCAGGTCATCCAGCCCATGGGTGGTAACGGCGAGAGCTCCTTACGGAGCTTCACCTGCGACTGCATTGCGGCAGACAACAAAACCAACCCTATCGATATCATCAATTGCTTCATCAATACTCAAGGTTATTTACCGGTGGAAGTCCACACGGTCTTCATCTCTCCATTCACTTTCAGTTTCACTTGCTTTTTCACGGGAGACGTGATCGTATATTTTGTTACAACACCATTCTTCCATTCGAAGCTCACGGTGATATTGCCTCTTGCTTTCAGTCCTTTTACCTTGCCTTCCGTTTTCCAGAGATCAGGGATGGCAGGAAGCAGTTCAATATGACCTGCATGGCTTTGGAGCACCATTTCCATGATGGCCGCGGCAGCGCCGAAGTTACCATCGATCTGGAAGGGAGGTCCGGCAGAGAACAGGTTCGGATATACACCACCGCCAGCGCCATAGTTGATATCCGTACGGAGCGTGGGTTTCAGCAGTTCGCGCAGCAACTTGAAAGCACGGTTGCCATCCAACAGCCTGGCCCAGAAGAGTTGCTTGTAAGCGATAGCCCAGCTTGGACCATCATCCCCTCTTACTTCCAGTGTTTTCTTTGCTGCTTCAGCCAGATCAGGCGTTCCATTGGCCGTGATCAGGTTGGCAGGGTACAGTCCATACAAATGGGAAATATGACGGTGCTGCGGATCTGTTTCCTTGTAATCTTCCAGCCACTCCTGTATGCGGCCACTGGATGAGATGATGCCTGCGGGAGGCAGTTGCTTCAATTGGGCACGAAGCGTATCCACCAGTTTCTTATCCGTTTTCAGTTTCACCGCTGCCTCTATCACATTGTTGAACAACTCGCGGATGATCTGGTTATCGATGGTGGCGCCCACGCAAATGCTTGCATGATTGCCATTGGGAAGATAGAAAGAATTTTCGGGAGAAGAAGAAGGCGATGTTACCAGCCAGCCTGTTTTCTCATCCTTCACAAGGATGCTCTTGTAAAAAAGCGCTGAGCCTTTCAGGATGGGATAGATGCTTTTCAGGTAGTTCACATCATCGGAGTACACGTAATGCTCCCAGAGATTGTTACAGAGCCAGCCGCTGCCGCTCTTGGTAACGCCCCAGCTGGCGCTTTCGCCGGGCTCGGTAAAGCCCCATACATTGGTGATCACGTGCGCCACCCAGCCATCTGCATTGTAGTAGGCCTTCGCAGTTCGCTGTCCGGGTTTCACCAGTCCACGCACCAGTTCGGTGAGTGGCAGGTTGAGCTCGGAAAGATTACTCATTTCAACCGGCCAGTGGTTCATCTGCACATTCACATCCAGGTGATAATCTCCGTTCCAGGGTGTATTCACCTGGTTGGCCCAGAGTCCCTGGAGGTTCGGTGGCAGCAGTCCCACGCGGGTGCTGCTGATGCTGAGGTAGCGGCCGAACTGCAGGAAGAGCACAGGCAGGCTTTTGTCTTCTTCCGGTTGCTTGTAATAAGCAGCCAGACGCTTATCAGTTGTCAGGCTTTCTGCCGGCCCTGTGCCGAGATCTACGGCAACACGGCCGAACAGTTTCCTGAAATTGGTCACGTGCGTTTGCTTCTGCATTGCGTAGCTCTTTTTGAGCGCCGCATTCATATTCTTCGTTACCAGTGATCTGTAGTTGGTGTTACGGAAATCCGAAGCAGTGGACACCAGGATCAGGGCCTCATCAGCGCCTTCGATCACCAGTTCCTTACCCCGTACCGTTTGCTTGCCGCCGGTGTTCAGCACCCTCACTTCAGTAAGGTATTGCATGCCTTTGCCATCGGTGCCGTTATTGAGCTGTCCTGCTAACTGCAATGCCTGACCGCTGATGGAGCTCTCCCCTCTTTCAGGGCGACTAATACCCACTGCGAAACTGATTGCCCCTTTTTTGCTGGCCTTGATGCGGATAAGATCCACATCATCACCGAAACTGGTGAAGTATTCACGGGTGTAACGCACACCATTCAAAGTGAAGGTAGTGGTAGCAATGGCGCTGTCGATAGACAGCCAGCGGCGGTATTCACTGTGTGAACCTTCCGCTCCGTAATTATAGGTGATATTGAGGTCAGCCAGCATCTGGAAGCAGCCCCACTGGGGGCCGCCGGAGCCTGGCCCCAGGCATATGAAACTTTTATCGATCAGCTTTTGAGCTTCATCATTCTTACCGGCAGACAACAGGCTCCTGATCTGGGGCAGTTGTTTGTAGGCTTCGTAATTATTGGCGTCCTGCGGACTGCCGCTCCACATGGTGATATCGTTCAGCACCACTTTCTCTTTTGCCACTCCGCCATCAGGCGTCATGCCCAGGCGGCCATTGCCGAGGGGAAGGGTCTCTTCCCATTGAGCGGCTGGTTTATCGAACCAGAGTTGAAGCGGACGTTCCTGCGCAGAGGCAGTAATGGAGAAGAAGAGCGCAACAAGGCCAATCGTTCGTTTCATAGTGCATAATTTGAGCAAACAGGGATAACAAAGTTCACCTGTATACTGATCCGGGTAAATGGATTTTATTGTTTAATTAATGGAAATTTTCACGATCTACTTCTTGTATCCGATGGTCACTTCTGACAGGTTGCTGTAAGCACTTTCGTTGCTGGCAACCCGCTTGATGCGGAAACGGATGTAGCGCATCTTCGGTGTCTGATCGGAAACTGTCAGCGTGTAAGGTCCTACTCCACCATCTGTACGCACCACTTCTTTCAGCAGGGTCCATCCTTTTGAAATGGCTTCTGCTTTCCAGCCGGGATCATTGCCTGGCAGTGTGGTAGCGGCATTGGTAATATCCTCGATTCCCCAGATCTCGTAATCAACCGGGTTGTGGCAGCAATCACGGCCAGTCACTTCAATGGTGCGCAGGCTGTCATAAGCCTTGCCCATATCAAAGGTGAAGTGGTGCGGCAATTGTTTGTCGCCATTGGAATGCCAGATATTGTTCCAGCCCTGCGGCGTGGTAGTACCATCCCATAATCTGGCTACGCTGGTAGCGCTTTCCCATGGGCCCACATCATTGGGCATGCTCACCACCTGGAAGAGGCTTTTGTCCGCTTTCACGATACCGAACTCGATCTTCGGGAAGGTATCCACGATGGTGGTCAGGAAGGAATCCAGTGCAGCTGCATCAGGAGTGTATTTCGACTGGAACGCCACTTTAGTGCCGTACTTGTAATCGTTCAGGGTGATGGAGCTCTGATCAGGCGCCAGTGTCACTTCTTTCAATACATCGGCAGTGCTGGTGTAACGGATATAGGTGATCGTATTGGTAGGATCCGCATTCAGGAAGTTCAGTTTGATCTGGTTGCCTTCATCATTGAGCAGTTTGTAAGGCTCCACAATGTTGAAAGGCCTGTTCATCAGGGTTTGGCTGTAGTTCGTTCCGTACACTCTTGCATTGGTGATCTCGGTAGGAATGGAACGGTTGCCTTTTGCATCCAATGAATACACGAACAGGGAGTAAGTGTATTCCTGCATGTTATTCAAAATGGTATAGATGGTATCACCAGGACTATGTGTAGTGGCGGGCACTATGGCAGAATCGCGGTAATTGTTCCAGTACACTTTATACGTGGTAATGCTGGGATCGGGGCTTGGCGACCATCCAACGCCGAGGCGGCTGTTACCGCTCCTGGTGAAGGACTTGGTGATCACACCCGGATATTTGATCTCCTCATTGTTGAGGAAGTCTTTGAAGTCGTCGATCTTCTGTGTACAGGCGAGCAGGCAAACCAGGCCTGAGATCCAGAGAAGATAAGAATATTTTCTAGGCATATAGCAGCTTTTATGGTTTACCTGGGATCGCCCCAGAATGTAAGTTCAGCGATATTGAAAAAGTTATTGGTAAGGGATGCATTCTCCAGGCACTGGAACCTGATATACCTTACTTTGGGCAGATCCAGGTTGAAGTTAAAGCTGAATCCATTATTCCAGAGCTGGAGATCTTCGTTATTGTATTGCGGGTTAGGCAATCCTGAAGGTTTGGCTGGAAGTACGAATGTGCCGAGGTTGATCCATCCATTGGGAGAAGTTTGCCCTACAGCCGGAGAGCCCGGGCCATATGGCAGCGTTTCATCCACGGGATTGGTTTCCCTTCCCCAGAGCGTCCAGGTCTGCGGCGCACCTGCCATCCAGAGCCAGGTACCACTGCCGTCGATGCCACGGTTCCAGATAGTATAACGGCTGAGCTTGCTGGCCCTGCCCATATCGAAGGTGATCACTGCAGGCCATACCAGTGGCTGGATTGGCTGCTCTGTGTGATAACCGGGAGAACCGGTATTATCATTCCAGAGATTCTCGATCTCCCATCCAAAGCCCGTCCTCACATCGGTGCCCATCACATACCTGGCAAACCTGGATTTATCCATCTGCACTTCATAGATCGGCTTCACGGTAGTGAAAATAGTATCGGAAACATTCTCCCAGCGGTCTGTGATATAGAATCCGAATTCTTTATCCACCGTATCATAACCTCTAAGGCTATACGAAAGTTGCGCCTGGCTGGTATAGTTCTGGTTGATGATCTCGAACTGTTTGGTAAGAGGGTCTTTGGCGATGGCGATGATACCGATATCTGCCATGGAAGGATTCGATACACTGATATTGATACCACCGAAATCAGCCTTGGTGATGATGGAAGGCAATGCTTCCAGGTAAGGCGGCGTAGCGGGATTTACCTTCACTTCAACCGGATCAGAGCTTACATTGGCCCTGCTGACGGTGTGAAGCGTAACGGTGTATTCCTGGCCTTTTGCAAATCCGCCTACATGGATAGTATCGGAATAGTAAGAGGACTTTGATTCACGTGTTATTTTATCATTGATCTTATATGTGGCCTGCACATATAAAATATTGTCTGATTTCGGCAGGGTGTACGTGATGATTGCGGAACCTGGACCGTTTTCAACTTTTACATTGGTGACTACATCGGGCTTGGTCTTGTCGTTGGAAACAACATCCTTGTAATCATCCACTTTGGAACAGGCAAACATCACTACAGCCATGATGGCCGGGATCAGCGCTGCTAAATATTTTTTATATCGGATAGTCATAATCATATTTTAAGCAATTCGTGATGGGGTTTACCAGTATGGGGTTTGAACGAGATTAGGATTGGTGAGCAGGTCATACTGCTGAATGGGGAACAGATAATCCCTCAAACCGAATGCAGGCTGATATACATTGCTCAGCTGGTAGTAACCGGCCACTGTACGGTTGAAAACTGTCCAGCCCTGGAAAGGCTTGCTGAGTACATTCTGCAGTTCTTTCCAACGGCGGAGATCCCATCCTGCCTGACCTTCAAATGCCAGTTCGATCCTTCTTTCCTGGTGTATGATGGAGCGAAGACCATCTTTGGATGCAGGTTTTGATGGCAGCCTGGAATAAGTTGCCCAGGCAGTGACCACGCCCGGCAGGCCTGCCCTTGTTCTTACCTTATCCAGCCAGGTGATGGCTTCTGCATGATTGCCTGCTTCATTCAAACATTCGGCATACAGGAGCCAGAGGCCTGATAAACGGATGAAAGTCCAGGGATAAGTCTGCCATACGGTGTTCTGTCCGGGTACCGACTGGTAATGCACCAGTTTCTTTGCCCAGTATCCGGTGGCATTATAACGGGTACGGTCAGGCGGAGAAGCATATCCATTCACCGCATTCACGTAGTTGGGGTTATTGTCGTTCGTATTACCTGAACCGAACCATACAGCGCCATCGAAGGCAACGCTTGAATAGTAACGTGGCTCACGGTTGAAATTCCCGCGGACCGTATTATAATCCTGCTTGATATAGTAGCGGTGATCGGCATCACCGGTTGCCAGCAGGTAGCGGTTGGCATAATCGAAATTTACATCTTCATTGATGGGAACTCCATTTTTGGAGTAGAAGATCTCACTTTCAGCCAGAGGCACAGAGAAGTTGGAGTACACGGCAAATACGTTACCGGCCGCTTCAGCCGTTACACGTGGCATCGCCATATACTGCCATCCGAAACGGGGGTTCAGCGTCCACACCTGCTCTGCATTCCAGGGATCCACAAAAGCACCCTGCAGGGTGAGCAATTGCTTTGTCTGATCAGATGCACTTACGATATTTCCCTGCAAACGCAGTTCATAAGGTTTGGCGCCTGCCGCTTCCGCAGCCAGGATGGCCACTCTGCAGGCTTCTGCCGCACGCTCCCATTTGGTAGCATCATATGAGGCAGGCCAGAGTTGTTCTCCGTTCTTGCCTTTGAATCCTGTATAGTCAGGGTTTCCGTTGAACAGCGGGCTGGCCTGTGTTGCCAGTACTTCCGCTTTCACTGCCAGGGCAATGGCGCTGGTGATTCTGCCTGCTTCGGCCGCTGCATTCTGAATAGCAGGCGGCAGATCCAGGATGGCTTCATCCAGTGTCTTCACCACGTAGCTGAAACAGCTGTCGAGCGACTGTTGCTTCTGACGCACTTCTTCAGAGGGTGCGTTTACAGGAATGGCCTTATCGGCAACAGGAATAGGACCATACATCCTGATCAGCCAGTAATGATAGTAGGCTTTCAGGAATTTCGCTTCTGCAGACCAGCGCGTTCTGTCGTAAGGCTGAACATCAAGCGGGATATGGATATTGTCGAGGAACGTATTACACATCCTGATGCTCTCATAGAGTTTCAGGCCCATATTGTAGCCATCCCAGAAGTTATGGATGGGGTTCAGGCTGTTCTGCAATCCACGCATGAGGTTGAAGCCGGCATCACCGCCACCTCCACCCAGTGTGGTCTGGTCCTGCATATTGATAGGGAACAGGATCTCACCGGATGCAGTGAAACCCGAGTTCCGGCGTACATCAGCCAGTGCCTGCAGGTTGGCGTAGCAACCAAAAAGATAAGCATGCGCTTCATTGGCATTGCTGAAAGAGCTTTCGAGCGTGGCTATATTGTCCGGCGTAACATCCAGGTACTTCTTGCATCCCTGGAAAGTTCCAAGGGTACAGCCGGCCAGTAATATTTTAAAGAAGATTTTCATATCCGCGTATTTGAATCGTTCGGGTAATTTCGTTTACAGGTCAATGTTAGAGATCGAATTTCAGACCTACGTTGAATACTTTCTGAACAGGGTAGGCAAAGCCATTGCCCGCCAGTTCAGGATCCCACAATTTGAAACTGCTGAAAGTAAGCAGGTTCAGACCGCTGAAGTAAAGGCGCACACTGTTCATGTAAATTGAATTGGTCCACCTCTTGGGGAAAGTATAACCTGCTTCCACTGACTTGAGGCGTACGAAAGCGCCGTTACGTAACCACCAGGTGCTGGTCTGCGTATTGTTGGGAACTTCATAAGTGGCAAGGCGGGGCCAGAGTGCATACAGGTTCTGCTTCTCTTCGCTCCAGTGGTCCTGTGCGTAAGCATCCAGGATCTGCGCGTTGTTGGCAAAAGGAGCAGTACCAAAGATCCCGTATTCAAAATCGGTAGTGGCCGATGGATTGATGAAGAAGGTAGACCTGGCCGATCCCTGGAAGAAGGCACTGAGATCGAAATTCTTAAACCCTACTGAGAAACCGAAACCATAGATGATCTGCGGTGTGGAAGGAAGACCGATGGGAACCTGGTCATCCTGGTTGATCACACCATCACCGTTGATATCACGATACTTGATATCACCACCCTGAGGCGCATTACCTCCAAACAATTGTACGGGTGAGTTCATGGCTTCCTTGTCATCCACAAAAAGTCTTTCTGCTATAAAACCAAATGGCTGGTTGATCGGCTGACCTCTGTAGAATTTCCATGGATACTGATACTCGGGCTCCTCCCACTGCACCACCTTGTTACGGGTAGCGGTGAAATTACCCAGTACTGATACCCAGAGATTTTTATTGAAATCCTGGCGGTAGTTCAGACTGAAGTCGAAACCATCTGATGAGGCCTTACCCAGGTTAGCCCTGAGATTGGCATCTGCTGAGCCTTCGATACCCACAGTAACGGGAATGTATCCACGACGGATCAGGATATCATACCGGTCTTCGTGATACAGCTCTGCAATGATATTAAGTTTGTCGAAGAAAGAAACTTCCACTGCCACATTGCTCTTGCGGCCTGTTTCCCAGGTCACATCCGGATTGGGATACGCGTAGATGGCAGTACCTGCCATGCTTACGGCGTTATTGGTACCGAAGTAAGAACGCGGGCCACCATTGGGCGCCACATTGCTCAGGTAAAAGAACCGTTGTGTCCTTGGATCACCGATATTATCGTTACCCACCAGACCATAACTACCACGGAACTTAAGCCTGGTAACTACCTGGGCCAGTTTGCCTCCCCAGAATTTTTCGTTGCTCACTACCCAGCCTGCACCAATGGTGGGGAAGAAACCAAAGCGATGATCGGGTGCAAATTTTTCAGAACCGTTATAACCGAAGTTGAATTCACCGAAGTAACGGTTATCATATGAATAGCTCGCCCTGCCTGATACACCGAGGTTACGGTTCGGCAATGACGCCAGCAGGTTGCCTGCATTACCACTCAGGGTCTGCTGCCTTGATCCGATCAATGAAGCGCCTACCGTATGATCACCGAATGTACGCGTGTAATCAACACGGCCGAGCATGTACAGGTAAGTATTCAGCCATTTGGGACCTTCATTATAATTGAGGTATTCCTGGGCTGAACCAGGCTGGTTATTGAGCCAGGCAAGTTTGTACTCCCCTGTTTGCTCATTGAAGCTGGTGGCGTCGTAATAAAACGGTAAATAGTTACGGCTTACATCAAAGTAGGAGTAACGGTTTGTACTGAACATACCAAAGAAGGTAAGTCCTGGTGTAATGAATTTCAGGCTCTGGTTCACTTCAAACTGTGCAGACATCCTCGATTCGGAGAATGTTTTGTATCCATACATCAGTGAAGCGTAGGGATTCGATTGCAGGTTACCGTTACGGAGCCTGTTACCGAAGAGAATATGTTTGGTATTCCTGTTGGCGCTGTCTGGCTGCCAGAAGGCAGGGAATCCAACAGGTGTTGAGTGCAGTACCTGTGAGTACAGGTCAGTGGCAAAGCCGCCGCCCTGGTTGCTGATGGGTCCCATGTACTCGTTGAAGTTGCCCCAGAGACGGACACCTACTTCCGTAGTGGGACTGAGCTTCAGGCTGGTATTGGCGCGGAGCTGATAGTTCTCGAACTTCATGCCCGAGTTGAAATTGTTGACAGAGTTCACTTTCAGGATACCATTATCCCTTGAATAGGAACCTGCCACATAATATTTCGCATCTTTATTACCACCGCTCACACTGAAGTTGGCGCGGTAGGTTTGCGTCTGGTCATTGAAGAGCTCTTTCACCCAGTCAACAGCGGGATAGAGCAGCGGATAAATTCCACCGGCGCCATCGAGTGTTTTCTGTGTACCGATGATCTGGTTCTGTGAGAACTCAGGAGCACCATAAGGAGGCCTTGTTGCCAGCGCCTCATTGTACAATTTCATATAGGTCACCGGGTCTGCCAGCTTGAGGCTTTTGGTGTTGGAAGAGATGGCCGTTTCGGCGCGGACCTCTATCCTTGCCTTACCTGCCTTACCTTCCTTGGTGGTCACCAGGATCACACCATTGGCGCCGCGTGCGCCGTAAAGTGCTGCTGCACTCGCATCTTTCAGGATGGAGAAACTGGCGATATCATCTACCTGTAACCTGGCCAGGTCATTGGCAGATAATTCGATATTGTCTACCAGGATCAGCGGACTGGCGCTGTAACCCAGTGTAGTAACACCACGGATGAAGAAGGATGAATTATCCAGACCCGGCTGGCCTCCGCGCTGGAAACCGATCACACCGGCGATCTTACCTGCCAGTGCATTCGTAAGGTTGCTTGCAGGGATCTTCAACTCTCCCGGTTGAATGGAAGTAACCGATCCAACCACGGCTTCCCTCCGTTCCTTACGGCCATAAGCAGTTACCACCACAGCGCCGAATGTATCAACAATGGTGGCAAGGTATACAGTGGCGGGTCTCCCCTTCTGCACTACCAGCTCTTTGGATTTGTAACCCACAAAAGAAAATTCCAGCAACGCCTGGTTACCGGAAATATCCATATGGAACTCGCCCGACTTGTCTGTGCTGGTACCCTGCTTGGTACCCTTGATCACCACGGAAACACCATTGATGGGAAGCCTGGTAGTGCTGTCCATCACATATCCCGAAAGAGATCCGTTGGTCTGTGCCGATACATCATTTGAAGTGGAAAAGAAAGAGAAGAATAGAAGCACCAGTGCCAGTAAGCGGGAGGGCAAAGGCTTCCGGATGCTTGTGCAAGCGAATCTGATAGTCATATTTTAAGCAATTGTAGGTTAGATATGCACGGCCATCCCGTGCTAGCATATCATAATAAATGGTATAGGGCCATCTGTACTATACTATACTATACCACTAAATTATCATAAATATTTGAACCACCAAAAAAATGTGCGGTTTCATACAAATGGCCCTGCCTGCTACCGCAAACAGGGCCATCAAATAAGCTATCGCCGCGTTGCCCGTCCTCCACGATCCGCCTCCATTGCCGCTTTCGGCAGACAACTAGCGGATCTGCAATATCACTGCATCAGCGGCGGGAACGGTAATACTCCGTTCTGCGGATAAAGTACGTGTTTCCCCGGAAAAAAGTTCTTTTACTGTATAGCCTTTACCCTTTTTAGCGGGCAGAATATATTCAGGGATGCTGACCTGTTTAGCAGCATTTCCATAATTGAAGAGGGCTACATGTACGATATTTCCTTCCCTGCGGTACAGCTGTTCCACTCCCTTGTTGCCGGTATTACCAAGAAGCGGGCGGAAGCCTTTGCCTTTGGCAGTGAGTGCCAGCAGGTCTTTGTTCTGCAGCAGTTTCTTTGCAGTGGCCGTCCACTTTCCGGTGCTTGAATAATCATCTCCTGTGATCACGGAACCCGTTACCAGCGCTGATGCCAGCCTGGCCCTGTTCACACCGTCCTGCTCTTCTACAAATACCACATGGTCCGCATCTGCATAATCATACAGGTATGATTGCCACCAGCCATAGCCACTGCTGTTCATGGTATATTCCGTATGATCAAGTGTGCTCCATGCATCGCAGGCAATGCGTCGCATATGCACATAGCGCGCCGTTGCCAGGTTAGGCGAAATAGCTGCATAAACCAGCATCTTGTTGTCCAGTACACTGTCAAGGAAATGCATGCCCTTTTTGAATGCCTGCATACCCGTGGTAACGGCCGGATCATAGAATTTATCCGACTCCTGGCAACCATGTCCCAGGAAATCGATCTTGATGAATTCAAAACCAAGCGCCTTCATTTTATTGATGGTATGCACAATGCGTTTCTGTGTGGCAGGATGGGTGGGATCCATCGCGCGGCCGCCATCGATATCCAGCATGCGGCCATTCTGGGTGGTCCAGGTTTCTTTGTAGGAATAACCGGTACTGCCTTCCACTCCACGGTCTGATTTACCCCAGTCTGCAAACGGCGTCCAGTAAATCCCGGGCTTCAATCCTTTTGCGTTGCAATGGGCCACAAACTCTTTCAGCTTGCTCACATCTCCATTGATGCCATAGGTGGTGAAATTATCCCAGAATGCATCCAGGTCAATGAACAGCGTGCGATCCGCATTCCTGAAGCCTTTCAGGCTGTCAGCAAAAAAATCCACCACCTTCATGGCCTGCTCGAATTTTATTTTCTCTTTCAGTACCCCCCAGCTGTTCCAGCCCATGGGCGTTGCCTTTTTCCAGTCTGCTATGGAGCGCGCATGCAGTTTCCTGTTCTGCTTCGCGAAGCTCTCCATGCCATCACGCCAGTCGCCGCCAATGCTGACGAAGATCTTTGGCGACTCCACCAGTCCATTTACCGGCAACACTTTGCCATGCGGGATCACGTCATGAGTGATGGTACTATCGGTGAAGCCTGACCGGATTTCAAGCGCTGATGATTTGCCATCGCTATTCGCTTTCAGGAGGAAGCCTGTCTTCCACGCGTCCTGCTCCAGGGATCCGATCACCACGCCCTGGTTGTCCTCCACATTGTAGATGGCTCCAAGTTCACTGCCATTGAAACCGGCACTGGCCAGCGGCATGGCGTTGTACCTGGCCCACATATCGTTATCGAATGGAATGAAGAGGGCACGGTTGTCTCCGGCCTTCTCCCATTTGAAATGACCGGTCGCCAGGGGCACCATGTTACGGACGGCTCCAGTATTGCGGACCAGCAGCTGCGTCATGAATTCCTGTTTCCCGGGAAATACATAGATCAGTTGTTTCAGGGAAGGATCATTCGCAAAACTGAAGGCATACAATTTTGTCTTCCCCAGGTTGGTCTTCATATCACCGATGGTATAAGTGGCCTTACCCAGTTGCCGGCTGTCCACCACTTTACCTGCGTCATAACTGCATGAAGCATCCTGCACCAGCAGTTTGCCATTACGGATAATATCATACACGCCTTTATCCAGTTTATAAACGATCCTGCTGTCAGTTCCAAGCGGTATCGTCAGTTCCTGCTGTGCCTTCAATGCGGCGGAAAAAAACATACAGCAAAATGCCAATGCTATCAGACCCTTGTTTGCCATAAAGATGTTAGTTCAGAAGTTTAGTGGAAATTTATTTTTATCAGCCTGCAATTCCCAGTGGTGAAAAAAGGATGAACATACCCACCATCAATGCAAGCAATATCACATAGTACAGGTACCTGTTCTTCCAGGGAACGATGTCCACTGCCGCCTGCCTGGGCAGCTGGAAAGGCTGTGCCAGCGGCCTGATGCGGCCGATGAGCAGCATGATGCCCGTAGTTACCAGGAACAGGATGGCGAGCACATGCAGGTAATGCATTTTTATATCGAAAAGAAACTGGGTGGCTGTATACACCACTACAAAAAAGAGGATCCCCACTTTTGCCGCAAGCGGCGGTACTTTTTTAGTAAGCAGTCCAACTACCATGATGGTGAATACCGGCACACTGAAAAAGCTCGACACTTTCTGCAGGTAGTTATAAAAGCCTCCTTCAAAATACATGATGTAGGGAGAGAAGCCGATGGCCAGGATCGTAACGCCTATCTGCAGCATTTTGCCGCTGCGCAGCAGTTTGCGCTCATCGGCGGGCACTCCTTTCCTCTCCATGAATGGCTTGAAAAGGTTCATGGTAAAGAGCGTTCCTGTACTGTTGAGGCCTGCATTGAAAGTACTCAGTGCACCACCGAATACCACCGCCGCTACCAGGCCGATAAAAACAGGAGGAAGGATATCGCTCACCAGCCGCGGAAAGGCCGTGGCTGTATTTTCAAGACTGGGATAGAGATGCACTGCAATGAGCCCGGGCACATTCAGCAACAGTGGGGCAAACAACTTACCTACCACAGCCAGTGAAATTCCCTTCTGGCTTTCCGCCAGGTTCTTGGATGCCAGGGCTTCCTGCACTATGTACTGCTCCATGCCCCAGTAATAGATATTCACCAGGAGCATACCTGTGAAGATGGTGCCGAAAGGCAGCACATCCTTTGGCCCTCCTATGGAGTTCAGGTGCTCTTTATGCGCCAGGGTAAGTGTTTTCACGCCTTCCCAGATATCGCCATTGCCCAGGTACCTGAAACCGAAGTATACGATCATGCTTCCACCGATCAGCATACCGATGCCCTGCACCACATCCGTGATGGTGATGGCGCGCAGGCCACCGAGCACATTGTACAAAGCGCCCACCACACCCACTACCAGTACCAGTAATTGTATGGCGGAAAAATAACTGATGCCCAGCCACTGGTCGATATGAAAGATGCCGTTGATGGCAACTGCACAACCGTACAGTACAGTAGGTATGAGGTTTACGAAGTAGCCGAGTAAAAAGATGATGCTCACGATGCGCTGCGTTTGCGCATCAAATCTTTTAGCGAGGAAATCTGGCGTGGTCACAGCCCCGATCTTCAGGTACATCGGCATCATGAACTCCGCCACTATCAGCATGGCCAGCACGGAGCTCATGCCCCATGCCATTACAGACATATTGGTGGTGTATACGAATTCGTTCTCCCCGATGAACTGGTTAGCGCTCATATTGGTGAGGAACATGGAGCTGCCGATCATCCAGAAACCCAGGCTGCGGTTGCCCAGGTAAAAACCAACGGGTGTCTGCTGCTGTTTCTTACGCCTGGTCACATAGATACTCACTACAGCAGCGGCAACCGTTACAAAGAGGAAGCTGAATAGTATGGTCAGATTCATAATAAAGCAATCATAAGGATCCCCTTCTCAGGAGAAGGGTCGGGATCACCAGCTGCACTTTCTCGCGCGTCAGTACAAACTCAGCCGCTTTCTCCGCCATTACCGAAAAGTCCGTTGAATAAGTAGTGATGCCATCGAAGATGATCTCCTTCACCACTTCATCGTTATGGCTGAGGATGCCAACATCCTTGCCCAGCCTGAAACCCTTTGCCTTGGCGTCTTTCAGCATCTGCCAGAGCTCAGCATTGTTGATGGTGAAGTACACATATCCCTTCTCGATGGAACCGGCAATATATTCTGTGCGAATCACACTGTTGATCTTGAAGTCCTTTACAAATTTCTTGTAAGCATTGATGATCTCTATCGGCGTATCGGAAGCCGGACGGTGATAATGGATCATGCCTTCGAATTTCCGGATGGCGGGAGCCAGTTTGGAAAAGGCGGCATAGGATGATTTCTCGAACTCCTGCACTACATAGGAAAAGTCACCGGGCATGGGCTGGTGACGGTCGATCATGATGAATTTGTTCAGCGGCAGTGTATTCAGGATGCCCGCCGTCCGCTTGTGCGGGATGGGCGCCACCACATACATGCCGTACTTGCCTCGCACACTGGCCACGATGCTTTCCAGCACATCGATATTGTTGTGATGGAAAAATATATCGATATGTGCAGTCGCACCCAGACTATCGCGGAAAGTTTTGTAGAACACTTCCTGGAAACTGTCGAATGCGAAAATGATCAGCGCTATCCGGAGATTGCTCTCCGTGTTCTCCGTGGCCACATAAAAACCGATGCGGTTCTTGGACTCCACAATGCCACGGCTCACCAGTTCCTTGTACCCCTTCGCGATGGTCTCGCGGGCAAAACCCAGCTCGCGGATGAGATTGTTCACAGAGGGAAGCATGTCCCCTCTCTGTATCAGTTTATCGTTGATGGCATTGATGATGCCCTGTACCAGTTGTTCATGTTTAGACAGGCCCTGGATGTTCTCCAACTCCCTCACCTGCTCATAAATATTCTGCATAGCAAACAATTAAAATCACAGTTCTCCGAACTGTCCTATTCTATTCTACCCCGTAAATGTATTTAACTTTCTCCGATTTCCGTACATTAGCAAAACCTTTTCCTGCCTTTTCCGGTTTTGCCGGCCTGCTAATTTGCTAAAACTACCCACTAACAATTGGCTTATGATGGATGACCCTTCCGTACTGATCAGCGCGTTCCGCTTGGGCGGGGAAGCTGCATTCATGCGGATCGTGCATCAATACAAACTCCCGCTTCTTTACTTTGCTCAGAAGATAGTTCAGCACCGCGAAGGCGCTGAAGAGATCGTATCGGATGCCCTCGTCAAACTCTGGCAGCGAAGGGAAAATTTTGAGACGGCCGACAATATCAAAGCCTTTCTCTATATCTCCGTCAAGAATGCCTGCCTCAATTATATCAGGTCGTCACATGCCCGTCAGGACTTTCAAACAGACTTTCCTGAAGACCTGCTCAGCGAGCCTCCTGAATTCCTGGCCCGCATGATCCAGGCGGAATTGCTGGATGCCATCTACCGGGAGATCGATAACCTGCCGGAGAAACAACGCGCCGTTTTCCGCATGAGCCACCTGGAAGGCATGAGTACGGAAGAGATCTGCACCGCACTCAACATGACGCCCGCCGCCGTTTTCACCAACAGGTCACGCGCCACTGAAACATTGAAAAAAGTTTTTAAGGATAAGAGCTTCGTTCTCTATCTCAGCTTCCTGCAATGGATCGCCGGATAAGCCTGCCATAATTTTTTTCAAACCCATGTAAGGTTTGAGCCAGCATATTGTTTTCATTATATAAACCTGTCCATTTTTTGTTTTATGAATGATATCAACGAAATCATATCGCTGATCAGGCGCGATCTGCGTGGAGAGCTCAGCACAGAAG